>ENA-ORDC01000962-ORDC01000962.1-marine-metagenome-genome-assembly--contig:-NODE-962-length-23851-cov-3.196055_pt1 | contig 23851 bp, 14 predicted proteins | sample MGYA00237783_ERZ508515 | MGnify/ENA primary metagenome ERZ508515 (study PRJEB26186, sample SAMN06268792) | marine metagenome | isolation source: Eden Landing Ponds, San Francisco, CA, USA | place... | reverse complement strand
AGTCGTCCGCGGCCATTTGCGGTGAGTGCCGGGGACGGGAGCATAAAGGGACCGGTGGCGGCCGCGTGGACCAGTCCCGACCCGCGGAATCAATCGATTTAAACGGAATCGCGGGGTAGTCGGAGGTGCAGGGCGCTTAGCTCAGTCTGGACAGAGTGCTTGGCTTCGGACCAAGTTGCCGCGGGTTCAAATCCTGCAGCGCCCGTCCTTCTGCGTCACGGTCCACATACGCAAGATGGCGTCGGGGTCCTTTTAAACCCCTGGCGAAATGCGGATTAGAGTTCGTGACGCTGCGTCACGGCCCTCGGCGTAGTCTGGTGATTCGCTAGAGCCAGATTCAAGCGGGGTAACGATAAAACCGGGGGCTCGACAGGTATTCCTTAGTTCAATCTAAGGCCTCCTAGTCAGTTAACTATGAGATCGTAAAGTCCTCTACGGCCCCTGGCCCAATCGAAAGCATGTGACCTATTTCAAGCGGTGCCACGTGGTATGAGCCCACCTACCCCCTCGTGTAAATACGCAAGTTTTGACCTGCAATAAGTCCCTTCGAGCGCCTGAGTAATAGGGCTGTAGCCGATTGAAACGAGCTAATCTTCAACCAGTGTCGCCTGATCGTCGTCGCCAGAATCCTTCTCGGCATTGTTGTCGGTCTCCCCTTTCTTCAGCTGATTTTCGAGGAACATTTTGGCAAGGTTGACGTTGCCCTCGGTCACTTCTTGAAACCGCATCACGTCATTGTTAACACGGACTAGGATTGCGCTGTCGTCCGATACGGTGTCCTCTGTTTGTCTTTCTCGAATGGAGGATTCTGTTGGGACCGTTTTGGTTTCCGCCGGTTTGCTCGTCGCTCTACCTCCTCTTTCTTCGAATCGAATCATCGCCTCGTAGAGGTCGAGCAAGTCATCAGCGGCTTCCCTCGCATCTTTCGGGTTTGCGTCGGTAACTTCGCTGATAATCCTCCAGAACTCGGCAGGCGGTTCCATCCCTTCGAGATGGTCATATAGATCGGACAGAATCGAAACGTTGTCTAACATTTCGTACTTGGCTTTGTACTCCTCAGCAGGAGCTTGCGGGTTTGCAAGTCTGAGGGCCAAGTCGGTGGCTTCCAACCCCCTTGTTGGCAGAAGTCCATATCTTCGCATGTCGGCGATTTTCCCCCTGTAAGCCCCGCTATTCGCGGTTGAATGGCCAATGCTCTGCGCGAAAGCTTCTTCGCTTGAAACGTCCCCACCAAACTCATTCACCAACGTGTCCGCGATGTTCTCCGCTTCATCTGGCGATAAATCGGGATATTTTTCCCCGTTTATCTTACCCATGTTACTGCGAATGGCGTCGGAACACATAAACATGTCGCCGATTCGGTGGAATTGTCCTAATGAGTAGTAGAACAAACGGGGAGATGTCTGTTATAACTTACTATAGGGGCCAAACCCACAATACGTATTGCCGAATGTGTAAGCGATGATAGCGTCCAATGAGCTCACTGATGGGGGTAACAGAAGGGGCTATCCGATGGGGGGTATCAGACGGTGGTATGAAGACGGTGTATGAGGCCATGGTATTGCCTACGTTCGTCGGTGAATAACTAGGAATATCACCTTATTTTGTAAGCCAATATTCCGCCCCTTTTGTGGCCCTCTTTGAGACCGTCATTTACCCCGTGGGTTTGTCGTAAAGGTATTTGGGTGGCTTATCGCCTTCTCTTTGACGTTGTTCAATACGTTGGGTTATCGGGTATTTTTGGGAAGGGATAATACGACGTTTTGAGCGCAATTGTGACGTCGTTTAGAGTATGGAATAGATGTATTTCTCGGCCTATCTGCAAACCCGATATACGGCGTGAGAAAAACCGAATATAGAACGAATTTCTATCCATATTTTATCGGCATTCTGATTCTCGTGTGATTTCTACGTGAAATGCAGTGATTTCCAGACACCCACCAGTAAGGCTTTTACGTTCCCTCCTCGAACAGGGGTGCGTGGGGGAGTATCGAAGCTTGGCCAAACGAGGCCTGCTATCACCAGGCTCGTGCAGACGTCCACGGGTTCAAATCCCGTCTCCCCCACTGTTTCACCCTTAGGGAGGCTGCCGTAAAAGCTTTGCTCGAATCGCTTCCTATGGTGCAAACTCAGGGACACATCCGTTAGTATCCGAACTATTGGCCATTTCCTTCGTCTGCATACTCGACTTTCGCCGTGGCATCCTTCGGGGACTTGTCCGCGGTCGCGTTGAACCGGCGTCCCCCGTCCATCGCGGTCGAGACGACCGAATCCGTGTAGTCTATCCGCTCGTCGATCTCGGCCCAGCCTTCCTCGATTGCCGTATCGACCGGTGGCGGGTCCGCCGAGTTGTCCACGGTGAGTTCGTCGTACACGTGCTCGGGGAAGACGAACGAGATTCCGTTCCGAGCGGCGAACGACCGGACGGCCCGATGGCGGGGATTCGAGGGTTGGCCGATGGCCACGAACAGCCCGGTGTCCGCGACGTGAAGGGCGCTCACACGTCGTTCGTCGCGTCTTCGATAGCCGACGCCGACGCACCAGACACCTCAATGTCGAGGTGTTCGTGGACGACCGGCCGGAGCGCCTGGAGGATGAGCTCGGCGGCCAGCGGTGAGACGTCGAGATCATCGGCCATCGTCCGATGGGTCACCTCGCCCCGCTCGCGGGCGATCGCATAGGTGAGCGCCGTCGCCAGGCCGGCGATCCCGTGCCGGTCGATGTAGGTGTCGATGTCGTCGTCGGTCGTCCGACGGCCGACCGCGTCGACGAGCATCGGGGTGATCGTGTAATCGCGGGTGCCCTCTGCGGCCGTAACGGTCAGGTCGATATCCCGGGCGACGTACGTCCTGGGTTGTTCCTCGCGCGTCGACTCGGCCAGACCGGCGTCGACCAGCCGATTAACGTAGGTGTACGCCGTCCCCTGCGGGAGGTCGAGGGCGTCCATCACCGCTCCCACCGTCGACTCGCCCTCACGCGTGAGGTACGCGTACAGCTGGGCGAGCTGGGGCTCCTCCAGGAGGTCCGCAATCGAGAGCAGGTCGCCGACGATGGCGCCGTCGTCCCGGTTCGTGGTCTGTGACATGGGTAGCCGTTCTATTACAGTTTACAGAGAAACAGTAAAGGGTGTTGTGGTGGGTACTCCGAGCTGGAATCGGTTACAGGGATCGCGGTCGAACACGAGAGATGGCGGGGGAATTCAGATCGCTGAACCCAATGAATCGGTCTGGGGGACGGGTCTCGTGAATGCACGAGGAGGCTCACGTCGGCGTGGCACGCATATAGGAACCATCCCTCAACACCTCTGATAGCAGACATCCTTTTAAGTAAACGGCATAAACAGACTCATCAAATGAGCCAACAGGCGGGGGACTTCACCGTTGAGAATGCAAAGGAGAGCCTCGACGTTCTCCGAGCGGTCGCGGATCAGGTCGTCGATGCCATCAACGATGCGGCTAGCGAAGAGGTTCTTGAATTTCTCATCCTCGAGCAAAATTTAGACATCCACCATGAGGGCGATCAAGGCGTTGGCCCCGTCCGCCGAGCCGTCCTCGAGTCGCCACTTTCCTCGGAAGCGCTGAAACGGACGGTCATCACCCGTGGGGACGACACGCCACGTGAAGTCCTCGTCCCGGATGACGTCGAACGGAACGCGATCACGGCGCTCCGAACCGGGAAGCCAGTCGTCCTCTATGGCCCAACTGGCACCGGGAAAACCACCTTCGCGAAACAGCTCGCGCTCCGTCACTGCGTGGGGTATTCGCTCCACACTGCAACGCCATCCTGGACGGCGAAGGACATCATTGGCGGCATCGGGCCGAAGCTCACCGGTTCGACTGGCATGAGGTCGCTCGGGTATCAAACCGAACTAGGTGCTGTCTCCGAGGCGGTTAAGCGGACACGTGATTTCGAGATTCCCTACGCCGTCATTCTCGACGAGATCACCCGCGCGGACATCTCCCAGATCTTCGGGCCCTTGTACACGGCAATCGAGAACCGCAATCAGACGCTCATCGAAACCGACGACGGCGAGACGATCGAGTTGGACGAGAACTTGAGCATAATCTGTACGATGAACATGTCTGATCGGACGGTCAACGAGCTGGACAACGCCATCACTCGCCGATTTGCGATGGTCGAGCTCGACGAGTACGAAGACGAGGACCGTCGGGCTCTGTTCGAGGGATGGATAGAGGACCAGTTGGGCGATATTCCGCTCGTCGATGGTGGGGACCTCCTGGAGCTGTTCGAGGCCGACTACGACGGGATCAATCACGGCTCCGAACAAGCCTCGCGCGGTCCAATCATGCGGTTCGGTCCGATGCACTACCGCGACGTGACGGTCTTCCTGCGTGAGGCGCTGCAGGACGAGGACCTCTACATGGACGAGCCAGAACTCGCGGTCGGTGAGGCGTTCCGTACCTTCATCGTCCCTCGTCTACTGAACTCGGCTGCGTTCCCCCAGATCGAGCAAATCGAGGAGCACTATCGCGCTCTCAATAAAGAGTTCGAGCAGTTCGAGCTCGGTCCCGCCGCGGATTTAGCTAGTCGAGAGCTCGAATCTGAGCGGCGCCAGATGGGCTCCTACGAGTAATGAGTGTCCAGACCCCGGTGGAGACGTATACGTACTCCCCGGGGACGTTCAGCGTTCCCGAGCGAGGGACGATCCGCATCGAAGGGTGTCCGCCGTCGATCGATTCGCAGCTCCGTCGCGCGTCGTTTGAGCAGGAAGCGGCCAACATCTTCGTGAAATCCCAGCAATCGCTGGATGACGAGGAGCAGGAATACCGCGTCGTTCGGGTACGTCTTGATGGACCTGTGATGGAGATAGAAGCCCGCGACTGCGTGGGTATCATTAGCCTCACTCCCCGAACGAAGCTACGAGTTGAACCAAAGATCGACTGGGAGTACATCTTCGAGATGCTTCTCGCTGTCCATAGCCGGAAGCGCTCCGTCGAGTATCACGGGATCCCCCTCTCCGAGTTTCAAACCGACGACATCGACCTCGAAGACGTCTTCCTGATCCTGGCTATCAACTACCTGAACGGCTTGGAACGGATCCACAGAAGCGGGTTCATCCGTCAAATCGAGACACGCCGCGCCGACCTCGAACAGCCCCGAGGTGTCATCGATGTCGAACGGTCTCTCGTCAATCAAGCGGAAGGTCGGGCGCTCCAGCACTGTCTGCTGAAGGAGGTCAACTACGACAACGCCGCGAACTCGATGCTCCACTACGCCGGGCAGCACCTGCTCAGACTGTTCAGCCAATACGAGGAGAAATACGATCACCAGGCATACTACCACATCTTCTCACAAGTCCACGAGGAAGTCCGGCACCTCGAACGGCTAGACGTCTCTAGCACCAGACGGCGGATGCCTGAGTACCGTTGGTTCTCGCTCAGAGACCTCCCGAAACAGCGCCACTACTATCGCCAGGCCATCCAAGTCGCGAAAGCCATCGTCGCCTCGTCACTCGGGACGCCTGCGATGGAGGGCGACCACGAACTCGTCGTCGACTACGTCCTCAATATGGAGGCGCTCTTCGAACAGTACTCGCAGGTAGCCATCGAGGACGAGTTAGAGAACGTCAAGTCGCTCGATAGGCTTGACCAGACGGCGAACGTCTCTGCCGTTCGATCTCCAACACTGCAACCGTTCGAATCGGAGGCACAGGTCTACCATCAACCCGATCACGCCGTGGAAGAGGGCGACGACACGCTGGCGGTGCTGGATTCGAAGTACTACGCTGAGGACAAAGACCCCGTGAAAAGCGGCGGATCGCGATCACGATTGTTCAGCTACGCGTACCTACTAGACACCGATCGGATGGGATTTCTAACGCCGCTCAACGAGCCGCGAACGCGGATCGTGGCGCAAACGGGCGCAGAGCTCCAGGTCATCAGTCCACCGGGAGAGTTTTCCCTGGGCAAGTATCACGCCGTCATTCGGGAGTACCTCCATGGCGTATTGGCCAATACGTACCCCGCCCTAGACGTGTTCGAGGCTGTGGAGGAGCACGAATTATGTCTCGACCAGCGCGATGCGTCCGATCTGGACCAACTCACCGACTCCGATGGGCCGTTCGACTTCTCGAACGTCAACGAGTTCTCACTCCGGGTGGTTAACGCGGCCGCGGATACGCTCTCGACCGAATACTCCGCCCGGACCGACCTCGAGCAGGGGGGCAAGTGGACGCGGCGGCAGATAGAAACTGAATGTGGACGGCAGTCTTCGAATACGACTACCTGCGTGCCGGTGTTCAGGCGAGCGGACGATGACGAACTGATCGATCTCTACTTCGTCACTCGCGACGCCGACGGAATGCCGGCTGAAGTCTCGAAGGTCGGGGGGTACCGACTGTTGTAAACTGGTCAGAAGGGGGCGGTGAGCCAGCCCTCTCTCCGCCGCTTGATTTGTGGCCCAAAGATCTGACTCAGGCGGTACAACTCATCCCCGACCTGCACCTCGAAGTCCGATTTTAGCCGTTGAAACGAGCCATCGACCGCAAATTGGATAGTCGGTAGGGGATTTCGGTTTTCGAGTGAATTGGCCTTTTGATCCATGAGCTTCGATAGATCTTTTACGGCGTCTTCGTCCCCGAACACACCGTCAAGTCCTGACACCGTGATCTCGTCAGGAAGGTCGTTCTCTTGGAGCCGTTCCTTGAACTCCTCAACCGGAACCTGGTGCTCGAACAGATCATAGTCGTCTCTGACGACGATGTTGTACTCGCCGGGGAGTTTGCCTGGGTCGACCATACTTACTCGAAATTAATCTCGACCGAGATGCTGGCCGCTTCGTCTGGCATCTTCTCAAAGAGGTCGCGTACTTTGGTGAAGTCTTCACCGGATGCGAGCGTGAGCTTCGTCATAGTTTCCTTGATCCTGGCGGTACCGAGCAGGGAGCTCGGGACACCGTCGTCGTCATTCTGCTTGAACCGGACCTCACCGTAGGTTACCTCGCCAGTGTTCTCCTCTTGGCGCCACTTCCGACGGAGTTCCGCGACGTCGTCCCCGTCGAACTGGAAACGCCAACCCCCACTCGGGATGGTGAATTGGTATCCCGGGGACCAACGCGTTGGATCACCCGATCCGTCGTTATTGACGTATTCGGGCTCGGTGTCACGGCCGAGGTGTCTGAGAAGGAACGTCTGAACGGCGTCTTCCGAGACGCTTGCATCGAATCGCTCCGTTACGCTTCCGACCGTGAATTCGTCACCGCCGTCAAGTGACCCGATGTAGTCGAGGATTTCGTCACCGATATCGTCCGGGACTACGGGGACAATCGTGACGTCCGTTGGGTCTCGGTCACCGAGGGATTCGGCGTACTGACGGTTGTGGTCGATGAGGTAGTCGTCGACGAGGAAGTCGTTCACCGCTTCGCGGAACGCCCGATCGGTTTCCTCTCCCCCCGGGAGGTAGACGGTTTCGTCCTGGCGAATTTCCTCGAGGATTCGATGCGTGTCCGCTCGACCGTTCGCTTCGAGTGCTTCGCGAATTCTTCCGCGTATTTCTGGGGCACCGATACGTTCGGCTCCGGAGATGTCCCGGATGGTCGCGTCGGATTGGGCCTTCTCCAGGATCTCTGTCCCACTATAGATGACGTACTTGTCCTCCTGGCCGAGACGGGCCGCAGCAGTCATCACCGTGTCGTGGCTATCGCCTTCGAGCCAGATCTCTCTATCCTCGAGGAGTTCAAGCTCGAAGTTGCCGATGTCGACCGACTTCGTTCCGCTCCCGAAGCGCTGGCGGAGTTCCTGCTCGACGTCCTCGACGGACCACCGTTCGACGTCTTCCTCGTGGAGGATCACCGTGTCGAGGGAGCTGCCAGTCAACGTCTCGGAGAAGCCGGTGGATCCGTGGGTGACGACCGGTTTGTCTTCGAGTGCCTCGACGACAGCGTCAAGGACGGCATTTGGACCACCTGGGATCGGATACGTCGGCTGGCGGAGGAACTGTTCGTAGATGTCTTCGATACTCGCCTCTCCCCGCCGGCCGAGGAGGTCCTCGACGATCTCCCAGACGTATCTCTGGAGGTCGAGTCCCTCGGCGGCGACACTCGTCGCAATGTCTTCTGCATTGAGGGGTTCGCCGTCCGAAACGAAGACGTCGAGGTCCATCTCGGCGGCGAGTTCGAACTCGTTGAGGAGGTCGTCACCGTCGAGGATCTCGCCGTATGCGAGCTCGACTCTGTTTTTCAGTTCCCGTTCCTCGTCGTCCTGCTGCCGCTTTACAGAGGACCGGATGTCCTCATCCAGCGATTCATCCTTGAGGACGCGTTCGGCGCCGACAATGTAGCGGGCCTTCTCGATGAATCCGGTACCGGATTCGATGACTTTGTCTCCGCTTGGCTGGACGAATACCAGCGTATTTCGCCACTCGCGACCGGGGCTCCCGCCGGCGTTCTTGATGACCGCCTCGACCCCTTCCTGGGTCCACTTGCCTGACTTGACGACGACTTTGACCTCTCGGTCGTCGGGTACGGACTTGAGATCGGTTGCAGTGAACCCGACCGGGTAGGCGTTCCTCCCGAAGACATCTCCGACGGTGTTTGCGATCTCCTCGAAGGCGAGGGCCTCGTCGACGTCGCTGGCCTTGTTCTGGATGAGCGCGTTCGGGTTCTGACGGTCCCGAATCGCGTACTTGCCGTTGAGCTTGTGGAGGTACCAGGCCACCCCGTAGAGCTGTTCTAGGTTGAGGACGATGTCCGAGACGAGATTACCTGTCTGATAGGCGCCCATCACGATCTCGGCTTTACTCGCGCCCTCTCCCTCGTCGGGTTTCAGGCTGTAGAGGAGGATCGTATTGAGGATCCGCCTGCCGTAGGGGATGGCGTCCGGATCGACGCGGTTCCGGATGTCTTCAACGCAGACACTCGGCCGGTCGATGTTGATGCGGGTGAGTTCGTCGTCGAAGAGGACTGCGTCGATGTCTCCGTGGGTTATGAGGTCCGTCTCCTCGATGAGGCGAGGTGCCTCGTCATCGTCGGGGTCTGCATCGGGATTTGCTGCGGTCGTAAGGATCTTCGAGAAAAGGTAAATCATCCCCCGCGTGTTCTGGTTCCCCTCGTCGGCGTAGTAACGCGTCTCGAGGGCCTGGAGGAGGACAGGATGGAAGGGGTAGGACTCGCGCATGTTCTGAGCGAGGCCAGTCGGGAGTTCAGAATCCGGGACATGGTCGTTGTCGGCGTACGCGTCCACGTAGCCGTCGACGATCTCTGAGACAGCGGCCTCGTCGATGTCGTCGATGAGCCGGTGGCGGAGCACCTCCTGCTTACTTACTTTGCTGCTGATGTTGACCTCGGAGGCGTTCTCTCGGTCGAGGATGTCATGGACCTCGGAGCCCTTTCGCAGCACGGAGACGATGGCGAAGACGTCGCTGTCGTCCAGGTCCGCGGTTTCGAGGAGCGCCTGGAGGAAACCCCGGTTTCGCTTCTTTCGGTCGCCACTCAACGGCTCGAACCAGTCCTCGAGCTCGTCCATGAGGTAAGCGACCGTTCGACCACCGACCGCCTCCTGGATCGTCTCCATGTCAGGATACGGGTCGAGGTCAGTGTCGGTGGGCTGGTAATCTAGAACCTCGAAGAACGGCTCCCAGAGGTACTCGGGCTGACGCTGTTGGAGGGAGACGGTAATCGCCTCGGAATTATCCTTTTCTGGGAGTGAGTCGCTGAAACCGTCCACGTGTTCGTCCCCGAATTTGCCCGCAGCATCGGGGGAGGAGAAGCAGTGGTACATCGCCACCATCTGGTGGGACTTCCCGCTGCCGTAAGGACCGTAGAGGATGTGGGTGCCGAAGTTCGCCTCCCCGTCGAGGGTATCCCGGAGGTCGACGAAACCTTCGCGGAGCCCTTGAGTCATCAGCGTCCGGTCGAAGAAGGTGGTCGCGTCGGACTCGAACTCGTCTTCCTCCTCTACGTTGTAGAGCTTGACTTGTCCGTCAATTTCGCCCTCTTCGCGGAGCTCACGGCTGATGGTGACCGTGTCCGCTATCGTTCTCTGGAGGGATTCCGTGCTGGCCATCGCTTGACCGTGTGACGGATTGATACAAGCATAAGTACTGTGGTGGGTTTGTCAATCTCCCTCTCCATACTTGGAATGTTACCAGTCTCGCGGGAGCAACAAGCTATACAATGCCCAGCCATGAGGTCATGGCATACCATCAATGTCTCAGGATACCCTGAATTCCGAGGATAGTGATAGAAAGATCCTGCCAATTGAAAGAGGATTCCCCATCGAACGTGTCAACGAGATCTCGGCTAAAGAAGGCCGCGCGAAGATGCACTACCGTCCCATCTATACCATGCACAAATGGTGGGCTCGGCGCCTCGGGTGCGTATTCCGGACGATATGTCTCTATACGTTTCTAGACGATCCTGAGCAGGTGAGTGTCCACGAACCTGGTCAGAACGAATCGTTATCGGATTTCGGTGCTGAGACGAGTGATGTTAAAGATTTAATCGAGAGCGTAGATATGTCTGACCCGGAGGCGCTTTGGAAACTCTATCCGAAAGATGTCCGCGTCAAAAATAAGAAAATTCTCGATCCATTTATGGGGGGAGGTACCTCCCTCGTTGAAGCATCGAGATTTGGAGCTGTAGGTAAGGGTCGGGATCTTAACCCTGTTGCTTGGTTCGTAACAAAGAAGGAACTAGATGCGGGCAAAACAGATCTCGAGTCATTAAAGAGCGCGTTTGAGGAAGTAAAACAAGATGTGGCGGAGGAGATTCTCGAGTTCTACAAAACCCCTTGTCCAAGCTCACACGGCGATCATCAGGCCGATGTTATGTACAATTTCTGGGTAAAGGAACTTGATTGCGTTTCTTGTGGAACGACCGTCCCTCTTTTCAGGGACTATCGGGTCGCAAAAGGCCGGTATGAAAATAGCGATTATTATAATGTCATCTGTCCAGATTGCGAAGAAGTCATTCTAGTCGAGGATTGGCAGGCTGAGTCAGTCTGCTCTCAGTGTAACCACGTTTTTGTTCCGGAGAAGGGGAATATCGACTATGGCGATTATCTCTGTCCTGACTGCGGTCAAAAATACCCTGTTACTGATGCTATCGAGGAGAGCGGCGGGTTCGATCTTCGTCAATACGCTATTGAGTATTACTGTCCTCATTGTGATGATGCAGGGAAAGAAAAGAGCCAGGTAAAGGGCTACAAGTCAACTGGAGAAGCTGATGTCGCTCTATATGAAGAAGCGAAAGAAGAGTGGGAACAATCTGAGCAATTGCGAGCGTTTGTTCCTGATAAAGAAATTCGCCCAGGTTGGTCTACAGATGCGAACCAGTTTGAAGGATCTATGTCCGGGAACGGAAATCTTCCCCGTCATGGTTATCATCTATGGTCGGATATGTTCAATGACCGTCAGCTACTCTTGATTTCAAAACTAATCGAATCGATCTGCTCCTTGGACAACCAGAATGAAGTGGAGTACCTCCTGTTGGCGCTATCGGATGCACTCAGAACGAATTGCATGATGGTCTCCTATGACCCCTCAAGAAATGGAATGGGGGATTTATTCCGGACCAACCGTATCAACCCACCACTTTACCCGGCAGAAAACAATATTTGGGGCACAAAATTTGGCCGAGGGACTTTTACTTCCTCATTTGATATGGTCTTGTCTGGAATAGAATATGCTCGGGGTCCGACAGAACGATACATGGAAGAGGGGGAGATTAAGGAAACTCCACCATTTGCTCAGCCAATCGGCAACAATATTACGGTAGAACAGGGTGATGCCCGAGCGATCGACGCTGATGACGAATATGACTATGTCATCACCGATCCTCCATATTACAATAATGTTCTGTATTCTGAACTCTCGGATTACTTCTACGTTTGGTTAAAACCGGTACTTGAAAGATGGTATGACTGTTTTGGTGCCGAGCATACTCCTCGTTCTGACAGTATCGTAGTTAACCCCGCCTCTGGGAAGGGGAGCGAGGAGTTCGAAACGGAGCTGAAGCAAGCATTTTCGAGGATCAAGACAGCGTTGAAAGATGATGGGGCTCTTGTGTTTACCTATCACCATAGTAACTCCGAGTCGTGGGGTGAACTATTAGAAGCGCTCTGTGACGTAGGATTCGAAGTAACAGCAACCTATCCTGTCTCAGCGGACGTGAGCAAATTTCTCGCCGGTGAGTCGGTTGAGTTTGATATAGTGATCGTCGCGAGACCAGCGTCAGTTAGAGAACCGATATCATGGAACAGCCTCCGCCGAAATATTTACCGAACCGCCCAAAAAACTCGCCGTCGATTAGAGGAGAATCGTGATTTATCGCGAGGCGACATTGGGGTAGTTGAGATGGGGCGGTGTTTCCATGAGTATTCTAAACACCATGGCAAAGTCGAACGGGCGGGCAAACCTATGACCGCAAAAGAGGCCGTCAACGAGATGTACGGCGTGATTCAACATGGTGGCGATATTGGCGAAGTTGAAGTATTCCTTGATCTCTTAGAGACCCCGGACGCCACGTATGATGATTTGAACAAGCTTTGTCGAGGTACGAACGCAACTCCAGAGCGGATGCAGGATATGCGACTCTACCGGATGGACGATGGCTTCAAACTAGGGACTTGGGTAGATGAAAGACGAATCGCCTACATCCAATCTAGAATCGAGAACGATGGAGAACTCACAAATCTCGACAAAGCCCAGTTCCTTCGGTTCCGATGGGAACACGGTAAGTCTGTCTCAGACTACTTGAGCAAATGGGAGATCACCGACGACCTCCGCGAGCTCTGCGAGGGGTTGGCCGATGCCACCGGAGACGACACCTACCGGAACATCTTGGAATCTCGGTTGAGCGACTACTAACTATCTCAGCGCGAATGAGTTACTAATAGACGTTCGAACTCCTCTCCAAGTTTGCCAACATTAAGGTCCTGATCTGGCCGGCAAGCAATTCCAATACCAGGACGTCCATCCCGAATATTTTCAGCATCCGTTGTGACGTCTTCCTCGGGAATACCAAGTACCTGCGCTAGTTCTCCGTCGTCGACTGCTCCTCCGTCCACGTCGTACAATTCGAGATGGAAGAGGGTCTTTTGGGTGTACGCCAGAACGCGATTTCTCCGGCCTTGTTTGAATGAGACGTACTGCTTCTGTCTCCAGTGGGGACCGTCGATGGAATCAATATCTGAAAGCGCAGTAACGACCTCCTCCAATAATTCCGAAGTTTCGTCGTTGGTCACCGTCTTCAGGTGCCAATCTCGGCTATTTCTCTTCCATGGCTGGTCCGTTGTGTCGGGCTTGATGTCCTGCCCTACTGTCGACTGTATCGGGATGGTCTGGTGGGCATCAAGGTACACTCGGTCCTCGTCTTCGAGAAGTTGGACCTCTATCACTGTGATATCGACTTCCTTGCCACCGAGCCATTGAGAGACAATTTCGAGTCGATCTCCCACTGACTCGCCTACCAACACGATCCGCTGATCCTCATTGGGGGTATAATCTTCGTTGCAGAAATCTTCGAGGGCTTCGTTGAAGGTCGTTTCTTCGTCGTAGAGAGCATCACCCCACCTCGAATCTTTGAAACTCTCGAACTGGTCTTCGAGCTGTTCGAAAGTCCAGTGTGAAGTGTAGGCGGCATACTTGAGCGCCTGAAAGTCCACATTCCCTCTCAGCCTTCCCTGCTTCAGCTCGATGATGACCACCTTCCCATCTGGATCGATCGCGAGGAGGTCGATGCCATCTCCGATGTTCTTCACCTTCACTTCACGGCCGATGAGCAGAAGGTCTTCACCAAGTATCGACGCCGAGTCGTTGATGATCCACTCACGTAGGTTGTCTTCCATGTATTCTTGTTCCGAGATGGAGGTCTTCGGAACCTCCTTTGTCTCGTCATCGTCTCCGATCCGAATCATACCTCGATGTCGTGGCGGTGATAGTAAAGTGTTCCACCGGGAGACTTCCACCGCCCTCCGGAAAGGTATAACAGGCATTACGCAGAGAGTTTGGACAGAGACTAATGTCCGAGGAAATACCTCGTACTTCGACACGCGAGGAACGCTCTACTCTGCCTATTGAGAGGGGGTTTCCTATAGAGCGCGTCAACGAGATCGCAGCGAAGGAAGGTCGCGCCAAGATGCACTACCGTCCGATCTACACCATGCACAAGTGGTGGGCCCGGCGCCTCGGGTGCGTCTTTCGCTCGATCTGTCTCTACTCGCTTGTCGACGACCCGGCGGACGTGAGCGTTCGTGACCCAGGCCAGAACGAGTCTTTATCGAACTTCGGTGGTGGAATTAGTGATCTCCGACGGCTCATCGATGACGTGGACATTGGGGACCCAGATTCGATGTGGGAGTTGTATCCAAAGGACGTTCGAGTCGAGGACAAGAAGATACTTGACCCGTTCATGGGGGGCGGTACGTCGATCGTCGAGGCGTCTCGATTCGGCGTGGACTCGGTTGGATACGATTTGAATCCGGTCGCTTGGTTCGTCACGAAGAAAGAGCTCGAAGCGAGCAAAGCTGACGTTGATGAACTCGACGAAGCCTTCGAACACCTTGAGGATGAAGTCGCCGACAAAATCACGCGATATTACCGGACTCCCTGCCCGAATGCGGAATTTCACGAAGACGAGTCATTGGATCCGGACGATCCACTCGGTCTAAACGCAGATTTCGAGTACGAAGTCTCCGAGGATCTCCAATCGGAGCTAGCGGTCCACGATCACTACGCAGATGTGATGTACAACTTCTGGGTGAAGGAGCTTGACTGCGTGGATTGTGGCGCGACGGTGCCGTTGTTCAAGGATTACCGTGTGGCGAAGGGCCGCTACGATGACGATGACAAGTACAACGTCCTTTGCCAAGCTTGTGAGTCAGTCGTTCTCGTGGATGACTGGCAATCAGAGTGTACGTGTTCCGAGTGCAGCCACGAGTGGATTCCGAAACATGGCACCACCTCGGGGCCTAAGTTTGCCTGCCCAGACTGTGGATCACAATACGCTATTACCGATGCGATCCAGGAGCAGGGTGGTTTCGACCTTCGGCTCTACGCTGTTGAGTATTACTGCTCGACGTGCGATGATCGGGGGTTGGAACGGAGCAGGGTAAAGGGGTATAAGCCAGCTGAAGCGTTCGACGAAGCGCTATACCAGGTTACTGAGCAGGCGTGGGACTCGAATACCGAACTCCACGAATTCGTCCCGAAAGAATCCATTCCGGAGGGACATCTGACGTCCGAGCGGAACCCGATTTTCGATCATGGCTACAGCGAGTGGACGGACATGTTCAACCAGCGGCAGCTGCTCTGTCTGTCGACGCTACTACGTTCCATCGCTGAGATTGAGGATCCAAACCTCCGTGAGCTGTTGTTGACGACGTTCTCGGATTCGTTGATGTTCCAGAGTACATTCACCATCTACAACCTCACTGCGAACAAGATCGAGGGAACGTTCCGGATGAACTCGTTCGTCCCCCAGGTCGAGATCGTCGAGAACAACGTGTGGGGAACGCGGGCCGGGCGGGGGACCTTCTCAAATACGTTCGAGAAGATTCACCGAGCGGTTGAGTACGCGTCGAACCCAACCGAAAGACACGTTGTGGATGGAGAAACAGTCGAGTCGCCGCCGTTCGACCAACCCATCGGCGACGGGGCGACCATCTACCAAGGAGATATGCGCACGATCACCGCCGAAAACGAATACGATGCGGTGATCACCGATCCACCATACTATGACAACCTCATGTACTCGGAAGTGGCGGATTATTTCTACGTCTGGCAGAAGATTCTGCTATCGGAGGACTACGATTGTTTCGATTTCGAGAAGACTCCCCGAGCGGAATCTATCGTCACGAACCCGTTCTACGATAAGACGGAGGAGGACTTCGAGTCCGAGCTCCACGAGGCATTCACCGTCATCCACCGCGCCCTCAAGGAGGATGGCGTACTCGCGTTCACGTACCACCACAGTGACTCTGAATCGTGGGGGGAGCTGCTCACCGCACTCTGTGACGTTGGCTTCGAAGTGACGGCGACCTATCCCGTCTCGGCAGATATTAACAAATTCATCACGGGTGAGGCGGTCGAATTTGATATTATCATCGTCGCCAGACCAGCTGCCGAACGGAGCGAGATATCATGGAACAGTCTCCGACGAGATATCTACCGGACCGCTCAACGGACGAGGAAGCAACTAGAGGAGAACCGAGACCTCTCCCGTGGAGATATTGGGGTAGTCGAGATGGGCCGGTGTTTCCACGAGTACTCGAAGCACCACGGAAACGTGCTCCGCGCCGGCGAGCTGATGACTGCCAAGGAGGTCGTCGACGAGATCTACGGAGTTATTCAGCATGGGAGCGACATCGGCGAGATCGATGTGTTTCTCGACTTGCTAGAAACGCCGGGGGCGTCTTATGACGATCTGAACAAACTCTGCCGCGGGACGAACGCCACGCCCGAGCGGATGGAGGATATGCGTTTGTATCGGCAGAAAAACGGTGAGTTCATCCTTGGCACGTGGGATGATGAGAAGCGGATTGCCTACCTACAGAAACGGGTCGAGAGTGGTGAAGATCTTACTGACCTTGACAAAGCGCAGTTCCTCCGATACAGGTGGGAACACGGCAAGTCTATCTCCGAATATCTTGGTGAATGGGAGATCACGGATGACCTTCGCGAGTTATGTGAAGGCTTGGCCGATGCGACTCGTGATGATACGTATCAGAGCATCCTGGAATCACGTTTGGGTGATTTCTGACGATACACATAATCAATAATACTCTGGATAGGTCTCACGTCATCTATTCGGTGACAAGAACTATTAGCTGACAATATGTTCCTCCGTCAATGAGCGAGGAGTTCGAGCCAATCAAGGAATTTCTTGACGCCCTCGATTCGTCGATTGCTGAACGATTAGTTGTCGATGGAAAGAATTTGCTGTTGAGGCTCAACAAGGATTTCCCACACCCAGAAACAATCCGCGTCCACCTCGATAGAATCCGCCACGGTGGACGGAAAGAATACGAGTATAACATCGAGCCAAAACCTGGTGAACACTTCGAGGAAGCTGATTCCGAAGCCACGGAATTCAGCTCCCTCAATCTATTAGGCGGGTATTATCAAGAAGAGGACGTGTTTGCATTTTGGGACATCGATTTATATGATCGGAATTCCCCCTGGGGAACAAAATACATGGATATATCCACACTTGAAGCGGCTGCAGAAGACGGCCAAGCTATCCAACGACGGAAGCTCCGGCAAACACGGAACGGGGAAACGGTTGTAGCTGCCCGATCCGATCAACTGCTAGAAGCGATCCGACGGAGAGCAATTCGCCAATGGGTCAGAGATCTACTTGATCAGTACTTTCCCGAGGGTTGGGCCGACCAAGCGGATGGTCAGCGTTGGATAGAGGATACGATGATTCAATTCCTGACGAATACAGACACTACGGAGCCGCTTCTTTCCCGTCTGGATTCAGCAATAAACGCAGCGGCTGATCTCGGTGTGGCCAACGCAGATCGCGCTAATGCAGTTGATACCGATCGAAATGCTGAGGACATTGAGGAGTATATCAAAGACGAGGTATGGGAATCTGAGGACGGGCTCTCCGCTTTGAAGGAATCTCTAGAGGCAATAGATGCGGAATGGAGGGAAGCAATGGATAGGGCCGAGGAGAGTTCTAACGGTGTAACTTCTAAGGAACCCCCATACGAGCCCTCTCGCCGAAGTCCAGAGGATTACGACCCATGGGAACCGCCTACTGAGTCTGTATTTTCCGGGGATACTCCCGAAATCACCGAGGACTTGCATTTCCCAGATTCGGATGGACGTACAGTGATTGAACAGATTTACGACGCTCTCGATAGTGGTAAACACGTAATTCTAACTGGTCCACCGGGGTCTGGGAAAACCGCGATAGCAAAGAGCATCTCTAGCCAACTTGTCGGCCCAGACGGATATAGAGTTACTACTGCGACTGATGACTGGACCACATTCGATACCATTGGAGGTTATCGACCTCAACAGAATAACCAGCTTGAATTCGTGCCAGGTGTTTTCTTACAGTGTTTTCTCGACCAGGGTTCCCTCGAAGCGAAGAATGAGTGGTTAGTAATTGATGAACTGAATCGAGCGGATATTGACCAGGCATTCGGATCGCTTTATACAGCCTTGACTGGGGAGAATATCACACTTCCATTTGATCACCATGGAGAACAAGTGGAACTGATCGGTGACCCGTTAGTCGTCGATGACCTGCGTGTTACAAAAACCACCTTCGTTATCCCTGATGATTGGCGGGTGATAGCGACTATGAATACGCGAGACAAATCCTCCTTGTATCGGATGAGTTTCGCCTTTACAAGGCGATTTTCCTTCATCCCCATTCCAGTCCCAGATAAGGGAGAGATCACCCCTGATCTGATCCGCGAGTATGTTGATTGCTGGGATGAAGTGGATGTTCCGGGAGCAGACTCAGATTTATGGCCAGATGATTTGACTGATGAAGCCGATGACGACCCGAGCGATCACTTTTATCAAGAGGTTGTCGAACTTTGGAAGGTTGTCCAGGATAGACGAAAAGTTGGTCCTGCATTAATCAAGGACGTGTTAAGACAAGTCCTTGCTGAGATGCGAAATGGTCGGGAACTTGATTTTGGCTACGCATTCTCCGCACACTTACTTCCACAACTTGATGGGATTTCAAATGAAGAGTTAGAGGGCATTGACGAGCACCTCCAGGGTAGAGTAGACCACTTTTCGTCCGAACCAGTGAAGAAGGTGTTTGATGACCTTTTGAGCGATGGCTGATAGACCTGAAGAGCCTGATTGGGAAGAGTTGGTCGAAGTGGTGGCAGCCCAACTGGTTGGGTACATCGGATCAGGCGTCACTGTAGATCCTGTTCTTGATGATTTTGATCCAGATCTGAGCCTGGAGGGGATAGAAGAACTACTGGAGTATTACTTCCTTTTATCAGGCACAACTCCTCCACCCGACGCATCTCACAGGTATGAATTGGATATCTCTCTGGAAGAGACGAATCATATCACTGATTCAAATGGGACGCCGGTCGGTGTCCGAGATTTTGTTTCGCTTTTACCTGACCGATCCCGGGGGCTACATCTCGAGGGGAACGAGGAATCTGCCGTATTCAGAGGCGCTGCCCCTGGCCGGGTCGATTGGGGGAAAACCATCAAACATCGTTACGCGTCCGGGGAACTCGGGAATCAGACGTTCGTGAGTCGGATTCAATCCCCGACTTTAGTGTCACCCCGAAATCGAGTTTTGTATGAGCTGTTAACAACGGTTCGGCGAATTTATGACCGATTTGATTCCCATACGGAGGGTCGCTCAGACTTTCAGTGGTTTCCCCCGTGGCTCAATGAACCAGATTATGACGATAGTGTAAATCTCCGATCGATCGTCGAAACGACCCTCGAAAGAAGACCGTTTGTGCACTTTCAACCTGAAGAAACTCAGGTGTCGGATGGTGATATTCGACAAGCCGCGACTGATCGAGATGCAATTTATCGCGAGGCCGGTGCACTTCTGGAGACGCACAGAGACCTGATATCCGGCAATATGGACGAAGAGCAGGTGAAGTCGTTCTTAGGCTCCCAAATATTTGCTCCTTCACGCCATGGAGAACCGCTATCGACTCTCTATGAATTATATTGGATCTTCAAACTTTTAGATACTTTCGAAAATCCACAGCGACGGCTTATTCCAGCAATTGAGCACCCCGATTTAGTGGCACGATGGGAGGAGAGTGGGTATAGATATCTCCTATTCAACGACTGGGATGGTCAATTTGATGGTGAGCAACTAATCGAGATTCGAGTTCCTGATCCAGAGATGATACGGACCGCGGAAGATGAACAGGATTCAGAGGCAGGTTCAACTGGTGGAAATTCGGGGCCTCTGGACGACCTTACAATGAGATTCGGAGCAGTGGGACTAAATCATTCGCTTATGGATTCGAGGCAATTTGGTCGTGATCACGATCTCTTAACACCGGATATCGTCTTGCTTCAATTAGATGCAATGGCCGAAGAGCGTACGCTGAAGCGAGCTTTCATTGGGGAAGTAAAACACTCCACAGATACGGAATACATTGTAGATGGATTCAAACGGCTTCTCGAGTATGGGGCATTCGTAAGAGTGGGGCCAGGCCTTCAGATTGATCGGGAGGAAGATTCAGATTTCCTCGGGGACTCAAGCGATGTGTTTGACTCTCCGGAGTTAAAACTCGGATATTTCGTCGGGCACTCGGATGTATTCCCGGACAACCCACATCGTGGGATCGATCTCTTTGGATTTGGGGATGAGGTCCCGAATCCGTTTGAGGAGTAAGGACCGTCGCAATGCTAAAACCCAGATGCAGAGAGAATACTTACAAGTTCACTGGGGCTCCTCACAGTGGCAATGGATGGTACCGGCTTCGTCGATGTTGAACTCTACCATGAGGAGGACGATTTCCTTGATGGTTCATATTCATCGCATCAGACTGTTTTAGACCATTTGGTGTCTATCCAAGCCAACCGCCTCCAAGCTGGCCAACCTGACACTGAACTCCGCTCGCTTTCCCACCTAGACCAGGAGAACGTCAAACTCCTCGAGCACCAGGTTAACGCCGCCCACCGGGCCCTCTTCGAGATGAACGGGAAGGCGTTATTAGCCGATGAGGTCGGCCTCGGGAAGACCATCGAAGTCGGAATGATCCTGAAGGAGATGCACTACCGGGGCACCGACGATGCAGTCCTCATCCTCACTCCTGCGCAGCTCGCCCAGCAGTGGCAGGCCGAGATGCTAGAGAAGTTCGGCCTTGACTTTACGTGCAACTACGACGACGACTTCCGAGGCTTTGGAGCCCACGACCACATCATCGCCAGCATCGATACCGCCAAGAGCGACAGCCACCGCTCGACCGTCCTCTCTCGCGACTGGGACGTCCTCGTCCTCGACGAGGCACACTACGTCAAGAACGAAGATACCGACCGATACGGACTGCTCCAGAACCTCTCCTACGATTACGCGTTTTTCCTCACCGCCACGCCGATCCAGAACGACGTCACGGACCTCTACAACATCATCTCGTTGCTCCGACCAGGACTGTTCGGAACGAGGGCGGCGTTCCACAACTACTTCATCGACTCCGGCCAGGAGACGTTGGTCAACCGCAACGAACTCCAGAATCGACTGCGGAGGGTGATGATCCGGAATCGTCGCGAGGAGACGGACATCGACTTTACGCCACGGAACGTCACCACGCGTACCTTCGAGCCCTCACCAGCAGAGCGTGACCTCTACGACGCGGTGACCGACTACGTGCGGACCGCCTACGGAGAAGCGCAGGGCCAGAAACTCTTTTTGATGACCCTCCAGAAGGAGGTCGTCAGCAGCCCGGCTGCACTCAAGGGAACTGTCGAACGCCAGCTCGACGTTGAAGAAGGCGAACATCCGTACAAGTACGAACTCGAACGAATCCTCGACCGGATCGAGGCCGTCGATCGGCCGACCAAGCTCGATCGGGTACAGCGAATCACAGCCGAGGCCAGAGAGCGCGTCGACAAGGGGAGGGTGATCGTGTTTACACAGTTCCGGGCGACTCAGCAGGCACTGCTGGACACCCTCGACGAGCAGGACTACACCACGCATCCATTCCACGGTGGCCACTCCAGTGACGAGAAGGAGGAAATTGTCGCGAATTTCGAGGAGGATGGCGGAGTCCTCGTCTCCACCGACGCGATGAACGAAGGTCGCAACCTCCAGTTCTGTAACGTGATGGTGAACTACGACCTGCCGTGGAACCCGATGAAGGTCGAACAACGGATCGGGCGTATCCACCGCATCGGGCAGGAGCGGGAGGTGTACGTGTTCAACATCGCTCTGGAGGACACGATCGAGGAGTACGTCCTCGAGAAGTTGTACCACAAGATCGACCTGTTCCAACAATCCGTCGGCGAGCTGAGCGAGATCCTGACCCGCCTCGAGGAGACCGGGCGAAACTTCGAGGACGAGGTGTTCGAGCGGATGGTCACTGCCGGCTCGAAGATCGAACTGGAGAACGACTTCGACGAGATGGCGATCGACCTCAAGGAGCAACGGGACCTCGCCGACAAGTTGAACGATTTCAATGCCGGCGTCTTCGAGGGCTTCGATCTCGGGGCCAGCGATGACTGACGCCGCGCTGCCGGTCACAGAACGAGCGGTCGAGGAGTTCGCCGAGGCGTATCTCACATCGCTTGGAGCCGACATACGAATGGACGGTCGCAGGTGGATCCTGTCGGTGCCGGAGGACGCAGAAACGGATCTCGAATTGGACGGGGCTGTGGTGCAGATCGCCCACGATCCGAACGAAGTCGACGAGGATACCCAGGCCCTCGCTCCTGAGAGTCGGCTGTTCGAACAGATGGTCGACGAAGCTGCCGAGCGGACGCCGGTTGGATCGCTCTCACTCACCCACGAGCAGCGCGAGATTCGATTGCCTCCTTGGATTACGGCGGGGCCAGTCGATATCGTGGATCAATCGTTCACGCCGTACTACGACCGGCAGGCGCTCTGCTTCCTCTTCCACGTCGGGATCGAAACCGTCAGCGAGTACCAGCGAGAGGAGCTCCACGCGATCGCCGTCGACCTGAACGAACAGGTAATCCGACCACGGCTCACGCAGACCTACCTCGAAATCACGGAAAGGTCATGGAACGCTGCCGGGGACGAGGAAGTGACGATCGAGACGGACCGCATCGAAGAGACCCTAAACCTCGCGAGGAGTGGCATCGAGGACGAGATCGAACCGGTCGTTCGAGACACACGGGAGCGAGCCACCCGAGCTGCAGAGGTCGAACTCGATGAATACCGCCAATTCGCTCACGACAGGAAGGATGAACTAGAGGAGAAGTTGGCTTCCTTGGCCGACCGAATCGAAGAGGTTAACGAAACGATCGAGTCCACCTCGGAACAGAGAGAACGAATCGAGGCGCTCCAGAAGAGGAAGGAGTTACAAGCCGACGTCGAGAATCTCCGGTCAGAGGTCGATGACCTCGCGGCACAGATTCGGGAAGGTTTCCCGCAAAAGCGGCGAGAGATCAGAGATCGCCACGCCTTGACGGTGCGAATTCGTCCGGTTTCAGCCACGCAGATCTCATACGAACGGGGGGATATCGACTGCACAGTAAGAATGGCCGGGAGGGAACGATCCTTGACCTACGCGTACGCCGTTGGTACGGGTGTCCTGGATGACCAGCACTGTGAATCGTGTGGGGCCCCACTCTCGGGGGAGAACCCGTTGATGCTGCAAGGGAGTTCGCTCATCGGGCAGAAATGCTGTGGAACTTGATTGAACAGGCTAGTCCCCGATCCGGTAGAGGAGGACATCCGAAGGAGAATCAATTACACTTCCAACGAGGGCATCGATTGTGGATGGCGCACTCCCGACCCCAAAGACGACGACTCGAGCCGGGTCACGGTAGCCGATCTCGGTGAGTTTCTCCAGTACCCGCGTATCGAGCGTCGCCTTCCCAACGTCCACAGTGGGTGCTCCTGCATCTCGGAGTTGGCTGAACGTGGCTGACGACCTCGAGAGAACGATACCACCTGAAGAAATGAACGCAAGCTCCTCAGCCAAAATTCTCCGCAGTTGTTCCGACCTCCCATTGTCGATGTCCAAGATATTTGCTCCATCGCTTCGGAAGCGCTTCACGCTGTTTTCTTCGATCAGTCTCACTACTTTCTCACTCGGAGCTCCGTCGGCCTGTCCCCGATAAAATTCCCAAACGGTAGTCCCCCCTCCGACAGACTGCCCATTGTTCTCTATCGCATCCACGAAAGCCCCTGGAACATGGATTTCGCCGAGGGTGGGAACGGATGGGGTCTGTCCGAGAGTGGCCTG
>ENA-ORDC01000956-ORDC01000956.1-marine-metagenome-genome-assembly--contig:-NODE-956-length-23954-cov-3.807262_pt1 | contig 23954 bp, 22 predicted proteins | sample MGYA00237783_ERZ508515 | MGnify/ENA primary metagenome ERZ508515 (study PRJEB26186, sample SAMN06268792) | marine metagenome | isolation source: Eden Landing Ponds, San Francisco, CA, USA | place... | reverse complement strand
CCGAGCGTCGCCAGGGCGACGCCGACCACCCCTCCGGAGCCCTCCCGGAGCGTACTCCCGCCGTGGCGGAGGTGATACCCGAGCAGCGCGACGTTCGTCCCGACAGCTCCCGCAGTGAGCACCAGCAGGAGGCCGCGGAGCAGCCCCTCTCCGGCGGTCGGCGAGGGGAGGAGCCCGGCGAGTGCGCGAACGCGGTTGAGCGGCGGGAGCGACCCGCCGAGGACCACGCGTCGGACGTACACCGGGCTGTCGGCCGTCGCGAACAGCGTCAGCGACGCCGCGGCGGCGACGATCGCGACGCCCGCCCACCGCGGCCGGCCGAGGACGCGCCGCACGGCCCGGAGCGTCCGTCGCCAATCCGGCCGCGCCGGACGGAGGCTACGCATGGCTCTCGACGGCGCTCTCGTAGGCGTCGAACCCGTCGTCACGGAGCGTCGTGACGAACTCCCCGCGGTGGAAGACGAAGACCGTCGGGACGCCGTTGATACCCGCGGCGGTCCCGGCCTCGTCGTCCGCCGCGACCGCCGACCGGTGGGGTCGCTCCCGCGCCGCCGTCGTCACCGCCTCGACGTCGACGCTCGTGTCGATCCCGTCGAGAAACGCCGCCGTCCGGTCGACCACCGACCCGGCGTCGATGTCGTCTTGATGCTCGTAGTAGGCGCCCTTCAGCGCCCAGTAGGCCGCCGTGTCGCGCTCGTAGGTCTCTAGCAGGGCGTTGACGGCCGACCGACCCCATTCGTGGACGAAGTAGTACGCGCGGCTGTACACCGTTGCCCGACCTTCTGCGACCCACTGCGAGCGGATCGCCTCGAACGCCCCGTCGTGCAGCGACGCACAGGAGGGGCAGCTCGGGTCGTCGAACGAGACGAGCGTGATCGGCGTCTCCGCTCGCGGTGGCCCCAGGCGCGGGCGGTCGTCGACCCCCTCGGCGACGGGGTTGTCCGCGAACCCCTGCATCCCCGCCTCGCTGAGACCGCCGAGACAGCCTGCGGCCCCGGCGGCGCTCGCGCTCGCGACGACGGCGGCGAGGAAGCGACGCCGCGACGGCCGCCGCCGTCTCGCCTCGCTCCCGTTCGAGCCGGCTTCGGGGTCCCGGCCGATTCCGTGCTCTTGGCCGGTTCCGTGGTCTCGGCTGGCCACAAGCTCCCGGTCGATCTCGCGCTCTGGTCCCCTTCCGCGTCCCGAGCCGTCCCGCGGGTTTCCGATCCTCATCGTTCACTACTGTCACGGGCGCGGCCCATAATGTTAACTGATTGATAAATTGTCGCCCGTGTTGCAGAAACGCAGTTCTATAGTTCAGATGTCACGAGCGGGCGCGGTTCGGCGTTCGGCGGGGGTCGGGACGCGACCGCGGGCGCTATTCGGCGTCGGCGCGCACGTCGACGACGGAGACGCCGCGGTCGACGACGAACGTCTTGGTCTCGCCCTCGAGCGTGACGGGGACGGCGACCCGGAGCGGGTCCTCGCTCGCGACGGACGCGAGCCCGTGTTCGAGCCAGTCGAGTTCCCACGCCGGCGTCTCGATGGCGTCGACGCCGTGTTCGTGGTGGAAGGCGACGACCGCCGGTTCGGCCAGTATCGCGACCTCCGCGATGGCGTGCCACCAGTGGCCACAACGGCGGCAGTCGGCGACGCGGACGGCCGCCGAGATGTGTCCGTCGAACCAGTCGGGGGCGTCGTCGTCGTCGGGGAGCCGGAGCCGCCGGTCGAGGCGGCCGTCGCAGTTGGGACAGAGCCCCAGTTTCGACGACAGGGCCTTCCGCCTGAGCCACCGACCGGCGGCCGCCGGGGCGTCCTCGGTCGGCCGGTCGGCGATGACGGCCGGGGGGACCGCCGGCCCGCTGTTGACCCACTCGCAGTCCGCGCAGACGACGCGGACGCCGTCGCCCTCGAACGCCGCCACGAGCGACCCGTCACAGACCGTACAGCTCCCGTCGACGGCGACCGTCTCGCCGGCCATCGACTGCGTGAACGCCCCCGAGAGGACGGCGCCGACGACCCGTCGACCCGGCGGTCGGAGCCGGTAGCCCTCGTCGCTCGCGCGGACGAACCGGTCGGTGAGCTGCCGGAGGTGATAGTTGAACCCGCCGGGGTCGTCGGCGCCGACCCGCCGACGCAGGTCACCGAACGATAGCGCCCCCTCGGCGTCATTGAGCGCGTCGAGGATCGCCAGCCGCGTCTCGTGGCCGACGATCTCGAAGGCTCGTTCCGGCGACAGCTGGTCGACCACGTCCCGCCCCTCCGCATCGCCGTCGGACATGCTCACCGGTTGGCGCGACCGTCGAATAAATCGTCGGGCGACAGCCCCGGTCCGCCGCTCAGGGCTGGCGCGACTCCTCGGGGCTGAACACGTCCGGCTCCGTGGGGTCGGCCGGCTCGGACTGGTAGCGGCCGCTGGATTTGATGATCGACAGCGCGGTCATGATGTCGGTGCGGGTGAGCAGGCCGGCGAACTCCCCGTCGTCCATGACGAGCAGCCGACCGACCGAGCGGTCGTCGAGTTCTTCGAGGGCGGTCATCACGTCGGTCGCGGGCGCGACTGTGTAGAGTTCGGTCGTCATGACTTCCTCGACGCGGTAGGCGTCGCGCTCGACCTCGCGGACGGCGCGGGCGTCCTCTAGCGTGACGAGGCCGACGACCTCGCCGTCGCGTTCGACCGGGTAGCCGGTGTGGCGCTCGCGAACCATCAGGTCGACGAGTTCGGCGACGGAGGCGTCAGCCGACACCGTCGTCACTTTCTCGGCCGGCGTCATCACGTCGCGGACGACCACGCCCTCGAAGGCCGCGCGCATCACCGTCTGCTGGGCCTCGCCCGCGGCGCCGATGTAGATGAAGAAGGCGATCGCGACCAGAAACAGGCCGCCGCCCCCGAACAGCCCGAACAGGCCCAGGCCGATCGCGAACAGCTTGCCGACCTCCGCGGCGATCTCCGTCGCCCGAGCGTACGGGCGAGTCCGGTTGAGCAGCGCCCGCAGCACCCGGCCGCCGTCCATGGGAAAGCCCGGCAGGAGGTTGAACGCCGCAAGCACGAGGTTCATCAGCGCGAGGTAGCCGAGCACGAACGCGGCCGCGGCCGTCGGCAGCGACCCGCCGGCCGGCACCGCCAGGAAGGCGGCGTAGGAGACGACGCCGAGCGCGACGCTGACGACCGGGCCAGCGATGGCGATGGCGAACTCCTGGCGCCAGTCCTCGGGCATCTCGTCGAGCTGGGCGATGCCGCCGAAGATCCACAGCGTGATCGAGGCGATGGGGAAGCCGTAGCGCATCGCCACCAGCGAGTGGCCGAGTTCGTGGGCGACGACGCCGACGAACAGTCCCACGGCCGCGACCAGCCCGAGCGCCAGCGACACCTCCGTCGAACTCGTGAGCACCCCGACCGGGATCGACGACCCGGTGAGGTCGTTTATCAGACCGACGTAGTACTCGACCTGCGAGCCGATCGCCCACGCGAACAGCGGCAACACGAGCAGGAACGTCAGGTCGACGTTGATCGGGATGCCGAAGGCGCTCCCGATGCGGTACCGTCGCATACCCGCCCGTAGTGCGGGGACGTTCTTAAGCCCGTGTGTGGACGACGGCCCCCGACGCGGACACCGGCGGCGCGATTCGGCCGACCGAAGTCAGTCGCGACGGCGACGGAAATCCCCGCCGGGAGGCCAACCCTGAAACGCCCGACCGTCCACCTTCGGGCAGAGCCATGTACACCTCACTCGGCCCCGGCGATATCGGCATCGATCTCCCGTTCCCCGAGGCGGCCGCCATCGCCGCCGACACCGGCTTCGACGCTATCCAACTCGACCCGGGCTACCTTGCCGACCACGGCCCCGAGGCCTACCACGAACTCCTCGACGAGCACGACCTCCGCACCGGCAGCATGGGCGTCCCCGTCGACGTGACCGGCGACGCTGACGACTACGAGGACGGCCTCGCCGCCCTCGACGAGGTGGCCGCGGACGCCGCGGCCGTCGGCTGCGAGCGCGCCTCGACGTACATCCTCTCCTTTTCCGACGAGCGCGACTTCGACACGAACTTCGAGTTCCACCGCGAGCGCCTCGAACCCGTCGCCGACACCCTCGCCGACCACGGTATCCGCCTCGGACTCGAGTTCCTCGGTCCGCAGACGCTTCGCGAGGGCCACGAGCACGACTTCGTCCACACCAGCACCGGCATGCTCGACCTCTGCGAGGCAGTCGGCGACAACGTGGGTCTCCTGCTCGACAGCTGGCACTGGCACACCGCCGGCGCGTCCGTCGAGCGCCTCGAATCGCTCGCCAACGACGATATCGTGGACGTCCACGTCAACGACGCGCCCGCGGATCTGGCGATGGTCGAGTACGTCGACAGCGAGCGCGCGATGCCCGGCGAGACCGGCGTCATCGACATCGCGACGTTCCTCGGGCATCTCGACGCCGTCGACTACGATGGTCCCGTGATGGTCGAACCGTTCAGCGACGAGTTGCCCGCCCTCGACGACCGCGAGGCCGCCCGCCGGACCGCCGAGTCGCTCGAACGCGTGTGGGACGTGGCCGGACTGTAGGGTACGGGTCGGATCGGTGTGTGAAGGGGGTCGCCGCCAACAGCGTGAAAGCCCCCAATCGCTCGTCACCGCCGCGCCTCGCTGCGCCCCTCGCTCGCTGCGCTCACTGCGGTGCTTGCTTCGTCGGGGCGGTGACGAGCGATTGGCCCCTTTCATTCCCGCCCGTGTCGGCTGGTCGGACAGTCTGTGCGGGTGGGAATGGAAGGGGCCGCTCTCCCGGCGAACCCGGGCGACGCAAGCACCGCAGTGAGCGCAGCGAGCGAGGCGCGCAGCGAGCCCCGGGAGCCGAGAGAGCGGGGGCTTTCACGCTGTTGGCGGTGGCGGTCACGATCACTCCTGCGGGGGCTTTCACGCTGTTGGCGGTGGCGGTCACGATCACTCCTGCGGGGGCTTTCACGCTGTCCTGAACTTTCGAATCTATTCAACCGGCTGTATCGAACGCGAGTTTAAGTGTGAAGACGGACAAACGGCGAGTATGGCCGCCGAGATGTCCGACCGGGTGCGCGAAATCGCAGAGGCGAGAGGGTTGCCCGAGTCCGAAGTCTTCGAGCGCGCGCTCGAACGGGGGCTCGAAGACCTGTGGGAGGACCTCGTGCTGGCGCAGTATCTCGACGGGGAAATCGACCGTGAACAGGCGATAGAACGCGTCGGGCGGACGAAAGTCGAACGCGCCGAGAAAGAGCGCGATGCGGTCGAAGACGACGTGGACTGGGGCCTGAACGCGTGACGGTCGCGGCGGTTTTCGACTGAAGCCCCGCTCGTTCTTTACCGAGGCGCTCCTACACGAAACCCATGAGCGACACCGACACCCAGCGCCCGTTCGTTCGTGACGCGGCCGACATCGAGGCCAAACCGGTCGACGCCGCCGAGGGACTCTCGAAGGCCGTCCTGATCGGCGCGGAACACGGCGCTCCGAACCTCGCGATCCGCCGCTTCGCGCTCGCACCGGGCGCCGAGGTGCCGAAACACACCAACGAGATCGAACACGAGCAGTACGTCCTCGCGGGCGAGTACGTGGTCGGGATCGGCGACGAGGAACACACCGTCGCGGCCGGTGACGCGCTCCACATCCCGGCGGGCGTCGTCCACTGGTACCGCAACGAGAGCGACGTCGAGGGCTCGTTCATCTGCGCGGTTCCGACCGGCGACGACAGCATCGACCTCGTCGAGGAGTGACGCGCCCCTGTTTCGGGTCGAACGCGATACTCGTCGAGCGCGCACAGCCCCGGAACCTCCTTGCAGGTCCCGGGCGTATCGACTGCCAATGAGTACCACCGACGCCGACGCGGACGAGGCTGTGGACGCCGACGACCCCGACACCGACCTCGCCGAGCGGGTCGTTCTCTCGGTCCCGGCGGATATCGGCCAGCACGGCCGTCGCCGACTGAACCAGAACTACTACCAGAAGTACCTCAAGAAGACCCACGACACCGCCGCCGTCGGCGACGCGTGGGACGAGTTCACCGACGTGGGCTGTTGTGGCAGCCAGATGGACCTCCCGCTCCGGGTCGAGGCAGTCGAGGGCGGCGAGCGCGTCGGCCCCGAGACGGCCATCGAGTACACCGAGCGCGAGGCCTGCGGCCTCAATCCCGGCTGGTCCGTCCAGCACGACGAACCCGACATCGTCGAGCGCGAGTGAGTAGCGGGTGTAGGCTCAGCCGAGCACCCGCATCGCGGCGGCGACGACGCCCTGCCAGTCGAGGCGCGCGTCGACGCCGGTGAGCCGACGGCCGAGCGCCGACCCACGGCCGTCGCCGACGCGCGCGACGGTCGCGTGGCGGACCCGTACCTCGACGGGGATGTCGGCGGTCAGTTCGCGACCGCGCACGTCGGTCCCGAACGGTCCGATGGGGACCGAGCGGAGCGACTGCAGCGACCGCAGCGATGACAGCGACGGGGCGTTGACCACGACCGCTCCCTCTTCGGTCCAGACGTCGAAGCGCGCGCCATCTCGTTCGAGCGTCAGCGAGACCGTGAGGTCGATGGTGCGCTCGGTCACTCCTCTTCGGTCGAGATGCGGACGGTCCCGTCGACGGTCCAGTAGGCGTGGTCCGCGTCCTCGCCGACCTTGCTCGGCACCGCGACCTCCATGTCCTCGAACTCGTAGGTTATCGTCGCGCCGCGGCCGGTCAGTCGCTCGTACAGGCCGATCGCCAGGTCCGGCCAGGTCTCTGCTTCCTCGATCTGGGGGGGCTCTGATTCGGAACTCATGCATCGAACGTTCGTCCTGTGGAGACATATAGTTTTGTTTTCGTGTGTGGTGAGGTAGCATAGCAGGGTGTTAGCGGTCCGAACCGCTGATATAGCTCGATCACGGACAGAGAGGTGTGTCACAGCAGGTCGGCGAGGTCGGAACGCTGTTCCTCCACGAGCACGGCGCGGACGTTCGCGTGGCCGTCCACCGGGACGGTGAGCGCCGCCTCCACGCCGTCCTCGAACTCAAGGAGACCGACGCCGGCCCGCGGCCCGCCCGACTGCGGGTGAAAGACGGTTCCAGCGAGGAGCCACGGCCCCCCGACCAGTTCGTCGAACTCGCCCGCGGGGCCTCGCGCATCCGCATCTCCGAGCAGACCACACCCGCGGTCCGCGAGCGCCTGCGCGAACTCTTAGACGCCTATCAGCTCTCGGCCAAGACCGTCCGGACCTGTCGCCACTGCGCCGACGCCGGGGAGTACTCGCCGATCACCAGCGAGACGGCCATCGCGACCGACGACGAGTTCATCTGCCCCGACTGCGCGAAGGCGCAACTCGACCGCGAACTCGCCTACCGCGGGGAAGTGTCGGGGACGGCCAAGGACCGGCTCTACGATCTTTTGCTCGAAGTGCAGGACCTCGAACGCGTCGCCAACCTCCTGCGCGGGGACCTGGACCCGGACCTGACGAAGTTCGACGAGATATCGGCGACCGTCGACGAGGTCGACCCCGTCCGCGTCGACTCGCTCGGCCTCCATCCGGGGATCCAGGACCACCTCGAATCGCGGTTCGAGCACCTCCTGCCGGTCCAGAGCCTTGCCGTCGAGCACGGCGCGACGGAGGGCCGCGACCAGCTCGTCGTCAGCGCGACGGCGACCGGGAAGACCCTGATCGGTGAGATGGCCGGGCTGGACCGCGTGCTCAACGGGAAGGGGAAGATGCTCTTTCTCGTCCCCCTCGTGGCGCTGGCCAACCAGAAACACGAGGCCTTCGAGGACCGCTACGGCGACATGGTCGACGTCTCTCTCAGGGTGGGTGCCAGCCGCATCAACGACGGCGGCGGCCGCTTCGACCCCGGCGCCGACGTCATCGTCGGGACCTACGAGGGCATCGACCACGCGCTGCGCACCGGGAAGGACCTCGGCAATATCGGCACGGTCGTCATCGACGAGGTCCACACCCTCGGCGAGGGCGAGCGCGGCCACCGCCTCGACGGCCTGATCTCCCGGCTCAAGTATTATTGCGGCGAGTACGCGAACAACGACAGCCGGGACGGGACCCAGTGGATCTACCTCTCGGCGACCGTGGGGAATCCCGGCCAGCTCGCCGAGAAGCTCGAAGCGCAACTGATCGAGTTCGAGGAGCGGCCCGTCCCGATCGAACGCCACGTCACCTTCGCGGACGGGCGCGAGAAGGTCCAGATCGAGAACAAGCTCGTCCGGCGGGCGTTCGACACGAAGTCGTCGAAGGGGTACCGCGGGCAGACGATCGTCTTCACCAACTCGCGGCGGCGCTGTCACGACATCTCGCGGAAACTGGAGTACGACTCCGCACCCTACCACGCCGGCCTCGACCACGGCCGTCGCAAGAAAGTCGAGCGGATGTTCGCCGACCAGGACATCGCCGCCGTCGTGACGACCGCCGCGCTCGCTGCGGGGGTGGACTTCCCCGCCTCGCAGGTCGTCTTCGACTCGCTGGCGATGGGCATCGAGTGGTTGACCGTCCAGGAGTTCCACCAGATGCTCGGGCGGGCGGGCCGCCCCGACTACCACGACGAAGGCACCGTCTACGTCCTCGTCGAGCCCGACGGCTCGTATCACAACAGCCAGGAGATGACCGAGGACGAAGTCGCCTTCAAGCTCCTCAAGGGGGAGATGGAGCCCGTCATCACCCGCTACGACGAGGCCGCTGCGGTCGAGGAGACGCTGGCGAACATCACCGTCGCCGGCAGCGGCGCGAAGCGGCTCAACGAGCGGATGATCGGCGAGGTGCCGACGAAACACGCCATCGGCAAACTGCTGGAGTTCGAGTTCATCGACGGGCTCGAGCCGACGCCGCTGGGACGCGCGGTGACTGCCCACTTCCTCTCGCCGGACGACGCCTTTCGCCTGCTCGACGGGATCCGGAAGGGGCTCGACCCCTACGAGATCGTCGCCGAGATGGAACTCCACGAGGAAGAGCGGTAAGCGGCCGCTGTCGTGCTATCACACTGCACCGGTTCGTCAGAGCGCACCGACCTCGTCCAGATACTCGCGCACTTCGACGAGGAAATCACGATAGCGCCGGAGGTCCTGGAGCGCGCTGTAGACGATGTCCTCGTCGAGTACGTCGCCGTACTCGTGGGCGAGCACGTTCCGAAACAGCGCCGCTTCGGCCATCGACTCTGCAGTCTCCTCGGTTAGCACACCGGTTTCGTGCAGACGGCGCATCGTCGCGGCGTTGGACCGACTGACTCCGCCGTCGATATCTCGGAGAAGCATTCGCGCGACGTCGAGACACGCCTGACTCGCCTTCTCGAACCGCCGCTCCACGACGTCGCGCGTCTCGGGGTCGTCGCGGAACTCGGTACGCGAAACGGACTGCTTGGCCGCGAGGATCTCGAGACACGACTCGACGTATTCGGCCTTTTCGACGATCGTCTCGACGCGTTCGCGACCGTGCGGATCCGACACGGGTCAGTCCCCTGATTCGACGAGGCGGTCGACGTGGTCGACTGTCTCGTCGAAGCGCTCGCGCAGGCTTCGGTCGGATCGGTCGGCCGTGACTCGCTCCTCGAACCGGCGGCGGAGTGAGTCGGCACGTTCGCCTGATCCCATGAGAAGCGTTCCGTGGGTGAACGCCGCCCGTCCGACCCGAGGTGCGAGGTCGTCGACCACCGCCAGGTCGATGTCGTTCCGGTCGAGTGCGACCGAGAGGTCCGCCAGCAGCGACAGCAACGCCTGTCCGCGGTCGTCGACGGTCGGCCTGAACTCGACTGCGATGTCGACGTCGCTGTTCGCGTCGACGCCGTCGGTCACCTGCGACCCGAACAGGACCGCCAGTCTCACCGGGTGGTCCGCGATGGCGGCGCGAACTCGCTCCACGTCGACCGCTGGATCCGGGCGGTCCGCGGTGTCCGGTTCCGGACTGTCGCTCATCACGGTTCGACGTTGGCTCACGATCCCCAAACGTGTTGCGGTCATCGTGACGACATGTCCTCCCGCCAGACGCCGGTCGCTCCGGAAGACAGCTCCGGGCACCCGCAGAGAGTGACCTTTTTCCCGCTGCCACACCCGGACACGAACGTGCCATTCGGGATCGCCGCGAGTACCGCGTTCGTCTTCACCGTCATCCTCGCGGCGCTCGTGCTGTTCGCCACCGAACCCGTCCCCGTCGACGTCACCGCTATCGGCGTGCTCGTCGCACTCCTCCTCGTCGAACCGGTGACCGCGACCGCCGCCGACTGGGGCCTGCTCGCCGAGGGCTGGGTCGTCCTCAGCGACGCCGACGCGGGGGTCTCCTTCACCGACGCCGGCCTCTCCGGCTTCGCCAGTTCCGCGACGCTGACCGTCCTCGCCATGTTCATCCTCTCGGACGGCGTCCAGCGGACCGGTATCGTCCAGATCCTCGGGGACAAGGTCTCCGCGCTCACCGGCGACAGCGAGACCCGCCAGCTCGGTGCGACTATCGGCCTCGTCAGCCCCATCTCGGGTTTCATCAACAACACCGCCGCCGTCGCCATCCTCCTGCCGATGGTCACCGACGTGGCCCACGAGGGGAAAACGTCGCCCTCGAAGTTGCTGATGCCGCTCTCCTACGCCTCCATGTTCGGCGGGATGCTGACGCTCATCGGCACGTCGACGAACATCCTCGCCTCGGAACTGTCGGGCCGGCTCGGCGTCGGCACGTTCAGCATGTTCGAGTTCACGCAACTCGGGATAATCGTCTCGCTGGTCGGCACGGCCTATCTCCTGACGGTCGGGCGGTGGCTCACGCCCGAGCGCATCCCGATCGCCCGCGACCTGACCGAGGAGTTCGAGATGGGCGAGTACCTCACGGAGGTGGTCGTCCGCGAGGACTCGCCCATCATCGGCCAGACGGTTCGGACCGCCCTCCGAGAGACCGACTTCGACGTCGACCTCGTGCAGTTGATCCGCGACGGCGAGGTGTTCGTCGAACCGCTGGACGTCAAGACGGTGCGGGCCGGCGACATCTTCGCGGTCCGGACCGACCGCGACACGCTGGTCGAACTGACCGACGCGGAGGGGCTGGATCTCCTCCCCGAGGTCGACGTCACCGAGGAGGAACTCGAACAGGCGGGCGAGCGCCAGAACCTCGTCGAAGTCGTCGTCGCGCCGGGGTCGAAACTCGTCGGCGAGACGCTCGCCACCTCGAACTTCCGGCAGCGCTACGACGCGACCGTCCTCGCCCTGCGGCGTGGGCAGGAACTGCTCCGCCGCCGGATGGACCACGTCCAGTTGCGCGTCGGCGACACGCTCCTCGTCCAGGGCCCGGCCGACAGCATCGAGCGACTCAACGCCAACCGCGACTTCATCGTCGCCCAGTCGGTCGACCGCCCCGACTACCGCAAGTCGAAGATCCCCGTCGCGATCGGCATCGTCGCCGGCGTCGTCGGCCTCGCCGCCATCGACGTGTTGCCAATCGTCGTCTCGGCGCTCGCGGGGGCGCTGTTGATGGTCGTCACCGGCTGTCTCGACCCGACCGAGATCTACGACGCCGTCCAGTGGGACGTCGTCTTCCTGCTCGCGGGCGTCATCCCGCTGGGGATCGCCCTGGAGAACACCGGCGGCGCGGACATGCTCGCGGACCTGGTCGTCGAGTCCAGCACGCTCCTCCCGCCCATCGGCGTTCTCGCCGTCCTGTATCTCGTGACGGCCCTGCTGACCAACATTATCAGCAACAACGCGAGCGTCGTCCTGATGATCCCGGTCGCCCACGAGGCCGCTCTGCAGCTCGGGGTCAACGCCTTTTCCTTTATCCTCGCGGTCACCTTCGCGGCCTCCACGGCCTTCATGACGCCCGTCGGCTACCAGACCAACCTCTTCGTCTACGGCCCGGGCGGCTACCGCTTTACCGACTACCTCCGGGTCGGGGGGCCGCTGCAGTTGATCTTCACCGTCGTCACGACGCTCGGCATCGCCTACTTCTGGCCGCTGTGAACGACTGCGTGCTCGAGTCCTGACTCGACCGCCGCCGCAACGAAACCCTTTCGTCGGTCCCCGCGCAATCCCGACTCGTGGGGCCGTGGGGTAGCTTGGTATCCTTCTGGCCTTGGGTGCCAGTAACCCCGGTTCGAATCCGGGCGGCCCCACTCTTCTGTGCGGCACAGACGTGACGAACGAAGAGTCGCCCGACCGATTCGAACCCCGGCAGTCACAGCCCGGAACGGCGCGGCGCGCCGCACGCCCGGACTGTCTGCATCCGGTTCGAATCCGGGCGGCCCCACTCTTCTGTGCGGCACAGACGTGACAAGCAAGTCCGTGTTCGCGACAGCTACTCGCCGAGGAGGCCCCGGTACACTTCCTCGATCGATAGGTAGTTGTTCACGTCGTTGGTCACGCTCCGGTAGTACTGCTCCTCTTCGTCTCTGGTGTCCTCGCTCACGTCGAACTGGTTGTCCTCGTAGAACGCGGACGTGGCGCCCATCTTCCGCATGATCTCGTAGAAGTTGATCGGCCGGAACACGAGCAGGTCCGAGAGGTCGTCGTCGTTTTGCGTCGGGTCGATATGCGTCCCGAACCCGTTGCGGTCGAACTCCTCGACGAACCGTTCCGTCCGCGGACTGACGTCGATCGACTCCATCGCCTCCCAGAACGCGGTGTCGCCCGCGGAGTAGTGGTAGTGGACGCTGATGAAGTCGTAGATCGACTCCCAGCTGCGGCGCACCCAGTCGTTGTAGGTCTCGCGGATCCAGTCGTCGTTGACTCGCCCGTGAGTCGACAGCAGGTTCGAGAGCGTGACCGCGGCCTGTGCGTTGACGGTGAGCCCGGTCGACTGCAGCGGTTCGACGAACCCCACGGCGTTGCCGATCGCGAGACAGTTCTCCGCCCACGGCTGCTCGAAGTAGCCCGACGAGAACTCGTAGCGGTCGAGGTCGGCGGCGGAGACTGACCCGTCCTCGTGGTCGATCTCGGCCACGTGGTCGAGGAACTCGGCTCTGGCCGCCTCGTCGGAGACGTACTCGGAGGCGTAGACGTACCCCAGGTCGCGGTTGTCGTAGGTGTCGATGTGCCAGAACCAGCCGTGGTCGCCGGTCTCGACGACCGTCGCCGGGATCACCTCGGAGAGGGGGCGGTCGACCCGCACGTTGTACGCCGTGTCGAGCGGGAACCCGAAGTCGCGGAACTCGCCGCCGAGTTCGCCTTTGAGCACGCGCGAAAAGCCCGACGCGTCGACGAACAGGTCCGACTCGTAGGCCTGACTCTTCGAGCGGACGCGGTCGATGCGGTTCCCCGTCGTCTCGACGCTCACGATCTCGTCGTCGATCAGCGAGACGCTCCGCTCGCGACAGAGCTCCCGCAGAAACGAGTTGAACCGCTCGGTGTTCAGGTGGTACGCGATGTGCTCGTATTTCTTGTAGCGGCCCTCCCGCGGGGAGTAGTGCCACGGCGACATCCCCTGGTCGACAATCTCCTCGCCTTTCGTGCGGTGGTCGGGACTGTCGTACAGTTCGTCGTAGTAGTAGTAACAGGTCTCGACCGCGTCGGTGGCGTCCTCGTTCGGGAACTTCACCGGGACGTCGAACGGGAAGTGGAACTCGGAGTCACACCAGTCCCGGAAGTACACCGTACACTTCCAGACGGGCTTGACCGCCGCGACGAACCGCTGTTCGTCGATCGCCAGCGTGTCGTGGAGGATCTTCCCGATCGAGCGATAGGTGCTTTTCCCCACCTGCGGAACGTTCCGGCCGAAGTCGTCGATGACCGAAACGTCGATCCCCGGATTCATCAGTTCGATTGCCAGCGCCGTCAGCAATCCGGAATCGCCACCCCCCACGATCGTCACGTCCTCGATAACGTCGTCCATACGTCTCTCCCTCGCTGGGAGCACGTCGGCACAGTTAAATTTTCTCGCCTCGGCCGGCGTCGCGCGCGTCGCTTCCCCGTGGCCGGTCGGTCTCCGCGAGGTCGTGGCCACGGAGCAACGGGGACGCCCCTAACTGGTTTGGCGAAGGCGGTTTTTACGGCGCTGTCCAAGCGAGCGGTATGGACGACACCGGTGACGGTGGTCGACTCGCGGACGCCGAGGTCGCTGGCGACCTGTTGCGAGCGGTCGTCACCGGTGTCGAGCAGTTCTCGTCTGACGCGCGCGACCCGGCGCTCGCCGCCCTCTCCGAACACGGCGTCGCCGAACCCCGCGGCGAGGAGTGGTATCCGCTGGCCCCCTCGCTCGCGGCCATCGAAGCGGTCGACGCCCTCGTCGGCGAGAAGGGAACCTTCGGCCTCGGAAGGAGCCTCTCCCGCGCTCTCGCGTTCCCGGCCGACGCCACCGACGTGTCGGCCGCGCTTGCGACTCTCGACGAGGCCTACGGCGCTCACCACCGCGGCGACGCCGGCGGCTACGCCTTCCGACAGATCGGCGACGACGACGGCCGTGTCGAGTGTCACACCCCCTACCCCTGTGCCTTCGACCGCGGCGTCGTCGAGGGCGTCGCCGCCAGTTTCGCCGACGGCTACGTCTGCCTGCGCGAGGTGGGCGTCTGTCGCACCGACGGCGCCCAGCGCTGTACCTACGAAGTCACCTGGTGACTCGCTCGGAGGACCGCGCCGACGCTCTCTCCGCCCGCCGACCCCACCCCTTCGTTTCGGGGTCGAACCGACACGCGGCGGGACGGTCCGGTGACGTTTCGATCACTTCCGCTCCCCTTTGCGAAGCTTCTTACCCGGTGGCGGGCTAACCTGTTGGCACCCAATGGCCTACGCGGAGGACACCGAGCTCGTCGACTCCTTCGAGGAGTTCTACCGCGACTACTACCGCAACGAGATCGGCGAGCTCGCACAGAAATACCCCACCGAACAGAAGTCGCTGTACATCGACTGGCAGGACCTGTACCGGTTCGACCCCGACCTCGCCGACGACTTCCGGAACCACCCCGAGCAGTTCCAGGACTACGCCGAGGAGGCGCTGCGCCTCTACGACCTGCCCGTCGACGTCAAACTCGGGCAGGCCCACGTCCGCGTTCGCAACCTCCCCGAGACGACCGATATCCGCGAGATCCGCGCCGACCACCGCGGGCAACTCATCTCCGTCCAGGGCATCGTCCGCAAGGCCACCGACGTCCGTCCCAAAATCACGCAGGCCGCCTTCGAGTGCCAGCGCTGTGGCACGCTCACCCGCATCCCCCAGCAGACCGGCGACTTCCAGGAGCCCCACGAGTGTCAGGGTTGCGAGCGCCAGGGCCCCTTCCGCGTCAACTTCGACCAGTCCGAGTTCGTCGACGCCCAGAAGATCCGCGTCCAGGAGTCCCCCGAGGGGCTGCGCGGCGGCGAGACCCCGCAGGCCATCGACGTCAACATCGAGGACGACATCACCGGCCACGTGACGGCGGGCGACCACGTCCGCGTCGCTGGCGTCCTCCAGCTCGAACAGCAGGGAGGCGACCGCGACAAATCGCCCATGTTCGACGTCTACATGGACGGCTTCGCCGTCGAAATAGAGGACGAGCAGTTCGAGGAGATGGACATCACCGACCAGGACAAGCGCAAGATCGTCGCCCTCTCCGAGGAAGAGGACCTCTACGACGAGATGGTCGGCGCCATCGCCCCCTCGATCTACGGCTACGAGCGCCAGAAACTCGCCATCATCCTCCAGCTCTTTTCGGGGGTCACGAAACACCTCCCCGACGAGTCGCGCATCCGCGGCGACCTCCACATGCTCCTGATAGGTGACCCTGGAACTGGCAAATCTCAGATATTATCATATATCAAAAATATCGCACCGAGATCTGTCTATACATCAGGGAAAGGAAGCAGTTCCGCCGGCCTTACGGCGGCAGCTGTTCAGGACGACTTCGGAGAAGGCCAACAGTGGACGTTAGAGGCTGGCGCGCTCGTTTTGGCCGACCAAGGGATCGCAGCGGTCGACGAACTCGACAAGATGCGCTGCGTGACCGGCGACACGCTCGTCCACTTCGGTGACAGTGTATCACGGATCGGAAAGTTCGCACGGGATATCGGAGAGAATGGAACAGTCGAAGAACTACCGAACGGGCGAACGATTCGCGACGTGGACGCGACCGTCTGGACGATGGACGACGACGGGTCGCTCGTCGAGCGACCGGTGACGGCCGTCCACGAGTACGAGGCTCCCGACGAACTGACGCGGGTGACGCTGCGGACGGGCGAGCGGGTGACCGGGACGGCCGACCATCCGTTCTTCGTATTCGAGGACGGCGAGCGCGTGGAGAAACCGGCGGCCGACCTCGAACCGGACGACTGGGTGTACGTCCCGCGTCGACTTCCCGAGGCCGCGACCGACGGTGCCGGTGTCGCGACCGGATCGAACGATATCTCGGTCGGCGCAGGCGACGGAGACAGCGTCTCACCGTCTATGGGCGCTGTCCTGGGCTACCTCGCGGGAGACGGGAACGTCTACTACGACCAGTCCGGGGGCGTGTACGGGATCCGGTTCATCAACAGCGAGGAGGAGTTGCTGACCGACTTCGAAGACGCGTGTCGCGAGGCGTTCGACGCCGAACCCGTCCGGCCGCCGAGCGAACAGCGCGACGACGGCGTCGAGACGGTCCGTATCCACGGACGCGAGTACGCCGACGAAGTGCTCGACGCCGGGATGAACCTGGAGACCTACGACGGGAAACGGCTCCCAGAAGCGGTGACGCGGTCGTCCCGGTCGGCGAAGGCCGCGTTCGTCCGCGCGCTCGCGGACAGCGAAGGGTCGGTCGGCGAGCGCAACGTCCGGATCCACTCCGCGAGCTACGAGCTCCTGCTCGGGACGAAGCACCTCCTGCTCGAGTTCGGGATTTCGAGTCAGATCGGGAGGCAGGAACGCGACGACAAGCGGGACGTCTATCGGCTGACGATCACTGACGCCGACTCGCTCGCCGCGTTCGAGCGCCGGATCGGCTTCACGCTCGACCGGAAACGGCGCGCGCTCGAAGGCGTCGTCGACACCGTCAGCGGCGACCGGACAATCCTCGACGTAGTCCCCGACTGCGGCGAGTTGCTCGCCGAGACGCGCGAGTCGCTCCGGCTACAGCAGTCCGAGTGCGGGATCAACGGGGTGACCTACTGCAACTTCGAAACCGGGGCGGCGAATCTTTCGTTCCGACTCGCCCGTGACGTGCTCGACGCGTTCGAAGAGCGGAAACGAGCGGCCGAGCGTGACGGGACGGCACTCCCGGACGACGCTTCGTGGGAGACGCTCGACAGACTGACCGACGCTTATCACCTCTCCCAGCGAGAACTCGCCGCCGACACCGAGTTCAGCCAACAGCAGGTCTCCTATCACTGGGGCGACCACGAGGGGTTGCGACGGACACTCTCCGAGGAGGTCCGTGACGTTCTCGCGACTGTCGCCGATACCGACCTCACGCCGTTGCGCGACCTGGTCGACGGCGACGTGAAGTGGCGGCGCGTCGATTCGGTCGACACCGTCGCTCCCGAGGCCGCCACCGACGCCGAGGCGCTCGCCAGAGAGGAACTCGCGACGGTGCTCGACTGTCCCGTCGACGACGCCGTGTCGGAGGCTCGGAACCTCCTCTCGTCAGCACCCGACCTCGAAGACTGGGCGTCGCTCCGGGCCGCGCTCGGCCGTCACGGCGTCGCGCAGACTGAGGTCGCCGACGCCGTCGACGTGAACCAGGCGACGCTCTCGCGGTGGTCGCGCGGTGTCGTGGCCACCGACCGGTTCGACGAGGTTCGAGCGGCGGCGCGAGCCCGCATCGACGAGGTCCGCGACACGGTCCGGTCGCTGCTCGACGACGTCGAGAGCGCCGCACAGCCGAAGGTGTACGACCTGACTGTCGAGGGAACGCACAACTTCGTCGCGAACGGGATGGTCGTCCACAACTCCGAAGACCGTTCGGCGATGCATCAGGCGCTCGAACAACAGGAAATAAGTATCAGCAAAGCTGGAATTAACGCGACACTCAAGTCGCGCTGTTCGTTGCTCGGGGCGGCCAACCCCAAGTACGGGCGGTTCGACCAGTACGAGTCGATCGGCGAGCAGATCGACCTGGAACCGGCGCTGATCTCGCGGTTCGACCTGATCTTCACGGTGACCGACCAGCCCGACGCCGAGGAAGACAGGAATCTGGCCGAGCACATCCTGCAGACGAACTTCGCGGGGGAGTTGCACACCCACCGCGTGGAGTCGAACACCTCGAACTACAGCGCGGACGAGGTGGACAACGTCACCGAGGACGTGGCGCCGACCATCGACGCCGAACTGTTGCGCAAGTACATCGCCTACGCGAAGCGCAACTGCTTCCCGACGATGACCGAGGAGGCCCGCGCGGAGATACAGGAGTTCTACGTCGACCTGCGCGCGGAGGGGGCCGACGAGGACGCGCCTGTGCCGGTGACGGCGCGGAAACTGGAGGCGCTCGTCCGCCTCGCGGAGGCGTCGGCGCGGGTCCGGCTCTCGGACAAGGTGACCGTCGAGGACGCCCAGCGGGTCATCGAGATCGTCCGGTCGTCGATGGAGGACATCGGCGTCGACCCGGAGACGGGCGAACTCGACGCGGACGTGATCGAGTCGGGGACCTCGAAGAGTCAGCGCGACCGCATCAAGAACATCAAACACCTCATCGACGAGCTGGAGTCGGAGTACGACGAGGGAGCGCCGATAGACGTGGTCGTCGAGCGCGCAGAGGAGATCGGCATGGACGAGAGCAAAGCCGAACACGAAATCGAGAAGCTCAAACAGAAAGGCGAGGTGTACGAGCCCCGCACCGACCACCTGCGCACGACCTGAGCCGATGGACCGCATCTCCGCACTCCGGAACGTCGAGCAAGCGCTGGCGGCCTTCGAGAGCGGCGAGACCGACCTGACGGGGCTGGAACGCGAGGTTCGCGGCGTCCTCCGGACCTACGCGACGGAGTTCGAGGGGGATCTGGCGGCCTATCGCGCCAGCGGGTCGGGGGCGGTCGACGGCGTGGTCGTGCTCGCGCCGGACCCGACTGCGGCCCGCGAGCGGGTGCGCAACCTCGTCGCGGACCCGGGGGCGTTCGAGGTAGCGCCCGTCGACGAGTAGAGCTCACTCGCCTGCGAACGGGCGGTGAGCGGGCGGTCTACCAGACAGTGAGCGGAAGGATTTTACTCGCGGGGCGGAAAGAACGAGCGAGACAGACGGATACCCGACGATGACGGACGTACACACCGAACTGGCCGACGCGCGCAACGTGTTGCTGTGTGCCCCGTCGCTGAGCGGGGCCGAGAGCGAGACGTGTACGGACCTGCTGATACCGGCCGAGCCGGCGGGCGCGAGCGTACTCTGGGTGACCTTCCGCCGGGACGCGACCGCCTGCGTCGACCAGTGGTTCGCGTCGACCGACGACGACCCGCGCGACGGCGCCGTCATCGTCGTCAGCGAATCGGGTGCGTCCGCGGATTTCGACGGCATCGAGGTCGAGACCATCTCCTCGCCGAGCGATCTGACGGGGCTCGGGATCGCCATCGGCGAGTTCCTCTCTGGGTGGGAAGGCGAGCCCGTGGTCTGTTTCGACTCGCTGACCGCTATGTTGCAGTACGTCACCGTCGAGACGGCCTACGAGTTCCTCCACACGATCACCGGCCAGCTCTACGCCGCCGACGCCCGCGCGCACTTCCACATCGATCCCACCGCCCACGACTCCCGGACCGTCGAGGGTATCACTTCGCTGTTCGACGCGACCGTCTCGCTCGCCGACGGCGAGCCGGAGATCCGAAAGCGGGACCTGCTGGAGTAGTCTCCCACTCATAGTGATTATTGTAGCGATGTACCGGTACGCGCCGACAACGGGGTCGGCGCGATCCGGAAATAATCTACAATAATCCCTATCAGTCACTCTGGCTGTCGTGACGGTGAAGCGAACGTTTTATTTCGAGCGGTAGCGAAGCGCTCGGCCGTGCTACTGGTGGTGACCTACTCGCGGGCGGCGCGGGGGACGCTCCGCAACGTCTGTCGGACTCACGAGGGGAGCGTGGTCCGGCGGTTCGGGCGGGCGGCGCTGTTGGCCGAGACGGAGTTCGCGGCGTTCCAGGCGCTCAGGCTGCGCGAGAAACACGGCGAAGACGTCCAGATCGAGCGGACCCGGCCGTTCAACGAGTTCGAAACCGTCGACGCCGAGGTGCGCGAAGCTGCCCGCGCCTACGAGAATCGAGAGCGCCCGTCCGTGCCGTATTCGAACTTCGCGGCCGGCACCGACTTCCCCGACCCCGAGCGCCTGCGCGAGCGCGACCTCTCGCGATGAGCGACCGTCTCACCGTCCGGGTCGGCGACGAACGCCGGCGCGGGCGCGCGGTCGACTGCTCGGACCTGTCGCCGGCGGCCGACCGGGTCGTCGCGGCGGTCCGCGACGAGACCGCCGACCGCTCAGATTCGGCGCCGCTCTCGGTGACGTGTCCGACGGCCGGGCCGGTTCACGACCACGTCGGACTCGTGAGTCCATCGATGACGCTCCGCACGCGGACGGCGCTGGCCGACGTCGACGTCCCAGCGGCGCCGGACCTGGAACGTGCGCGGCGCCGGCTCGCGGGAACCGAATCGGCCGTCGACGAGTGTCGCGAACGCGTCGCCACGCTCCGCGGGCGGATCCAGGCCCGCCGCGAGGACGGGCGGGAGACGACCGGCCTCGAGGGAGAACTGGCCGAAGCGACGGCCGAACTGTCCGAACACGAGACCGAGCGCGCGGCCGCACGGGAGGCGCTGAGCATGGCCCGCCGCGAGGCGCGCGCGAGTCGCGACGCCCGCGAGCGCCGTCGCAGACTCGAAGACCGGCTGGCGAACCTCAAACGCACCGCTCGCGACCACCTCGTCGAGGCGGTCCGTGACCGGTACGCGGCAGCGGTCACGGCCGCGCCGGGCGAGGCTCGCCCGGCGGACGACGGGTCGCCCGCCGACGCGGACCCGTTCGCGGTGGACGACGTGACCGCGGCGCTGGCGGTCGCTCGTGTGGCCGACGTGCGAGCGCCGGTCGTCCTCGCCTGTGACCGCTTCGCCGACCCGGCCGCGGCCGCGGCGTGGCTCGACGCGCCCGTGATCCGGGTGTCGCCGTCGGCGTGACCGCACTGCTCCGTGCGTTTATATCGGAGGGGGCGACCAGGCCCGCTATGGTTTCCCTCGAGTGGGACGTCGAACGGACAGACGGGGTGACACTCGTCACCCTGTACGTCGCGTCCGAGCGGGAGTGTCGCGTCCGCATCGCGAACCGCCTCGACGGGCCGGTGTGGCCGCCGCGTCGCCGCGGCCAGCCCGCGGCCGGCTGGGACGGCGACGAGTACACGGGGACTGTCCCGGCTGACGGCCGACTGACAGTGGGCTACGCGACGTCCGCACAGCCGGCGGAGCCGCCCGCCGAAGTCGTCGCCACCGGCCCGCCCGACACGGGCGACGGCGACCGTTCCGGACGGAGTCCGCGGCTCGCCGACGGCGGCGAGGCCGCCGACGCGCCGACGGTCGAGGGGACGCCCGCCGGCGTCGTCCGCTCGCTCGGCGACCCGGTCGTGCCGCGTGACTGCGTCCCGGTCCCCGACGAGCGGACCGAGGGCGAAACCGACGGAACGGGCCCGACCGACGGGACGGGCCCGCTGGAATCCGACCGACCGCACGGAACCCGCGCGGACGAGCCCGGACCGGGCGACGGGCGTCCGCCGGTCGACCGTCGGGGGGACGACGCGTTGCTCGTCCCCGGTGCGGTGCGGGCGTGGCTCCGGGACGTGGAGCGGCGTCTCGACGCCGCGGCCGCCGCTCCCGAGGGTAACGCGGGCGAACCGTCCGAGCGCAGTGCGGACCTGGCGGACGCGGCGGCCGCCGACCGGCGTGCGCTTTCGTGGGTCGCCCGCCGTCTCGACGACGTGACACGCCGACCGAACGGCGACGAGATCCGATGATCCTCGCGGTCGTCGGCGGGAAAGGCGGTGTCGGGAAGTCGACCGTCGCGTACAACCTCGCCTCGGAACTCGACGCCGTCGCCGTCGACGCGGACCTCGCGATGGCCGATCTGCCCGGGCGCGCGCTCGACGACCGAAGCGAGGGGAGCGCGCGCTCCACCGGCCGTCCAGCGATTCGCGGCCCGGACCTCCACGACGTGCTCGCGGGTCGGGCCGCGCCGGTCGAGGCCGTCCGGGAGTCGGGGCCGGTCGATATACTGCCCTGCGGGCGGTCGCTGGCGGGCGCGCGGGCCTGCGACCCGACCGCACTTGTCGACGCGGTCGAGGCGGTCGCCCACGAGTACGGGGGGTGCGTCGTCGACTGTCCGGCGGGGCTGTGTGGCGATGTCGGACTGGGGCTGCTCGCGGCCGACGTCTGCGTGCTGGTGACCGAACCGACGCCGGCGGCGCTGGGCGACGCGGTGCGTGCGCGGGCGCTGGCGCGCGAACTCGACGCCGGCCTCGCGGCCATCGCGCTCAACAGGGCGGGACCGGAGGCGCCGACCGACCTCGTCGCCGAGCGACTCGGCGGCCCCGTGACGGTCGTGCCCGAGTCGCCGGAACTCGCCGAGGCGCAGGCGGCCGGCCGCCCCGTCGCCGCAACCGCGCCAGACAGCGAGAGCGCGCGGGCGCTCCGGCGACTCGCCGACCGCGTCGCCACTGCCGTCGCGTTCTGAGATCGTTCGAGAAACCGTTTTATCGACTCACTCCGCCAGTTCGACGTACGTCGAGCGGAGCGTGACGGGCGTCACGTCGGCGGCGTCGGCGGCTTCCTGCTGGGTGAGCGGGTAGCCCCGCTCGTCGGCCGCGGTGTAGAGACAGGCCGCGGCGACGCCTGCGGGGTTGCGCCCGGCGACGAGGTGGTCGTCGTGGGCGCGCTCGGCCAGCTCGCGGGCGCGCTGTTCGATCCCCTGAGGGAGGTCGAGCTCGCTCGCGAAGCGCGCGAGGTACTCCGCGGGATCGATCGGCCCCGTCGGCAGGCCGAGTTCGCGATTCAGCGCGTCGTAGGCGGCCCGCATTTCCGCGGGCGAGGCCTTCGCGTCGGCGACGACTTCGTCGATGGTGCGGGACACCGACGAGGTCCGGCAGGTCGCGTACACCGCGGCGGCGGCAAAGCCTTCCAGCGAGCGCCCGCGCAGGAGGTCCTCGTCCTGTGCGGACTCGAAGAGGACACAGGAGCGGTCGCGAACGTGCTCGGAGAGGCCGAGCGCGCTCACGAGCCGCCGGATCTCGGTGAAGCCGTACACCTGGTTGCGCTCGGCTTTCGACCCGATCTTGGTGCGGTTGTGCTGGCGGCGCATCCGGGCGAGCCGGCGGCGTTTACGACCCTTGGCGCGGGTGGACGACCGACCGATCTCGGTCGAGAGTCCCCTGTCGTGTCGTGAGCGGGTGAGCGGGGCGCCCGTGCGCTCGGGGTTGGTGTCGTCGTCGCCGAACGAGCGCCACTCGGGCCCCCTGTCGAGATTGTCCTCGGCGACCACCAGCCCACACTCGGTGCAGATGGTTTCGCGGTCGTCGCTTCGCAGACTCCCCTGGCATTCCGGGCACGCGGTCTCTGTCGTGCTCATATGCGACGCTTCGCCCGGAGCGGGGTTAATAAACGGTGCGGTCGCCCCCCGGATCGGCCGTCTCGGCGCCGCTCGCACGTACCGGTAACCGGTACGTGATCCGCTGGTCTGTCGCCGGTCTGTCGCTCGTCTGCGGGCGGGCTGGGGCGATTCGGTGCGATTTCCAGTCTCGCGGACCTGTCGAAGCCACAACTATTAAACGGAGGACGGGAAAAGACGGGTCCAATGGGACTGTCGGAGATCGCGGCGGGGATCGAGGTGGTCGACGAGCAACGCGAGCGCGGGGTGGCGACCGTCGACCGGACCGCCGAGCCACTGGCCGAGCGACTCGCACCGTACGCCGAGGACCTGCCCTGTGATCCGGACGCGGCCGCGACGCTCGTCGAGGCCTACGCCGGGGGGAAAAGCGTCGGTGACGCCGCCCGCGCGGCGGGGGTCGCACCGACCGACGGCGCGAAGACACTGCATCTGTTCGGCGAGTCCGTCTCGCCGGTCGGGCCGATGGGTCGCGACATCGTCGGTGACTGGCTCGCCGGGCGACTCGCGCGGACCGAGGCGATCGAACT
>ENA-ORDC01000954-ORDC01000954.1-marine-metagenome-genome-assembly--contig:-NODE-954-length-23991-cov-11.036966_pt1 | contig 23991 bp, 27 predicted proteins | sample MGYA00237783_ERZ508515 | MGnify/ENA primary metagenome ERZ508515 (study PRJEB26186, sample SAMN06268792) | marine metagenome | isolation source: Eden Landing Ponds, San Francisco, CA, USA | place... | reverse complement strand
ACGTCGCCCTCGCCGTCGTCGACGCTCTCGGGGTCGACCGGTCGCAGCGTCACGAGCAGCGTGCTGTCCTCGGGAACCTCCTCGACGGCGGCGATCCGGCGGTCCGCGTCCATACGTGTCGGTGACCGGCGGCGCGTTTGAAGCTTCTGCGTTCCGCCGATCCGACCGTCGATCGTTTATAAGTGACCGACCTCGAACGGGCGGTGAACACGTCCGAAGCCCCGCCTCGCCGACTGCTCCTCCGAGTCCCACCCGACCGTGCCGCACCCGCCGAAAGGCGGTCCTGCTCGCTCCGCTGCGCGGGCTGCGACTTCCGTGCTCCCGTTCGCTCCCTACGGTCGCTCACGGGACCGCAGCCTCACGCCTCCCCAGCCTCGCGGTTCGTTCGAGGCTCCCTGCGGTCGCCCCTCACTCACCGCGTCCCTCGTGCGGGCTGCTCGCGGGCCGATGCCCCGCGAGCAGGCGCACGCCACCGCTAGCGGTTTATAAAGAGTCGCCGGTCCGTTTATAAGCGATCATCGCCGTGGCTCGGTAGCGTACATATCGGACCGCCTCTTCCATCGCGGTCACTCGCGTTCGGTCTCGGTCTCTCGCTCGTCCTCGGCGTCGTCCGCGCTCGTTTCGGCCTCCCGCTGCGCCTCCTTCCGCGCTCGGTCCGCGGCGAGTTCCTTGTCGATGTCGTCCTCGACGTACCCCATCGACTCCACGGTGACGACGTTCCCGCCGCCGGGATCGACCACCATCACCTCCTCGCCCTCCGCGATCGTCCCCTCGATCGAGCGCGCGGAGTAGTTGGGATTGAAGCCGCCGCCGGAGAGTTTGACCTCGCCGCCGGCGGTGGTCACCTCCTCGGTGACGACGCCGGTCTTCCCCTTCAGCGAGTCGCTGTCGCTCGTCTGCTGTTGACCCTTCCCGCCGTACAGATCGAACTCGTGGTAGCCGTAGAAGGCCGCCGCGCCGAAGAGGAGCGTCAGGAGCGCCATGACCAGGGTCAGCCCCGCGCCGACGACCCCGAGCGACGTGAGGAGGAGGCCGCCGAGCCCCGCCCCGATCAGCGCGATGCCGACCACGATGAAGTTCGCGCCCGGCGCGAGCGCCTCCGCCATCGAGAGCAACAGCCCGGCCGTCAACAGCAGCAGGGGCAGCGTGTCCGGGGAGAGGAGCCCGGACTGCGCGAGTGCGTCCATGTCCGGACGTACGGCTGTGACGGTATAAGTGGTGGTACGGGAGGGTCGCGGAACGGGGGAAGTGGTGGTACGGGAGGACGGTGAACCGAACGCCGACCGATCAGAACCCGACGAAGAGAACGCCGATCGTGAGCACGACTCCGAGCACGACGCAGACGGCGTGTTCGGCGTCGATCGATCCGGGCTCGATCGGCTCGCTCTCGGGCGTGTGGGTGTCCTCGACGACGCCGTTCGGCCCCACGTCGTCGACGGCAAACCGCCACTCGCTCTCGCCGCCACCCTCGTTTTCGTCGTCCGATCGGGTGTCGTTCGCCCGGCTTCGCACGTCGTCGCGGCTTCCCCCGTCGCGGCCGTCGTCGCTGCTCATGCCAGCGGCTAGGCGGCTTACCAGTAAATGGCTGGCGGGTGAGACGGGAGGGGTGACGGCGAAGCGTGCCGCTACCGCTTCCGCGCCGCCGCGATCACGTCGCCGTCGTAGACCACACCGCGCTCACCGTCGACCGTTACCACGGTTCCGTCCGTCACGCTCTCGGGGAGCGGCGCGCCCGAGACCATCGGAACGCCGAGTTCGCGAGCGATCACCGCGGGGTACCCCGTCATCCCCTCGCGGGCGTCGACGATCCCGGCGACCGCGTCGAGGTCGCCCGTGAACTCGCCCTCGAAGTTGGGACCGAGCGCGACGATCGATCCCTCCGGGACCTCGCGTAAGTCGCCGTCGGCGGTGCGGTACACCGGGGCCGCGACGCTGCCGGCGACGACCGCCTTCCCGGTCACCAGCGTCTCGGCGGCGACGTGGACCTTGAGCGTGTTCGTCGTGTTCGTCCCTTCGAACTCGGTCAGCATGCCGGAGAGCACGACGAGGGTGTCCCCCGACTCGGCCCCGCCGCGGTCGAGCGCGGCGTCGACCGCGTTGTCGAGGATCGTCTCCATGTCGTGGGCGTACTCGGTCATCACGGGACGGACTCCCCACGAGAGCGCGAGCTGGCGCCGGACGCGGTCGTTCGGCGTCGTCGCGACCACGGGGACGCCGGGCCGGAACATCGCCGTCTTCCGGGCCGTGAATCCGGACTCCGAGACCGCGACCACGGTGGAGGCGCCGATGTCGCGCGCGAGGTAGCGCGCGGACCGGGCCAGCGCCTCGGTCCGCGACCCCTCCGCCGCGGTCGGGACGCGCTGTTCGCGCGTCTCCGCGTACTCGTCGCTGGACTCGATCTCGCGGACGATCCGGTCCATCGTCTCGACGACGTTGACGGGGTCGTCTCCGATAGCGGTCTCGCCCGAGAGCATCACGGCGTCGGTGCCGTCGAGGACCGCGTTCGCCACGTCGGACGCCTCCGCGCGGGTCGGGCGACGGGAGGAGACCATCGAGTCGAGCATCTCCGTCGCCGTGATGACGGGGACGCCCGCGTTGACGCACTTGCGGATGATCCGCTTTTGAATGACGGGCACGTCCTCCAGCGGGCACTCCACGCCGAGGTCGCCGCGGGCGACCATCACGCCGTCGGCGGCGTCGACGATCCCGTCGAGGTTCTCGACCGCGCCCGCGCGCTCGATCTTCGCGATGATCGGGATGTCGTCGGCGCCGCGCGCCTCCAGCGCGTCCGCGATCTGGTAGACGTCCGCCGCGTCGCGCACGAAGGAGGCCGCGACGAAGTCGGCGTTCGCCCGCGCCGCGAGGTCGAGTTCGGCCTCGTCCTCGGCGGTGATGAGGTCCACGTCGATGGCGACGCCCGGGAGGTTGACGCCCTTCCGCGAGCTGAGCTTCCCGCCGGAGACGACGGTGGCGGTCACCGACTCGCCGTCGACCCGCTCCACGCGACACTCGATCCGGCCGTCGTCGAGGAGGACCGTGTCGCCCGGCTCTGCGGCCGCGATGGAGTGGGTGAGCCCCACGAGTTCGGGGGTGGCGTCGTCGCCCTCCTCGAACGTCACCTCGGAGTCCGTCGCGAGCAGAATCGGCTCCTCCAGCTCCGCGGTGCGGATCTCCGGCCCCTTCAGGTCGACCATCACCGCGAGCGGGTCGTCGATCTCGTCGTCGACTGCGCGCGCGCGTTCGATGACCTCCTCGCGGTGGTCCGTCGTCCCGTGACTGGCGTTCAGCCGGACGACGGACATCCCCGCGTCGGCGAGGCCGCGGATCGTGTCCCGGTCGTCCGACGCGGGACCGATCGTACAGACGATCTTGGCGTTTCGCATGTCGTCGGATTCGGCTCAGGGGAGGAAAAAGCCACACGGTTGAGTCGCCTCCGAGTGAACGTTCGTGACACTTCCTCGGGCTGTGGTCGGACGGGGGAGGTGAAGCGGAGAGTCGTCGGAACCGTCAGCGGGACACTCCGGTCGTCGCCGGTACCGTCGACCCGGAACGCCGCTTAGTCGTCCGCCGGCGCGGGAGCGTCGCCCGCGGAGAGCCGGACCTCGGGCTCGTCGACGCCGAGCTCGTCGAGGGCGGCCTGGGCTGCGCGCTTCCCCGAGACTAACATCGCGCCGAAGGTCGGCCCCATCCGCGGGAGGCCGTGGGCGGTCGCGACCGCCATGCCGGACGCTATCAGGCCGTCGTGGACGACGCCGGTGTGCTCGACGACCGCGTCCTCGCTCTCCCCGACCCACATCGAGTCGTGGCCGGGCGAGTCGTGGCCGGGGGCGCCGTACTCGCCGTCGCCGGTCTGGTCCATCCCGGTGTTGTGCTCCTTCGCGTGCTCGATGCCGGGCGCCGAGAGGACGCCGCGCTCGTCGAGCTTGCTGATCGCGACCGCGTCGTGGCCGGTCGCGTCGATCACGAGGTCGGACTCGACCGCGATGGGGTCGACGCAGGTGATCTCCCGGGGCAGGGCGTGGACCGGCGTCCAGTTCATCACGATCCCGCCGACGCGGTGGTCCTCGCGGACGACCAGGTCGGTGAACTCCGTCATGTTCTGGACGCGCGCGCCGGCGTCGCAGGCCGCCTTGATCAGCCCGGAACAGGCCTCGGGGCCGGCGGCGGTGTAGAGCCCGTCCACGTCCTCGACCGGCTCGTACTCCACGTCGAGGTCGGCGAGGATCTCTTGGGCCGGGTCCCGGACTGTCACCGTGTTCATCAGGAACCCGCCGAGCCAGAAGCCGCCGCCGAGGTAGTTGTTCTTCTCGACGATCATCACCTTCACGCCGCGCTCGGCCAGCTCCTTGGCGGCCATCAGCCCGGACGGGCCGCCGCCGAGGACGATCACGTCCGACTCCGTGAAGTCGAGGAACCCGTCGGTCCACTCGTTGCCGATCGCCTTCGTTACGTCCGTCTCGCTCACGTCGCTGAAGCCGTCGAATCCGTGCATACAACCAAGTAATATTACTTAGTAGTGAAAGGCGTTGCGGTCGGCGGTCGCTCGTCGCGATCGCCGGGGCGCCTCCTCGCGCTCTCCGGCGTCCCCGACTCGTAGCCTTTTTACGCGCGCTGGCGGTAGACGCAGTCACTATGGCTGAGGACAAGGCACGAAGCACCGGCAGTGCGGGCCGATTTGGCGCCCGATACGGCCGGGTCTCCCGCAAGCGGGTCCAGGACATCGAAGAGGAAATGCAAAACGCCACCGTCGACGGCGACGACGTCAAGCGCGTTGGCACCGGCATCTGGGTCAACGAGGAGACCGGCGAGACGTTCACCGGCGGCGCGTACCGCCCCGAGACGCCCGGCGGTCGCACCGTCCGCCGCTCCATCCGCGCCGCGCTCGCCGACGAGGAATAGGACGATGAGCTACAAGTGCTCCCGCTGTAAGCGCGACGTCACCCTCGACGAGTACGGCGGCGTGCGCTGCCCGTACTGCGGCCACCGCGTCCTCCTGAAGGAGCGCGGCGGCGACGTGAAGGAAGTCAACGTCGAGTAACACCGCGTTCCGATCTCGATCCGATCCGTTCTCGCATCGTGACTTCCGACCCCGTCGACGTGACTACCGACACCGTCACCCCGACCGCCGACCGCGCGCACGAGACGGTCCTCTCGTTTCGCTACCCCTCCGAGCGACGCGCACGCCTCGTCGGCGACGCGCTCGCGCCCGAGGTCGGCGAGATCGACGACGCGCGCTCCGCCGCGACCGTCTCCCGCGACGGCGACGCGGTGCGAGTCCGCGTCGTCGCCGACGACCTCGTCGCGCTCCGCGCCGGGATCAACAGCTGGTCGCGGCTCGTCGAGGTCGCCGAGCGCGTCGGAACGAGAGACGGTCGGGGGTAGCGCCGCTCCGACGGTTCCACGTCTCTCTGGGCCTGTACCTGCCGAATTGATCGCCGACAGAGAAGTCGGGGGTTTTTCCGTCCGGGACGCCTCGTTGCGCCTATGCAAGGGAACATGCCGCCCGAGGCACAGGAGAAGATCGAGGAGCTGCAGGAGCTGCAGGAGACCGCACAGCAGGTCGCCGAGCAGAAAGAGCAGGCTCAGTCCGCGCTCAACGAGTCCAAGACGGCCCTCGACGCCCTCGAAGACGTCGACGAGGACGCCGGGATGTACCGCGAGATCGGCGAGGTCCTCGTCGAGACGGACTACGAGTCCGCCTACGACGACCTCGAGGACAAGGTCGACTCCCTCGAAGTCCGCGTCGAGCAGCTCGAGAAGCAGGAGGAGCGCGTGCAGGAGCAGTTCGACGACCTGCAGGGCGAGCTCCAGCAGATGCTCCAGGGCGGCGCCGGCGGCGGCGGCCCGATGGGTCCGGGCGGTCCGGGCGCGGGCGGCGCGTAAGCGTCGATGTCCGACGAACCGAGCGACGGATCACGTGAAGACGACGAGACCGTCGTCGGCGACGTTGACGGCGATCCCACCGACGACGAAGTCGTCCAGACCGCCGCGGAGGCGGCCGAGGGCGTCGTGTTCGCCCACTACGACCAGTCGGCGGTGACCGACCTGGACGTGACGGTCACGTTCGAGGAGGGCGTCCTCGACGTCGACGTCTACCTGAACGCCCCCGACGACCCCGATCCGGACGCCGTCGCTCGCGAGGCGGCCGAGACCGCCGGCGAGGCGGTCGACGAACTGTTCGAGGCGTAGGGCGGCGGTTCGCCGCACGGCGCCGCACGACCGATGCGTCGCGGCGCCCTTTCTGATTCTGCTCCGCGAGAGATAGCGACGCGGACGCGATGTCCGCGGGTCTCCGTCGCTCCGACCGCGAACGGACACGGACGGCGCTCGGAGGTGAAAACGCGGTGACCGGACGACCGCCGACCTCAGAGTCCGACGAGCGCGATCGACATCGCGACCGCCGCGGCCGACCAGCCGACGCCGACCCAGGTCAGCACGGCGAACGCCTGTCGGGCCCCCGACCGGGTCCACGACGACTCGCCGCCGAGGTGGTCCTGTACGGCGGCCATCGATCCGCCGAAGCCGACGGTTCCACCCCACGTCGCGACGCCGAACCCGAACACCAGCGCGCCGAGCGCGAAGGCGGTGTCGGTTGCGGCTCGCGATCCCACGACCGGGACCAGCGCGGCCGCGAGGGCGACACCGACGAGAGCGCCGACGCCGACCCACCGCGCGACCGTCCGACCGAACGGGCGGAGGTCGCGTTCAGTCAACGGTCTCTCGCATCCGGGGGTCGAGCGCGTCGCGCATCCCGTCGCCGAGGAGGTTGAACCCGAGCACCGTCAGCGCGAGCAGCAGCCCGGGGAAGAAGGACCACCACCACGCTCCGGAGAACAGCCCGAACTCGACGCCGTTCGAGAGCATCATTCCCCACGTCGGTTCCCCCGGACTGGCGCCGAAGCCGAGGAACGACAGCGCGGCGATGTCGATAATCGCGAGCCCGTAGTTGAGCGTCGACTGGACGGTGATCGGCGCGAGGCAGTTCGGGAGGATGTGGCGGACGATCAGCCGCGGGTCGGTCGCGCCGAGCGCCTTCGTGGCGTCGGTGTACTCGTCTTCGAGTACCTTCAGCGCCGCTCCGCGGACCACGCGAGCGAACCGCGGCGTGTACACGAGCGTCAGCGCGCCGACGGCCCGCCACAGCCCCAGCTCCTCCGGGAAGATCGTGACGAGCGCGAGCGCCAGGAGGAGCGACGGGAACGACAGCAGGACATCCATCGTCCGCATGATGAGGTTGTCCGTGAGGTCGCCGTAGTACGCCGCGACGATCCCGAGTCCGACCCCGAGGAACGTCGACGCCGCGACGGTGACGGTCCCGTAGAGGACGGCGTACCAGGCCCCGTACATCACCCGCGGGAAGATGTCGCGCGCCTGCCCGTCGGTGCCGAACAGGTACTCCGAGCTGGGCGGGGCCTCGGAGGGGTTCGTGCCGAACTGGGTCGCCATGAGGTCGCTGAGGTCGTAGGTGAGCCGCGCGTAGACGGCGAGTAGGACGATGCCCACGATGATGACGATCCCGGTGACCGCGAGTCGGTTCGAGAGGAGCTGCGAGAGGAACGGGCTCGCTCGCAGGCGCTCGACGATGCCTCGGTCGACGGTTCCGGTCTGTGTTTCTGTACTCATTGTTCGATGCGGGGATCGAGGATCGAGTAGGTGAGGTCGACGCCCAGGTTGACCAGCGTGTACAACACGGCGAAGACGAGGACGGTCCCCTGCACGACGGGATAGTCGCTGCGATTGATCGCGTCGACGAGGAGCGTGCCGATGCCGTTGATTTCGAAGACGGTCTCCGTGAGGACCGCGCCGCCGAGCAGCGATCCGAACTGGATGCCGATCACGGTAATAACGGGGATGAAGGCGTTACGAAGCCCGTGTTTCATCACGGTGATCTTCGAGCCCTGCCCCTTCGCCCGGGCAGTCCGCATGTAGTCTTGGCGGATCACCTCGACCATCGACGAGCGCATCATCCGCGAGAGCAGCGCCATCTGGTAGATGCCGAGCACCACGATCGGCAAGAACAGGTGAGTGACCGCGGACCGGAACGCCGCGACGTTTCCGGCCAACAGCGTGTCGACGAGGATGAACCCCGTGACCGGGTCGACGAAGTACGCCGAGCCGATCCGTCCGCTGGTCGGAAGCAGTCCGAGGAACTGCGCGAAAAGCAGGATGAGCAGCGGACCGCTCCAGTAGATCGGGATGCTGATTCCGCTCAGTGCGCCGATGCGGGTGAGGTGGTCGGTCCAGGTGTCTTGTTTGACCGCGCTCAGGATTCCCAGTGGAAGCCCGAACAGGAGGCCGGCGAACTGGCCGAGCAGCGCGAGTTCGATCGTGATCGGGAGCCGGTCCGTGAGGATCTGGCTCACCGGCGTGCCCCGGTTCACCTGGTAGGACTGACCGAAGTCGAACGTCGCGACCTCGCCCAGGAACCGAATGTACTGCTGCCAGAGCGGGTCGTCCAGTCCCAGGTCTGACCGGATCTGATTCACGAACTCTTGGCTCGCTCGCTCGCCCGCGATGACCACTGCCGGGTCGCCCGGCGAGAGGTGGAGGATGGCGAAAACCACCGTCGCGACCCCGAACAGCACGGGGAACAGCATGAGCAGGCGTTTCAAAACGAATCGTTTGGAGACCATTCAGACGTATCGGTGCGTGGGACGTTCAAAAAATCTGTGTTCGGTTCTCGTTACTCGAGCTCGACCACTTCGAGGTACGGCCCGCCGATCGCGGCGACGGTGTAGTTGCTCACGCTGTTGGACACGCCGCGGACCTCGTCGGCGTAGTCGATGAACACCCACGGGGCCTCGTCGTGTGCGATCTGGGCGGCCTCTTGGTACAGCGCGGCTCGGTCCTCCTGGTTCGTGGTTCGCTGGGCCTCCTCGACGGCGCTCATGTACTCGCTGTTGGCCCACGCGGCGTTGTTCGAGGTGTTGAACCCCTCGGTGTCCCAGGACACCCAGTCTTGCCCCTCCGGCACCTCGGTCTGCGGGTGCATGAGGACGTAACAGAAGTTGTCGGGGTCGGCGTTGTCCGTGTACCAGCCCGCGAGCGTCGCGTCGTGGCGCCCCTGGCTGGTGTACGTGAGGTAGTCGGAGAACTGCCGGTCGTCGATCGACACCTCGATGCCAATCTCCGAGAGGTTCGAGCGGATCGTCTCGGCGGTCGGGAGCGGCGCGGGGTTGTACCCCCGCGGGTTCTGGAACGTGGTCAGCGAGAACGAGAACCCGTCGCCGTAGCCGGCCTCTTCGAGCAGGCTCTGCGCCTGATCGGGGTCGTACTCGTAGGGACTGATGTCGTCGTTGTGGCCGAACAGCGCGGGCGGAATCGGCTGGTCGGCCTGCGTCGCGATCCCCGAGTAGATGTTCTCGACGATCGCCTGGGTGTCGATGGCGTAACTGATCGCGCGGCGGACCCGGCGGTCGCGGAACGGCTCGACGCGCGAGAGGTTAAACGCCATGTACCCGATGTTGATTCCCGTCGCCGTCCGGTTCTCAGCGGTGTCGGACCCCTCGATGATCTGCATGCTGTCGGGGTCGAGCCCGTCGATGATGTCGAGCTCCTCCTCCACGAGCGCCTGTGCGCGCGTGGAGTTCTGGCCCCGAGTGAGGAACAGCACCTCGTCGACGTTCGGGCTCTCTCCCCAGTAGTCGTCGTAGGCGGTGAGCCGGATCCGGTTGTTGGCGTCGTCCAGGGTCTCGAGCTGGAACGGGCCGGTACCGACCATCTCTTCTCCGAGGTTCGTGTCGCCCTCGATAGCGTCTTGGGAGATGACGACGGCCGCGAACATTGCGAGGTTGCGGAGGAACGGCGCGTACGTCTGGGTGAGCGTGATCGAGAGCTCGTAGTCGCCCGTCGCCTCGGCGCTCTCGATCCAGTTACCAAGCGTGAACGGCCCGTACGCGGAGGATTCCTCGAAGTGGTACTCGTAGTCGTCGTCGACGAAGCGCCGATAGGTGGCGATGAAGTCGTCGGCGGTGAAATCCGACCCGTCGTGGAAGGTCACGCCCTCTCGCAGCGTGAGCGTCACCGACTCGCCGTCCATCGACCAGTCGGTGGCGAGCGACTCAGTGAGCGACGCCTCGCCGGCTTGGAACGCGATCAGCCCCTCGTACGCTTGGTTGGTCACCTTCGCGACCTCGCCGCTGGTGGTGTTCTGTGGGTCGAGCGTGCTGGAGTGAGCGCCGCGGCCGTAGCGGAGCGACGTCGTGTCGCCGTCGCCGCCGTCGCTCCCGTCCTCGCCGTCGCTCCCGTCGCCGCCGTCGCTCCCGTCGCCGCCGTCACTGCCGTCGCCGCCGTTGCCGCCGTTTCCGCCACAGCCGGCGAGGGAGGCCACGGACGCCGTTGCGACCGTCGCGCCGCCCGCTCGTTGCAAGAAGCTTCGTCGTGAGGTTCCCGTGGTGTCAGGGGACATACGATGTCGGATATATTTGCCACCTAAATAATTCTGGTGGACGGCGAGGACGAAACCACGGGTGAAACCCTTCCTGAGTGGTCATGCGTTTATTTGTTGTGCGGATCACTCATTGTGGAGGTGACAGGCGGCGGGGTGGTCGCTTTCGTCGAGCGCGGGATTGGATCGCTCGCAGACGCTCTCGAAGGTCTCGCGAAGCGTGGCCTCGGCCTCTTCCCACCGATCGTTCTTGAGATGTTCGAAGGACTCGGCGACGACCGCCCGCGCCTCTCCCGAGAGCGGACCGTCGAAGAAGTACTCGAAGAGGATCGGGTGTTCCCCGCCGTCGGTGACTGCGGTCGGCGCGGACTCGTCCTCGATACGGACCTCCGACTCGATGGCGTCGAGGTCGATGTCCCCGGACTCCAGGCGCTGTCGGTAGAACATCACCTCGCGATACCGCTCTTGGTCGATGTCCAGGTCGTCCGGCGGAATGATCGACGGGCATCGCGTGCGGAACCGGCAGCCGGAGGGCGGGTCGATCGGCGACGGGACGCCCCCCTTGAGGATCGTTCGGTCGCCCGTGTCGGCAAGGGGGTCCGGCTCCGGAATCGCGGACAGAAGCGCCCTCGTGTACGGGTGTTTCGGCGTCTCAAACAGTTCGTCCGTCTCGGCGACCTCGACGATCTGCCCGAGGTACATCACGGCCACTCGGTCGGAGATGTGGCGGACGACGCTCAGGTCGTGAGCGATGAACAGGAAGGTGAGCCCGAACTCCTCTTGGAGGTCCTCCAGGAGGTTGATGATCTGCGCCTGGACGGAGACGTCGAGCGCCGACACCGGCTCGTCGGCGACGATGAAGTCGGGATCCACCGCCAGCGCCCGCGCGATACCGACCCGCTGGCGCTGACCGCCGGAGAGCTCGTGGGGGTACCGGCCGAACTGGCCGCGCTCCAGCCCGACCGCGTCCATCAACTCGAAGACGCGCTCGCGGCGGCGCCCCTCGGCGAGGTCGTGGATCTTCAGCGGCTCCATGATCGTCTGCCCGGCCGTCATCCGCGGGTCCAGACTCGACATCGGGTCCTGGAACACCATCTGCATGTCCTTCCGGCGCTTCCGAAGCTCCGACTTCGAGAGAGATCCGAGCTCCTCGCCGGCGAAGACGACGGTGCCGTCGGTCGGCGGGTCGAGGTGGAGGATCGCTCGCCCCGCGGTTGACTTCCCGCAGCCGGACTCGCCGACGAGCCCGAGCGTCTCTCGCTCACGCACGTCGAAGTCGATCCCGTCGACGGCCTTGACGCTCGGGTCGCCGCCCCCGAGGACCCGGTCGAGCGGGCCGTCTTCCTGTTGGTAGTACTTCCGCATCCCGCGGACCCCGACGATCGGATCGCCGATGGCCGACCTAGCGCCGACTTCGACGCCTTCGGTTCCGTACGCGTCCTTGTCGAACTCGTCGTGGACGCACTTCGACCGATGGTCGACATCCGCCGGGCCGTGCTGGAGGAACGGGATCTCTCCCTCGCGGCACTGGGGCTCGGCCCACGGACAGCGCGACGCGAAGTGACACCCCTCGGGCATGTCGATCAGATCGGGAACGTTCCCCTCGATCGGGGTCAGCCGCTTCTTGTCCTCGGTCGGGATCGACTCGAGCAGCGTGTAGGTGTAGGGGTGGCTGGGGTTAGCGAAGATCTCTTCGACGGGGCCCTCCTCGACGATCTCGCCGGCGTACATCACGGCCACGCGGTCGCAGGTCTCGGCCACGACGCCGAGGTCGTGGGTGATCATCAGGACCGACATCCCGAACTCCGTCTGGAGGTCGTCGATCAGGTCGAGGATCTGCGCCTGGATCGTCACGTCGAGCGCCGTCGTCGGCTCGTCGGCGATGAGGAGCTTCGGCCGGCAGGCGAGCGCGATCGCGACGAGCACGCGCTGGCGCATCCCGCCGGAGAACTCGTGTGGATAGTCGTCCAGGCGCTGTTTCGCCTCCGGGATGCCGACCGCCTGGAGCATCCTGACAACCTCGTCCATCACCTCCTCGTCGCCCTCGCGGCCCCCGACCTTCGGGAGGATCTCGCCGATCCCGTTGAGCCAGGTGTCCCTCTTCTGACCGCCGTACCGATGGAGCCGCAGCGACTCGGCGATCTGTTCGCCGACGGTGATCGCCGGATTGAGCGAGGTCATCGGGTCCTGGAAGATCATTCCCATCTCTCCCCCGCGGATCCGGCGGACGGCGGCTTCGGGCGCGGCCGTCACGTCGACGATCCCCTCGTCGATGTCGACATCGCCCGGGTCCGCGCCGTCGCGGATCCGCTCCCGGGCACCGTCGTCGAGGTAGACGAAGCCGTCGACAGCCTCGTCGACCGCCGCAGCGAGTTCGCCGCCCACGTCCTCGGGGTCGTCGCGGTTCGCGAGGCGGTCGGCCGCGCGTCGGAGGTCGCCTGCGAGGTCCGCCGGGTCCGCGTCGGCGGCGAGGTCGTCGGCCATCCCGCGGAGCTCTGCCGGAGTGTCGGAGACGCGCTGTCCGGCGCGGAGGTCGCTGCTGACGGCCGCGAGCGCGTCGATCAGTTCGGAGGGGTATGGGACGTACGCGCCGGCGAACTCGTCGAGGAGGGAGGCGGCGAGTTCGGCGTCGGCGAGGGCGATCCGGCCGCCGACGATCTCGCCCGGATCGTCGACGAGGTCCATCGCGGAGAGGGCGGTAACGCTCTTACCGGATCCGGACTCGCCGACGAGGCCGACGGTTTCACCCTGCTCTATCGTGAGGTCGATGCCGTCGACGGCCTTGACCGCACCTCGTTCCGTTTTGAACTGGGTGCGGAGGGTCGAAAGTGAGAGGAGGTCCGTCACTACCAGCGGTAGCGCACGTCACAGAAAAATATCTTTGGGAGTGGTGGGAACCTTTTATGCCCTCCCCGGAACGTCTCCCGGTATGAGCGAATCCCCTGAGAACGGCGTCACTCCCAACGTACAGGCCAGAGAAGGCTGGCCAGCGGTCATCGAGGACATGGAGGCGACCGCCGCGGAGTATCGAGACCGCGGATGGACGACGCTCGAACTCCATCCCGGCGACTCGGTCCTCGTCGACTCGGACCGCCGAATCGGGATCGACGTCGTCCTCCCGGGCCCCGAGTTCGAGGACCTCGAATCGCTCGTCGAGGAGCGGTCGTTCCGAGACGTCGAGGTGTTCCGCGCCGAGGGCGACGGGCTGATGTACCTGCTCGTCGTCGAGGCCGACCCGGAGACCGAGACGGCCGTGTTCGTCCCCGCGTACTACGATCCGAGCTCGGCCCCGGAGGCGATCGAGTCGATCAGGGAGGCGGGGACGGTGGAGCTCTTCTGTCGCCGACTGAACGACGACACGGTGGAGTTCGTCCACGACGACCCGGCACCGTTCCTGCCGGAGACCGGCGAGTGACGCCGGGAGGCGGCCGCATCGCGACCACCGTTAACTATTCACGTGATGGTGTGTAACGGTAACGCATGTCATCCAGCTACGGCGGCACGTCGGCCTTCGATCGGCTCCGCGCGCGGCTTGACGGTCAGGCACACGCCTGTGAGGAGTGCGGCTACGTCGACGAGGAGGGATCGTGGGAGGCGGTGACGACGGGCGCGACCGTCGAGTACCGCCGAGAGTGCCCGAGCTGCGGGACCGAGCGCGTTAGGAAGTTCCGCCTCTGAGACGGCCGGGTACGATCGCCTACGACGACTCGCAGACCGCGACGAAGTTCTCGAACACTTCCTCACCGCGCTCGGTGTGGGCGACCTCCGGGTGCCACTGGACGCCGTACAGCCCGGCGTCGACGTTCGACATCGCCTCCACGTCGCAGACGTCGGAGGTCGCGGTCCTGACGAACCCCTCGGGGACCTTGGTCACCTCGTCGGCGTGGGAGGCCCAGACGCGCGTCTCAGGGGCCAGCGAGCCGACGAGTGGGTCTTCCTCGTCGACGATCTCCACGTCGACGTCGGCGTAGCCGCCGTAGTCGCCGCCGCCGACTGTCCCGCCGCGCTCGACCGCGATCAGCTGCATCCCGAGGCAGATGCCGAGCACGGGCACGTCCAGATCGAGGTAGTCGGGAGCGTTGCCGACGCGGTCCATGTCGGGGCCCCCGGAGAGGACGATCCCGTCGGCGTCGAGCTCAGCCGGGGGCGTGTCCGCCGAGACGATCTCGGTGTCGACGCCCACGTCGCGGAGCGCCCGCCGTTCGAGGTGGGTGAACTGGCCGTGGAGGTCGATGACGACGATCCGGGTCATGGCGTCGATTGGCGGCTCCCGCACAAAAACGGCTCGGAACGGAGCGCAGTATCGTGGTGGTTTCGGACGCTGAAACCAGCTGATAATACACGAACACGGATCGAATTACGGAACGGGCGAACCGGTCAGAGGTCGAGCGGCCCGCTCTTCGTGAACTCCCGAAGCAGCACCGTCGCGTACGACCCGCTCGGAAGCGCGAACGCGAACCGCGGGTCGCCGGCCTCGAACGCCACGTCGAGGTCGCTCCGGAGGAGGATCGCCCGCCGGGTGCCCGACGAGTCGAACTCTCCGGGGAGCGCGAAGTCGCCGGGCTCGATCCCGGCGTCGTCGAGGACCTCCCGCTCGATCTCGCCGGGCTCGCCGCCGCCGAGGTCGGTCTCCGTCCCGACGAGGGGCGCGGTGACGAAGGCCCGTCCGCGCTCGCAGTGGCGGGTGACGATGGAGACCCTGTCCTCGTCGACCGCTTGGAGTCGGTCCGCGTCGGGCGCGTACAGCTCGTCCGGCGCGTCGGCGTCGGCGAAACACACCACGTCGCCGGCGACGGGGCGGTCGAACGGGAGCCCGCGGCGCAGCCGCTCGCTCAGGACCCGGTTGAAGAGGAACGACTGCGCGGCGTTGACGAACAGGCGCTGGAGGTTCGAGGGGACCGCCTCCAGCGCGTGCCGCCAGCCCTCGTGGTCCGGGGGCGCGTCGGGGGTCACGCCGCGCTCGGCGAGGCGGTGGACCATCGAGCGCTCGAACCGGAGCTTGCCGGGGATCGCGTCGAGGCAGGCCTCCCAGTCGCCGTCGCCGGTGCCGTCGGCGGTGCGGTCGGCGTCGTCACCCTCGCTGCCTCCCCCGACCCCGAACGCGGCGTCCACCCGGTCACGGGCGGCGCGGGTGTCGTCCGGCTCCGCCTCCGAGGGGTTACCGGCGTACAGCCGCACCGCCTCGCGGAAGTCGCCGCGGACGACCGCGAGCCCGACGCGGTGGGTGACGGGCCGCCGGCTCCCGAAGCGCTGCTGGCCGAAGTAGTTGGGGACGCCGACCGTGGCGTCGTCGCCGTCGCTCGGGCCGCCACCTCCCGATTCTTCCCCGTCTCCGCCGAACGCGCGCAGGTCGCCGACCACGTCGGCGACGCGCTCGGGGGCCTCCGGGACCGTATCGGCGACCCGGATCTCGAAGGCGTTGCCCGCGAGGTCGCCGAACGAGAGCCCGCGGCCGGCGCGACCGACGGCCTCGATCTCGGCGCCGCGGATCTCGGGGAGGTCGCCCGGGTCGACCTCCCGGAGCGTGAACAGCTGGGTGGTGACGGCGCGTTTGTCCTTCGTCCCCGCCCACGAGACGCGCTCGCGGCTGATGCCGAGCGCGTCGGAGATCCGGCGCGCGAAGTCGTTCGTGTCCCAGTCGCGGAGCGTGACGCGGACGACGAGCTCGGGGTAGCTCCCGGTGTCCGCGCCGAGCGGCTCCGACTCGAACGCCTCCAGCTCGCGGACGCGGAAGTCCTCGGGCGACTCGCGGAGCCGGCCGCCGATGCCGTCGGCGTCGCTGACGTAGTAGTCGATGCCCGCGGCGCGCTCGACCGGGTGCGCCTCGCGGAGGGGGAGTGAGGGGGCCATCTAGTAGAGCGAGAGGTCGCCGGTCACCCGGTCGACGGTGTCGTCGCGGGCGGGCCCCACGGCGAGCGCGGTGACGGTCCCCGGCTCCAGCTGGGTGTGCCCGGCGTCGCGGACGATCGCGTACGGGATCCCCTCCTTGTCGGCCTTGTCGGCCAGCTCGAACAGCAGGCCCTCGGAGTCGCCCTTGAGAACGATCTTCTTCTGCCCCTCGCCCTGCCACTTCTTGCGGGCGCGCCGCCCCGCGTCCTGGTACGCCGACAGCGACGCGTGCGCGACCTGCGCGGCGAGCTTCCCCTCGCCCATGCCGATGTCGGTGCGGGCGACGATGGCCTGTTTCATGTCACTCTCCACCGCCGCCGCGGGTTTAGCGTTTGTCTCTCGGCAGTCGCCTCGGCCGATCAGCCCTCGACGGGCGACCCGTCGCGGTTCTCATTCGGTGGGGCCAACCGCGGTATTGAAACGCCTGAGGAACGCAGTGCGACCATGCACCGCAGACGGTTTCTCCGGCGAACCGGCGCCGCCGCGAGCGTCGGCGCGCTGACGGGGCTCGCCGGCTGTGCCGGCGTCGGCGGCGAGCCGGGATACGACGTGGGGATGCTGGCGTCCGCGTTTCAGCCGGCCGAGGTGACGGTCGCCGTCGGCGACACCGTCGTCTGGGAGAACACGAGCGCGCGCGGCCACACGGTCACCGCCTACGAGAGCGCGATCCCGGACGAGGCCGACTACTTCGCCTCGGGCGGCTACGACGGCGAGGAGGCGGCCCGTGAGGGCTGGTCAGAGGAGTTCGGGGGCCGCTTGGAGAACGGCGACCGCTACTCGCAGACCTTCGAGGTCGCCGGCCGCTACGACTACGTGTGCATCCCTCACGAGACCGGGGGGATGGTCGGAACCGTCGTCGTGGAGGAGTGACGATGGGCCCGCCGCGCGCGCGCCGCTCGCACTCCGCACGTATCGATCGACGAAACCCATTAGCGCTCGCGACGCCAACGTCTACCAACTGACCTCATGGCCATCTCGACGCTCCTCGGGACCGACGTTCTGCTGTTCCTCGCCATCGGGCTGCTCGGCGGCGCCCACTGCATCGGGATGTGCGGTCCGCTCGTCACGGTGTACGCCGGGCGGATGCGTGAGGGGAGCGAGCGTGCCGACGGCGGATCGCCCACCGCCGGCGCGACCGCCGACCGCCGCGGGAGCCACCTGACGACCTACGAGGTCCGCCAGCACGCCCTGTTCAACCTCGGACGGGCCGCGAGCTACGCGACGATCGGCGCGGCGCTCGGCGCCCTCGGCGGGGCCGTCCTCGTCACGACGGCGACGTTGACGGGCGCGGCGGAGGCGGTCCGCGGCGTCGTCGGCCTGGGCGTCGGCGCGGCCGTGATCCTCGTCGGCGTCCGGTACGCGCTCGGCGGCGCGACCGGCGGGATCCACCTCCCCGGCCTCGACCGGGTCACCGGCTGGCTCACGGGCCACGTCGACCGACTCGCGAACGGCCCCGGGATCGTCGGGCTCGGCGCGGTCCACGGGCTGCTCCCCTGTCCGATCCTCTACCCCGCTTACCTCTACGCGTTCGCCAGCGGCTCCGCTGTCAGCGGCGCGCTCGCGCTCGGCGCGCTCGGCGTCGGCACGATGCCAGCCGTCTTCCTCTACGGCACCGTCATCGAAAGCGTCGACGCGGTCCACCGCCGCCGGGTCCACCGCCTGCTCGGCGTCGCCTTCGTGGCGCTCGGCTACGTCCTGTTCGCGCACGGGTTGATGTCGGTCGGCGTCCACGTACCGCACCCGAGCCTGCCGTTCTGGAACCCGATCGATGTCGCGGCCGCGGGGGGACACTGAAGATGGCGCCCGACTGCACCCTCTGTGAGCTCCCGACCGACGGCGTCGACGTGGTCGACGAGGACGGCAACGAGTTCTGCTGTACCGGCTGTCGGGACGTGTACGAGACGCTCGGCGACGTCGACGTCGAGCACGGCGACCGCGTGGCCGGCCCGACCAAGCGTCGCCGCGAGTTCGAGGCTCGTGCGCGTCGCACCGGCACCGCCAGTGGCTTTGGCGACGGCGGCCGTCGTTGGTTGCATTACTTCCTTCGTCGATCCTATTCAGTAAAAAAGCTGTGTCCCGGCTCGGAGAGCGGGACGGAAATCGCTCTCGGAGATAGCCCTGCGTGAACCACCACCATCACGAACGTCCTCGTACTCGAACCTCCACCGCTACGAAATCCCACCGTAACGAACGCCCACCGCTACAACTACCGCGCAGACGAACGCCCTGCGACAGGACTGTGTCGAGATTACTGCGCGTCACGGATCGCGTCGCCGACGGACGCGATTTCGTCCTCGCCGAGGTCCGGCCGGCTTCCGAACAGGGCGTGGATCGGGCCGTACCCGTCGCCGTCGAAGCGCGGAACGACGTGGCAGTGGACGTGGGGCACCTCCTGGCCCGCCGCTTCGCCGTTGTTGAACGCGACCGTCGAGCCGTCGGCGTCGACCGCGGTCTCGATCGCGGGTGCCAGCTCGCTCGCGACGCGACCGATCGCAGCGCCGAGGTCGCCCGGCAGGTCGCCGAGTGTCTCGTGGTGGGCCTTCGGGATCACGAGCGTGTGCCCGCGTTCGAGTGGGTTCGCGTCGAGAAAGGCCACTACCTCTTCGTCCTCGTAGACGATCTCGCCGGGGATCTCGCCATCGACGATCGCACAGAAGATGCAGTCCTCGCTCATACACGAGGGGACGGTTGGGGACCCCTTGAAGGTTGGCGGGGCGTCGGGGTCGGTGGCGCTGATCGGACCATCGAGGCCACCGTCGGCAGGTGGGCAGACGGTCGCGGTCGCGGCGATCCCGCCTGCGTCAGGAGCGGCGTCGAGCGACGACGAACCCCAGCACCGCGAAGGCCGCGAACACCACTCCCACGAGAAAGAGCGGGCTGCCCGGGTCGGCGCCGAAGTCGCCGTCGCCGAAGACGATCGCGATGGCGGCTGCCGTGACGCCGAGGGCGAAGATCGCAGCCGCGACTGGCGATTCGCGCGCCTCAGAGAGCGTGATGCGCATGGGTGTCTCTCGGTGGGCGTACCTCAAAAGGATCGGGCCAGACTCGCAGGCACTGCGAGAGTGTCAGCCGCGCAGCCACGAACAGGGCTGTGTCAGAACGAACTGGGCCCCGTCGAACGGAGGAATGCCGGTTCAGTACGAGCGGAGTCGCGAGATCCGCTCCTCCGTCGGCGGGTGCGTCGAGAGGAGGCGTTCGGCGCCGCCGAAGATACACAGCGCGGCGACGGAGTCGTCGACCTCGTTGCCGCTGGCCTGGGCGCCGTGGGAGATCTTCTCGAGTGCCCGCGCGAGCGGATCGCCGTCGCCGATTACCTCCGCGGCGTCGGCGTCGGCGATGTACTCCCGGTACCGCGAGATCGCCATCACGAAGATCATCACGAACATCTGGGCGAGGATGCCGGCGAGGTAGCCCAGGAAGTAGTTCGCGATCGATCGCTCGCCGGTGAAGATGACGATCCACTGGACGGCGATACCGACGATCATCGCGATCGACTGCCCGATCGTCATCGTCAGCACGTCGCGGTTCTCGATGTGGGCGAGTTCGTGTGCGAGGACGCCCTCGAGTTCGTCGTGGTCGAGGATCTGCATGAGTTCCTCGGAGACGACCACGATGCCTGCGCCCCGGCGGCCGGTCGCGAAGGCGTTCGGGACGCCCATCCGGGCGACCATCAGCCGTGGCTTCTCGATGCCCATCTCCTCGGAGAAGCGCTCGACGCTCCGGTGGACTTGCGCGTACTGCCCGTCCTCGGGCATGTCTTTGGCGCCGGTCGTCCAGATCGCCATCTTCTTGCCGAGCACGTACTGGATGCCGACGAGACCGAACGATCCGAGCAGGACGATCGCGAGTGGGATGTTGAATGCCGCGTACGCGACCGTCGCGACCGCCAGGTAGAACGCGAACAGGATGGTCCCCACGATGGCCATCCTGAGCTGGAGCCCCCTGTGATTCATCGCCGGATCATAGCCAGCGAGAAGCCTTAAGGACAGGGGTCAGTGGCAGTGTCGGTGCCGTTTTTTGCGTCCAGCACGGTCCGTCCGCGGACCGCACGGTGTCGGCCGGACGCGGATACCGTGCTGGATCGACGCGGTTAGAACAGTTCCCGGAGCGACGGCCCGTCGCCGTCTGCGACACCCGCCGGCCCGACCGCACGCCACCACGCCCCGAGCCCGACGGCCCCGCCGACGAACGTGACGGCTGCCGCCGGGGACCCGGCGACGGCCAGTGGCACGGTCGAGACGAGACCGATCGCCCCGATCGCGAACGCGAGGAGGTGTGCGAGCCCCCGGTGGACTCGGCGGTGGATCTCGTCCTCGATCTCCTCGTCGGTGCTGTACTCAGCATCGAGGGTCTCCCGAACCGTCTGCACCTCGGACGTTATTCCATTGAGCCGCTCGCGATGATCCTCGCGAAGCGATTCGAGTGCCGAGGTCGTGGCCGCATCGGCAGCGAGGTCGTCGTGACGATCGGCCAGCAGGTCGATCCGCTCGTCGAGGCTGGCCTCGCGATCGTCGAGATCGGAGCGAAGCGAGTCGATGTCGTCGGTCGTGGCTGCCGCCGTCTCGAGATCCTCGACGGTCGCCTCCAGCTCCGCGAGGGCAGATTCGGTGGCTGCACTCTCACGGAGCCTGTCGAGATCGTCCGCTACCGCGTCGAGACGGTCGGCAGTGGCCGCGCATGCTTCCAGTGCCGCGAGGTCGTCCGCGACGGTGTCGATCTCGGCCTGAATCGCCTCACGATCCTCCTCGGCGGCAGCCTCGAGGCCGGCCAGGGCCTCGTCCGTTTTCTCGAGGGACGTCGCGAGCGCCTCGTGGTCCTCGCGCAGCGTCGCGACAGTCTCGGCCTCGGCGACAGTCTCATCGAGTGCGTCGACCCGCGAGCGAAGCTCCCGGAGATCCGCGTCGCCCGCCTTTGCGTCGTCGAGTGCAGTGATCGCCCGCTTGAGGTCCTTCACGTCGCTGGCGTCTGCTTTCAATCCGTAGAGTCCCTCGACGCTCTCCTCGAGCGCCTCGACCTCGTCGCCGAGCCTGTCGGCACGCCTGCGCTGGCGGTCGCGGACGTGCTCGACGAAGGCGTTCGTGGAGTCCGAAAGCCGCACCTCGAGGGCGTCCGCGAGGGCGGCACGGTGACTGTCGTCGAGCGACTCGTCGTGGAGCTCCTCGACGAGCTGGTGGACCAGCGAATCCGTGGCGGCGTCGGTCGCAGCCTCGGCGGCTACCGCCCCACGCTCACCCACAGCTTCGCCGTCGGCAGCTGGGTCGTCCGCAGCTGGGTCGTCAACACCATCGACGGCCGGCGGGCTTGCACCCCCGGCGGCGTCCGCCGTCTCGACGTCGTCGAGGACCCCGTCTTCGAGCGCGGTGCCCGTCGGGCCATCGTCCACTGGCGTCGTGTCTCCCGAAGCGTTCGTGACAGCGTCGTCCGGATCGGCGACGTCGCGGGACGCCGGAGATCCAGACCGATCGTCCGCAGTGACGCCGGGAGAGTCCGTCTCACCCGGAAGACGTGCGGCCGGTGCGTCAGCGTCCTCCGACATCGGATCGGAGAGGTCGTCGAGATCGAGCTCCAGCGACGTGTCCGCATCCTCGTCGGGGGCTGCTGGGTCCGTCGCGTCTGGCGTCGTGGCTCCGGACGGCGCATCGGCACCTGACGGTGGATCGGAGTCGGTCGCGATCGGATCGGCATCGACGACGGGCGGTTCCAGATCGGCGCCGAGCTCCCCGTCGACGCCCCAGGCTGTCGACGCTACCTCGCCGGGATCGAGTTCACGCTCGAAGACGAGGCCGTCGCCGTCGCGCTCCCAGTCCTCGCCGCAGTTGCGTGGAAAGCCGAGATCCTCGAATCGAATCGAGTCGGGAATCGGCTGGCGAACCCGGACGCGCACCGGTGCCGGGTGGTCCGTCTCGATCGCGTACTCGAGTGCACCACGGCTCTCGTCGATCCGCCGCGGCCTGACGCGGACCGTGGCCGAATCCGTCTCGTAGACCGCTCCCTCGCCTGCGCGGTCCGATGCGTGAGCCCGTGTCATGGGTGTCGACAGACCAACCCACGCCACAAGAAATTTTCGAACGCGATGTCGCCGTATTAATTTCACAGCGGGTGGGCGAATCGTTTCGGATACAAACGGGTATGCGGGTGGTTCGCATTCGAAATCGGCCCCGTCTGGGGCGATCGGGAGACGCTTCGAATCCGTCGGCGCCACGATGACGCAAGTTTCAAGCCAACGGACGCCGGCCCTCCTGGCATGCACCCGCTCGCACCCGACGCAGGTTCGTTCTCCGCGAGCGGCGTCGACGGTAAACGCGGGCAGTAGCGACGCTCGCGGCGAGCCTGGCGGCCTCGTCGTGGGCGGTGCCCGATTGTCCCAGAGTCCAGACCCACAGCCAGACGCGTGGACTTACGTCCCCACGGACCCGAACTCACAGCCAATGACACCAGACGCACCAACCGACGGATCGAACGACCCGTCGACGGGCGAGCCCTTCCGCGGCGTCTACCCCGCGATGGTCACGCCCTTCGACGACAGCGGACAGATCGACCACGACCAGCTGCGAGCGGACGCCCGGCGGCTCGAAGCCGCCGGCGTCGACGGCCTCGTGCCCGTCGGCTCGACCGGCGAGAGCGCGACGCTCTCCCACCAGGAGCACGTCGACGTCGTCGAGACGGTCGTCGACGCGGTCGACGACGTGCCCGTGATCGCCGGCACCGGCTCCAACAACACTCGCGAGGCGCTCGAACTCTCCCACGCCGCGAAGGACGTCGGCGCCGACGCCCTCCTCCTCATCTCGCCGTACTACAACAAGCCCGAACAACGCGGGCTCGAGGCCCACTTCCGGGAGATCGCCGACAACGTCGACCTCCCCCAGATCGTCTACAACGTCCCGAGCCGCACCGGCCGCAACGTCGAGCCCGACACCGTCGTGAACCTGGCCGACCACCCGAACGTCGCGGGCTACAAGGCCGCCAGCGGCGACCTCGGGCAGGTCACCGAGGTCGTCGAGCGCACGCGGGCGTACGACTTCTCAGTGCTCTCCGGCGACGACGCGCTCACGCTGCCGATGTGCTCGATCGGCGCGACCGGGACCATCTCCGTCGCCGCGAACGTCGAACCCGAGCGCACCGTCGCGATGGTCCACAGCGCGCTCGGCATCGCGGGAGACGGCGGACCGGACTACGACGCGGCCCGCGAGCTCCACCACGAACTCGGCGAACTCTTCCGCGAGCTGTTCGTCGAGACGAACCCGATCCCGGTGAAGGAGGCAGCCGCGATGCGGGGCTACTGCAGCCCGACGATCCGCCCGCCGCTCTCCCGGCTCGCCGAGGAGCACCGCGAGTCGCTGCAGGCACTGCTCGACGAACTGGAAGCGACGCGCGAGGAATCGCTGGCTGGCGTCGCGGCCGCTCCGGCAGCCGCGACGGGAGAGCAATGACCGACCCGACCCGCGTCGCGATCCCCGGTGCGACGGGTCGGATGGGCGAGGAACTGCTCGACGAAGCGGCCAGTCGCGACGACGTCGAGGTCGTCATTGCCACGAGCCGATCGCCCGAGGACGTCCCGATCGCTGGGGTCGAGATCGCGGACGCCGACGACCTTCCGGCACTGCTCGCCGAGCGCGACGTCGACGTGCTCGTGGACTTCACCGTCCCCGAGCCCTGCGTCGACGCGGCCGAGGCGGCTGCCGACGCGGACGTCGACGTCGTCGTCGGGACGACGG
>ENA-ORDC01000953-ORDC01000953.1-marine-metagenome-genome-assembly--contig:-NODE-953-length-24004-cov-2.670957_pt1 | contig 24004 bp, 18 predicted proteins | sample MGYA00237783_ERZ508515 | MGnify/ENA primary metagenome ERZ508515 (study PRJEB26186, sample SAMN06268792) | marine metagenome | isolation source: Eden Landing Ponds, San Francisco, CA, USA | place... | reverse complement strand
TGAGTCGAGCACCTCGCGGACGCGCTCGCGCTCGGCGTCCCCGACCACCGGGGACGCAATCGCTGGGTTAGTCATCGCTCGTTCCCCGGCCCGTTGGCGGGCACAGGGTCGCGGCTGTCGGTCACTCGGCTGCCGAGACGACGGTCGGTCGCTGTGCGGAGAACTCCGTGCATGGTGGTGTCTACTCGGGGCGCCCGAGCGTGTACGGGAGGTCCTGTGGCGCGTCCGAGGTATTGCTATACGCCGGGTAAGCCCACCAACGCCCGCAACAGCCCGGCGTTTAGACGCACTCTATGTCCGCGAACCGACTGTTTCACGCGTACAACGGTCGTAGCCCCTTTTGGGCGCGACGCTCCACCCGCGAGTGATGGTACGCAACGCCGCCGCCTGGACGGCCGACCTCCTCGCCGTCATCGCGGCGACCGCACTCGCACACCTCGTCGCCGTCGAACTCGGCGTCCAATCCCCGCTCGTTCGCACCGTCTTCCTCGCGCCCGTCATCCTGTTCGGACCGGGGTACGCGCTCGTCTCGACGCTCTACCCGGAACGCCGCGCGCCCGGCCCGACCGATCTGTCCGCGGGCACGCCGGACGCTGTGACGAAGCCGTCGCCACGCTCACTCCCGCCGACCGTCGCCGGCCGCGTCGCCCTCTCCGTCGCCGCGAGTCTCGCGATCGTCGCGTCGTACGCGCTCGTCGCCGCGCACACCGTCGGCGTCGCCTCCACGCTCGTGTTCTCTGCGACCGCAGCCACCACGGCGGGCCTCTCGCTGCTCGCGCTCGCGAGACGCGCGAACCTCGAGGATGGAGCGCGATTTACCGTCTACGAGTTCGACCCCGGCGTCCCGTTCGGCGCCAAGCCCGATTCGCTCGGCCGGGGCGGCAGCGGGAACGGCCGCGTCGCGAACGTCGCGCTCGTCGTCGGCGTGCTCGCGCTCCTCGGCACCACTGCGGCGACCGCCGCGTTCGCGACGACCGCCGCACCCGGACCCGCAGCCGACGACGACGTCACGGAGTTTTACCTCACCACGCCCGACGGCAACGGATCGTTTACGGCCGGCGACTACCCCCGCGAGTTCCCGGCTGACGACGGCGAGCCGGTCGTCGCGCGCATCGGCAACCACGGCGAACGCGCCACGACGTACACCGTCGTCGCGAGCGTTCAGCGCGTCGAACCCGGAGACGGCAGCGTCGAAGTCCTCGAACAGCGCGAGCTCGCGCGCGCCGAGGTAACCGTCGCTGCCGGCGAGACCGCGAGCGTCGAACACGAGCCTGCGCCAGACCTGACCGGCGACAATCTCCGGATCGTGTACCTCCTCTATGAGGGCGACGCGCCGGCGACGCCATCGACCGAGTCAGCCTACCGCGTCGTCCACTACGGCATTACGGTGAACGGAGGCCGGTAGCGTGTGGCCGTGGGGCCACCTCGCGTTCGGGTACGTCTGCGTCTCGGCGCTCGTGCGCCTCGTCGCGGGACGGCCGCCGTCCGACCGCGAGGCCGCCGCCGTCCTCCTCGCCACCCAACTTCCCGATCTCGTGGACAAACCGCTCGGCTGGGGGTTCGACCTCTACACAACCGGATACGGGGCCGCGCACTCTGTCCTCGTCGCCGGTCCGCTCCTGCTCGTCGTGCTCGCGTACGCCGTCAAGAAGCGCTCCGTCGCGGCGTTCGCGTTCGTCGCGGCGTACGCTTCCCACCTGGCGGGGGACGTGCTGAGCGCGCTCCTCGACGACAATCCCGCGGCGTTCTCGCGCGTGCTGTGGCCGGCCGCCGACCTCCAGGCGTACGACACCGACCGCGGATTCGCGGCGCGCGCGTTCCACTACTTCGCCGAGTCCGGGGCCGCACTTGCCGACCCCACCGCGCTCGCCGCGCTCGGCGCGTACGCCGCGGTGTTGGTGGCGGTCGGCGCGCTCTGGCTGTACGACGGGGCGCCCGGAACCGGTCTGCTCCGATCGGCGGAACGGCTGGCTCGCCATCGCTGACGCGGCTTATCAGAATTATAAGTAAACTCGTAGGGCGTCCCTGACACGGTGATGCCAGTATCGAACGCAATCGACTCGCGGGTCGGCGTGGTCGCGCACGCGACCGACCCAGACATCGACGCGACGGCCGCCGAGCTCGCGCCCCTCGTGGACGCCGACCGCGTCGGCCCGAACGTCGCCGTCTCCGGCGTCGCACCGCTCGATGGAGCCACCGCGACCGACCTCGCGTTCTCCACCTACGACGACTCGGCGCCCATCGCCGACTCCGACGCGGGCGTCGTCGTCGCACCGACCGACGTGTCGATTCCCGCCGGGCGCGCCGCGCTCCGCTCTCCCGAGCCCAAGCGGGACTTCGTGCGCCTCCTCCGCGAGTACGTCGGTGACGGCGCGACGCCGGGCGTCCACCCGACGGCGGTCGTCAGCGACGACGCCGAACTCGGCACCGACTGCGTGGTCGGGCCGAATGCGCGTATCGGCCCGAGCGTCGTCCTCGGTGACCGCGTCGTCGTCGCTGCCGGGTGTGCGCTCGGCGGTCCCGGATTCGGGCTCGTGCGAACGCGAGACGACGAGCCCGTGCGCCAGCCCCACTTCGGCACGGTCCGCGTGGGCGACGACGCCGAGCTCGGCGCGAACTGCACGATCGACCGCGCGCCGTTCGACGAGACGGAGGTCGAGCACGGCGCGAAACTCAGCGCACGCGTCCACGTCGCCCACGGCGCGCGAATCGGCGCGGACGCGACCGTGGCGTTTGGCGCGGGCGTCGCCGGCAGTTCGACCATCGGCGAGCGAGCCACCGTCCACCCGCACGCAGCGGTGGCGACCGACGTGGTCGTCGTCGACGACGCCGAGATCGGTATGGGCGCGGACGTGCTCGACGACGTCCCCGCCGGCGTTCGCGTCGTCGGATCGCCAGCGCGCGTCGTCGGGTCACCACCGCGCCGCGCCGACGGGGACGAGCGATGACTCGCGTCGCGACCGACGACCCGCGCGGGGAGACCAGCGAGGTGGCGTTCACGTTCGACTGGTACGCCGATTTCCTCGACGAGCTCTGTCGTCGCGGCCTGCGGTTCCGATCGTACGACGACTCCCTCCGAGACGGCGACGTGGTGGTGCGCCACGACGTCGACTGGTCGCCGCGGAACGCGCTCACGACGGCGCGCATCGAGGCCGACCGCGGCGTCACAGCGACGTACTTCTTCCTGCTGACGTCGCCGCTGTACAACGTCTTTCACCGCCGAAACCGGCGCATCGTCGAGAAGATCGCTTCGCTCGGTCACCGCGTCGGCACGCACTTCAGCACCCACCAGTACTGGGACCGTGAACCGCCGGAAGCCGTTCTCACGGAGCGGGTCCAGGACGAACAGCGCGCGCTCGACACCGTGGTCGACGAACTCGATCCCGCGGTGTCGTTCCACCGACCGCCGGAGTGGGTGCTTGCTCGGGAGTTCGATGCGTTCGTCTCGGCGTACGAACCGCGGTTCTTCGAGTCGGTGGCGTACCGCGCGGATTCGAATCAGCGGTGGCGAGACGACCACCCGCTCGCCGGTGGCGTGCCGGAGACGATGCAGGTGCTCACGCATCCAGGTCTGTGGGGGAAAGCGGACGCCGACTACGAGGCGCGGCTGGCGGCCCACGAGGACGAGGAGCTTGGGCGCACGCGCAAATTCATGGAGGACCAGTTCGTCGACAAGCGGTACAACGCGGCGGACTTTTGCGAGTTCGAGCGCCGATACTGAGCGACGGAGGTTCGGCGGCGGAACTGAGCGACGGAGGTTCGGCGGCGGAACTGAGCGACGGAGGCTCGGCGGCGGAACTGAGCGACGGAGGTTCGGCGGCGGTACTGAGTGACGAGGATTCGGCGGTGGTGAGAAGTTACGGACGTTCTTCGGCGGTACCGTGTTATGGAGGTTCGTCGGCGGTAACGGCGAGGTCGCTGTTCGCCGTACGGTCTAGCACCATCGCGAGAACGACGAACAGTGCGCTCGCCACGAGCACGGCGAACGCATTGAACGCGCCGCGAACGGCGAACAGGAGCGTGCCGGTGGCGGCGGCGACGCCGACGCCCGTGCCGAGGATGCCGAGGACGTACAGGAGCGGCACTGGGTAGGAGCCGTGGTCGAAGTACTTGGCCTTGAGTCGCCACGCGAAGTCCCGCGCGAGCAGCGAGGAGACCTTCGGGACGTACGACCGGAGCGAGATGTGGCTGGTCTCGTCCTCGTAGACGGCGCGCCGTGGCACGTCCGCGATCGTCGCGTCGATCGCGTTGAGGCGGACGAGCAGGTCGTTGCAGTAGCCGTAATCCTCGTACATCTCCTCGATGCCGACGTCCTCGAGGGCCTCCCGCGAGATGGCGGTCGATCCGTTCTGTGGATCCATCACGCCCCAGTAGCCACTGGCGACCTTCGTGAGGAAGGATAGTACGAAGTTCCCGAACTGTCGGTGACGGGGCATGGCGTCCCGGTCGCGGTCCCCGAGGCGATTGCCCTTGGCGTAGTCTGCGTCACCGGCGGCGACGGGCGCGACGATGCGCTCGACGATGTCGGGTTCGGTCTGCCCGTCGCCCGCGATGACGAGCGTGACGTCGACGCCGTCGGCGAGCGCGCGCTGGTAGCCAGTCTTGATGGCGCCGCCGACGCCGCGGTTCTCCTCGTGGGCGACCGGGACGACGCGCGGGTCGAGCGTGACGCCGGTGGCGGTCTTCGGCGCGTCTGCGTCTCGTTCGTTCGCGCGGGCGGCGTGGTCGAGGATGACTTGGAACGTGTCGTCGGTGGACCCGTCGTCGACGACGTACGCGCGATCGACGAACTCGGGAAGCGTGTCGATGACGCCGCCGATGTGGTCGGCTTCGTTGTATGCAGGGACGACGGCCCCGATAGTCTTGCCGTCGTACATCTCAGTTGGTGGCGGTGCGGCGACGGGCCGGCGTCGCCGGTGCGGTCGGTGGATAGTGTGTCGCTTCCATCGTTGTGGTCTCATCCGGAACCCAACGACGACGAGCCCTTCATTATAGGTCTGATAAGCCGTGATTCGCGCGCGTCGTATTGACAACAATTTTGATATGTTTTGAAATTATGTCGAAGGAACATCCTCGCCTGCAACCGGAATATTTAGGTCCGAACGGAATTAAAGAGTGTCTAAGCCGCAACATGACGGCTAATTTAGGTATATGAAACGACAAAATAACGAAGAGAAATTACATTCATATGTCAATTCGGCCAACGACTCGGAGACGGGACGGGGACTGAGTCGGCGCGACTACCTGGGCACCACCATCGGCGCGGCCGTCGGCCTCGCCGGCCTCGCCACGCTCGGCGACCGCGCGCGTGCCGCCGACGACTGGTACACTGGCTACGCCGACGACTACGAGACGGTCGTGGACGTCACCGAAGCGGGCGCAGACGACACTGGCGGCGAATCCATCACGTCCGTCCTCGAAGCCAACGCGGGCAACGACACGCTCCTCGTCTTCCCCTCCGGCGAGTACCGGATGAACGAACAGTTCCGCTTCACCGGCTTCACGAACTTCGGGATGGTTGGCAACGACGCGACGATCGTCCCGGGTACCATCGAGTCCATCTACCGCAACGTCGTCACTGCCGGCGAGTTCGACGGCGCCGCGCGCCTCTTCCGCCTCGGCGTCTCGTACGCGCCTGGCGAGGACCTGCTCGTCGAGGGGTTCAACTTCGACTTCACGGCGGCCTCGACCGGCGTCCGCGCCATCGAAGCCTACGTCACCGATGACATGGACGTGCGCGATATCGACGTGATCGGCGAACACGACACCGGCACCTTCGGCCCCGCCATGTTCTCGGTCACCGAACCCGACGGCATCGCCACCGTCGAAGGGTTCCGCGCGCCCGACGGCGCAGCGTTCACCGAGGACACCGTCGGCGACATCACCGTCGGCCCTACGGGCATTCTCGTCCCGCCGAGCCACAATGGGAAACTCTGGTTCCGCGACTGCGAACTCGGATCCTTCCCCGACAACGGTCTCTACGCCTCTAGCCCCAACGGCCGCGTCATCGTGCAGGGTGGCACGTTCCGGAACAGTAACGTCTCCAACATCCGCCTGATGGGGGACTACAGCTACGTCCTCGATGCAACCATCGTCATCGACGATCTCCTCGACGGTCACACCCAGACGGGGATTCGACTCGACCGCGGGAAGCACCTCTGGGTGTACAACACCACTATCGACGCGCCTGTCCCGAACGGCCCCGTCATCCGCATCCAGGACGAGGCGACGTCGGCGCGCATCCAGGAGACCTCGATCTCTGTCGGTGACCGCCCGAGCCACGCCATCACGATGTCTCCCGAGGCTGGCGTCGTCGACATCTTCGACACGGACATCGGATTCGACGGCTCCGGGCACGCCGTCCAGGTCAACGGCTACAACGACGACAGGGACGGGCCCGTCACACTCCGCCGCGTCACTATCACCGGCGACGCGAGCGGCGAGCACGGCCGAAACGCCATCCGCGTGATGCGTCAGGGCTGCGTCCTCGACGACGTCGTCGTCGAACAACCCGGATCGCACTACCGGCGTGCCGTCGAGCTCCACGGCGACGACGTACGGATCACCGGTGGTACCTACCGGTCCACCCACCACCCCATCGTGAACGTCGCCGACGGCACCGTCATCGAGGGCGTGACCGCGCGGTCCTACGACGGCTACAAGGCCCTCAAACTCTACGACGGGTACTCGGACGTGACCGTCACCGACTCCGTACTGTACGGCGGCATCATGGACCGCGGCGTCGAGAACCTCACCCTCTCGGGCAACACCTACCCGGACGCCTGACGGGGCGCTTAGCAACCCCATAAGCCGCTCTCCCACTATTTACGTCGCAGATAGTGAACTGACTGGTCTCCGTACGGACGGCCAAGATGCCCACGGTCAGCGTCATCGTTCCGACCTACAACCGCGCTGATTCGCTCCCGCGAACCATCGACAGCGTGCTCGCGCAGACCCACCACGACTTGGAACTCGTCGTCGTCGACGACGCCTCGACGGACGACACCAAAGCCGTCGTCGAGCGCTACGACGACGACCGCGTCACGTACCTCGCGCACGCCGCGAACCGCGGCGGAAGCGCCGCCCGAAACACGGGACTTCGCGCTAGCGACGGACAGTACGTCGCGTTCCTCGACTCCGACGACGAGTGGCATCCGGAGAAACTCGAGCGACAGGTGGGCGAACTCGAATCGCGATCCGAGGAGTGGGTGGCCGCGTACTGCGGCGTCGAGATGGTGCGTGAGGGGACCGAGAACCCCGCACTCGGGTGGCTTCGTGGGCAGTTCGGCCGCCTTCGCGAGACGGAGGGAGCGGAGGGCGGTGCAGAGCTCATCGGAGACGTGCTCGCCGACGACCTCCACACGAGCGCCGGCTCCACCCTACTCGTCGAGCGATCGGTCGCCGAGCGCATTGGCGGGTTCGACGAGTCCTTCGACCGCTTTCAGGCCCCCGAGTTCCTCGTTCGCGTGCTCCGCGAGGGAAGCCTTGCGTACATCGACGAACCGCTCGTCTACCGGTACGTGTCCGGGAACCCGTCCCCGGACGAGCTCGAGGCCGCCGACGAACACTACCTCCGGGCGTTCAGCGACACCGTCGACCGCCTCGAAGCCAGCGGCCGTGACATTCGCGGTGCCCACGCCTACTTCCTCGCGAAGTGCTACCTCGCGGAGGGGCGTTTCCGCACCGGAATCCGGCACCTCCGGCGTGCCCGTCGGCCGCGTCCCCGCCAGTATCCGGCCCTCGCCGCGAGCGTGGTCACCGGGGTCCGACGCGCGGTCAGCGGTCGGTGACACGGCCACCTTTATTACCGCTGAGGCTTGGCATTCACAGAAGCGACGCTCCTCGCGCGCTCCAGTGAGATGACCGACCCCACGAACACTTCCGCGGAACTCGGCGCGCTCGTTGGCGACAGGCGTCAGCGCATCGTCGCGGTGGTCCACGACCGCGGCCGTACCGTCACGGTGGACGAGCTCGCGGACGACGTCGCCGAGTGGGAAGCCGACCGCGGCCTGAACAGTGACTGGGAGGACATCCACCAGCACCTCTATGACGTCGATTTGCCGGCGCTCCACGACGCTGAGTTGCTCGTCTTCGACCCCGACGAGGGCGTCGTGGACACCCGTCGCACGGTCACCGACGACTGGCTGACCGATGACGGCGAGTCCTCGGGTCGGTTCTGGCCCAGGTACGTCGTCGCGGCGGCCGGTGCCGGCGTCGCACTCGTCGCCATTGCGGCCACGCTGCGTCCCGGTGTCCCGACGCCGGCGCTCTGGGCCGTGTGGGCCGCGGGCACCGTCTCCGTGCTGCTCGCCACGCTCGTCGTCGATCAACTCTGAACGCGGCGAAAAAGGCCGGGTGGATGACGCTGCACTGACCGACCGCCAGCCACCGGTTCGGCGCTGACGTCAGTTCGTGTCGTCGGTGCCGTTCGTGTCGGTGTCGTTGGTGGAATCGGTGTCGTTGGTGCCGTTCGCGTCGGAGTCGTTCGTCGTGTCGGTGCTATCCGTGTCGTCGCCACTTGACGTGTCCGTGCCGCCTCCGCTCGTGCCGTCGCCGCTCGTCGGCGCCGACCCGTCGCTGGTCGTGAGGTCGCCGTCTGTTCCGTTCTGTGCGTCTCCGCCTCCGCTCGGCCCGGCACAGCCTGCGACCACGAGGAGCAGGCACACCCCGAGCACGCCGAGTACGTAGCGTCGATTCATGCAATCTCGCCCTGTGAAGGCGTTCGGCTCGTTACCCGGACGGTGAATAAACCGGGTCAGCCGTTGCGCCGAATTGCAACGATTTCGGTCGCTCGAACGGTTTTCAACGAAAATCCAACCCGGGCCCGCGGGCACTCGAAGGACTAAGACCCGAGCGTCCGATCCGTGGATATGGCGCTTCCGTTTCTCGGCAACGGCGGCTGGTCGTTCGACGACGTCCCCGATCTGTCCGGACAGACGGTGGTCGTCACCGGCGCGAACAGCGGCATCGGCTACCACGTCACGGAGGCGTTCGCGGCGAACGGGGCCGACGTCGTCATGGCGTGTCGTAGCGTCGGGCGGGGCGAGCGATCGAAAACGAAACTGGAAGACGAGGTTCCAGCCGAGCGTCTCGCGGTCGAACGTCTCGATCTCGCGGATCTCGACTCGGTGCACTCCTTCGTCGAGCGCTTCGAGGCGAACTACGCCGACCTCCACGTCCTCTGTAACAACGCCGGGATCATGGCGATCCCGCGCCGGGAGACGACCGACGGGTTCGAGTACCAGTTCGGGGTGAACCACCTCGGTCACTTCGCGCTGACCGGGCAGCTCCTCCATCGACTGCAAGCCACGGACGGCGAGACGCGGGTCGTCACCCAGAGCAGCGGCCTGCACGCCAACGGCGAGATCCAGTTCGACGACCTACAGTCCGAAGACGAGTACGGCGAGTGGGCGGCGTACGCCCAGAGCAAACTGGCCAACGTGCTCTTCGCCTACGAACTCGACCGGCGACTCGACGCGGCGGGCACGACCGTCTCCAGCGTCGCGTGCCATCCCGGGTACGCCGACACCAACCTCCAGCGACGTGGTCCGGAGCTCCGCGGGTCCCGACTCCGACTCTGGGCGATGCAGGCGGCGAACGCGCTCTTCGCCCAACCCGCGCGGCGAGGGGCGCTCCCGATGCTCTACGCGGCGACGAGCAGGGAGGTGACCGGCGGCGAGTACGTCGGTCCGGGAGGCTTCCTGAACATGCGCGGGGCACCCGACGTCCAGCCGTCGAGCGACAGATCGAACGACGAAACGCTCGCGCGCCGGCTGTGGGAGGTCTCCGAGGAACTGACCGGCGTCGAGTACGATCTTCGAACTCCCGCGACGGCGGACTAACCCCCGGAGCCGGTCCCCCGACGGCGGGGGAGCGTTTTTGTCCCCACCTGTGGAGGTATGTCCCATGCCAGGCAGTGACGCCCGCTGGGGTGATCCGTGCTGATGGTGCGAACGACGGACGCAATCGCGGCGCTCTTCGAGCAGGCAGGCATCGAGACGGTGTTCGGGTTCCCCTGCGAGCAGATGGACCCCTACTACGCGAGCCTCGCGGAATCGGACCTCCGGCACGTCCTCGCCCGGAGCGAGGCGAGCGCGGCGCTCATGGCCGACGGGTACGCCCGTGCCGCGCGGACGGTCGGCGTCGTCGACGGCGTCAGCGGCCCCGGCGCGGCCTATATGGGAGTCGGCCTCTGCGAGGCCAGTGGCGCGTCCTCGCCCGTCCTCGCGCTCACCGGCGGGAACGACCGGGAAAACCGCGGGAACGGCGTCATCCAGGACGGCGACAACGAGGCGATCCTCGAGCCGTTCACCGGGACGACGGCCGACGCCGAGACGCCGGACCGAGCAATCGAGCACGTCGAGCAAGCCCTGCGAGCGGCGACCTCCGGCGTCCCGTGCCCGGCCCAGGTCAACCTCCCCGAGGACGTGATGCGCGAGGAGACCGAACGGGAGCCCCGCGGTGACGTATCGGCCGACTATCCGCGATCCCGGCCCGAACCCGATGCCGAGGCGATTTCCGACGCTGCCGAACTACTCGCCGAGGCGGAACGGCCGGTGGTCGTTGCGGGCGAGGGCGTCCTGCGAGCCGGCGCGAGCGACGCGCTCGCCACGTTCGCGGAGACGGCGGACGTCCCGGTCGTCACGTCGATGAACGGGAAGGGCGCCGTCGCCGAGACCGCGCCGTACGCGCTCGGCGTCGTCGGCCGCTGGGGCTTCTGCCAGGTGGCCAACGACGCCGTCGAGGATGCGGATCTGGTGTTCGGCTTCGGGACGCGGTTCGGCGAACTCACGTCGGTCGGCTGGTCGCTCGTCCCCGAGGACGTGCCGCTCGTGCACGTCGATCTCGACCCGGAGTGGCTCGGCCGGAACTACGAGCCGACGGTCGGGATTCGGGCCGATCTCCGGGCGACGATCGACGCGCTCACCGATGCCGTTCGTGACGGGGCTTCGACCCGCGGCGATGATGCCGCCGATGCCAAACGCGCCGACCGAATCGAGGCGCTCGCCGACGATCGCCGGGCCTGGCGCGAGGACCACTCCGACGACCTGACGAGCGACACCGAGCCGATCAAGCCCCAGCGCGTCGTCGGCGAACTGAACGACCGCCTCCCGGCCGACGCGGTGCTCGTGAGCGCGACGAGCTTCCCCGGCTTTTTCTCGGGAGCGTTCTACGAGACCGAGCGGCCCGGACTCGGCTATCTGCAGGCGCGGGGCAGCGACGGGATCAACGTGTGTCTTCCGCAAGCGCTCGGCGTCCAGGCAGCGCTCCCGGGTCGCCCCGTCGTCGCGCTTTCTGGCGACGGCGGCATCGGCTACCACATCTCCGATCTCGAGACGGCGGCGCGTGAGGACCTCCCGATCACCGTCGTCGTCACGAACAACGAGTCGCTTGGCTCCTCGAAGATGAGCCAACTGGGGACCTACAACGTCGATCAGTCCACGGACTTCCATGAGGGCGTCGACTACTCACAGGTCGCGCGGGGCTTCGGTTGCGCCGGCGAGCGGATCACCGATCCCGGGCGCGTCGGCCCGGCGATCGAGGAGTCCCTCGACGCCGAGGTGCCGACGCTGCTCGACGTGCAGGTCGATCCGTACGCCGCGCCGCCGGTGCTGGTCGACTGAGGCGCTCACCGAGTTCGTGATACGGGCGCCGAATGACGTCGGCACGATTGTCGCCGAACCTCGCCTCAGAAGATCGGATCGTAGACCGCAGCACCGGTCTCGGCGTATCGCTCCTCGAGGGTCTCGCGGAGGAACTCGCGGCCGAGCATCGACTCCACGTCGAACGGGCCGACGTCGCCGCCGGAGCCTCGGCGCAGGACCTCGTCGATGGTGTCCTCGTCGCCGACGCCGTCCGCGACGAGTCGGTGGGCCTCGTTGACGAGGGCGCCAAGGATCGGCGTGACGTCGTGGGGATCGCCGACCTCGGGGAGCAGGCACTCGTCGCCGTCCCACTCGAAGAATCCTCGTCCCGACTTCTTGCCGCATTTGCCCTCCTCGACGAGTTCCTCCATTCGATCGCCGACGGAATCGGGCGGTGCGTACCGGTCGCCGTACGCCTCGCGGAGGTTGTCGACCGTCGCGAGGTGCACGTCGATACCGATGAGGTCGACGAACTCGATCGGGCCGCGATCGAATCCGATCGCCGCCGCACCGCGATCGATCGCCGCGGCGTCGGCCTCCAGCAGCTCCCAGGTGCCGGCGCACTTGATGCTCGCCGAGAGCCGCGAGAGGCAGTTCGCGCGGTACTCCGCGCCGAGCCGGATCGGGGTCCGGTCGATAGCCTCGGCCACCTCGGTGGCCATCGCGAGCGCCCGGTCCGTCGCGTCGTCGCCGGAGATTTCGACGATGTCGCGTTCGAGCGCGGGGTTCGCGAAGTGAAAGAGCACGACGCGTTCGGGGCTCGCTGCGTCGGCGGCGATCTCGCCGGGCGTGAGCGAGGAGGTGTTGGTGCCGATCACGGCGTCCTCGGCGAGCACCGATTCGAGGTCGGCGAGCAGGCCTCGCTTCAGTTCGAGGCGTTCGGGCACGGCTTCGACGACGAACTCGCAGTCAGCGAGCGCCTCGAGGTCGGTGTCGTACTCGATGCGGTCGGTCAGTTCCGCTGCCGGATCGAAACCGCCCGCGGCGAGTGCGTCGTGGAGCCCCGTCCGGTGGTAGTCGCGAGCCGATGCGAGTGCGTCAGGGTCGACGTCGACGAGGGTGACGGAGAAGCCGGCGTTCGCGAGCAGTCCCGCGATGTCCCGGCCCATCAGTCCGGCGCCGACGACGCCCGTGTCGGTCGGTCGTGTCATGAGTCGAGTGTCGGTGTGGTGGTCGATCGGTCGGTCGTCCGGGTCCAGAGGAGGTAGTAGAGTCCGCCGACGGCGAGGCTGCCGAGCCACGCCACGAAGATCAGCGGCGACTGCGTGGCCAGCAGGACGAGCAGGAGGAGGTTGAGCGGGACGGCCAGGGCGGCCATCCCTGCGATCGCCCGGTTCGGCAGTGGGATCGCGGCGCCCGTGGCGCCGGGCCGTGTTCGGACGGCGACGATCGCGGCGAGCATGACGGGAACGATGAGGAAGGCGCCGCCGAGGCCGAGGAGCGAGCCGAGGTCGCTGATCGGCAGCGGCGAGACGAGCGCTGCGCTCGAGAATGCGTAGACGAGTGTGAGCGCCCAGTGTGGCGTGCCGAAGCGGTCGTTCGTCCTCGCGACGGCCTGGGGCATCAGGCCGTCATCGGCGAGCACTTCGAGGTATTTCGGGGTGATGATGTACACGGCATTGACGCTCGTGGCGATCGCGAACAGCGCCCCGCCGACGACGAACAGCGTCTGGAACGGCCCGGAGAGGAACGCCTCGGCCGGCACCGCGAGCGTCTCGTCGGCCATCGCGTCTGCGCCGACGCTTCCCACCGCGACGAGCCCGATGCTCACGTAGAGTACCAGGACGATCGGGACGCTGACCGCGAACGACATCGGGATCGTGACGGTCGCGTCCCGGATCTCGCCGCCGATGTCGACGACGAAGTTCGCGCCGAGACAGACGAAGTAGAGCACGCCGGCGGCCGTGAGCGCCCCGACGGCGCCGTTCGGGAACGCCGGCGTGAGATTCCCGGTCGTGACGGTCGGCGCCCCGAACCCGACGAACGTCGCCATGGCCGCGACCAGTCCGACGAACAGCGCCACTTGCACGGTCGCGGCGGGTTCCACCCCGACCAGATTCACGAGGTAGAACAGCGTGAGGAGCGCGAAGCCGACGAGGACCGGGCTGGCAGGGACGAGCGAATCGACGTACTGACCGGCCGTCAGCGCGTATAGCGGGAGGCCGCCGGTGAACATGCTGATCCCGAGCCCCCACGCCGAGAGGAAGGCAAGTGGGCGGGAGACGAGTGCGGCGGGGTACCGGTAGTTCCCGCCGGTCGTCGGAAACGCCGCGCCGAGCATCGCGGTCGGCACCAGGCCGAGGATCGCGATCGCGAACGCGACCGCGAACGCGAGGACGACGCTCGGCCCGGCGATCCCGACCGCGATCCCTGTCAGGCTGAACAGCGCACCGCCGACGATCAATCCGACCTCGATCGTCACTGCCTGCACCAGGCTGATGCCGTCGTCGGCTGCTTGCGCCACGTGTTACTACGTGTCACTCAGCACCGTGCAAAACGGTTTCCCTGCCAGCAACCCCGGATCGAGCCTGGGTCGCGCCGATCAGTGTCAGATCGAGCCGGTCGGTTCTGGATCGCATCGGTCGGCTCCGGATCGCGGCGGTCGTTCTGGCTTGCACCGACCGGTTTCGGACGGCGCCGTTGCATTCTGGATCGCTCAGTGCAGGAGTAGGGCAGCGACACTCGCGGTCGAACCGATGGGGCACGGGCCATGAACAGCGTGTCGAGGGTCGCCTCGACGCTCCCGCCCCGATGGCACGATCCAGATGTCTTCCTGCAGTGGCCGAGAGCCAGGCATGGTTGACAGTCGGATGGAACCGGGGACACGTCGCAATGTGACTGACGACAGTCGGACGGACGGAAGGACAGGACGGGATGCGTGCCACCGCGGGGCTCACACGATGCGTCTATCGACTGGTCCGAACCGCAGTTTCACTGCCTACTCCTCGTCCATCGCGCTCTTGAGTCCGTCGAGGGCGTTGCGTTTCCCGTCGCCGCCGTCGGTCGCGGCAGCCATCTTCGCGTCGATCTCGAGATCGTCGGGGTGGCCACTGCGGTCGTAGAACCGTTCCGCGGCAGTGATCTCCGTCTGGTTGAGGTGGTTGTCACAGTCTTCGTTCTTGCAGGAGGCGAGCAGCGTGCCGACCTGGACTGGACTGAGCGTCGTGCCGCACTCACCGCAGGTGCCTCTGTCGTTGAGGTGGACCTTGTTCTCGTAGGCTTTCACGTACAGCTCCCGTTGCTTCTCCGGCATGAAGTTCGGGCCCGTGTCCTCGATGGACTCCCGTTCGCTGGTCTCCTCGGTCGTGCTGTCGGAGGAATCGCCACCGGACAGCCCGATCTTCTCGAACAGGCTCATCGGGGGACACCCCCAGCACGGCAACGTCCGTCGGCACCGGCCCTCCCCCGGGCGTTCGTCTCGATTGCGAGTGATTGGCACCCATCGCAGTTTATCATGGTAGTTCAAGGCATACGAATCGGTAAAAGTGTATTGGCAGATTTCCCGATTCTGCGGGCGTTAGAGCTTACTCTCTTACTTGAATCCGGGTAAATACTTCCGTAACATTCGGCTAGTCTGGGTCGTGGCTCAGATTGTGGAAGGTCGGATGTCGGGGGCGGCGCTGCACTGCACCGGTGGTCTCGGGTCTCTGATAGGGCGAGCGTGCGCTGCCATCGTCTGGACCGCCCCGGACGCATCTCTGTTCACCGTGTGGAGCGGCGGGCGCACTCGACGATGACAGGCGCCGACCGCACTCTCTGGTCACCACGTTGAGCGGCAACGATCCGCTCACTGCAGCGCGTCGAGCGCTGCACTGACCTCTCGCCGTGGCCGGGCGAGCTCGTACTGGTTGAACTTCCCGCCTGTGTCGGTCCGGACCTCCTCGCAGTCGACGATGCCGATTTCGACGAGACGCCGGACGTAGTTCTGGAGCGATCGCTCGGTGTTGGGCTCCTCGCCGACGGACTGGCAGGCCTCGACGTACGCCCGAAAGGCGGTTCCCACGCGAGCCGGCGTGTCGTCTGCCGCAGCGAGCGCACAGAGGCCACGGAGGGCGAACAGGTGATGTGGACGCAGTCCCTCGATCTGCGCGACGACGTCTTCGATGGCGACCTGCTCCCGTGCGTGCGCGAGATCGGTGTCGGTGATGGGGAAGGAGTCGTCCGCTGCCGCGACCTCCGCGGCGGCAGCGACGAGCTCCAGTGCGTAGCCGACGTCGCCGCCCCGATCGAGTGCCGCCTCGACGGCACCGTCGACCAGTGCCGGACCGATCGCGGCGTCGTCGAAGGCTCGGCCGACGCGTCTGTCGACGATCTCTCGGAGCTGGTCCTCGTCGTACGCGGGGAGCGCTCGCTCGCTGTCGCCGAGGAGCGATCGCTCCCGGGCGTCGAAGTCGTTGCGTACCGCGAGTTCGGTGCTCGTCGCGACGACGGCGAGCGCTGCGTCAGCCGAAACTGCATCGAGGACGTCGAGGAAGAGTTCGCGGCGAACGTCGCTCGGGAGGACGGCCACGTCGTCGACGATGATGCACCGGGGACCGGGCGCGTCGTGGATGCGGTCGATCGCTCGCGTTCGAGCGGTTTCGAGGGCGAGCCCGGATTCGGGGAGCTCGTCACCGAGTTCGTTGGCGATGCGGCGACAACAGCCGAACAGCGTGTCCTCGGGTGTACACTCGAGGTGGATCACGGTCCCGCCGTTGCGTTCGAAGCGCGCGCCGCAGGTCAGTGCGAGTTCCGTCTTGCCGGATCCGGGCGGCCCGTACAGCGCGACGCCCACGGGGCGATCGCGCGAGCGACTCGGACCGAGGATGGCGTCGAGCGTGTCGAGGACCTTCGCACGCTCCGGCAGTCCACGACCAGTGCCGACCGCCGCCAGCGACTCGACGTCGGTCACGGTCGAACTGCCGCGCTCCCGGTCCAGTCCCGCCATGCCAGTTGGTATCATTCGGTCCTGTATAAGGATCTTTCCACAGGTATCTGGCCGTCACCGTGACCGGCACGGCAGACTCCGGCCACTGGCAGACACGACCCTGCAGGTAGCAGAGATGCGCCTGCAGGTGACAGATAAGACCCTGCAGGTGGCAGACACGACCCCGCAGGTGGCCGCCACGAGCTCACTGGTGGCCGCCCGTCATCGTCGCCACCTGACCCCGCAGATGCGTGATCGAACCGGGCTGCGCATGCAGTCGATGGGAGCGAAGCCCACGGCTCAGCGAAGCTCGACGTCGGTGAACTCGAAGCGTCGGCCGCCGCTCGACACGGTTGCCTCCCAGCCGTTGGCGTCGGCGATGCCGACGACGATCGTCATCGCGAGTCCGAGCGATTCGGCGGACTGGTCGATGCGCCCCTCCATCAGCGCGTCGCGTTGTTCGGGCGTCAACGGCGGGCCGTCGCGCTCGAGGTAGAAGCCGTCCTCGAGTCCACCGACTTCGACCGTGACGCCGGCGCCGCCATGCTGGAGCGCGACCTCGAAGAGATTGCGCAAGAGGCAGTGGAGCTGTTCTTCGTCGGCGAAGAGGACGGGATCAGCGTCGACGACCAGCTCGCCATGCGCGGGATCGACGTCGTCCCAGACGGTCCGCAGGAACGCACGAAGGTCGATCGACGTCCGCTCCGTGGGCGTTCTGGTGTAGCGAGCGAGCGTCATCGTGTCCTCGAGGAGCCCCTCGAGCACGTCGAGGCGATCCGCGACGCGCTCGAGCCCGCCGCCGCCCGACTCGTCGTCGACGGCGTATCCGGTTTCCCGGGCGTGTTCGACCGTCTCGATCGCCGCCTGTAGTTCGTCACGGAAGCTCGTCGTCAGCACGCGCTCGAACTGGTCGAGGCGGCCGTCGAGCGGGGACTCCTGGCGCTGGTTGAGCTTCTGTTCGGTGACGTCGACGGTGATGCCCGCGACGCCGGCGACCTCGCCGTCGGGCCCGTACCACGGTGCCTTGCAGGTGAGCAGCCAGATGTCCTCGTCGGTGTCCGAGCGGGTGTACTCCTCTTTGAGCTCGATTGGCCGTTCGGTTTCCATCACCTGTCGATCGTCCTCGACGGTGAGACTGGCGTGGTCGCCGTGATAGAGGTCGAAGTCCGTCTTGCCGACGACGTCGGCCGCCGTCGGGTGGCGTTTGCCCTCGCCGTTGGCGAGGTACTCCTCCGCACTCATTCCGATGAGCGCATCGCTGACCCGAACGTGACGGCTCTGCTGGTCCTTGAAGTACACCGAGACCGGGATCTGATCGAGCAGCGATCGCAGCATCGACTCCTCACGGGAGGGGCGATCGGGATCGGTGCCGGTACGGTCGACCCAGAGTGCGAGCACCGCGCCGCCGTCGCTCGCCGCAGTCACCTCCATGCGGTGTTGCGCGCCGGTGGGGCGTTCGACGGCGACCGACACGCTGCCGCTCGTCGGTGGCGAGCAGAGCGATCGGAGCGCGCCCTCCGCCTCGACCACGGTGCCGAACACGCGATCTGCTCGCAACGGTGCCGCGCCGACGCCGAAGGTGTCGGCGAAGGCGTCGTTCCGGTACGTGATCGCTTCACCCCGGAACACGCACGCCGGGACGGCACTCTCCTCGAGCAGGGCCGCCAGTTCGGGTGCGAGCGGGTCGTAGACGGAGGTTTCTCGGCGCCGTGGGACCAGCGATTCGATCCGGTTGACGAGGAGCTCGTACGTGGCGTCGTCGTGCCCCTCGCTCGCCGCGGGGGACAGCGGCACGAACGCAGTCTCTGGATCGAGCGCGTCCACGATCGCGTCCGGTTCGCAGGTGTCGAAGAACACGATCGGCAGGTCCGAGACAACCTCGCGAGCACGGGCGCAGATCGTCGCCGGGGAGTCGGTGCCACCGCCGTCCGCACCCGAAACCAGACAGTCGACGGCTTCGCGTTCGAGCAGTTCGACTGCGTCCTCGAGGCGCTCGGCGACCAGCACGCGGAGCCGCTCGCGTCGGGGTTCGAGGTGTGACGCCGGCAACTCGGCGTGGGCGGCGTGGTCGTCGAGGTGGACGACCGTGAGTTCGCCGTCGCTGGTGCCGACGCTCATTGGGTGCGGTGAAGCATAGCATACGCAAAGGGGTGTCGGTCGGGGCGATCCCGTCCACCCGGTGCGTCGTGAGCGTGGCGTCCTCCCCCACTCCTACACCACTCCTCCCCACTCCTACACCACTCCTCCCCCACTCTTGCCGACCAGAGTCGGGGATCGGGCGTCGTCTTCTTTCGGAATTAGTCGGTAGATGCCGTTGCAGCCAGGAAGCACGAGAGTGGTTGTATTCGGCCCAGGGATCGACAGTTGTACTCGTCCGGCTGACACATGGTTGTTCGAGAATCGACGTGAAAGCTACTGGCCGTCGCGCTTGATATTGGTTCACCCAGATCCGGGTGACGCACGCCTCGTCGCGCGACGACGTGAAACGCGCCACCGCATTTCATGTAGGATGATAAACAATAAGCGGCGGTAGCCGCACGTGTTCGCCACGACAGCACACGGGTGTTACTCACACACTCTCAGGCTGTCGTCGCCACACCCATGGACGAACACGATACGACCGCCGACACGGACGACCGATCGGCGGACGAGCGGACGGATGGTGGAACAGCTGGTGGACTCGACCTGTCGCGACGGACGGTGCTGAAGGGAGTCGGTGCGGCCGGCGTCGCCTGCTCTGGGCTCGTTGGGAGTGCCTCCGCCGGTGCCCTCGGCAGCGGCGGCTATCACGACTCGCCGCCCTCGGGCGCGACGACGCACGGCTACGGTCGCTATACGACGGCGAACTACGGCAGCGGACCGGTCCCGACGAACGAGTGGTTCACGACGATCCCACTGGAGGGGATCACCGGAGAGAATACCGTCATCGCGGCGCACCCGTTGATCTACAAGACGGTCGGCGGGGGTCTCCAGATCGGCCACCCCACGGAGTGGACGACGAGCTGGAATTCGACGGACCAGGTCGGGAACGCGATGAAGAGCGGCGCGACCGACATGACGGTCAGCCACTCCGGCGCGGGCACCTACAGCGCGATCGGCCTCGACGACAGCGGCGACTGGTCGGCGACCGGCCTGTTCGGCGAAGGCTCCGGCGTTTCGACCCGCTTCACGATCGCGCAGGGATCGCCCTTCGCCTTCTTCGAGTTTTCCGGCGGCGGTGGGGAGATCGCGTTCGCCGCCTCGCCGACCGTGTTCCAGGACAACGGTAACGTCGTCGGCGTCACGGTCAACGGCGACAACTACGGCATCTACGCGCCCAGTGGGGCGTCCTGGAGCGGCGTCGGCACCCAGACGATGACGACCGGCGCGTCGTTCGTCTCGATCGCGATCCTTCCGGACCAGGCGTCGCTCTCGACGTTCGAGGACTACGCCTACAACCAGATCACGGACACCGTCTTCGGCTGGAACTACGATCAGGCGAACGCGTCGGTGTCGACCACGTTCAGCTTCTCGCTGAACGAGCGCCCCGACAGCGTAGCGTCGGGGACGATTACGGCGCTGTATCCCCACCAGTGGAAGCACACGAGCGAGGCCACAATGGGGATCTCGTATCCCTCCGCACGCGGGGAGATGAAGGCGCTCTCCGGCAGTTCGTTCTCGGTCGACTACGACTGGCACGGGTTCGTCCCGTTCCTGCCCGACGAGGGCAGCTACGACTCGACGCGCGTGGAGAACCTGCTCTCGAACGTCTCCGAGTCGATCCAGGGCGGCGTCGACCAGGACACCTACCGCTTCGGGAAGGACACCGCGAGCCGGATGGCCAAGTGCGCGGCGATGGCCGACCAGCTCGGCATGACGGGCAAGCGGGATCGGCTGCTCGACTCGGTCCGCCAGGGCCTCGAGCAGTGGTTCACCCGCTCCTCGTCGGCGACGTTCTACTACGACGATTCCCTGGGCGTGCTCCAGGGAATCCAGGGGAGTCACGGCTCCGTCACCGACGTCTCGGACCACCACTTCCACTTCGGACACTACGTCTGGGCAGCGGCGCGGATCGCCCGGCACGATCCGACGTGGGCGGATCCGAGCAACTGGGGCGGGATGGTCGAGGAGCTGATCGACGACTACGCAAACCCTTCCAGATCCGACCCGGACTACCCATTCAACCGCAACTTCAGCGTCTACGCCGGCCACTCCTGGGCGCACGGCTCCGGCAACTTCGCCGACGGCAACAACCAGGAGTCCTCCTCGGAGGCGATGATGGCCTACGCGGCGATGATCGAGTGGGGCGAGTACACCGGCAACGACGAGATCCGCGACTTCGGCATCGCGCTCTACGCGATGCAGTCCCGCGCGGTCCAGGAGTACTGGTACGACAAGGACCAGACGAACTTCCCGGACAGCTGGGAGGCAGACTTCGCGGGCATCGTCTGGGGCAACATGGCGGCCCACTCGACGTGGTGGACCTCAGACAGCGAGGCCGTCTACGGCATCAACATGCTGCCCATGTCGGGCTACTCGATGCATCTCGGCTGGGACGACAACTTGACGGCCAGAACGTTCCAGCAGATCTCCGATCTGAAAGGGGGTTCGTTCAGCTACTGGCCGGATATCCTCTGGATGTACGAGGCGTTCTCGGACCCGACGGACGCGCTCTCGCGGTTCAACGACCGGGCCAGCAGCTACTCGCCGGAGGCAGCCCAGCCGAAGGCCCACACGCTGTACTGGCTCGGGAACCTCGACGCGATGGGCTCGCCCGATCCGAGCGTCACGGCGGACACCACGTTCTACCAGGTGTTTTCGAACAGCTCGGGGCGGACCTACTGCGCCTACAACGCCAGCGATTCGAGCACGACCGTCACCTTCTCCGACGGCACCACCCTGAACGTGGCCGCGAACTCGCTCGCGACCACCACTGGCGGTGGCTCGACCGGCCCCACCGCGCCGACGAACCTGCGCTCGACCGGCACGACGGAGAGTTCGGTCAGCCTCGCGTGGGACCACGACGGCACGAACACGGCCTACTACAACGTCTACGTCGACGGCGCGTTCGAGACGACCTCGTCCTCGACGTCCGCGACGATTACGGGTCTGTCCTCGGGAACATCCTACTCCTTCCACGTCACCGCCGACGACGGGAACGGCACCCAGTCGCCAGACAGCAACACGATCACGGTGGCGACGGACTCCGGCGGTGGCGGCACCAGCCAGGCGCCCTACCCCGGTAGCCCGCACGCCGTGCCCGGCCGCATCCAGGCCCAGGAGTACGACACTGGCGGCGAGGGTACCGCCTACCACGACACGACGACCTCGAACGAAGGCGGCGCGTTCCGCACCGACCAGGCGGTCGACGTCGAGACTGTCTCGGACTCCACCGGCGGCTCCTACAACGTCGGGTGGACCGCAGACGGCGAGTGGCTCGAGTACACCGTCGACGTCGCGGAGGCCGGCACCTACGACCTCCACGTTCGCAACGCGTCGAACGCGGGCGGCGGCACGATCTCGGTCGACGTCGGCGGCACCGACGTCACCGGCGCCGTCTCGCTGTCGGGCACCGGCGGCTGGCAGACCTGGCAGACGAGCACGATCCAGGACGTCAGCCTCGACGCCGGCGAGCAGGTCGTCCGCGTCAACGTCGACGCCGGCGGCTACAACCTCAACTGGATCGAGTTCGAGGCCGTCGACACCGGCGGTGGCGGCGGCTCGTGGTCGAATCAGGACGTCGGCTCGGTCTCGACGGCCGGCTCGACCAGCACGAGCAATGGCACCCGGACGGTCGAGGGCGCCGGCGCCGACATCTGGGGCTCCGCCGACGCGTTCCACTACGTCTACCAGCAGGTCAGCGGCGACGTGACGATCACCGCGAACGTCACGAGCGTCGAGAACACCCACGGCTGGGCGAAAGCGGGCGTCATGGTCCGCGAGACGCTCGACGCTGGTTCCACCCACGGGATGGCCTGCGTGACGCCGAGCAACGGCACGGCGTTCCAGCGCCGGACCGCGACCGACGGGACCTCGAGCAACACCAGCGGCGCCGGCAGCTCCGGGGCCTACTGGGTCCGGATCGAGCGCTCGGGTGACACGATCACCGCCTACGAGTCCGCCGACGGGAACTCGTGGAGCCAGATCGGCAGCGAGACGATCGCGATGAGCGACTCCGTCTACGTCGGGCTGCCAGTGACCAGCCACGCCTCGGGTACGCTCTGCACGGCGACGTTCGAGAGCGTCGCGGTCGATACCGGCAGCGGCGGCGGTGGCGGCAGCGGCGACTACTCCGGTACGACCGGGGACGGCTGGAGCGCCAGCGTCGCTTCCGTCGGCACCGATCAGGTCGAGTGGACGTTCACCCCCAACGCCGCAGCGAGCTGGGCCGACGTCCAGTTCGCCGATCCGGGCACCGATTCCTGGGTCGGCTACCGGATGAGCGGCAGCGGCACCGAGCACACCTACACTCGCGACACGAGCAGCGACGGGAGTGCGATCGACTTCCGGTTCGTCTACGACGACGGATCCGGCGGCCAGTACGTGACCGATCGGCGGACCCACCAGTACTGAGCCGTCCCCCTAGCGGGGGCCGTCGTGGGTACGACTGGCCACCTGCGCGCGATCGTTCGGTCCTCGGCAGCAAGAGACGATTCCTCGGCAGCAACAGAGGGTTCCTCGGTAGCAACAGACGACCGGCGCCGTGGCGCCGTCTGGTGCCGGTTCCGACGCTCGGCCGTCGTGTGTCACTCGATACGGTCGAGACACTGCTGGACGTACTCGTGCACGCCGTCGATGGGCGGTTCGAACACGCGGAGTTCACTATGCTGGTCGTCGCCGCCGAGGATCGGCTCCGCGTCCGTGAACGTGCACCGATAGGCGGTCGAAAGGTAGTGCTTCGAGTCGACGTCGGGCACGTCGGACGTGTCGTAGAAGTGTTCGAACGTCCCGAGGCACTCCTCGATGTCGACGGCCGCTCCGAGTTCTGCACGGGCTACCCGATCGACCGCGTTCGTCCGCGTTTCGTTCTTGTGGACGGTCCCGCCCGGGAAGAACCACCTGCCACGAAGCGGCTCGTTCTCGCGCCGTCCGAGGAGGACCCCGCCGTCGTGCTCCACGACGAGATCGACCGATACCAGCGGCACGTGTTCGACGATCGTCCGCCAGTCCTCGTCTGGAATCCAGTGCTCAGGCATGACCGGTCACCTGCAGCGGGCGCGACATAGTGGTGGATACGGCCCGGCCGGGAACTGCGTTGCGATCGCTCAGGCGAGTCCGATTGCGAGGACGGCAGTGACGAAGACCACGAGGGCGATCGCTGCGACCAGCGCCTCGTTCTCCCGCACCTTTCGATGGATCGGCATCTCCCGGTAGGCCTCGGCGAACGTCTCCCGGTTCGTCTCGTCGTAGAAGTATCGCGTCGCGCCAGCGAAACGTCCGGTGACCGCACAGCCGGTACAGACCGGCTCGCCGA
>ENA-ORDC01000952-ORDC01000952.1-marine-metagenome-genome-assembly--contig:-NODE-952-length-24011-cov-3.217431_pt1 | contig 24011 bp, 23 predicted proteins | sample MGYA00237783_ERZ508515 | MGnify/ENA primary metagenome ERZ508515 (study PRJEB26186, sample SAMN06268792) | marine metagenome | isolation source: Eden Landing Ponds, San Francisco, CA, USA | place... | reverse complement strand
GGCCCACCGTCACCGCCAGCAGCACCAGCAGCGGCACCGAAACGGCGGCGATCAGGCGTGCGTTCAGTTCCGCCGTCATCTGCGCCCGGGTGATCTGCGGCGCGGCCAGCCCGGCGCCGCCGACCGCCAGTTCGGGCAGTGTCAGCTCGCGTTCGTCCTGCCCGCGCGGGCCGTGCCCGGCCGGCGCCTCGATCGGCAGCTGCCAGACGTACCTGTCGAAGCTGACGCGCTCCGCGGTGCCGCCCGGACGCTCGCGGATCAGGCTGCCGTCGCTCATCCGCAGCACCAGGCTGCGGCCACTCTCGTCCAGGCTGACCCGGCCGACGCGCGCCACCGCGAAGGTGCGGCCCTGCGGGCCGTCGTCGGCCGCGAACACCCCCATCAGCCGGGCCCCGCCGGCATCGATGCTGTCGGCCCGCAGCACCATGCCGTCGCCCACCTCGTGAAACACGCCCGCCTGCAGCCTGAAGTCGAACGGGTTCGCGCTCACCTCGGTCTTCAGCGCCCGGTAGGCGTGGCGCGCGTACGGCTGCACGAACGCGGCGTTGACCGCGACCAGCAGCGCCAGCAGGACCGCCGCGCCGACCAGCGGCTGCACCGCGCGGGTCAGCGGAATACCGGCGGCGTGCACCGCGGCCAGCTCGCTGTCGTGGCGCAGCCGCCGCAGGCCCAGCAGCACGCCGAGGAACGCCGCCGCCGGCAGCGCCAGGCCCAGGTAGTGCGGCAGCAGGTAGAGCATGATCTCCAGCGCGCTCCAGACGGAGGCGCCGGTGTCCGCGACCAGGCGGATCACCTCCAGCAGCCGCTCCAGCACCAGCACGAACAGCACCACGCCCAGGGTGACGGCGAACGGCAGGGCGGTGCGCCGGACGACGTATCGGCTCAGCACCGTCATCGCGACGGCGCAGCACCGGCCGGGCGCCGGGCCGGACGACGAGCGGGCAGACCGGCCCTCACGCCGGCCATTCGCCGCGAAGCCGGTCCAGCAGGCGCTGCCGGGTGGCGTCGCCGATCTCGGTCGCGTGGCCCAACTGCGGCGGTCCGGGCCAGCCCGGATCCTCGAAGGCGGTTCCGTCGAACCGCGGCGCCGCGCTGTAGCGCGGCAGCACGTGATAATGCACCTGCGGGTCGACCATCATCAGCATCAGGTAGTTGATCCGGTCGTAGCCGAACAGCCGGCTCAGGGTCGCCTCGATATCGCGCACGGCCCGGGATTGCTCGGCGAACGCGGCGTCGGAGATCTGGGCGAACGCGGTCACGTCCTCGGTGCAGATCAGCACCAGCGCGCCCAGGGTCGCCTGCTGCGGCCGCAGCTGCACCGTCCAGTGCCGGTATTCGCGGACCAGCGTGTCGGGATAGCCGAAGCTCCGCATCGTCGCGTGCGCCATCGCGGGGCTCTCCTGTTTCCATATCCGGTGCCGGGGACGGGTCTCGGCGGGAAACGTCCTGCCGGCTCGATCCGCTCCGCCCGCACCACGATGCGCGATCCGTCCATCGACGCCTTGAAGGCCACCTGCAGCAGCCGGCCGTCCTCGTCGTACCACACATCGCGGTCGACTTCGCCGCCCAGCCGGAAGTGCGTCGCCGCCCGCTCGCGACCGGCGACAGCGACCGCGCTCGCCCCCAGGGTCTCGGCCGCCATCGGCTTCATCCAGCCGTCCTCGATCTCCAGCAGCCGGGACTGCCGCGGCGTCTCCGGGTGCCAGAGCGCCGTCGTCATCGGACTTTCGACGAAGCTGCGCCGCTCGTCGTCCTGGTTCGACAGGACCAGCGGACCGTCGCCGTCGCGGCGGCCCTGCAGCCGCTTGTCGGTGCCGTTCTTGGACGTCCGGCTGTCCAGCGCGACGAGGCGGTCGCCGTCCCAACGCTCCTCGGAGACGTGGTCGTAGCGGTACAGGGTGATCCCCAGGAAGCTGACCGTCAGCTCGATGTCATTGCGCACGACCAGCAGCCCCGCGTCGCGCCCGAACGTGGTGACGTGGCGCCCCACGGAGGTCCCCTCGCGGAGCACGGTGTAGGTGATCTCGGACGGCCAGTCCGGCGCGGCGGCGACCGGCGCCCGGCCGGCCGCCAGCGCCAGACACGCGGCGCCGGAGATCACGAAGTGGCGACGATCCAGTTGCATGCTCCGGGCTCGACCGTTCCCTTTTGCCGGGTGTCGGTCCACCTGCGCGGCGCCTGCGGCCGGACCCGGCACGTGCGTTCAGTTGCCGCCGGCCGTCCGGGCGTCCGGAGTCGGCGGCGACAGAGGATACGCGAACTCTGATAGCGGACATTCGGTGATCTGCGCCAGTCGGCGATTGCTGCTTTCGTAACGCCGCTCGATCCAGTCGTGCAACTCGTCGCCGAAAATCTCCCGCGGCGTCGGCGGCGCGCCGGTGGCGCCGGTGGCGTTCAGCCGCTTCAGCAGGCGTTTCCACCCCTGGTACCAGCCCGGGATGTGCATCAGGCAGGTCTTGTCCAGAACCTTTCGGTTGCTGGCGAGATTGACCCGCCGGGCGACCTGCAGCAACGCCCGGCTGTACGAGCGGTTCGCATGCGTGCCCGCCGGCAGCCCGGCGACATCGACGTCCAGGCCGAGGCGCTCGGCGAAGGCGTTCAGAAACGCCGTGGGCTCGGCCCTGAACGCCTCGTAGCAGAAGACGTGCACCCGCTCCGGTCCGAACAGCGCCTGATAATGCGCGATCAGACGGTCGTACTCGAACTGCTCGAAGTTGAAGCGCGGCATCTTGTATATGCGCGCCCGCGCCCCGCGCAGGTGCTCGGCCGGGAACAGGTAGCGGCGCGGTGCGTGCGTGCCGCCTTCCCGAACGTACTGCATATAGCAGGCGGCGATCATGTCGGGCTGGCGGCGCAGAAAGATCACCACCTGCGCCTGCGGGAACGTGCGGGCCAGCCGCACCGCCGTCTCCTTCGCCTGGAACCCGCCGAGGCCGGCATTGTGCGGGTAGCCGCACAGCTCCTCCTCGCAGATCGCCAGCGGCGGCTCCGGGCCCTCCAGGCCGAGCCGCCGGCGCGCCTCGGCCGGATCGAAATGAAACGCGGGATCGGTCAGGAAGGCGTCGACCACCCGCCGCCGTTCCAGGTAGGCGACGTTGCGGACCGCCGGATAGAAGATGCCCTGGAACCAGGTCGTGGCCGTCTTGTGGTAGCCGATGTGGAGAACGACCGGGTTCGTCATCCGCAACTGGGTCCCTGGCCGATGCGCCGGATCTAGCCGGCCGCCCGCGCGGCGACCGCCGGGCCGGTCCGGGCGAGGCCGAAGTGTTCGGCGATGGCGTCCGCTGCGCGCGTGGAGGCGGGCACGCTCCCGGTGTCGAAGGTCCGGTCGAACAGCCGGCGCTGCGTCGGCTCGACCGCGGGGTGCGTCCGGCGGGCCCGCTCGAGGCCCTCGGCGAGCCCGTCGACGCTGCGCAGCACCGGGCCCGCGTGCCAGTACTGGTAGCTCGGGTCCTCCTGCCAGTTCTGCACGCCGTGCGCGTCCAGGAACACGCACGGCCGCGGATGCCGGAGGAACTCGTACACCTGGCTGCTGACGTCGCCCAGGTAGATGTCCGCCGCCTGCAGGTGCGTCATGTCGATGCTGGCGTCGCTGCCGGTGTCGACGTGGATGTTGTCCCGACCCCGATAGCGGCGCAACGGTCGCGCGCCGTGCCGCAGGCTGCGCTGGTACAGCAGCACGTGCGGCGCGAAGATCAGGTTGTAGTCGGGGCTGGCGCGAAAGAACTCGAGGACGTCGCGTCCCATGGCGCGCCAGGAGGACTCGCGGCGCTCGTAATGGGGATTGTAGACCACGGTCGGCCGCGCGGCCGGGAACGCCGGCGGCCGGTCGCACAGCGCACCCGCCACCTCGAACTTGGGATAGCCCACCACCCGGCAGCGCTCCGGCTCGATCAGCCCTTCGTCGAGCAGCCGGTCGCGGATCTTCGCCCCGGGCGCCAGCACCAAGTCGAAGCGCCCGAGCTCGGCATAGAAGCCCGCCGCGCGGTCGCCCGCGCCGTGATGGGTATAGACGAACTTGAGGTGGCTGCAGCGGGGGTCGGCCTTCAGCTTGAGGCTGGTCTTCTCGGGCACCACCAGCACGTCGAACCGGCCGAACAGGTCGGCGTTGGCCGCCAGCACGGCGTTCTTGCGGATGAACCTGACGTGCCGGACGACCGGGTCGAGAAGCCGCACCCGCCCAGGCACCCGCGCGCGGACGAGGTTGCAGCGCTGGCCCGGGTAGTGCGCCGCCAGGCGCCGAACGGTGCTCTCGGCGCCGTCGCCGGCGGTGACCACCGTCACCTCGGCGTCCGGCCAGCGCCGCGACAGCTCGAACGCGATCGGCGCCGCGTGCAGGATCTGGTGCGACGCGTAGTGGTTGAACAGGACCCCGATCTTCATGCCTGCGCCACCGCCCGGCGCGCCGAGCCCAGGTAGAACGCCACGAACAGCCCGGCGCAGATCGCCGAATAGGCGATCCCGGCGACACCGGCGCCGATCACGCCGAGCGCCGGCAGCAGCGCGTACAGCAGGCCAAGGTAGGCCGCGGTGGCCAGGGTGCGCACGGCGACCGTCTCGGCGACCCGCCCGTCGGCGACCAGCAGCGGCTCCAGCGGGAAGGTCCAGGCGCCGATCAGGCCGGCGACCGCGAGACACACCATGGTCGGATAGGCGTCCGCGAACTCATGCCCCGCGGCGAGCGCGATCAGCGGCTCGCCGGCGACCACCAGCAAGGCCAGCAGGACCGCCGAAACGCCGCCGGCGAACAGGATCGTGCGCCGCACCATGTCGGCACGCTCCTGGAAGCGCTGCTGCGCCGCCAGCCGGGTCAGCTCCGGGTAGATCGCGGGCACCAGCAGCTTGTTGTTCGGCTTCACCAACAGATCGGCGAACTGGGTGGCGATCCGGAACATGCCGGCCGCCGCCGGACCGACCAGCCAGCCGACCGCCAGCACGCCCAGCTGCGACTGCGCCAGCCGCAGCGACCCGTTGACGTTGGTGCCGGCGACGAACCTCCAGATCCCGGGCTCGGGGCGAGCGACGCCCTGCAGCGACAGGTCCAGGCGGCCGAGGATGTCGCGACGGACCAGGGCGAACACCGCGAAGGCGCACAGGATCACCCGGCCCAGCGCCGCCGACACGAACCACACGACCAGGAATTCGATCAGCCCGCCGCCCCAGAGCAGCAGCGCCGCGCTGCCGACCAGCCGGAGCAGCGGCGCCACCGTGCTCTGCACCGAGATCAGATCGAACCGGTCCAGCAGCCGCAGCACGCCGGTCGGGGTCGAGTTCAGCATCATGAACAGCACGACGGTGCCGTACGCCCGGGCCGCGTCGGCCAGCTCCATGGGGATCCCGAACAGCCGCAGCGCCGGCCCGATCGCCGCCAGCACGACGGCGACCCCGATCACCGCGCTGGCCCCGTCGAGCAGCAGGCAGAACTTGAGCAGGCGCCCGAGCCGCGGCATGTCCCGGTCCTCCAGCGCAGGCGCGCCGTAGCGCAGCACCGCCTGCCAGGACTGGAACTTGGCGAGCGCCGCCACCGTGACGGCGAAGCCGTGCAGCAGCACCAGGCTGCCGAACGCCTCCGACCCGAGCGCCCGCGCGGCCAACGCCAGCGCCGCCAGGGACGCCACCGCCTGCACGCTGCGGCCCGTCAGCAGAACGCCGGCGTTCCGGATCGGCCGGAGCCACGACCGCCCGGCCCCGCTATCGGGCCTGGAACCGGCGTCGGGCTCGTCTGCGGAGCGGGTCTCGGGCATCGGGGTGCGTCAGCGTCCTGTTGGCGTGCGCGGCACAGCGCACGGACAGATACCACGACAACCCGCCGTCCCCAACGCGGGCGAACGGGCCCGCCGCGGTCAGCCGATATGCAGCACGTGCCGGACCGTCGTTCCCTCGGCCAGCGCGTCGAAGCCGGCGTTGATGTCGTCCAGCGAGCCCTCGCTGGTCATCAGCCGCTCGACCGGCAGGCGCGCCTGCTTCCAAAGCGCCATGAAGCGGGGGATGTCGCGCGAGGGCACGCCGCCGCCCAGGTAGGAGCCGCGCACCGTGCGTTCCTCGGCCACCAGATTGACGTGCTGGATCGAGACGTACGAGTCGGGATTGGCCAGGCTGGCCGTCACCGTCTGGCCGCCGCGGCGGGTCACCGCGTAGGCCATCTCGAAGGCCTGGCGCACGCCGGCGGTCTCGATCGCGTGGTGCACGCCCTTGCCGGCCGCCCGGCGGATCTTGTCGACCGCGTCGGGATCGCCCGCGTTCACGGTCGCCGTCGCGCCCAGCCGTTCGGCGAACTCCAGCTTGTGGTCGGCCAGATCGACGGCGATCACCTCCGTCGCGCCGCCGGCAACGGCGCCCAGCACCGCGCTGAGGCCGACGCCGCCCAGACCGATCACCGCCACCGTCTCGCCGGAGCGCAGCCCGCAGGTGTTCACCACCGCGCCCATCCCGGTCAGCACGGCGCAGCCGAACAGTGCGGCCTTCGGCAACGGGATCTCGGGATCGATCTTCACCGCCGAGCGGCGCGACACCACCGCCCGCTCGGCGAAGCCGGACACGCCGACGTGGTGCTTGACGTCGGTGTCGTCGCGATGCAGACGCAGCCCGCCGGACAGCAGGGTGCCGGCGCCGTTCGCCTGCGCGCCCGGCTCGCACAGCGCCGCCCGGCCCTCCTGGCACGGGGCGCAATAGCCGCAGGACGGCACGAAGACCATGACGACGTGATCGCCGGGCTCCAGGTCGCTGACGCCGCGGCCCACCTGCTCGACGACCCCGGCGGCCTCGTGGCCCAGCGCCATCGGCAGCGGTCGCGGCCGGTCGCCGTTGATCACCGAGAGATCGGAGTGGCAGAGACCCGCGGCGCCGATCCGCACCAGGATCTCGCCGTCGCCCGGCGGATCGAGCCGCAGCGTCTCGATGCTGAGCGGGCGGGTCTTGGCGTAGGGCCGTTCGGCGGGGCTGTCCCAGAGCACGGCGGCTCGCGTTTCCATCGCAGCGGCCTCCAACAGACGTCGACAGGTGGATTTCGAGAGGTGGATGACGGAATGCAGGGCGCCGTCCTGGCGCCCTGCGGTCCCGGCGGTTGCGCTACTTGATCGCCAGCGGATTGACCGGCGCGCCGGTGCCCTGCTCCATCTGCAGCGGCGCGGCGGCCAGCAGGAAGGTGTACTTGCCGTCCTCGGCGCTGTCGGCGGCCAGGTCCTCCAGCCAGTAGATCTCCGATATCACCACGCCCAGATCGCGCATCAGCGCGCCGTGCAGCGGGATCAGGACCTGCTCGCCGTCGATCGTCTGCACCACCTTCTCCAGGCCGAGGTTGTCCGCCGCGGCCATCGGGATCTCCATGTCCGCGAACCATTGCACCAGCGCCTCGCTGTAGCACAGCCCGGGCTCGCTCAGCGCATCCCACGGCGCATCCGGCTCGTCCTCGAAGAAGCGCGGAATCGAGCCAGTGCGGAACACCAGAATGTCGCGCTTGCGGATCTCCACGCCCTGCGACTCCGCGGTCGCCTGGATGTCCTCCAGGGTGATGCAGGCGTTCGGGTCCAGCCGGCCGGAGTCGCCGCCCATGTGGCGGCCCACGTCGAGCAGCACGCCGCGGCCGACGATGCCGCGCTTGCCGATGGCGGCGACGTCGGCGTGGGCGTGGCCGTCCACCGTGCTGTCGGCGGACTTGCCGCCGTAGATCTGGTCGCCGTACCAGGCGTGGCCCAGCGCGTCGGTGTGCGTGGTGCCCTGCAGGTACATGAAGGCGACGTCGTCGGAGAACTTCACGCCGCCCGACAGCGCCTGCTTCTTGCCCGAGGAGAAGGTCGACTCGTCCTGGGACATGTAGTGCATCGTCGGGATGCGGCCCGGGAACACCGGTCCGAAGTTGTGCGTCATCGGGATCTGCAGCGAGAACACCTCGCCGTTGGTCGCCGCGGCGACGCCGCGCAGCACCTGCTCCTGATCGAGATAGTTCAGCGCGCCGACCTCGTCGTCCGCGCCCCATTTGCCCCAGGTCTTCGGCGCGTCCTGCAGGATCGTCTCGATCGGCGACGACTGCGCCGCGGCGGGGCCGCTCGACCCGCCGACCGTCGCGGCAGCCAGAACGCCGGCGGCAACGAGCCCGACGGCGAGACGCCCGACACCGCCCGCGGCGGGCGGCCGGCGCAAGTCTGCAATGGCCAGGGTCTTCATGGGTTTCCTCCCTTGGTGGCACGACGCCGGCGTCCGTCGTCCTGATGCCGGCGTCGGCATGGTCGGGGCCGCCGACTGCGCCGGCGGTCCCGGTGAAACGGGGCTCCGCTCAGCGCTGCGACGCCCCAGCCGGACGTCTCCCGGCGCGAACGTTGCCCGGCCGGGCGTAGAAGTCGTTGCCCTTGTCGTCGACGATCAGGAAGGCCGGCAGGTCGCGCACGGTGATGCGCCAGACCGCCTCCATGCCGAACTCTTCGAAGTCGAGGCAGGTCACGTCCGTGATGTGCTCCTCGGCGATCGTCGCGGCGGCGCCGCCGATGGTGCCGAGGTAGAAGCCGCCGTGGCGCCGGCAGGACTCCACCGCCGCGGCGCTGCGGTTGCCCTTCGCCAGCGTGACCAGCGACGCGCCCCGGGCCTGGAACTCCGGCAGATAGGTGTCCATGCGGCCCGCGGTGGTCGGCCCGAACGAGCCCGAGGGCTTGCCGTCCGGGGTCTTCGCGGGGCCGGCGTAGTAGATCGGGTGATCCTTCATGTAGGCCGGCAGCTCCGCGCCGGCTTCCAGACGCTTGCGCAGTGCCGCGTGCACCATGTCGCGCGCCACGATCAGCGGGCCCGACAGCAGCAGCCGGCCGCCCACCGGGACCTCGCCCAGCGCCGCCCGGATCTCCTCCATCGGCCGCGACAGGTCGATCCGCGCCGCCTCATCCGCGCCGGCTGCGGTTTCCGGGAGCCAGCGCTCCGGCGTGCTCTCCAGGCGCTCCAGGAACACCCCATCGGCGTCGATGCGCGCCTTCACCTGGCGGTCGGCCGAGCAGGACACGCCGAGCCCGATCGGCAGCGATCCGCCGTGGCGCGGCAGCCGGATCACCCGGACGTCGTGGCAGAAGTACTTACCGCCGAACTGGGCGCCGATACCGAGCGCGCGGGTGAGCTCCAGCACCTGTCGCTCCAGCCGGTGGTCGCGGAAGGCGCGGCCGCTGCGGTCGCCCTCGCCCGGCAGGTCGTCGAGCTCGCGGCAGCTCGCCAGCTTGACGGTCTTCAGCGTCTGCTCGGCGGACAGGCCGCCGATGACGATCGCCAGATGGTAGGGCGGGCAGGCCGAGGTTCCCAGGCCGGCGATCCGTTCGCTCAGCCAGGACAGCATCCGGTCCTCCTCCAGGATCGCCTTGGTCTCCTGGAACAGGAAGGTCTTGTTGGCCGACCCGCCGCCCTTGGCGACGAACAGCAGCTCGTAGCGCGCGCCGGCGACGCTCTCGATCTCGATCTGCGCCGGCAGGTTGCTGCCCGTATTGACCTCCTCGTAGGCGCTCAAGGGGGCCATCTGGCTGAAGCGCAGGTTGCTGCTCTGCCAGGTGCGGACGATGCCGTCCGACAGGGCCCGCGCATCGGCGGCGCCGGTCAGCACCCGTTCGCCCTTGTGGCCGAGCACGATGGCGGTGCCGGTGTCCTGGCACATCGGCAGCTCGCCGGAGGCGGAGATCACCGCGTTGGTGAGCAGTTGGCGGGCAACGAAGCGGTCGTTCGCGCTCGCCTCCGGGTCGTCCAGGATCGCCCGCAACTGCGCCAGGTGCGAGGGCCGGTAGAGGTGCGAAACCCGCGCGAAGGCGACCTCGGCGAGCCGCGCCAGGGCGTCGGCGTCGACTTCCAGGAACCGCCGCCCGCCCAGGTCCACGGCCCGCACGCCCGCGATCGGCAGCCGGTCGTAGACCGTGTCGTCGCCGCCGTGCTGGAACAGCGGCGCGTGGTCTTGTGCGGCAGCATCGCCATGGTCGGTCATGGCGGCCGGTCCTTCCGCGGTTTCTAGACGCAGCGCCCGCCGTCGACCGGCAGCACCACACCGGTGATGAAGTCGCTGTCGTCACTGACGAGGTAGAGCGCGGCCTTCGCCACGTCGGCGGGTTCGCTCATCCGGCCCATCGGAATCGTGGAGATGAACTTCTGCCGGTTCTCCGGCGTGTCCGGCACCCCCATGAAATCCTGCAGCATGCCCGTGTTGCCCATCACCGGCGCGATGCAATTGACCCGGATACCGTCGGGCGCGAGCTCCACCGCCATCGACTGCGACAGCGTGTTCACCGCGCCCTTGGAGGCGTTGTACCAGCTCAGCCCCGGGCGCGGCCGGATGCCGGCGGTGGAGCCGACGTTGACGATGCAGCCGCCGCCGGCCTCGCGCATCGCCGGAACGACGGCCTGGCTCATCAGGTAGATCGACTTGACGTTGACGTCGAAGACCTTGTCGAAGGTCGCCTCGTCGACGTCGAGCATCGGCTGGTTGCGGTGGGTGAAGCCCGCGTTGTTCACCACGATGTCGGGCGCGCCGAAGGTCTGCCGCAGGCGCTCGACCATGGCGTTGACGTCGGCGGCTTTGGCGACGTCGCCGGTCAGGCCGACGGCCGCGGCGCCGATCTCGCCCGCGACCGCTTCCGCCGCGTCGCCGCGGATGTCGGCGACGCCGACCTTGGCGCCCTCCTTGGCGAAGCGCCGCGCGATCTCCGCGCCAAAGCCGCTGCCGGCGCCGGTGACGAGGGCGATCCTGGACTCGAGCCGCATGGTATGCCTCCTGCCCTTGGTCTTGGTTTGACGGGTCTGACCTATCCGCCCGTACCCGCCCGGCTGTCCTCGCTCAAGGTCACCTCGCCACGCTCGATGGTGTAGGACGCCTCGGCAAAGTTGCGCAGCAGGGTCGGGTTGGACTCGGTGATCAGCAGCGTAATCTCCGGATGGTCTTCGTGCAGCGCCCGCAGCACCTCGGCGTAGCGATTGGCCAGCGCCGGCGCCAGCCCCTGGAACGGCTCGTCCAGCAGCACCAGCTTGGAGCCGATCATCAGCGCCCGTGCCAGCGCCGCCATCTTGCCCTGGCCGCCGGAAAGCTGACCGGCCCCGCGGGTCGCGAACTCGCGCAGCTCCGGCATCACCGCGTACACCCGCTGCATCCGGCGGTCGCGCTCGCCGCGGGACAGGCCGGCCACCTCGCCCGGCAGCAGGATGTTCTCCTCCACCGTGAAGGCGGGGAACAGCCGGCGGTCCTCCGGCGCGTAGCCGATGCCGAGGCCCGGCCGACGGTGCGACGGCACGTTTGCCAGGTCCTGACCGTCCAGCGCGATGCGCCCGGTCGACGGCAGGAACCCCATGACCGTCCGCAGCAGGGTCGTCTTGCCGGCCCCGTTGCGCCCGATCAGCGCGATCGTGCCGCCCGCCGGAATCGACAGGTCGATGTCGCGCAGCACGTGCACGCCCTCGATGTAGGCGTTAACCCGCTCCAGCGTCAGCATGGCCGCGTCGCCGTCATCTAGATCCCCACCACCTCACGCAGCACGTCCTGGTCGCGCATCACCTCGTCCGGCGTGCCCAGCTTGGCGATCCGCCCGGAGTTCCAGACGGCGACCCGGTCGGCGTAGCGCGTGACCACCTCCATGTCGTGCTCGACGAAGACGGCCGTGACGCTCTGCTCGGACAGGGCGCGCACCAGGGTCTCCATGATCTCGTACTTTTCCGACGTGCTGACGCCGGAGGTCGGCTCGTCCATCAGCAGTAGCCGCGGCTTCAGCGCCAACGCGACGCCGATGTCGATCAGCTTGCGGGTGCCTTCCGGCAGCTCCCCGATCACCCGTTCCGCCACGTCCGGAACGCCGAGCAGCTCGAGAATGTGCAGCATCTCGGCGCGCTCGGGACGGTCCAGCAGCGCCTGGAAGGGGTTCCAGGCGCGGCTGCGCGCCGCCGCCGCCAGCAGCAGGTTCTCGATCGCCGTGCTCTCGGTGAACAGCTGCGGGATCTGGAACGACCGGGCGACGCCCAGCCGGCTGATCGCGCGCGGCGCCCGCCGGGTGATGTCGACGCCGTCCAGCGTCACCTTGCCGGACTGCGGCCGAAGGTAGCCGGTCGAGATGTTGATGAAGGTGGTCTTGCCGGCGCCGTTGGGGCCGATGATCGCCAGGCGCTCGCCGGTCAGAACGTCGAGGCTGACGCCGTCGGCCGCGGCCACGCCGCCGAAGTTGATGTGGATGTCCTGGGCGCTGAGCAGCGTCGTGCCGGCGCCCTTGGTGGACGGTCCGGTCATTGCGCCCCCTCCCCGCCGCGGCGGGCGGACCGGCGGCGTCCGATCAGGTCGCGGTAGATCCCGACCAGGCCCTGCGGCGCCGCCAGGATCACCGCCAGCAGCACCACGCCCAGGATCATCTGCCAGACGTCGGCGGCGTAGGCGGCCGCGTACAGCCGCACGACCTGATACACCAGCGCGCCGATGAAGGGGCCGATCACGTTGCCGGCGCCGCCGAGGATGGCGACGAACACGAACTCGCCCGAGGTCACCCAGTAGGCGATCTCGGGCGTCACCACGCCCTGCACCATCGCCATGATGGTGCCGCCGAGGCCGGCCAGGGCGGCGGAGACGACGTAGGCGACCAGCAGCGCCCCGCGCGCCGAAATGCCGATGTATTCCAGCCGGGTCTCGTTGGTCTTGAGCCCTTCCAGGGCCTTGCCCAGCGGCGACTGCAGATAGCGGTGCACGCCGATGCCGACGAGCACCGCCAGCCCCAGGCTGAGATAGAACAGCGAGCTCTCGAACGCGGCGCGCTCCAGCTCCAGGCCGGCGAAGGTCGGCCGCGGCACACGCAGGCCGTCGCTGCCGCCGGTCAGGTGGAAGAACTTCTCGAGGATCGAATAGAACACCATCGAGAAGGCCAGGTTCAGCATCGCGAAGAAGATGTAGCGGTAGCGCACCACGAACAGGCCGACCAGCACGCCGACCAGGCTGGCCACCGCCACGCCGAACGGGATCACCAGCAGCACGTCGGTGCCGACGCCGCCGCGGATCATGTAGGCGACGGCGTAGGCGGCCAGGCCGTAGTACAGGCCGTGGCCGAACGACACCTGCCCGGCGCGCAGCAGCACCAGGATGCCGAGCACCGCGAGACCCTGCGCGATGGTCAGCAGCAGCACCACCTCGAGCCACGGGAAGACGCGCGGGACCACGGCCGCCGCCAGCACCAGCGCGATTGGGATCAGCAGGGACGGCCGGCCGGTCATACCTTGCGGGTCGCCGCGACGGCGAACAGCCCCTGCGGCCGCACCGCCAGGACCGCGACCATGATCAGGTACGGCATCAGCACCGACAGCTCCGGCATCAGGTAGACGGCGAAGGAGCGGCCCAGCCCGATCAGCAGCGCGGTCACCGCCGCGCCCTCGACCTGTCCCAGGCCGGCCGTCGCGGCGACGGCGAACGACAGCACGATCATGTCGGTGCCGATGCCCGGCACCAGCGAGGTCGTCGGCGACGCCAGCGCGCCGCCGAAGGCCGCCAGGGTGGCGCCGATCACGAAGGTGGTCAGGTAGACGCGCGTGGCGTTGATGCCGCAGGCCTGCGCCGCCTCGCGGTCCTGGGTGACGGCGACGATCAGCTTGCCCTGCAGGGTGCGGCGCAGGAACAGCCGCAGCCCGATCAGCGTCAGCACCGCCACGGCGGGCAGCACCAGCAGCTGGTAGCTGGTGTAGAACACGCTGACGACCTCGACGTTGCCCAGCATCGTCAGCGCGTTGTCGACGTAGTACGGCTGGCTGCCCCAGATCAGCCGCTGCACGTCCTCCAGGATCATGAAGATCGCGAAGGTCACCAGCAGCTGCAACACCTGCTCCTTGCCGTAGATCCGGCGCAGCAGCAGCGGCTCGATCAGCAGACCCAGCACGCCGCCGACCAGGACCGCGCTGAGCAGCAGGGCGGGGTAGATGAGGACGGGGCTGAGCCCCGCCCCCAGGATCCCCAGGCTGATGCTGGCCGCCGTGTAGGCGCCGATGGCGTAGAAGCTGCCGTGCGCCACGTTCAGGATCCGCATGACCCCGAAGATCATGGTGAGCCCGACGGCGACCATGAACACCAGCGCGGCGTAGGCCAGCCCGTCCAGGACGGCGAGCAGGATCAACTGCGACATGATGCGACTCTCGGCGCCCGGCCGAGCCTCAGTTCACGCCGCCCAGCTCGCGGATGCCGTCGGCCTCGAGGATGCTACGGTCCAGCGTCTGCACCCACTCGGCCGTGACCTGGCCGACCGGCGTGGTCACCAGGTCGCCCGAGAACACCATGATGTTGTCCAGCACCTTGAAGTCGTACTCGTCGGAGCTGGTCGTGGTGCCGAGCAGCTGGTCCTCCAGCCCCTGGTGGTCGGAGCGGATGGTGACCGGACTGGTCAGACCGCGGAAGGTCATGCCCTCCATCGCCGCGGCGACCTGCTCGGTGCTCGGCCACGCGCCGCCGTTCGCCTCGATCGCGCTCTCGTAGGCCTTGTCCAGGGCGTTCAGCGCCTGGCTCATATGGAACACCGGATAGATCGGCCACTCGCCGGTGCGCTCCTGGTAAGCCGTCATGAAGTTCCAGAACGCCGGCTCGTCGCGGTATTCCGGGTGCAGGAAGTAGTGGTTGCCGCGGCCGCCGACGATCACGCCCTCGGGCAGCGTGCTACCCAGGCGCTCCAGCGAGCTCTCCGCCAGCGGCAGCACGAAGGTGCTCTGACGGGTCAGGCCGCGCGTCGCCGCCTGGCGCACGAAGGTATCCAGATCGCCGCCCCAGGAGGTCGACAGCACCACGTCGGGCCGCATCGCCGACAGGCGGCTGATCTCGGTCGAGTAGTCGGCCGCGCCGAACTTCGGGAACAGCTCGGCCACCACCTCGACGTCGGGCTTCAGCGCCTTCAGCGTCTTCAGGAAGATGTTCCAGGAATCGCGGCCCCAGGCGTAGTCCTGGTTGACCACCGCGATGGTCTCGAAGTCCGGCTTGACCTTGAGCAGGTACAGCACGGTCGCCACCATCTCGGCGCCGGCGTGCGCCTGGGTGCGGAAGACGTAGTCGTAGTCGTCCTCCTCGAAGATTACCTGGGTGCCGCAGTCCCACATGATGTTCAGCACCTGCAGGTCCTCGGCCAGCGGCGCGACCTTCTTGCAGTTGCCGCTGGAGATCGAGGCGAGCATCACGTCGACGCCCTGGTTCTCGACCAGGCGGCGGTATTCGCTGAGCAGCTGGTCGCCGCCCGCGCCCTCGTCGATGAAGGTCGGCTCGATCGGTACGCCGCCGACGCCGCCGTCCTCGTTGATCTGCTCGATCAGCATCTCGGCGGCGTTCCGGCCGGGCACGCCGAACACCGACGCCGGACCGGACAGGAAGGCGGTAATGCCGACCTGCAGCGTGTCGGGCTTGTCCTGGGCCGCGGCCCCGCTTGCGGCCAGCAAGCCGGCGGCGGCAATCGTCGTTCCGAACCAACGCATCATGACCATGCACCTCCCGTGTGCTTTTGACGGCCCTCTTCTCCGCCGGATCGCCGGCGCCGTGGGGCTCTCCGCGACTATTTCCCGGCGCGCCGGCAGGCGACAAAGACAATTTGGCTCTACAAGCTAGAACGAACGCCTATAGCGTCTGCGCCGAATCGAACTGCCAGTGGGCGCGCCACGCGCCCTGCGACGTCAGTTCGCGAATGATGTCGACGGCCAGCTTTTCCACTTCGATCGACGCGCGGCTCAGGGTGTGCGCCGGGTTGCGCACCAGATCGACCGAGCGCTGGATCGTCGGCGCCACGATCGGAACGGCCGCCAGACGGCCCTCGACAAGGTCCTGGTGCACCGCCGAAAGCGAGAGGATGGAGACCATTTCGCCGCGCGCCACCAGGGCGCGGATCTGGGCCAGCGCGTCGACCTCGGCGACCACGCTCAGGTCGATGCCGCTGAGCCGCGCCTGCTGGTCGATCAGGATCCGCAGGCCGTGCTCGCGGCTCGGCAGCACCAGCGGCTGCGCCCCGACCTCGGCCAGCGGTATCGGCACGGCAGCGCGGCCCTGCTTGTCCAGCGGCTGGTTCACCCGGTCCGGCACCGAGATCAGGTAGAGGTCCTCGGTCAGCACCCGGGTCACGGTGTGATGGCGCAGGTGATCGGCGTTGTACAGGATCGCCAGATCGATCTCGCCCTGGTCCAGCCAGTGCAGGATGTGGCCGCTCATCGCCTCGACGATGCGCAGCGACACCGTCGGCAGCCGCGCCCGCGCCGCCTCCACCAGCGGCACCGACAGCACCATCGAGATCGAGCTGGGCAGGCCGAAGGCGACGCGGCCGCGCGGCTCGGCGCCGAGGTGGCGGACCTCCTCGCGCGCCAGCTCGACGTAGCGCAGGATATTGCGGGCGTGCTTGACCAGCACCCCGCCGCTCTCGGTCAGGACGACGCCGCGGCTGGTGCGCACCAGCAGGGGCGCGCCGACCTCCTCTTCCAGGCGGATCATGTGCTGGCTGAGCGACGGCTGGGCGACGCCCAGACGCTGCGCCGCACCCGAGATGGTGCCGGCATCGGCGATCGCCACGAAGTAGCGAAGCTGCCGGAAATCCATGCTTCAGCCCTCCCGCATCCTGCGTCCGGCGGCCCACCCGGTGCGCAAGGCTATCAGTTTCCGCTCTAGCGTTAAGAGGCAAAGACTATTTGCGCGACGGCGGTGCTTGCCGCACTCCTGAGTCGCGAGAACGTTCGTCCTCGAAGGACCCGAGAGCAGGCGGCGCATGCCACGCGATCTGGAAGGTCTCCTGGTGGTCACGCTGGAACAGGCGGTGGCCGCGCCCTACGCGTCGTGCAAGCTGGCCGACGCGGGCGCCCGCGTGATCAAGCTGGAGCGCGCCGAGGGCGACTTCGCGCGGCGCTACGACACCGCGGTGAAGGGCCTCAGCGCGTACTTCGTCTGGCTCAACCGCGGCAAGCAGTCGGTTCGCTTCGATCTCAAGGACCCGGACGACCAGGCGATGCTGAAGCGCATGCTGGCGCGCGCCGACGTGTTCATCCAGAACCTCGCCCCCGGCGCCACCGCCCGCGCCGGCTTCGCCAGCGCCGACCTGCGCGCCGTCAACCCGCGCCTGATCACCTGCGACATCTCCGGCTACGGCAACCGAGGCCGTCGAGTCCGCCGCAGCGGGCGGTGCCCCCGTCGCCGCCGATACGGGCGCGCTCCCACCCGTTCCAGCGCCAACGCTCAAGCCACCGCCCCGTACGCCAGTCCGGCGGCCAGCGCGCCGCCCGCGCCCAGGGCCAGGTACCAAGCGAACACGCCGCGCCGGACCAGGGCGTAGACCGCCATCGCCGCCGGGATCGAACTGACGCCGCCGGCCAGCATGAAGGCCAGCGCGGCGCCCGGGGCCATGCCCAGGTCCATCATCGCGTCCACCGTCGGGATCGCGGCGTAGCCGTTCAGGTAGGCCGGCACGCCTGCCAGCACCGAGGCCGGCACCGCCCACCAGGCGTCGCCGCCCAGGCCGGCGCCGATCCACTCGGCCGGCACGTACGCCAGCATCAGGCTCTCGATCAGGAATGCGAGCGCCAGCCACTTCAGCAGGAACCAGCCGTTGCCGCGGGCTTCCGCCAGGAAGTCGGCGCGCCGCGCAGGGTTGTCCCAGATCGTCCAGTGCAGCTCGGCCGCCTGCGGCGATTTAGGGCCGCAGCCGCCGCAGGTGCTGGCCCGCTTCAAGGGATCGGCGAAGCCGCCGCCGGCGACCACCGCGTGCGTGGCGTAGCCCGCCGCCAGCCCGATCAGCAGGGCCGCCAGGGCCTTCGCCGCCGCGAACTGCCAGCCGAACACGCCCAGCATCAGCAGGAACATCTCAGGGTCCATCAGCGGCGAGGCGATCCAGAACGCCACCACCGGCGCCAGCGGCACTCCGGCGCCGAGCAGCCCGGCGATCACCGGCACCACGCCGCAGGAGCAGAAGGGCGACAGCGCGCCGAATGCACCGGCCAGCGCGATCATCGTCAGCGGCCGGCCCGAGAAGGCGCGCGCCGCCTGCCGGTCCAGGCCGCTGGCGCGGGCGTAGGCGGCGATCGCGACCGAGGCGATCAGGAAGGGCGCCACCCACAGCAGCGAGTCCGCCGTGAAGCGCAGGCTGTCCAGCGCCTGCGCCGGAACCACCGCCGCCAGCCCGGTCAGCAGCAGCACGAAGGCGACGGCGACGCGGTCGACCGGCAGGCGCCGGCCGACGCGGCCGATTTCGGCGACGAACGAACTCATGACGGCGGCCTCCAAGGTTTCGATGATCGTCGAAACGATGGCGCCGTACTGTACCGGCGTCAACTATCATTCCGGAACTATCGAAATCACGACGCGGATCGCCGTCACCGGCCGCTTGACCGCCCGTGCGCCGGGCGATACGCAACGCCGCAGGCAAGCGGGCGAGACGGGGGAGGGCACGGCCATGCGCACCTATCGCGAGACGCTGCACCCGGGCTTCGAGCAGGTGCTGCATCTCAAGGGCGAGCCGCTGGTCGAGCGGCGCAGCGACTTCCAGCACATCGAGGTGTTCGACAGCGTGGCCAACGGCCGGGTGCTGGTGCTGGACGGCATCCTGCAGCTCACCGACCGCGACGAGCACGCCTATTCGGAGATGCTGGCGCATCCGCCGATCCTGGAGCACGGCAACGTCAAGCGCGTGCTGATCGTCGGCGGCGGCGACGGCGCGGTGGCGGAGGAGGTGCTGAAGCATCCGGAGGTCAACCAGGTCGACCTGGTCGACATCGACGCCGAGGTCGTCGAGGTCGCCAAGCAGCACTTCGCCCACGTCCACCGCGGCGCTTTCGACGACCGGCGCCTGACCTTCCATGCCGCGGACGCCTTCGACTTCCTCGGCCGCACCGAGGCGGGGCGCTACGACCTGGCGATCGCCGACCGGCCGGACCCCGTCGGCCCGGCGCAGAGCCTGTTCGCGCGGGACTTCTACAGCCGCCTGCAGGCGGCGCTGGGCGACCGCGGCGTGGCGGTGTTCCAGACCGGCTGCCCGTTCTACCAGGGCGAGGAGCTGACCGAGACCCACAAGCTGCTGGCCGGCGTGTTCCCCACCGTCGGCGTCTACCTGACCGCGGTGCCGACCTACACCGGCGGCTTCATGGCCCTGACCTACGGCGCCAACGGCCTGGAGCTCGGCCGCATCAAACGCTCGACGCTGCAGCAGCGCTTCGACGACGCGGCGATCGCGACGGAGACCTACACGCCCGCGGTCCACCAGGCCGCCTTTGCGCTGCCGCCGTGGATGGCACGGCTGCTCGATGCTTGACAGCCCTCCGCCGGCAGCCGTCAATGGGGATGGTGCGGCGCACCAGGCTAGCCCAGCCGGCGGCCTTGAATAAGGAGGCCCCAGAGCAGTGCAGACGACGGCCTGGTCCAGCCCGCTGACCCGCAAGTTGTCCGTGTTCATCGAACTCGATGGACACGAGCGCGCGGTGCTCGCGGACCTCGAGGCGGACACCGAGCACGTCCGCCAGGGCACCGAGCTGGTGAGCCGCGGCGAGCCGATCGAGCGCGCCCAGGTGGTGCGCGACGGCTGGGCGGTGCGCTCCAAGACGCTGCCCGACGGCCGCCGGCAGATCATCGACTTCGTGCTGCCCGGCAACCTGATCGGCCTGTACGCGCACGTCTCCCCGGTGGCGGAGGAGACGGTGACCGCGCTGACCCCGATGATCACGGCGCCGTTCGACCCCGACCGCATGCTGCAGTTGTTCACCGACCATCCGCGCCTGGCCAGTTCGCTGGCGTGGATGGGCGCCCGCGAGGACCAGATCCTGGCGGAGCGGCTGGTGTCGATGGGCCGACGCAGCGCCTACGAGCGCCTGGCGCACATCTTCCTGGAGCTGTGGGAGCGCCTGCGCATCCGCGGGCTGGCCGGCAACGGCCGGCTGCCGATCCCGCTGACCCAGAGCACCCTGGCCGACGCCCTCGGGCTCAGCGTGGTGCACGTCAACCGCACCCTCAGCCAGCTGGCCCGTGCCGGGCTTGTCGAGGTGAAGAAACGCGAGCGCATGCTGGTGATCCTGGACCACCAGCGGCTGCGCGACGCCGCCGGTTTCGACGGCGACTACCTGCTGCACCGGCAGATCCCCAGCCGGCTGTCGCGCTCGCTGGCGGAGCTTGAGCAGGCGCCGGCGGCGCAGCGCGGTGCCGTGCCCGAGGCCGCAGCCGTCTCGGCCAACGCGGTTCGGGCCGAGGGGGCGCAGGGCGCCGCCGGGGCCAATCACTCCAAGCCGAAGTAGCCGCGCAGCGCCTGCACCGTGGGCTCGCTGACGTAGTAGGTGCCGTCGACGATCTGGCTCTTGTCGGCGTTCCACTCGGTCGAGTCGTAGTCCCAGCCGATCAGGTAGGCGACCTTCTCGCTGTCGCCTAGGATGCGGCGCAGGCGCCGCGTGATCGCGCCCTCGAAGTGCGACAGCACGCGCACGTCGTCGTCCTCGTGCCGGCCCAGCAGCTGGCGCATCGACACCCGGCCGCCCTGTTCGGCGAACAGGCGCAGGCGGTCGACGTGCTGCTCGTTGATGCCGTGCATCAGCCGCTGCGTCAGCTCCGGCGTCAGGTCGACCGGCTCGCGCCAGCGCAGCCGCGGCTTGCGCGCCCGCGCCGCGGCGGCACCGTCGATCTCGGCGGCCGCGTCGCCGCCGTTGCGGCCGGCCAGTACCCGCATCAGCTCGTCCTGGGTGGCGGCCGACAGACGCTTGAAGTCGCTGGTCTCGATCACGAGGCGCATCTCAGGCTTCCTCCCCGTCGCGCCGCGAACGCCGCGACGCAGTCCTGCAACGGCTTGAAAGGCAATCGTTTTCCGGTGCCGTGCACTCGCGCACCGGCGACCGCTATTCCCCATTCTGCGACGGGGTCTGGCGCGGCTCAAGCGTGCCGCGACCGGGTTGGGCGGCGATGCCGACGGCGGCGCCGGGGGCGAGGCCGAGGAGGTCGCAGGCGCGCCCCTGGTTGACCGCGACCTCGGCCAGGCCGTTCGCGTTCTCGTACCAGAAGGCGGTGCCGGGCGGCACGTCGGCGAAGGTGCGGGCCCGGGGCAGCTCCCGGCCGGCCACCTGCAGCCGCGCGTCGGCCGGTAGCCGGTCCGCGCGCAGCCCGGTCATGGCGTTGCCATAGCCGTCGCAGTAGACGATCTGCGCCAGCTCGTCGGGCCAGTCGGCGCCGACCAGCGTGTCCAGCCCGACCGGCCGGCCGGGCACGTCGCCGCCGCGGGCGAGGCCGGCGGCGACCGGGGCGAACAGGTCGCGGCCGTGGAACGACGCCGACAGCCGCGCGGGCCGCCAGTCGATGGTCCAGGCGCGCGCATCGCCGTCGCGCCGCGCGGCGATCGCCAGCAGGCCGTTGTCGGGGCCGACGAACCAGCGCCCCTGGGCGCGCACGACGATGGCCGCGCGGTCGCCGCCGACCCCGGGGTCGACGACGCAGAGGAACGTGCTGTCCGGCGGAAAGTCGCCGGCGTAGGCCGCCAGCAGATAGGCCGCGGCCTGTGCACGAAACGCCGGCAGATCGGCGAACAGGTCCAGCACCGGAACGTCGGGCGCCACCGCCAGCGCCGCCGCCTTCATCTGCGCCAGGTAGGGCGGGCCGACGCCGAAGTCGGTCACCGTCAGGATCATGCCACCTTATCCCTCATAAGCACGCATGCGTTCGGCCGGGCGGGTCGAGCCTGTGGACAGCTCCCGTAACCTCCGGGTCACATCGTAAAATTCCCGACTCGACAGGCCAAAGTATACCCTATATGGTGCTGAATCATCGTAGCTGCCCTAGATATAGACCTAGGTAAGCAAAGGTTATAGGCGCGGACCGCCCGCGCGCCAGCACCGAGCAGGGGTAAGCAGAACATGACCTGGACCGACGAGCGCATCGACGAACTCTCCCAGCTTTGGCAGGCCGGTCACAGTGCGTCGGAGATCGGCAAGCGTCTCGGGGTGTCGAAGAATGCGGTCGTCGGCAAGGCGCATCGTCTGAAGCTGCCGTCGCGTCCGTCGCCGATCAAGCAGCAGGACCTGCAGGCCGGCACCACCGCCGGCAAGGCGCACAGCGGCGGCCGCAAGACCGCCTCACAAAGCCGCCGTCCCGCGCCGCAGCCGGCGGCGGCGAACGGCGCGCCGGCGCAGCCGCGGCAAGCTCCCGCACCGGCCCAGTCGAACGGCAATGCGGCGGCCCGGCCCGCCGTCGCCGCCCAGAACGGCGCGTCCCCGCGGCAGGCCTCGGCGCCGCGCTCCGGCGCGAGCAACGGCGGCGGCAAGGCCCGCGCCGCGGCGGCTCGCGGCAGCGGCGCGGCGCGCACCAGCAGCAATTCCAGCGGGTGCCTGTGGCCGATCGGCGATCCCAGCGACTCGGACTTCCATTTCTGCGGCGCCCAGCCGATGCCGGGCAAGCCGTACTGCTCCGAACACGCCGCGCGCGCCTACATCACGCGCTCGCGCTCGCACGCCGACGAAGAAGCCGCCTAGGGCAAGATCGACCAAGGTGTCATCACCTTGGTTGTGAATCTTGCCCTTTTTGCAACAAGATAGGGCGAAATTCACGCCGAAGGTCGGTTCGACCTTCGACGATTTCGCCCTACGTGCCCGTGTCCGTCCCGGCGCCGGCCGGCGCCGGACGCCCGCGGTCCGCGGCGCGCGGCCGGGCGGCGCCCGGCGGGTGGCCGAACAGCCGCTTGTAGGCGCGGGCGAAGCTGGTCGCCGAGTTGAAACCGGTGCCGGCGGCGACCTCGGTCACGCTGTGGCCGCCGTCCAGCAGCATGCGCTTGCCGGCCGACAGCCGCAGGTAGTGGTAGTAGCGCTGCGGCGTCACCCCCAGCGCCCGGTCGAAGGCGCGCTCCAGCTTGCGCTGTGAGCAGCCGGCGCGGCGCGCCACCTCGGCCAGCGGCAGCGGCGTCTCGACCGCGTGCTCCATCGCCGCGATCGCCGCCGCGACGATCGGCGCGCGCGCCACGAAGGGCGCCTGCAGCGGCCCCTGCTGCTCGCCCTCGGCCGGCCGCTCGGTGTCGTAGATGAACAGCCGCATGACGTCGAGCGCCAGCACGTCGCCGGCGTGCTGGCGCAGCAGGTTCAGCATCAGGTCCAGCACCGTGGTAGCGCCGCCGCAGGTGATCCGGCGGCCGTCGATCACGTAGCGCGCCCCGGTCACGGTGACCTGCGGATAGTCCTCCTGCAGCCGCGCCTGCTCCTGCCAGTGGATGGTCGCACGGTGGCCGTCGAGCAGCCCGGCCGCCGCCAGCAGCCAGGGCCCGGTGTCCATCGCGCCGATCACCTCGGCGTTGCGCGCGGCGCGGTGCAGCGCCGCCTTGAACGCCGGCGTGGCGAAGCTCGTGAAGCCGGCGCTGGCGATCACGAAGAAGGCGTCCAACCGCCCGGCGTCGTCCAGCGCGCCGTCGACCTTCACCTCGATGCCGCTGGAGCTCGACACCGGCGCACCGTCCAGCGACAGCAGCCGATGTGCGTAGGCCGGCTCGGCCCCACCCAGCTCGTTCGCCGCCCGCAGCGGCTCCACCGCGTTGGCCAGGCACAGGTTGCTGAAGCCCGGCAGCAGCAGGAAGCCGAAGCGCCGCCGGCGGTCGCTGGGATCGATCGCGGTCATGCGCGCAGTGTCACCGATGGCTGCTTGTTCCGGCATCCGTTTCGCATCCTTCGAAACCCTCCAAACGGCGTCGAGAGGGTCTATGACCGCAAGGCCGGCGGCCACCTCCTCACCCCGGCCCTCTCCTCCCGCGTGGAGGAGAGTGGGCTGGGCATTCGGCTGAGTCCCCTCTCCGCCAATGGGGGGAGAGGGACAGGGTGAGGTGGTGGCCGCGCCCCAGCCGAGTGGAGGCATGTCCGAGTCCAGCCGCACGCGGATCGCTAGGCGCGCCGACGCACTTCGGCCCCCGTCACCGTCCCTTCCAGACCGGGTCGCGCTTCTCGGCGAAGGCGCGGGCGCCCTCGAGCTGGTCCTCGCTGTCGTACAGCGTGGCGATGCTGTCCAGCCGGCGCTGGTTGATCAGGTCCAGGGTGTCCTGGAACGAGCGGGTCTCGGCGGCGCGCAGCACCTCCTTGATGGCGGCGAAGACCAGCGGCGG
>ENA-ORDC01000950-ORDC01000950.1-marine-metagenome-genome-assembly--contig:-NODE-950-length-24025-cov-5.887590_pt1 | contig 24025 bp, 27 predicted proteins | sample MGYA00237783_ERZ508515 | MGnify/ENA primary metagenome ERZ508515 (study PRJEB26186, sample SAMN06268792) | marine metagenome | isolation source: Eden Landing Ponds, San Francisco, CA, USA | place... | reverse complement strand
CCCGCAAGATGGCGGAGACGGTCGCCGAAGACCGCGAGCCAGCCCTGCGTGTCTGGCGACCGCACAGACAGGTCGCGTTCGGCCGCCGTGACACGAACAACGACGGCTACGAGCGAGCGCGCCGGGCCGCTCACGACCGGGAGTACACCGTCATCGAGCGCGCCGTGGGGGGTCGCGCTGTCGCCTACACCGGGTCGACCGTCTCGTTTTCCCTCACCGTCCCGACTGAGAACCCGCGAGGGACTATCGATGACCGCTACGAGTGGGCCAAGGCCGCTGTGAAGCGCGCGCTCGACGACTGCGGAATCACCGCTCGGACGGGTGAACCCGACGCCTCCTTCTGTCCGGGAAGCCACTCGCTTCAGGCCGACGGCAAAATCGCGGGCCTCGCTCAGCGCGTCCGCCAGTCCGTCGCTGTCGTCGGCGGTATTGTCGTCGTCCGGGACCACGAGGCCATCGCTGAGGTGTTGGCTCCCGTCTACGAGGCGCTCGACGTTCCGTTCGATCCACAGAGCGTCGGGAGCGTCACCAACGCTGGGGGGACCGACGACCCCGATCAGGTCATCGCGGCATTGGAGCGGTCGTTAGCCGACGGCCGCGACGTATCGGTGACGGCCATCCGAGAGACTTAGGGGCGCGCCCGGCCGACTGGGCGTATGCTCATCCGTAACGCGACGCTGCCGGACGGCCACCAACGTGACGTCCGGGTGCGTGGCGAGTCCATCGTCGAAGTCGGCCGCGACCTCGACACATCCGACCAGCACGTCATCGAAGCGACTGGCAAGCGTCTGTTCCCGGGAATGATTGACGCTCATGTCCACTTCCGCCAGCCCGGCTACCCCCACAAGGAGACGTGGGAGAGCGGGTCCCGGGCCGCGGCAGCCGGCGGCGTCACGACCGTCGTCGACCAGCCCAACACCGACCCGCCGACCATCGACGGCGAGGCGTTCGACCAGAAAGCCGACTTCGCCGCTGACTCCGTCGTTGACTGGGGTATCAACGGCGGTGTTACGGCCGACTGGATTCCGAACGTCCTCCTGCGCCGTCGCCTGTTCGCACTCGGCGAGGTGTTTCTCGCGGACTCGACCGGCGACATGGGTATCGAGGCCGACCTGTTCGCCGACGCGCTGGAGGCCGCCGCCGACAACGACGTGCCGGTCACCGTCCACGCCGAGGACGCCGATTACTTCAACGACGACGCCAAGGCCCGTGACGACGCCGACGCCTGGAGCGCGTTCCGGACCGCGAAAGCTGAAGAAAAGGCCGTCGAGCGGGCCTGTGCTGTCGCAAAAGAGCACGACACGACGATTCACATCGCCCACACGTCCACGCCGGAGGGCGTCGACATCGCCAGCGAGGCTGGGATGACGACCGAGGTGACGCCCCATCACCTGTTGCTCTCCCGGCGCGACCTTTCCGAGTTGGGGACGTTTGGGAGAATGAATCCGCCACTACGCCGAGAGAAGCGCCGCCAGAAGCTCTACGAGTGCGTCGTCGACGGTACCGTGGACATGATCGCGACGGACCACGCGCCACACACCCGCGAGGAGAAGGACGCCAGCATCTGGGACGCGCCGTCGGGCGTCCCCGGCGTCGAGACAGTCCTGCCGCTCCTACTGGCTGAAGCACGCGACCCGGACAGCGACCTCACTTACGAACGCGTCCGGGATCTCACCGCACGCAACCCCGCCGACGTGTTCGACATCCCACAGAAAGGGGCTATCGAGGCCGGTAAGGACGCCGATCTCGTGCTCGTCGACACGACCGAGACGAGCGAGATCAACGGTGAGGCCCTGCACTCCAAGTGCGACTGGACGCCGTTCGAGGGGCGCGACGCGGTGTTCCCCGAGTGGACGATGGTCCGGGGAACGGTGGTCTACGAGCGCGGCGACGCGTTGGCTGACGATGCAACGCCGCAGGAAGACGTGTTCTACGACCACGGGGGGCAAAACGTCCGTGGCGCGGACAGCGAGCGGCTAGAGTAACGCCGCGACGACTGAGGTCCCGACCATTATTCCGCCGCCACCGCCACAGAGCCGGGCCATCGCCCGCCGGGAGTCGCGCTCGGTCCAGTTGCTTCGCGCGCCCATGTGTTCTTGCATGGCTTCGATGCCGCGGCCGGCGAGTATCGACCCCGACCAGCCCAGCAGGCCGAAGCCGAACACGAGCGTGCCGAGGGCGAACACCGTCGCTTCACTCGACCGCGCATCACCAGTGTAGAGCGTCCACCCCGCCATTCCGAGGCCGCCAAGCACCAGACCAACGACCAGGCCACTCCCCACCAGTCGCGCCCGGGCCGCGACGTACTGCCGGAGTCGGGGTGGGTCACCGCTCTGGGCCATCAGTCGACCGCTTCGCGCATCCGCGGATCGAGCGCGTCGCGCATCCCGTCGCCGAGCAGATTGAACCCCAGGACGGTGATGGCGAGGAACAGCCCCGGGAAGAAGGAGAGCCACCACTCACCAGTCAGGAGGCCGTTCTCGACGCCACGGGAGAGCATCAGTCCCCACGATGGTGTCCCCGCCTGCGCGCCGAACCCGAGGAAGGACAGCGCCGCGAGGTCGATGATGGCGAGCCCGAAGTTCAGCGTCGACTGGACCGTGATGGGCGCGAGCGTGTTCGGCAGGATGTGCCGGACGAGAATCCGAGGGTCGGTCGCGCCCAGCGCAACCGTGGCGTCGACGTACTCGTCTTCGAGCACTTTGAGCGCAGCCCCGCGGACCACCCGGGCGAACCGCGGCGTGTACACCAGCACGAGCGCCACCACGGCCCGCCAGAGCCCGAGGTCACGCGGGAAGATGGCGACCAGCGCGAGCGCGAGCAGTAGCGGCGGAAACGCCAGTAGTACGTCCATCGTCCGCATGATGACGTTGTCGGTCACGTCGCCGTAGTACGCCGCAATAATCCCCAGTCCGACACCGACGGTGGTCGAGGTACCGACGGTAATCGTCCCGAACTTCAGGGCCAGCCATGCCCCGTACAGACTCCGCTTGTAGATGTCCCGGGCCGCCGCGTCCGTGCCGAACAGCTGCTGGGTCGCGGGCGCGGGACCGAGCCAGCCCGGCGGCGCGCGGTCAGTGATTTCGGTGCCGAGTTGTGAGCTGGTAAGCGCGCCGAAGTCGTAGGTCACGCGGGCGTAGACGGCGATAGCGGCCATGCCGAGGATGATTGTCAGCCCGACGACGGCGAGGCGGTTCGTCAGCAGGTCGGCGAGGAACGGGGACGCCCGCAGGCGTCCCAGCGTGCCCCGTGTCTCGGTGTCCGTACTCATTGTTGGATCCGTGGGTCGAGGTAGCTGTAGGTGACGTCGACGAAGAGGTTGACCAGCGTGAACAGCAACGCGAAGGTGAGTACCGTTCCCTGCACGACCGGGTAGTCCGAGACGCCGATGGCGGTGACGATAGTCAGCCCCATCCCGTTGATGCCGAACACGGTCTCGGTAAGGACGGCCCCGCCGAGCAGCGTCCCGAACTGGATGCCGATGACGGTGACGACCGGGATCAGCGCGTTTCGGAAGCCGTGTTTCATCAGCGTGATCTTCGCGCCCTGGCCCTTCGCCCGCGCGGTCCGGATGTAGTCCTGGCGGATGACTTCGAGCATCGAGGAGCGCATCATCCGCGAGATGAGCGCCGTCGAGTAGACGCCGATGACCACCGCCGGCAGGAACAGGTGATGGGCCGCCGAGAGGAACGCCTCGGTGTTCCCCAGCAGGATCGTATCGACCGTTATCATCCCGGTCAGCGGTAGCTCACGGCCGAACAGCGTCCAGGTCTCGGGCAGGAACAGCGTCGAGTCGATGCGGCCGCTGGTCGGGAACACGTCGAGGTACGTCGAGAACAGCAGGATAAGCAACGGCCCGGACCAGAAGATCGGGACCGAGATACCCGTCAGCGCCCCGATTCTGGTGACGTGGTCGGTTATCGAATCCTGCTTGACCGCGGAGATGATGCCCAGCGGGATGCCCAGCAGGATGCCCGCCGCCTGGCCGTAAATCGCGAGTTCGAGCGTGATGGGGAGCCGGTCGGCGATGACCGAACGGACGCTGTTCCCCCGGCTGATACTGTAGGACTGGCCGAAGTCGAACCGCGCCGCGTCCCACAGGAAGCTCAGGTACTGCTCCCACAGCGGCCGTCGAAGCCCGAGCTCCTGCCGTATCTGTTCGAGTTGCTCGGTCGACGCTCGCTGGCCGGCGATGACGATAGCCGGATCGCCCGGGGCCAGGTGGAGAATGGCGAACACGACCGACGCCACGCCGAACAGCACCGGGACGAGCAACAGCAGCCGCTTGATGACGAACCGTGGCGGCACCACCGGTTCGACCAGCCTGAAGAGAAACTGTGTCCAGTTCATGCGGGAACAGGTGGATCGCTACTGTAGCTCGACCGTGTTGAGGTAGGGACCGCCGACGGAGCTAACCGTGTAGGAGTCCTCGACGACGGCCTCGTTGACTGCCCGGAGGGTCTCGGCGTAGTCGACGAACACCCACGGGGACTCGTCGTAGGCGATCTGGGCGGCCTCCTGGTACATCGTCTCGCGGTCCCCTTCAGCGTAGGTCCGCTGGGCCTCGCGGACGAGTTCCATGTACTCGCTGTTAGCCCACCCTGAGACGTTGAGCGTCGAGTACCCCTCCGTGTCGAAACTGACCCAGTCCTGGCCGTCGGGGACGGCGTCCATCTCGACTTTCGGATCCAGCAGGACGTACATGAAGTTGTCCGGGTCAGCGTTGTCAGTGTACCAGCCGAGGAAACAGGCGTCGTGTCGCCCGGCGGACGTGTAGTCCAGGTACGGCCCGAAGTTCGAGAACTGGTTGATGTTGACCGTCAGGCCGATGTCCTCTAGGTCGGATTTGACCTGGTTCGCCGTCTGGACCGGGCTGGGGTTGTACCCGCGGGGGTTCGAGAACGTCGCGAGTTCGAACTCGAAGCCGTCGCCGTAGCCCGCCTCTTCGAGCATCGACCGGGCCTGGTCCTTGTCCGTCGGATACGGGTCGAGGTCATCGTTGTGGCCGAGCACGTCCGGCGGGAGCGGCTGGGATGCCTGCGTCGCAAAGCCCTGGTAAATCTGGTTGACGATGGCCTCGGTGTTGACGGCGTGGGCGATGGCCCGACGGACCGTCCGGTTACGGAACGGCTCGAACCGGGCCATGTTCATCGCCATGTAGCCGTGGTTGATGCCGTTTTTCCGCAGCAGCGTCGCCGTCCCGCTCTCCTCGGCCCGCTGGAACCCGGAGGAGTCGAGGTTGTCCGTGATGTGCGAGGCCCCGTTGATGACGTCCTGGACCCGGGTGCTGTTTTCCGTGATGGTCTTGAAGATGACCGTCCCGACGTTCGGCCCCTCGCCCCAGAAGTCGCCGTTGGCCGTCAGCCGGATGCGCTCGTTCGGGTTGTCGAGCGTGTCGAACTCGAAGGGACCGGTCCCCGCGGGTTCGGTTCCGAGGTCCGCCTGGTTGTCGCCCATCGCTTCGATCTGGGCCTCCGAGAGGACGGCCGCGGCGAACATCGCGAGGTTCCGCAGGAACGGCGCGTACCGCTGTGTGAGCTCTATAGTCAGTTCGTAGTCCTGGCTCGCGTCGACGCTCTCGATCCAGTCGCCCAGCGTGAACGGACCGTACCCTGACCGCGTCTCATCACCGAGGTAGTACTGATAGCCGCTCTGCGTGAACCGTTGCCAGGTCGCCTTGAAGTCCGACGCCGTGAACTCCTCCCCGTTGTGGAAGGTCACGCCCTGCCGGAGCGTCAGCGTCGCCGTTGTCCCGTCAAGCGAGTAGTCGGTCGCCAGCGCGTCCTCCAGCTGGCCGCCGCTTCCCGGGGCGAACTGGATGAGCGTGTCGAATATCTGGTTCGTGACCTTCGCGACTTCGCCGCTGGTCGTCTGCTGTGGGTCGTAGTTCTCGGGGTGGTCGCCGCGGGCGTACACGAGCGTCTGGTCGCTCGCTCCGTCACCGCCGCTTTCGCCTGTGTCAGTGCTGTCACCGCCGCTTTCGCCGTTGCCGTCGCCTTCGGTCCCGTCGCCACCGTCTCCGGAACAGCCCGCGAGCGTTGCGGCCGCCGCGGCACCGCCTGCCGCTGCGAGGAAACTCCGTCTGTCTATCTGATCGTCGGATGACATACGATACCATTCAACCAGGCTGAATATAACAGTACTGGACAGGTAGATAAATATACATTATAACAAATAAGGAGGGTGTGCAGCCGAGTAATATTCCCTACTTGCGGTCACTGCCAGGCTGCTCATACAGGTGACACGCTGCCGGGTGCGGACTCGACTGCAGTTCGGGATGCCGTCGCTCACAGACGCTTTCGAACCGGTCTCGGAGTATTTCGGCTGCGCCCTCCCAGTCGGACGCCGCGAGCTGCTCGAACGATTCCTCGATGACGCGCCGGTTCTCACCGGTCGGTTTCGTCTCGAAGAAGCGGTCGAACATCGCCTCGACGAAGGCCGACACCGCCATCGAGTCGCTTGGCTGTTCGGTGAGATCCGCCCCGCCGTCGGTGGCTGCCGCGGCGTCGCCGTCCGGCTGGAGTTGCGCCTGTACCGCGTCGAGGGAAATCGCCTCGTCTTCCACCCGCTGTCGGTAGTCCATCACCTCCCGGTAGGTCTCCTGCTCGATGTCGATGTCAGGCGGGATGACCTCGGGGCAACGGGTCCGGAACCGGCAGCCGGAGGGCGGGTCAACCGGTGATGGAACGTCGCCTTTCAGGAGTATCCGGTCGGTCTCTACGGTCGGGTCCGGTTCCGGGATTGCCGACATGAGCGCCCGTGTGTAGGGGTGTTTCGGGTCGGCGAACAGGTCCGGGGTGTCGGCGACTTCGACCACCTCGCCGAGATACATCACGGCGACGCGGTCACAGATGTGCCGCACCACGGAGAGGTCGTGGGCGATGAACAGGTACGTCAGGCCGAACTCCCCCTGGAGGTCCTCCAGCAGGTTGATGATCTGGGCCTGGACGCTCACGTCCAGCGCCGAGACGGGTTCGTCACAGACGATGAAATCGGGGTCGACGGCGAGCGCCCGAGCGATGCCGACCCGCTGGCGCTGCCCGCCCGACAGTTCGTGTGGATACCGGTCGTACTGGTCGGGGTCCAGCCCCACCGCCTCCATCAACTCCGCGACCCGGTCGACCCGCTGCTCGCGCCGGGAGCCGTCGCCGGTGTCTTCCGGGAGGTCGTGGATCTTCAGCGGCTCCATGATGGTCTGGCCGACGGTCATCCGCGGGTCGAGGCTGGACATCGGGTCCTGGAAGATCATCTGCAGATCCCGGCGGACCGCCCGGAGGTCGTCCTTGTTCAGGTCCGCGAGGTCCTGGCCGGCAAAGACCACGGTCCCGTCTGTCGGCTCCAGCAGGCGGAGAATCGTCCGGCCGGTCGTCGATTTCCCGCACCCGGACTCCCCGACGAGGCCGAGCGTCTCGCCCTCGTAGATGTCCATCGAGACGCCGTCGACGGCCTTGACTGACTCCGGCTCGCGCCCGATGTACTTATCCAGCAGGTCGTCGGCCCGCGAGAAGTGCTTTTTCAGCCCGTCGACTTCCATGAGCCGTCTGTCCGTCCGCGTCGTCTCGTGGGCGGCCACGCCGGCGTCGCCGGTACCGTACTCGCTCTTATCGAACGACTCGAGGATGCATTTCGAGCGGTGGGACACGTCCGTCGGGCCGTGCTGGAGAAACGGTATCTCGCCCTCGCGGCACTCGGGCTTGGCCCACGGACAGCGGTCGGCGAAGTGACACCCCTCGGGCATGTCGATGAGGCTCGGGACGTTTCCCTCGATAGGAGTTAACCGCTCGGTCTCCTCGCTGGGAATCGATTCCAGTAGCGTGTACGTGTACGGATGCGAGGGGTTCCCGAAGATCTCCTCGACCGGCCCCTCCTCGACGATTTCGCCGGCGTACATCACGGCGACGCGGTCGCAGGTCTCCGCGACGACGCCGAGGTCGTGCGTGATGAACAGGACCGCCATCCCGAGGTCAGCCTGGAGGCCGTCGATGAGGTCCAGAATCTGCGCCTGGATGGTCACGTCCAGCGCCGTCGTCGGCTCGTCGGCGACCAGGAGCTTCGGTCGGCAAGCCAACGCAATAGCGATGAGCACGCGCTGGCGCATCCCGCCGGAGAACTCGTGCGGATACTCGTCGACGCGGTCGGCCGGCTCCGGAATGCCGACCTCCTCAAGCAGGGCGATCACGTCGGACCGGACCTCCTCGCTCATACCGCCGCCACGACTGAGCGAGGGGGTTATCTCCCGGAGAGCGTTGAACCAGGAATCGTTGCGCTTGCGGCCGTATCGGTGGAGTCGCAGGCTCTCCGCGACCTGCTCGCCGACGGTGATCGCGGGGTTCAGCGAGGTCATCGGGTCCTGGAATATCATCCCCATGTCGCCGCCACGGATGTCCCGCATCGCTCGCTCCGGCGCGGCCGTCAGGTCGACGTAGCCGTCTGCAACGGTTACGGGGCCGTCCCCCTGTTTCGGCAGTGCTTGGTTCGGGGCCTCTCGAATGAACTGCCTGGCCAGCGCGGTGTCGTCGGCTGTCGCATCCAGTGATTTCGGGAGATTACTCCGGTCGACGGTCGCCGAGTCCACGTGGATGAACCCCGAGCCGTCGGCGTCGGTCGCAACCGCCTTCGGATACTGCCGCGCTAGTCGCGTGACCGTCTCCAGCGCGCCGAAACGGACCTGCCCGCCGGCGATGTGTCCAGGGTCGTCGACGATTCCCATCGCCGACAGCGCGGTCACCGATTTCCCCGATCCCGACTCACCGACCAGCCCGACGGTTTCCCCCTCACGGACTGTGAGATCGATGCCGTCGACGGCTTTGACCGTTCCCCGGTCCGTCTCGAACTGGGTCCGGAGACTGGATAGTGTCAACAAATCACGCATCTATCGGTTGTTCTCGAAATACTTCCAAAAGTGTTGTGCTGAAACCTCGCCGACAGTTTATGGGTGCGGCCGCCCCACTCGACGTATGGACGACCCTGTCGACCCGGAATCGAATCCCTTCGACCGCGTCGTCGGTCACTGGGAGCAGGTCATCGACGACATGGCGGCGACGGCAGCGAAGTACCGCGACGCCGGCCGCGAGACTATCGAACTCCATCCCGGCGACGTGACGCTCCTGACCGGCGAGCCGCGAACGATGGCCGAACAGACCGGCGAGTACGAGCCCGACAGCCGACGGCTCGGCTTCGATGTCGTGGTTCCCGGTGACGAGTTCCGGCGGCTCGCCGACGCGCTCGGGAACCGTCCCGTCGACCGGTACGAGGTGTTTCGCGCGACCGGCGACGGGATGGTGTTCCTGCTTGTGGCGCTGGAATGTGGCGACGACCTCGCCGCGTTCGTTCCGCTGTACTACGACCGCAGCGACCGCGAGGCCCTGGAACAGGTCGCCGCGGACCGCGGCCTCTACTCCCACATTCGCCCGCTCTCCGAGGACGAAGTGGTCACCGTCGCCCACGACGACCCCGACCCGTTCTTCCCCGACTGAAACCCGCTCGGCTGGGACTGCCCGACTACGACTGTTCGCGCACTCGGGTCAGCCGGTACGCCGGTACTGCGAAGACGACCCCGTAGAGGAGTCGGTTGGCGAGCACACCGATTCCGAACCCCGAGAGTGCACCCGCGAGATCGACCGTCATCGGGGCCGGGGAGATCGTCACGAGGCCGGCCACCGCGCCCGCGAGCACGAGAAACGATGCCAGCGCGGCTACCTCCGGGTACACGCCCGGCACCGCGTCGTGTTCGACGACGGCTACCGCGACGGCGGTCAGCAGTGTTACCCCCACGACTACCGGAAGCACGTCGAACAGGGCACTACCGGCCTCCGCGTACCCCAACACCGCCCCGCCGATGCCGACGGCGAGGTCGGTTCGAAGAACCTTCTGTGTCGCTTCGTGTTCGGACAGCGACGGCTCGGTGTCCGGGTCGATATCGGTCATCGACGGGGTGGCTTACTCGTCCACCTCGAACTCATTGCCACACTCCGGACAACATACCTCGTCGTGTCGCAGCGCCGCCGACTGCTCGCGGACCTCCCGCATCACCGAGGAGATCCGGTCCTCGGCCTCCATCTCGTCCTCGACGGCGAGGTCGACGCCCTCGACTTCGAGCAGGAACTTCGCGACCTCCGTGGCCTCGTACATCACGTCGTCGAGGTCCTCGGCGGTGAAGAAATCACACATCGCGCCGTAGAGAAACGTTGCACCGGCCTTCCGGACCTTGTCCTCGAAGGCCGAACGGGCCTGGTTGACCGCCTGTGGCGTGTACGTGTCCGTCATGAACGGGACGAGTTCGGGGAGGTTCTCCCCGATTTTCGTCATCTCGACGCCTGTCTCGGTCCGGAAGTCGGCACAGAGGCGTGCGATGGCCCACTCGCGGGCGGTGATGTACGTCCGGTCCCGCAGGAAGTCGTTCGCGCGGTCGTAGGTCCCGCCCTCGATCTTCTTGAAGCGGTCGTACTTCTGTACGTCGGACGGGACGTCACTGGCTGTGGCGGCCGCCGCTTCGCTGGCTGACTCGGCCGCTGCTGTCTCTTCGGTAGCCGAGTCGGCGGTGTCGCTTCCCGCGGCGTCGGCGTCGGCGGCCCCGTCATCTGCGGCCGCCGACTCGTCTGGCTGGTGTCCGGCCGACGCCTCGTCTGCCGCCTCGGCATCCGTCTCGTCCGGCGGTGCGCCCTCAGTCATAGCCGAGAATGCGTGCCCGCGGTGAAAAAGGGTATCGCCGCTGACCCGCCTTCATTACCTTCTGCCAACACTTCAGCCAGGTGCCTTTTTCACTACTCCCATGCATGGCCCGACTATGAAACTACTGCTCGGTGTCGGGGGCAGCGAACTGTCCTATCAGGCACTGACCGAAACACTCGAGCGCGTATCGGAAACAGGCGATGAACTGACCGTCGTTATCTTCGAAAACGAGGACAGCGACGCCGACCTCGAGACGGTCCAACAGCGGGTGCAGGAGCGGATCGACGAAAGCGGGCTCGAGCCGCCGCTCCGACACATCGACGGCACGTCGCCGGGCAGCGAACTGGTGAACATCGCCGAAAGCGAGGAGTTCGACAGAATCGTCCTCGGCGGCGGCGGCCGCTCGCCGCTCGGGAAGATACAGCTCGGCCCCGTCGTCGAATTCGTCCTGCTGAACGCACAGACTCCGGTGACTCTCATCCGATGACTCGCACGTATCCAGACGAACCGGCTGGGGAGTTCCCGCAGCCACCCCGGACAATCACCGACCGTGAGGACCGCACCATCGACGTGATCTCCGCGGACGACGCCGATACGGAGAGCCTCGTCGAGATGTATCTCGATTTCGACCCTGCGGACCGAGCGCAGGGCATCCCGCCGGTCAAAGACGAGGCCATCCGCGAGTGGCTCGAAACGATACTCGACGACGACTGTGTCAACGTTGTCGCCAAGCACGACGACACCGTCGCCGGCCACGCGACGCTGGTCCCGGACAACGAGGACGAGCACGAACTCGCTATCTTCGTGTTACAGGCCTACCAGGGCGCTGGTATCGGGACAGCGCTGGTCGAGACGCTGCTTGGCCACGGCCAGGCCGAGGGTATCGACCACGTCTGGCTCACCGTCGAGCGGTGGAACGACCCGGCGATATCGCTGTACGAGAAGGTCGGCTTCGAGATCAGTAGCGCCGAGAGCTTCGAGATAGAGATGGCGATCCGCCTTTAAACGGTGAGTACCGGCTGGCTGGCGTACTCGATGACGTAGATCGCCGCGCGCCCGACGGCCTCTTCGCTTCCTTCCTCGCGCGGGACGACGATGAAATCCGCGTCGATGTCTTCCGCCACGTCGAGGACGACGCTGCCCGGAGTCTGCATCAGTCGCGTCTCGGAGAACGCGGTCGCGGACGACGTTTCGAACGCGCCGTCGTGAGCGTCGCGGAACTGCGATTCAAGACGCTCGGTGAACGCCTGGTGCTCCTCGGCGATCGCGGCCGCACTCACGTCACCGTTGTCGATATCCCGGCGGAGCCGTTCGTCGATGACGAACAGCAGGTGGAGATCGGCGTCGTATCGCTCCGCGACGGCGATCGCGTACTCGGCCGCTCGTTCCGACTGGTCGCTGCCGTCGACCGGCGCGAGTACGAGGTCGATGTCCATCACTCGCCACTGTGACCCCGGCCGGCAAAAATCCACCGAGGTTCGAGCCGGTGATGCGGTGTCATATGGAGATCCCCTCGCCGTGACCAACAGTGTATTTAGTCGCGGCTTCGATGCGTGGTGTATGTTCGATACGGTGGTCATCGCCACGGACGGCTCCGGCAGCGCAGAGCGGGCCGTCGAAGCAGCGCTGGACCTGGCAGCGCGCTTCGACGCAACTGTCCACGGGCTGTACGTCGTTGACACCGGCGAGGTTGAGACGACTCCCGAAGAGGTTCGCGAGGCGCTGGAGCGCGCGCTGGCGACCACTGGCGGCCGCGCCCTCTCGTTCATCCTGGAGGCCGCCGACGCCGAGGCCGACGAGGAGCTCGTCACTGCCGTTCGGCAGGGCGACCCGGCCGACGAAATCCGCAACTACGCCGAGGAACACGACGCCGACGTCATCGCCAGTGGGACCCGCGGCCGCCACGGCGAACACGGGTTCCTGCTGGGAAGCGTCGCCGAGGAACTCGTCCGGGAGGCCCCGATGCCGGTGCTGACGGTCCGCCAGCTCGAAGGCGAACCCAACCCCGAGCGCGAGGACGTGTAACTGAACCCGACGGGTTCTTGACGCCGCGCCCGCTTGCTGGGGCATGGACGATTGGCTCATCGACGACGACCGTCTCTCTATCGGCCGCAAATCTGTACTCCCCGGAGAGGGGTTCTTTATCCCGGATTCCTACGAGGAAGAGCAAGCTGAAGCGGAAGCCGCAGAGACCCTGAAAGACGCCGGCGTCATTGTCATCGCCGACCCGGACGCCGACGGACTGGCCTGCACCGCACTGATTCGCGAGGCCCACGGAGAAGGCGCACTGCTGCCCGCCGGCCCGCACGAACTCACGGAGGCGCTCGAATGGACCGCCGAGTACGCCGACCCCGACGCGACCGTCTTCATCTGTGACCTCTGTCCCGACCGCGAATCCGACATCGCGCCCCTCGATTCGCTGATCGAGTGCGTCGAACGCGTCGTCTGGTTCGACCACCACCAGTGGCCCGACGATCTCGCCGACGACGTGGACGCGGCCGGCGTCGAGCGCACTGTCGGAGATAGTGAGGAAGTGTGTACCGCCGACGTGGCGCTGTCGGAACTCGACTACGATTTCGACGAGCAGTGGGCCGACCTCGCCGTCGTCACCCGCGACCACGACCTCTGGATCCGCGACGACCCCCGAAGCGACGACCTCGCGGACCTCTCGTACTGGAGCGAACCCGAGGAGTACATCGAGGCCGTCCACGAACACGGCCCCGACCTCTCCCCGGAGTTCCACGAGTTCCTCGAAGAGAAGCGCGTCGAGAAGGAGGCACTCATCGAGAAGGCCGTCGACCGGGCCGAACTCCGCGAAGTCGGCGAGTGGACGGTCGGCGTCACCTACGGCCGCTGCTCACAGAACGAGGTCGCCGAGGCGCTGCGCGAGCAGGGCGCGGACGCCGCCGTCATCGTCAAACCCGCCGGCTCCGCCTCGATCCGGGGGACGGACAGCTTCGAGCGCGCCCACGAGGTCGCCCAGCAGGTCAACGGCGGCGGCCACCCGAAGGCCGCGGGCTGCAAGCCCGACATCTACGACGACATGATGGACTACGCGCATCACTGGACGACACAGGGGGCCGTCGCGAAACAGGCCATCGTGGAGGCGTTTCGGCGACTGCCCGAGGACGAGGAGGAAGGCGTCGATACCGAGCGGTAAACCAGGCTCTCGGTAACCGAGGCGAATGGTACACTGCGGTTCGATTCTACTCCCCGACGACCCACTTGTCGCTGTACCGTTCCCCGCAGGCACACACCGCGTAGGCGTGGACCACGTCGCCCTCGGCGTAGAGCCCGCCCACGTCCTCGTTCTGTTCCTCGGCGAAGGCGAAAATAAACCGGGTCGTGTGGTCGCTCTCCGGTTCCTCCTCGGCGACCGGACAGACCGCGCCCGTCAGGTCGTCGTGGATGTCACCCTCGGTGCCCATCGCTTCTTGTGCCAGGCCCATCGGGTCGATGCCCGTCGCCGACTGGAACGCGCTACGGCCGTCGTCGCCCGGCAGGACGAGGACGTGTCCGTCCTCGACTTCGTCGGCGTACTCGGCCAGCGCGCCGGGGTTCGAGACGGCGTCCTCGTGCAGGAAGAAGAGTACGTCTTCAGGCCGCTCGCCCGCCAGAAACTCCGTGTGTTTGGTCATGCAGGGGGAGAGTCACTCGCCGGGCAAAAGTGCCGCGTTCCGCTCGGGAACGAGACGCGCTGTGTCGCCGCCCCTTCCAGCCTCACTTTTAGGCCCACTCGCCTGGTATAGTCGTCCATGACCGATTTCGGCGAGTACGTCACGGATATCGTCCACGAACCGACCCAGACCGACAGCCCGGGGTTCGACCTCACCGTCGGCGAAGTGTACGAGGTCGTCGAGCCGGGGCGGATCGACTTCGGCGGCGGCGAACTCGACGCGGCCGGCGTCGCGCCCCACGCAAGCGAGAAGCGGGACCCGGACGACGACTACGAGTGGTGGACGCTACGGGGCGGCCAGTATCTCATCGAGTACAACGAGTCGCTCACCGGCGAGGCGACGGGGACGCTTCAGCCGCGGACGGAACTGCTCGAACGCGGGGCGACTCACCCGACGCTGCACGTCGACGAGCTCCCGCGCGTGCCGCTGTCGGTCGGTGGTGCGGGGCTGAAACTCAAAGCGAACGCGCGAGTCAGCACGATTGTGGCGGCGGACGAGCAGTGATTCGCCCGCGTCAGACCGCCGTTTCCGTTACCAGTACGACGGCGTGCTCCCGTACAGCCGCATGAAGTGGAGCCGCTCGCTTACCGTCCGCGAGAGCGGCAGGAGGAACTCGCCGGTGTCGGGGAACAGCGTGATCCCGGAGACGAGGAGATAGACCGCCGTAATCCCCGCGGCGATGCCGAGGACGGCCGCACCGACCGATTCGAACCCGCCGACGGCTGTGTCGAGGAGCGCCCAGCACCCGACAGCGCCAGCGACCGCCAGCGCCACCAGCGCGTACAGCTGGACGGCCTCACCGAGGACCAGGTCGCCGACCGCGATGGCACAGAGATAGAGCGGGCCGCCGACCAGCATCGTGGTACCGAACCCTGCCACAGCTGACCGGCCGGCTGTTTCGAGGGCGCGCCGGACCGCTGGTATCCGTATCACCCAGTAGATGCCCACCGCGTAGAGCGGGTGGAGATACCGCATCGTGAACATGTGATGCAACGGGAGCGTCGTGAGGGCCAAACCAAACAGCAACACCACGTACACCACGGAGAACGCATCGACGGCGGTGATGGGATCCGTCCGCCCGCCGAAATGTGGCTTTCGAAGACTGACTCCACGAATGAGCCGACGCGCGGCGAACAGGGGATAGACGACGATGGCACCGAGCAGCGGCATCGATTCGAGGACGCTGAGGTTGACCGCGGCGTCCTGTGACGACGCTAGGCTGTCGGTGTATCCGTGCCGGAGGAATATCCGGACTATCCGCTCGGGGTCGAGGAGGACCGTGTAGGACGCGACGAACTGGCCGAGAATCCGCGATAACACGTTCCCTCCGGAGGCGAACTGCCCATCGTCGGCTGGACTCCCGCTCGTCGAAGTACCGCCCGCTGTGCCGTCGCCACTGAGCACGTCGCCGCTGTATCCCGGGAGTAACCGGGGCGGTTGCAGCGGCTGGCCGGAGATAGCCAGGTTCGTCAGGAAAAACGGGACCAGCGAGACGGACAGGGCGAGCCCGACGACGAACAGGTCCCGAACACCGTTGGACCGGGCGGTCGGCAGGTCGACGGCCGTGATAGCCACCAGCAAAAAGAACCCTTCGGGCGCGTGCACCCAGGTCACAGGCCCGACCCACGCGTAGGTGAGCGCTCTGAACCGTCTGGCGACGACCGGGGACTCGGCCTCTCGGCTCCGGTAGAGCGTGTAGCACACGCAGACGACGAACAGCGCGGTGACGCTGTGGCGTTTCGGCAGGCTCGCCCAGAACCCCAGCGGCGTCGCGAAGACGGCTGTCAGCCCGGCGGCCACACCCAGCCGGTCGGTGTAGCGACGACTGACCAGCCGATAGAGGACGACTGCTGTGAACGCCGCCGCCAGTGTGGTCGTGAACTGCAACGCCAACAGCGGGTACCAGTACGTCGACAGCGGCGTCGCAACGAGGAGGTTCCCGACGAAGACAGCAGCCCCGACAGCGGTTCCGGTCAGGACGCACAGCCGTCGTCGGTCGAGCCAGACGCCGACGCCGGCCGCGGCCCCGATGACGGTGAACGACCACAGCCCCGTCACGACGACGCGGACATCGGCCACCAGCGAGACGGCTTCGAGCGCGACCAGCCAGACGGCGGAGACGACCACGATGCCGTAGTTCCGGCCGTACACGTGGCCGTCGACGAGGTACGTTCCCGGTGATGCACCGGAAGCGGGTCCGTACACCGCCCGGTCGATGAACAGGTGTCCGTCGGCGACGCCGACGAGCGTGTTCGCGAACGTGAACTGGTCGTTCGAGAAGAACCCGAGCCGCCAGTAGAGGCCGAACCACGCGAGCGCGGTGAGAAAAAGCGTCGCCCCGAGGTAGTTCCCGAACGCCGTTCGGAGCACCGCGATTCCGAGGTCGTCGGTATCGAAACCGGTGCCGAGCGAGACTCGCTCGCGCACGCTCATGGTTTGACCTCGATCGTAATCCGTTCCAGCAAGATCTGTCGCTCTCTGTCGCCTTCCCGGATCCATATTGTCAGAATCCCGTCGTAGCTGTCCTGGTCGACCCGTTGCGGACTAATCCCGATCGGTTCCGGCCGGAGCTCCATTCGCGTCCCCTCGGTCCCGGCCAGCTCGTACCGGCTCGTCGCGGTGGTCCAGAGCGACGGGATGTCGACCGTGTACCTGAGGGCAGGGTTCCCCTCGACGCGGTCGACGGTGATCGCTGCCGGCGGTGCGGCCAGATGGTACCGGCCGGACCCGAACCGCCCCTGTTCGAGCGTTACTTGTTCCGTCGGTACCGAGTCGACGGTCACGGCGGTGTTTCCGTCGCCCAACGGCGTCCCCTGCTGGGTGACGTCCACGGCGCTGACGAGCGGTCCCGACGCGACCGCAAGGATCGAGACAAAGAGCGCAAACGTGGTCGGCACCACCCAATCAGTCATTGCGTACCCGGAGTTGACGACCGCCGTATTTCACTCTACGGTAGCGATTATCGGTTCGGATAACGCGGTTCGGGGAAGTAGCCGAGGCCGCGTCAGGCGTTCACGTCTTCGAGGTGGCGGCTGGCGACGACCTTGCCAGTCGGCGTGAGCGTCGGCCCGTCGGCCCCGTCCTGTACGAGGCCGTCGGCCGAGAGGTCCTGGAGAATCATCGACACCTGGGAGGAGTCCTTGCCGAGAATACTCGCCAGCGGCATCCCGTCCATGTCGCCGGTCGAGTACATGGCGACCAGCACCTCCTTCTTGTCCTTCGTGAGCTCGACGTCCTTGAGTTCCTCCATGAGCTCGGCGTACTCGCGGCGGAGATAGCGCCCGAGGATGGACATTTTGCGACTTGAGGCCATCGCGGCCAGCGTCGTCATCGCCGTCCCGTCCTTCATATGCCGGACTGTCAGCACCGGCCGGCCCTTGCCGTTGATCTCCCGCGTGTTCCGGTCGAAGTCCGACACCGTCTTGAGGTCGACGGTGAACGACCCGTCGCTGCGCCGGAACTCGACGCTGCCGGGGGCGAGGAACAGCTTCGCGGTCTTGAACGACTCGTCGGTGACGCGGCCACCGACGCGGGCGCGCTCCTTGACCGTCGTTTCGGTGCCGTTGATGACGGCCTTGAACAGGACCGTCCCGAACTTCTCGATCTTCTCGTCGCCGGCCTCGATGGCTGCGACGAGCCGTTTTCCCTTATGCTCGAAGGCGATTGTCACCGTCGAGTCGAAGAAATCGCCCAGGTCGGGCGGGACTTGCCCGATGGCGATGTCGAAAATCGAATCCAGCGGGATCGTCAGCTTGTCGTCCTCGCTCGCGGCCAGTACCAGCCGCTTTTGCGAGAGGACGATCCGACCCTTGATGGGGTCGCCCCGACCGGCCACTTCGGAGTTGAATTTGCCGACGAAATCCGCAATCACTGATTCCGACATTCGTCCGTTATCCGATGTACATCAGCACCGATATTGAGCGTTTCGCGCGAGTATCAGCAGCAAAAATCGGACTCACACGAGAGAACGCGCTCTAGCGGCGTCAGCTATCGAGGTTTCGAGCGATGTCTGACAGCGAGGAGTCCGGCCCACCGGTCGCTGTATAGACGACGCGCTTGCCCGGCGTTCGGAGACCGTACTCGGTTCCGTCGGTGACCACGTCGAGATGTGCTGAGCCGCCGAGCGAGACATCGCCGCCGGCGACCCACTCTGCGAGGCGGTTCGTCCCAGATCGTTCGCGGGCCAGTCGGCGGTTATCGGCGACGTGTGAGATCACCGGCTCGCCGTCGAGATTCGTCTCGACGACGGCGTGGTACCGGTCGCCGTCCAGCGCGAGGCGGACGGTGTCGCCGTCGTCGAAATCCAGCTCTTCCGGGAGCACGACCCGTGGTCGGTCGGTTCGGCCGACCGACTCGACGGGAACGCGATGCGTCTCGACGGTTTCGTGGTCACTGGGAACGCGGTCCGCCACGTTACTTACTCGTCGTCGCCGAGGAGTTCGGCCACGTCGTCGCTGCCGCGGGCCGTGATCTTCGCGTTGATCTGACGCGTGTCGTCGCTGACCTCGCGGCCGCGGACGGTGATGCGCTTGCGCTCGCCGTCGGTGGTCGGCTTGAAGCCGACGCCGCCGTCGGACATGATCTCCTTCGTCGCGACGCCGCGAACGTCGGGTCGCATCGGTCGGCCGGAGGTGTCCGAGCCGCCGGTCAGTTCCAGCGTGTAGCCATCGAGGCCGACAGCGCCGCCGTCGACCTCGTCGCCGAGCTCGCGGCCGATGAAGCGGTTCGCGTCCTGTCCGTCAACGTCAATCTGGTAGGTGTGGCCGTCCTCCGGATCGGAGACGGCGACCGTGAATTCTGCCATACCTGTTCTCAATCAACCGCGCTTCAAAAACGCGTCGAACCGTCCCGCTCGCCGGAGTCGTACCGACGGTCACACGCTCGAGGGTAGGTCGGTAACGTCCTCGGAGACGATCATGCCACGCCGCTCATCGCCGTCGGCCCGGACCGGCAGCGCGTACACCCGATACCGTCTGCCTTCGTACTCCTGTATCCAGATCCGTTTTTTTCCATCCAGTGCGGCACGGTATCTGGGCTTCTGTACCTCGACGGCCTCCGGCGGAAACACCTCATCGAGAGTTTTCCCCTCCACGTCCCCCGGCGCGAGGCCGAGCACGCTCAGCCCCTCCCCGCGAGCGACGAGATATCGGAAGTCCTCGTCGAACAGGAAGACGCCGCCGTCGGGGAAGTTCTCCAGCAGAGTCTTGTACCGCTGCTCCGCCTGCCGGAGGTTTCGTTCGAGCTGCTCCCGTTCGATGGCGTCTGTGAGCGTGTTCGCGACGCCTCTGATGAACGTGATGTCGTCTTCGGTGAAGCTCCGCCGCTCACTCGTATGCGTCCCGAGCACGCCCCACGGCTCCGCAGGCGTCCCGATGATGACGCTGATACCGCTCACGACACCGTGGTCCAGCAACAGTGGCGGTCCGCTGAACCGCGATTCTGTACGGAGGTCCTCGACGACGACTGGTTCCTCCGTTTGGAGTGTATACCCCGCCTGTGACTCTTCGCCAGCCCCGACGGCTGCCTCGCCGACCAGCCCCGGCTGCCAGCCAGTGCCGGCTCGCAACAGCAGGTCGCCGTTCGCTGGCCGATACTCCAGCACCTTGCTGTACTCCGTATCGAGGCCCTCGGAAACTGATTCGACTGCCCGCTCGAACAACGAGCCGAGATCACACCCCCTCAGCGCGTATTGGCCAAGGTCTGCCACGGCCGCTTGCTGTCGTACCCGAGTCTGGAGTCCCTCCTCCGCGCGGTGCTGCGCGACGAGGTTCTCGATCCGGTTCGCAAGCAGCGTGTATCGCTCTGTCCCGCCCCGCTTCTGGAGGTAATCACTCACACCCGCTGAAACCGCTTCACTGGCTATCTCTTCGCTCCCTTTCCCAGTGAACAGCACGAACGGGAGATCTGGATACGTCGCCCGGACGGCTTTGAGAAATTCGATGCCGTTCATATCCGGCATCTCGTAGTCGGAGACAACGCAGTCGAACGCAGCTTCGGCGAGTCGGTCGAGCCCCTCGCTGGCACTGGTCGCCGTCTCGACGGTGAGTCTGTTGTCCTCGTGCTGGAGGAATTCGGCGGTTGTCTCAGCGAGTCCCGGTTCATCGTCAACGTGTAACACCGAGATCCGGGAGCTGTCGGCCCCTTCCATGCCACCCCCTAACAGGATGGGGTATGTCGTTCTTGTGGTACACTGTTCGGTCAACCACGCTAAATCAGGGTCTCAGGGGCTGTTACTGGTCAGCCATCGCGTCGCTCGCGATCGAGCGGCCACGGGCCTCCAGTTGGACTTCCCGGCGTGTCCGGACCGGTTCGAGGATGTCGGCCTCCATCAGCCTGTCGTACACGTCTTCGACCTCGTCGATGTCCATATCGACGAAGTCCGGAATCTTGAACGGCGAGATACCGGAGTACAGTGCCATCAGCACCTGCGTCTCCTTGTCGGAGAGGTCCACGTCGTCGGCGATGTTGCGCTGCTCGCCCTGCCGGACGAGCCCCTCGATGAGCGAGACGTGTCGGGGCGTCCCCGTGATGTGGGTTTCGACGCTGGTGCCCTCGATGGTGTGTTCGACCTCTAGCAGCGGTCGCTCGTCGCCGCGGATCGTCTTCTCCTTGGCCTCGACGGTCCCCACGTCGTCGATGTCCAGTTCGACGAACGTGCCGCTGGCGATGGCCAGATTGATGCAGTCGCCGTCGAGCTTGAGCCGCCCCTTCTCCCAGCCGCCGTCCTGAACAACGCCACCCTTGACTGCGGGGTGGTTGACGAGGACGACAGTCTGGTCGAGTAGCGTGCTGTACAGTTTCTCCTGAAACTCATCGGCTTTCTTCGCCGAGATGAGCGTCACGTTCCGGCCGGCCTGCACCTTGATGTAGCTGTCCACCTGTGCGAGTGGCTGGTTCATCTGGCTGGCCGTGACGCTGCTGACTTTCGACAGCGGGATGGTCCGCTTGCCGTCGTTGGTCGCAAGGACGAGCCGCTTGTTCGAGAGCAGAATTCGACCGGGTAGCCACTCGATGTCGTTTCGCTTCCGCCCGTCCGAGACGACCTGAACGAACTTCCCCTTCGTATCGACCAGTGCGTGTTCTCCGTCGCTCATCGGTTAGCCAGCTATCGCTCTCGTGTACGCCCCGCCGCGTCTTAATGCACTCGGCTGACTCATCCGCGGCCACCGAGCTTCGAGATGGCCGAGAAGGCCTTCTTCCTGACCACGTCGTGTTCGGTCTCGTCGATGAGTTTGTCCAACGTCTTCCGGGAGCGTTCGCCCCCGACCTTCCCGAGGGTGAAGATGGCCTGCCCCCGAACGTCGGGGTCGACGCCGTCGTCCTGCGCGATTTTGAGTAGCCGCCGCTCCACCATGTTGTCCTCGCCGCCGAGTTCGGCGAGACTGGTGGCGGCGAACTGCCGGAGCATCTGGTCGTCGTCGCTGAGCGCGTCGACCAGCGATTCGATGACGCGGTCCCGCTCCTCCTGGCTGGTGACCCGGCCGAGCATCCAGGCGGTGTTACGCCGCTGGGCGGCCTGTGTGCTCTCTTCGAGAATCTCGACCAGCGGCACGACGACGCTCCGGTCGTCCGTGTTCGAGAGTTTCTCCACGACGGTGTCGCGGATCTCGTGGCTCTGGTCAGTCGGGACGTTCGATAGAAGTTCGATGAGCGAGTAGACGGCCGTCCGGCGGACGGCGGCGGAGTCGTCCGAGAGGGCTTCGATGAGATAATCGACCGGCCGGTCGTTGCCGAAGTTCCCGAACGCCCCGACGGCGATGCGCCGGACTCGCTCGTCGTCGCCGGGGGGACGGTCTACCGGTCGGTCGCCGAACGGGTGTCGACACCGGTACTGACTGCCCACGAACCGACTCTGGAGAAACTATCGGGTTTTGATATGACTGGCGTGCGAGAGACGGAGAGTGAGTTCAGCACGGCGGATATCTGCTATTCACGGTCAAGGCTCTGCATCACCTGTGAGGTGGTCAGCCACCGAACAGTCCCGTCTCAGGGGCATACAGAGTCGCCATGGTCGAAGGAAGAGTATTGGTACCACAAGTAGTTTGAAAACGGTCCATTGACCCTCTTCTATGGTCCTCACACCCGATTTGCCCTCCAACTGGCGAGTGCTGCCCTCTGTGTCGGGGGTGCTGGGTGTAGCTCGACACTTCGTTCTACGCCGGAATCTGTCGGTGTCCGTATTACCGAGATTACGGTCCTCAACCGTGAGACGGAACCACACCGTGTTGATGTGATGGTTCGGGATGACAAAACAGACGCGGTGGTGTACTGGACCCGATTCGACGCCCCCGCGGCAACAACTGACAGCGAGTCATCGAAACGCACTGCCATTGGACGGACCGTCTGGAAAGCCCCCGTTTCGGAGGCAGGTGATTACAGCGTTTACGCAGACGCCGACGTTAGGGCGGACGCGACCGACAGTAACTGGGCCGCGAGTGGTTTGCCAGACTCGGGATGTATGGGAGTTGATGTCATTGTCAGCCGTGACGGTGAGTTACGGATTCAAGTGTACTCACAATCTTGCCAATAGACTATTTGCTGTAGAGAGGCCCTGTATTCAGCACAATCGCCGGACTGTATCCGCTATTGTCGGTTTCGGTAGCGTCACTTCATAGAATGGCAGTTGTCACACGTCGAATCCGTTCCGCCTGAGTGCCTCTGCCAGTTCACCGTCAGGGTCCGCCGAAAACTTGACCAGCGATGACTCTGGTCTCGTTGTCGTGTATAGCTCGGAGTCGATATTGTCCGGGATTTCGTTCGTATGAGACTTGTCGACGACTGCAACGGAGATTTTTGGCTTCGAGGCCGTGTCTTCTGACTCACTCATTACCTGCTGGTACGGGAGCGCGACGGTTGGCTTTTGGCATTCGAGTATAAGACCCACGCCACCACAAGCACCGTTGTGGGAAACGACTACAACTACCCAACCTGTCTCGACGGAGAACCAGTCGGACCTCATCGTCGTGACGACACCAGATTTTGTCTCTCCGGTGCTTCTTAGGCTCCCCTCGCACACGACGTACCCATGCCCTCTGACGAACGACGACTGACCGCAGCCGTGAGCAGAGACGACATACTGGCTTCCCTCCGTCCCTTGTTTCTCGGCTCGGAACGAGGTGGTCCTCGACGGACGCTACTGATTGGTCTGGCACTCGGACTCTTCGTGCTGACGTTCTTCGGGTATGAACTCGATGTCTTCTACCACTCTGGTGGCGTCGTCTTCATTCCGTTTCACGCCGCCCTCGTCGGAGTGACCGCTGCGTTCTGGACGGGGTACAGTCGAACCGGGCTACTCTCCGGATGGGTACTCACGTACTGTTCGTTCCTCGGATGGCGGACGGAGTGGGCGACGGATATTTCGTCTCGGCCACTGGTCGAACGCATAGCCTATGTCCTCCAGCCGGAGGGGTTGGTGGTTCTCGCCATCATCGGAATCGGAGTGATGGGAATCGGGGTCACCGCGGGTGCGCTCGCCCGAAAGGCCATTGACACGCTTCGGGCCAAGACTCGAACAGCGACTAACAACTGAGAGTTTCAAGGGGGCACCAACCCCTCTCAGACGGGGTATCGGACGTCAGTACCGGTGGTTCGTCGGGCCATCCCGGCAGGCCACCGGTACACGGGTACAATACTCCGTCTCAGGCACCCTCGACCAGCCGTCGCAGTTGCGCCGGCGG
>ENA-ORDC01000949-ORDC01000949.1-marine-metagenome-genome-assembly--contig:-NODE-949-length-24040-cov-3.225014_pt1 | contig 24040 bp, 14 predicted proteins | sample MGYA00237783_ERZ508515 | MGnify/ENA primary metagenome ERZ508515 (study PRJEB26186, sample SAMN06268792) | marine metagenome | isolation source: Eden Landing Ponds, San Francisco, CA, USA | place... | reverse complement strand
CCCCGCATCGTCTCCCCCTTGACCATGGCATCTGTCGCCTCGTGAAACCACTCCGTCGCCAGGAGGAGTTCCCCGGTCACCGACTCGGCGCTCTCGAAGCGCTCTCCCAGGTGTCCGGCCTCGTGAAATCGGGCGGCCGTGTCGAACGCGTCGTTGGCCGCCTCCAGGTGGTCGGTCGCCCGCTCGAAGGCCGCCAGAGCGTCCATCCACTCGTTGTCCTGGTAGGCCCCGAGGCCGTCGGTCAGGGCCGTCCTGCCACTGCGGTACTGCTCGTGGCCGGCCCGGTACCGGGCGGCCGCAAGCACGTCGCTGCCGATGGCCTCGAAGGCGGCCCGGACCGGCCGCACGTCCGGTGACACGTCGTCCTCGGAGGCCGCCCACGCGTACTCGACGGTCCCGTCGAGGTCGACGACGAACACCGCCTGTCTGGTCGGGTGCGTGGCGTCCTCGTCGTAGACGCCGTAGTCGCGAGCGACCTCGCCGTGGACGTCCGCCAAAAGCGGGATGTTCAGGTCGAACGCCTCGGCGAAGGCCTGGTGGCTCGAGACGCTGTCGCCCGAAATCCCGAGGACGACGACGTCTTTTTGCATCGTGAAGACGTCGAGCGTGTCGAGTCCGGCACTCTCCTCGTCCTGCACCTCGTTGAAGTCGCCGGGATAGAACGCCAGCACGACCACCTGGTCGCCCAGGAACGCCTCGAGTGCGACTGTCTCGACCTCGCCCTCGACGACGGCCGGGAGTTCGAACGTGGGCGCGCCCTGGCCTTCCGCAATCACTACTGTGCCTTTCGGTGTCGGACACTTGAATATACCTGTCCGTTGCCTGTCGAAAGTCGACCGACGGACAGCCACACCCGGTCCACCGCGGTCGGACCCGTGAGACAACGGCTGACGCGGGTCCGGACCACATCGACCGACTCCTCCCCGGAGCCCACCGGTCGACTCCCGCCCGGAACCGCCAGCCCGCTAGTCGTCGGCGTCCGGATAGGGGACGTCGATACGCATGCCGTCGTAGGCGACGTCGGCCGCCTCGAAGACCGCACGGGCCTGGCTCTCGAGCAGTTCCGCACGGCCGCTGTATCTGGTCGAGATGTGGGTCAGCGCGAGGCGTGCCACGTCGGCCTCGGCGGCGACTTCCGCGGCCTCCCGGGCGGTCGAGTGGGCCGTCTCCCTGGCGCGCTCCCGGTGGTCCTCGCCGAAGGTGCCGTCGTGAATCAGCAGGTCGGCGTTTCGAGCCACCTCGACGGTGCGCTCGGTCGGCCGGGTATCGCCCGTGTAGACGACCCGGCGGCCGGGGCGCGGCGGCCCGACGACGGCCTCGGGCTGGATGGTCTCGCCCTCGTGTTCGATTGCCTGCCCGGCGTGCAGTTTTGAGTACTTTGGGCCCGGTGGAATGCCCAGGTCCTCCTCGGCGGTCTCGCGGTCGAACCGGCCCTTCCGGTCGTCCTCGTCGATGACGTACCCGACCGCACGAGTTCGGTGGTCGACCGCGAAGGCACGAACTTCGTAGGCCGCGCGGTCGAGAACCACCCCGTCGTCGGTCACGCCGCGGATATCGAGCGGATACGACGGCGGGTCACCGGCCGCCTCGAGGAGTTTCTCGACGCGGTCGGTCGTCCCCGCCGGCGCGTGCACCGTCAGCGGCCGCTCCCGGTCGTTGAAGTCGAAGGTCTGGACGAGTCCGGGCAGGCCGAAGACGTGGTCGCCGTGGAGGTGGGTCAGAAAGACGTGGTCGAGGTCGAAGCCGGTACCGTAGCGCATCATCTGGCGCTGGGTCCCCTCGCCACAGTCGAAGAGGAGCCGGTCGCCCTCGCGGTTGACGGCGATGGCACTCGGGTTTCGCTCGGTGGTGGGGATGGCCCCGCTCGTCCCGAGAAACGTCACCCTCATCGTCTGGGGTTCGGGGAGGGACAGTAAACGCGTGTCGACTCCCGGTCGCTATCACCCGCCCCGAGCGTCCGGCCCCGGTCTGCTTCGCGGGGAGGACCGCTCACTCGTAGAGCGGGAACTGCTCGGTGAGTGCGTCGACGCGCTCGGCGACGTCGGTTCTGGTGGCCTCGTCGTCGGGAGCGTCCACGACGCGGGCGATGCAGTCGCCGACCTCGCGGATGGCCGCCTCGTCGAACCCGCGGGTGGTGAGCGCGGCGGTCCCCGCCCGGATGCCCGAGGGGTTGAACGCCGAGCGCGTCTCGCCGGGGACCGTGTTCGCGTTGAGCACGATGCCGACGTCCTCGAGTGCCGTTTCGGCGTCCTTGCCGGTGGTGTCCGGGTGGGAGTCGCGCAGGTCGACCAGGACGAGGTGGTTGTCGGTGCCCCCCGAGACCAGCGAGAAGCCGTGGCTCTGTAACTGGTCTGCGAGCGCGCGTGCGTTTGCGACCACCTGCTCTGCGTACTCCTGATAGGCGGGGTCGAGCGCCTCGCCGAAGCCGACGGCCTTCCCCGCGACGTTGTGCATCAGCGGGCCGCCCTGACTGCCGGGGAACACCGCGGCGTCGATGTCGTCGGCGTGTTCCTCGTCGCACATGATGATGCCTCCGCGGCCCGCCCGGATGGTCTTGTGCGTGCTGCCGGTGACGAAGTCGGCGATGCCGACCGGCGAGGAGTGGACGCCCGCGGCGACCAGCCCCGTCACGTGGGCGATATCGGCGAGGTGGAAGGCGTCGACGGCGTCGGCCGCCGCCTGGATGCGTTCCCACTCGACGTCGCGGGGATAGGCGGAGTAGCCCGAGACGATGACGTCCGGTTCGAAGGCCTCTGCCTGTTCCTGGAGGGCGTCGTAGTCGATGTAGCCCGTCTCCGGGTCGACGGTGTACTGGGCCACCTCGTAGGTCTGGCCCGTGAAGTTCGCGGGGTGGCCATGGGAGAGGTGGCCGCCGTGTTCCAGTTCCAGCGAGAGAATCCGGTCGCCCGGGTCGAGAATCGCCAGGTAGACGGCCATGTTGGCCTGCGACCCGGAGTGGGGCTGGACGTTGACGTGCTCGGCCCCCCAGAGCTCCCTCGCGCGGTCGATGGCCAGTTGCTCGACGGTGTCGGCGTATTCACAGCCGCCGTAGTAGCGCTCGCCGGGGTAGCCCTCGGCGTACTTGTTGGTCAACTCCGAGCGCTGGGCCTGGAGGACGGCCTCGCTGACGTGGTTCTCGCTCGCTATCATCGCGAGCGTCTCGCGCTGACGAGTTCGTTCGCCGGCGAGTGCGTCCGCGACGGCCGGGTCGGTCTCGCGCACGGTCTCGTAGTCCATGGTCGTTGCTCGTGGGGGCACCGTCAATAATCTACCTTTCCGGAGCGAGGCCCTGCCCCCTCTCCAGCACCCCCGATGGCGCCGATTGGGGCGCGATTCGGGGACTGACCCCTGTGCCGTCCCTGGGTCACGGCCCGATTCACCGCCGCTGGCGGCCCGGATTCGACGGGCCCGAGAAACAGCAGGTTATAAGGGTTTGGAGTCCTATGCCATTGATATCCATGCAACGGGCAAGTAGACGAGACGTCATCAAAACAACTGGTGTGGGGACGGGCGTGGCCCTCGGGGCGGGGGCAGTGGGGGCCCAGCAGAACGGCCAGTTCGGCAGTGTCGCAACGACCGCCGAGAAGGAGGTCCTGACCTCCTTCGAGGCCAACCTCACCGAGGTCGGCATCACACTCGATACAGACTCACCCGGGGACACGTTCGACATTCCCGTGGGAGAAATCACCGAGGACTTCGGTGGCGAGGCCACGATTGCCGGCGAGATTTACGAGGACGGGACCTGGCAGTCGACCGTCGTCGAGATTCCAGACGGCATCGACATCGCCCTCTGGCTCGGTCTCGACACGGTCGTCGGCCTCGTGCTGGACTGGCTCGACGTCGAGGGCTTCCTGCAGGACACCGACCTCGACGAGGTCGTCGACTGGGCGGTGGACCTCGTCGGCGCCATCGGCTTCGACGAGAGTCAGGCGGCCGGCGTCACCGACCTCGTCGACACTCTCCTCAACGAGATTGGCGTCGACCTGCCCGACTTCGTGCGTGACATGGTCATCAACGCACTCGAGGACTTCCTGGCGAATCCGGATGCCGACACCATCAACGACATTCTCGACATGCTCGACATCCAGACGCTCTCGGACGTCCTGGACCTGGTCGGCATCGACGTGGGCGAACTCGACCAGTTCGTCATGGACCTCATCGCCGACCTGGAACCCGAGGAACTGCTCGGGGACTTCGGGCTCGGCATCGACGTGACCGAGATTACGGGTCAGTACAATCCGGAAGCCAACCAGATGTCCGCGACCTTCGACGACGTCTCCCTGAGTCTCAGTTACGAGGGCGACCAGGTAATCGGATTCGATTCGCCAGTCGGCCTTGGACTGACGACCGAGCAGAGCGGCGACGTCAGTGGCGATAGCGGCAATCTCATGCAGCCCACGTCGTCGCTGACGCTCGTCAACAACGAGTTCCAGATTGGCTTCGAGGAGTTCGGCCTCCAGCAACTCATCGACGTCGAGGACATCGCCAGTCCCATTGCCTGGCTGCTCGATTTAATCTTCGACGTCAGCACGCAGGACGTCGCAGACGTGCTCGATTCCATCGGGCTTGACGACGTCCTCGAGAGCGCCAACCTGGATACGTTCATCGACTGGCTGTTCGACGACGAGGCGGGCCGACACGCCATCGTCCTCGAACTGGACCAGCAAATTGCCGAGCCCGACTCGCTGACGGCACTCGTCTCCCCGCCACCCATCGTGGGTGACGCGCCGCCGGTCGACCGGGACGGCGACGGCCTCTACGAGGACATCCGCGGCGACGGCGAGGCCAACGTCTTCGACGTGCAGGCCCTGTTCGACAATCTCGACGACGAATCGGTCCAGCGCCACTCGGAGAAGTTCAACTTCAGTGGCCAGGACGAGGGCGAGGTCAACGTCTTCGACGTGCAGGCACTGCTGGAAGACGTCGGCGGCCAGTAACCACCCGGCCGTCCCCGTCGTGACTGCGGGTGGCCGCTCTCCGCCCACCACATCGACCTCTCTCGACACGCTTTCTCCGGGGTTTAAGTATTCGAGCGGCGATACTGTCCCAGTATGAGCGGAGCGGCCAGGCGGTGGGCCGGAAGGCTTCCGGTGGGAGGGTATGGACACTGCCCGCCTGCTTCCGGCCCCGGTCCGGCGGCGCTACGCGCTGAAGCTGTTCGCCATCGCCGCGCTGATTATCGGCGTCATCGTCGGGTTCAGCATCCTCGTCGGTCTCCAGGTCTCAGAACGGGTCACGGAGGAACAGCTCGATTCGCTGGAGGCGAACGCACAACTGGAGGCGGCGACCCTCGACCAGTGGATAGACGGCGAGCAACCCTCTGTCAGACAGCTCTCCAGTCACCGCGGTATCGACCCGTCCGCCCCCGCAGCGACCCGCGAGACGCTCCGCCGGGAACTCGCCGCGATGCCGAACGAGACAGCACACCTCCTGGTCGCCGAACGGACCCCAGGAACCGTCTCGATGACGGACAACCAGACCATCGTCGCCAGCACGGACCGGAGTATGGAGGGGCGGTCACTGAACGAGACGAACATCGACTGGAATCCTGCAGTCGGCTACAGCTTCGATTCCATCGACGACGTCGTCCTTTCGTGGGTGTACATCGACGGGGAGGACCCCTCTGTCGCCATCGCCTCGCCGACACCGGATGGCGAGCACGCACTCGTCGCCGTCTACCGGACGAACGTCAGGGCGAGCAACTTCACGAGCGTCGTCGACGAGACGGAGACCGTGGTCCTCGGTGGATTCACGGCCTACGTCCTCTTCGACGACAACAAGTCCAACGTGATGACTCCCTACAAGAACGACCGGGAGAACACGACCATCGGCTCGCTGATACTCGACAGCGACCCCTACGAGCACCTGAGTGGGTCGGTCAAGACCGGCGACGCCGTCAAGGGCTACCACAGTCTCTCCGGCGAGGACGTGGACTGGATTGTCGTCAAGGAAGCCCCGCGGTCCTCGGCGCTGGCCCTGACCGAGGAGGTCCGGTCGGACCTCGCCCTGCTCATCCTGCTGACCGTCCTCGGCTTCGTCCTCGTGGGCGTCGTCATCCAGCGCGGCCCGATTCGGTCGATACAGCGCCTCGCCGGCCAGGCCAACGCCATCGCGGCTGGCGATTTGAGCGTGGACATCGAGGACGAGGGACGGGTCGACGAAATCGGACGGGTCCGGTCAGCCTTCCGGAACACCAAGCAGTACGTCGAGACCATCACCCGACAGTCCGAGGCCCTCTCCAGCCAGGACTTCGACGCGCCCGTCCTGGCGGCGGAGATTCCGGGGCGGGTGGGCGAGTCGATGACACAGATGCGAACCGACCTCGAGCAGTTCATCGACGACATCGAACGGGAGCGAGAGCGGTACACGACGCTGGTCGAACAGAGCAGCGACGGCGTGGTCGTCGTCCAGGCGGGACGGTGTGCCTTCGTCAACGACCGCTTCGTCGACATCACGGGCTACGCCCGCGAGGCACTCCTCGGGACGCCCTTCTCCCGACTCGTGGTCCCCGCGGACCGCGACCTGGTCGAACAGCGGTATCGACAGCGCCTCGAGGGGGAGTCCCCGCCCGACCGGTACGAGGTTGGTATCGAGACGGCCGACGACGAGCGCCGGACCGTCGAACTCTCCATCGCCCGCATCGAACACGAGGGCGACCCGGCCGCCCTCGTGAACGTCCGGGACGTGACGACACGCAAGCGCCGGGAGCGGGCGGTGCAGGCACTCCAGGACGCCACCGAGTGGATGCAGACCGCCGAGACGGCCGAGGAGGTGGCGACGATTGCGGTCGAGACCGCCAGCCAGGCACTCGATTTCCCTCACGCCATCTGTTGGATGCCCGACGAGGCCGAGCAATCACTCGCCCCCGTCGCTGCGACCGACCCGGTCCACGAGGACGGCCTCGTCTCCGCCCTCTCGCCCGACCGCTACGAGTACGCGGTCTTCGAGTCGGGCGAGGTGACCCGCTACTCGCCCGCCCAGGAGAGCGCCGACAATCCCCTCGAGGCGGGTGCCCTCTTGCCACTCGGCGAGCACGGGCTGGTCGCCGCCGGACGCCGCCGCGGTCGCATCGACGACGTCACCCTCGAGGTCGCCCACGCGCTGGCCGAACACACGACGACGGCACTCGACCGCGTCGAGCGCGACCGGGCCGTCCGCGAGAGCGAACAGCGCTTCCGCCTCATCGCCGAGCGCATCGACGCGGTCATCTACCTAGCCACGCCGGACTTCTCGGAGGTCCTGTACGTCAATCCCGCCTACGAGGACGTCTGGGGTCGGCCCGTCGAGACGGTGTACGACGACACCGGGGCCTTCTTCGGGGGCATCGACGCTCGCGACCGCGAGGCGGTGAAAGCCGAGTTCGACGCGATGCTCGCGGACGTGGCCGCCGACGAGCAGGACGAGCGCTACGCCTTCGAGTTCCGGATTCGCACGCCCGACAACGAGGTCAACTGGGTGAGTGCCCAGGCGTACCCGGTCGAACTGGCCGAGGGACACCGCCGCATCGTCGGCATCGCCGACGACGTGACCGACCGCAAACGCCGGGAGCAACGTCTCGAGGTGTTCAACCGCGTGCTCCGGCACAACCTCCGCAATCAACTCGACGTCATCGGAAGTCACGCCGAGATTCTGGCCGACCGGGAGGACCGTCACGCCCGACAGATTCTCTCGGCCACCGAGCGACTCGGGACGACCGGCCGGCGGGCCCGGACAATCGACCGCATCATGTCACGGGAGGTCCAGCCCACCGCCGTCGACCTCCCCGCGCTGGTGTCCCGGACCCTAGAGTCTCTCGACGCCGAGTTCGACCTGGTCGAGGCCGACCAGACAGCGCCACTGGCGGCTGGCAACGGCGACCCCGTCGCGGTCCGAACAGACGTGCCAGAATCGGCGACCGTCCGGACCGACAGGTGGATTCTGGAGACGATGCTCGAGAGTACGCTGGAAAACGCCCTCCGGCACGGGAAGTCGACGGTTACCATCGACGTCGAGACGACGGCGACGGACTGTACCATCGAGATAACGGACGACGGCTCCGGCATTCCCGAGGACGAACTCGCCACCCTGGACGCGGGGACGGAGACCGATCTCCAGCACAGCAGCGGGCTGGGACTGTGGCAGCTCAAGTGGGCCGTCGAGACCCTCAACGGCGACCTCGCCTTCGAGGTGGAGGACGGGACGACCGTCCGGATTTCGCTGCCGAGTCTGGACTCCGGGCCGAACTGAGAAAGGTCACTGCGTGTGGTCCTGGGTGGCCGTCGTGAGCACGTACCAGTTCCCCCCGTCCGTGGCCGTGATGGTGGCGAAAGGCCACTCCTCGCCGTTAATCTCGACGGTGGCCTCGAGGAGCGTCACCTCCGCCGACTCGGCGAGCGAGTCGAGTTCCGCGTCCTCCATCCGGTCGGGGTTGTACCCCGCCTCGTCGATACCTGCGGCGTCTGTGTCCGCGGCGATGATGGAGGCCTCGATGAACTCGACCTCGGTGTTCTCCCCGCGCTGTTCTTCTTGCTCCTGTGGGGTGAGTGGCGAGTCGGGGTGGAGAATCTTCTCCGCCTCGTCGGCGCCACCAGCACTGAAGTACGCTTCCGCGGCCGCCGTCGCGCTGGCTTCGCCCGACTTGCCGTCGCCACCACCGAGACAGCCAGCGACACTCAGTGTGCCGGTTGTCGCGACCAGCCCCACGAACTGTCGTCGTTGCATGTCCGATTCCGGAGACGTGTGGCGGCCATTTAGTAGTATCGTGCTGTGGAGACGTGACCACGCTGGCCACCGGTGAGGTCGCGTGGGGTGGACTGACCGCTCCTGGCCGCCGCCATCGACGAGTGAGTGACCGGTGAATAGCGCGGACCGGCCGCGCTGGCGCGGTCGGCTGCCTTGTCCCCCATGCCAGCGTTTACCTTGCACGTACCCGTACCATGCCAGCGTTTACTTGCCACGTTCCCGTACCATGCCAGCGTTTACCTGCCACGTACCCGTACGCCCGGTATGGCAGACACGCCGACAGATTTCGACCCGGAGTCACCCGAGGAACGGGAGGTGGCTGGTGAGGCGGCGACTGACCGCGATGGATTCCTCTCGCTCATGAGTCACGCCTATCGTGGCGAACTGGGACGGACGACGGCGTGGCGCACGCGCATCGACCGGACGACGAACTGGGCCGTCGTCCTGACAGCTTCGCTGCTAACGTGGGCGTTCTCGAATGACTCCCGGCCACACTACATCCTCCTCATCGGTGTCGTGATGGTGACCGTCTTCCTGGGAATCGAGGGCCGTCGCTATCGCGTCTACGACATCTGGCGCTCTCGCGTGCGGATTCTCGAGGAGAACGTGTTCGCGAACGCGCTCGACCCGGAGGGCGTCGAGCAGTCGAACTGGCGGAAACTCCTCAGCGACGACTACCGCGAGCCGGCGGTGAAGACACCGGTCGTCGAGGCGGTATCCCGCCGCCTCCGGCGCGTGTACTTCGCGCTGATCTCAGTCCTGATCGTCGCCTGGGTCGTCCGGTTGACCGTCTTCGCCGACCCGTCGACCGGCCTCGTCGAGACGGCCACCGTCGGAGAGGTTCCCGGGACCGTAATCCTCGCGAGCGTCGGCGCCTACTACCTCGCCGTCGTCGTGCTGACATTCTGGCCGGGCGGGCGGCAGGCAAAGGGCGAGTTGCGTTCGCGACCCGGCTCGACGGAGTGGAAGTGACACTTGGAACAGAATCGAATTCCGAACACTCAACCCCCGAAACGGGAGATATCGGTCGGTTGCACTGCAATTCGACACAGAAAATTTAATTATGGTTCTGGAACGGATAGGGGTATGGATACGACCGAGCGCGAGTCTTCGGTGCCGACCGGGTTGGCAGTGGTACTTGTTGCAGTCGGCGTCGGCAGTGTCCTGGTCCTTACCGGACCGGTGGGACTGGCTGTCGCCGAGACCACAGGCAACCAGGGCGACGTCGGAATCGAGGGGGCCGCTTCCACCCCGGGGACCGTCTCCTCCCCATGGACCGCCTCCTCCCCGGGGACTACCTCTGCGCCCGAGACCGTCGGGAGCACCGCAGCGTCAATCGACGGCTGTACGACCATCGACTCCCCGGGCGAGTACGAACTCGCCAGCGATATCGCGGGTAACGAGACGTGTCTCGAGATTACCGCGAGCGACGTCCTCCTCGACGGGCAGGGGCAGGCACTCGACGGTCTCGACTACGTGACGGGGGTCGGCGTGGCCATCAACGGCACCGCGGTCTCGAACGTGACGGTGGCGAACCTCACCGTGGGGACGTTCTACAACGGTGTCTCCGTCGAACAGGCCGCCGAGGTGACGCTCCGGAACCTCACCGTGACGGACAGCGGCGCGGACGCCGTCACCCTCGACGGTGTAGCGAACGCGAGCGTTCTGGACAGCAATCTCTCCGCCAACCGTGGAAGTGGACTCCACGCTGCCGACGCGACCAGCGCGCTCGCAATCGAGAACAGTACGATAGCCGCGAACACCGTCGGTGGGAACGCCTTCTCCGGCCTCCTCGTCGAATCGAGCAGCGCCCAGGTCACCATCGAGAACAACACCATCCACCAGAACCCGGGTGAGGGGATTCAGGTGGTCAACGGCGTCCCGGGCGTGGCGATTCGGAACAACACGATTTCGAACAACGCACGCGCCGGCGTCCTGGTCGATGCCTCCGCCGGCCCCGTCCTCGCCGACAACGTGGTGACGGCGAACGAGCGCGGGATTCAACTCGGCAGCGTCCCCGTTCCCGGTGTCTACACCTCCGCCGACAACGCCACCCTCACGAACAACCACATCTCCGACAGCGATACCGACGGCATCGCCATCCTCGGGTCGGACGACGTCACCGTCGCGGACACCACCGTGACGAACGCCGGTGCCGACGGCCTACACCTGGAGGCGGCCGAACGCACAACGGTCCGCGACACGACGACGCGAGACAGTGCCGTCGACGGCCTGCGGGCGACAGACGGCCTCGACCTGTCCATCCAGAACGTCACCGCGGTGCTGAACGGCGATGCTGGCGTCTCCCTCGATGGCGTGGATAACGCGACGGTCGCCGAGGGCGAACTGCGCGACAACGAGAGGCAGGGGCTGTACGCGACCGACGCGGCGACGGCGCTCCGCGTCCTCGACAACACCGTCGCCTCGAACTCGGAGGGTGGTGGCGGGTACACCGGCCTCTACGTTGACTTCAGCAGCGCGCAGCTCGATATCGAGAACAACACCGTCGAGACCAGCGGCGGCGGTGGTATCGGCGTCTACGGCGTCTCGGATGCGACCGTCCGGAACAACACCGCTACCGCGAACGGCGGGCCGGGCATCGAACTCGACGTCGGGTCGGACGACGCCACCGTGGCCGACAACGTCGCGACCGGCAACCAGGAGTCGGGCATCTACATCGCCGCGTCCGACGGTGTCGTCGTCTCGGACAGCAACGTCTCCGGAAACGCGAACGGCACGGTCCTCGCCGGGTCGACGGACGTCACCGTCCGGGACACGCTCGCGACGAACAACGACGACTGGGGCGTGGTCGCGGCCAACCACGCGACCATTTCGACGGCGACGAATCTCACGCTCGGTGGCGGCACGTCGGTGAACGGCTCGCTGCACGGCCTCGCCCTGCGGGGGGCAGCAATCTCGCCGTCGCTCCCCACCGACTCGGCACGCTTCGGGCCGTTCCTGAACGCCACGAACACGACCGCCGACGGCTGGCTCGCACTGGACTACGACGGGGACTCCCTGGCCGTCGGGCAGGTCGAGTCGTCGATGCGGCTCTGGCGGTACGACGGCGCCTGGACCGAGGCCGCAGGCGACACGAACGCGGTCGATACGGCGAGCGAGACGGTCACCGCGAACGTCACGGCCTCGGGAACGTTCACGCTGCTGGCCGATGAGGTCCCGGTGACGAACCTCTCGCGGGACAGCCACGACTTCGGAGACGTTCACCTCGACGGTCCGACCGCCAGCGCGACGGTCACCGTCACCAACGACGGTGCCGCCGCCCTGAACGTCACCGGGGCCGGCATCACGGGCCCGGCTGCCAGCGCCTTTTCCACCCCGCCAATCATCGGCAACGACACGGTCCAGCCCGGCGGGAGCACCGACATCCCCTTCGAATTCGCCCCATCGACGCGCGGCGAGAAGAACGCGACGCTCGCCATCGCCCACGACGCGGAAGGGACGTGGTCGAACGTCTCGCTCTCGGGCCGTGCCGTCGCCCCTGACGTGAACGTGACGACGGCAACGCCCGTCGACTTCGGCGCGGTGAACGTCGGCGACCTCTCGGACGAGCTGACCCTGACACTCGAGAATAACGGGACGGCCCCACTGGACCTCCCGGACGCGACGATTGACGGCCCGGACGCCATCGCGCTCGACTTTGACGCTGGCGGCAATCCGACGCCGTATCTCTTGAGACCGGACGAGACGGTGACAGCCGAACTCGAGTTCCAGCCGCTGTCGACCGGCGAGAAGACGGCGTTTCTCGAGGTGGCACACAACGTCTCCGACCGAGACGTGGTGAACGTGACGCTCGGGGGGACCGGTGTCACGCCGAACGTCTCGGTCGCCCCGTCGGCAGTTGACTTCGGCACGGTGCGTCTCGACGAGACTGGCGAACGCACGGTGACCGTCGCGAACAACGGGGGTGCGCCACTGGCGGTCTCGTCGTCGACCGTCTCGGGTGCGAGCGCGTTCGCACTGAACGGGACGACCGCCCCATTCGTCGTCGGCCACGGCGAGTCGACCGACCTTCGCGTCGCGTTCGCGCCGAACGCGAGCGGGCCGGCGTCGGCGACGTTGACCCTCGAGCACAACGCCACCAACGCGACGGGCGACGCCATCGACCCCGTGACCGTCTCGCTGAACGCGACGGGTGTCGGCCCGAACGCCTCGGTCGCCCCGGCGACCATCGACTTCGGCGAGGTCCCCGTCGGCGAGGCGGCCACCTCGACCGTCGTCCTCTCGAACGAGGGGAACCGGCCGCTCGACGTCACGAGCACCACTCTCGTGGGGAAAAATGCGAGTGCCTTCGCCGCATCGAACGCCTCGTTCGTGGTCGCGGCGGGCGACAACGAGACGGTTTCCGTCTCCCTCGACCCCGACACGATGGGCACGAAGATGGCGACACTGGAACTCGCCCACAACGACAGCGACGCCTCGCCGACGACCGTCTCGCTGTCGGGAACGGCGATTGCTCCCGTCGCGAACCTGACCCCGGCCCCCCTGGAGTTCGGTGCGGTCCACGTCGGGACGACCGCGACCGCGACCGCCACCGTCACCAACGACGGCACGGCCCCGCTGGCTGTCAGCGGTATCGACGTGAGCGGCGGGAACGAGACGGCCTTCCTCGCGCCCGTGGTCCCCGACAACACCACGATTCACCCGGACTCCACTGCCACGTTCGCCGTCGAATTTTCACCCGACGGGAGGGGCCTGCAGCAGACGACGGTGACGGTCTCCCATAACGGCAGCTCGTCGCCATCGAACGTCTCGGTGACAGGAACTGCCGTCGCCCCGAACGTGAACGTGACCACGACGAGGCCCGTCGCCTTCGGCGCGGTCAACGTCGGGAACGTCTCGGAGATGCCAGTGACCATCGAGAACAACGGCACGGCACCACTGGACCTCCCGGAGGCGTCCATCCAGGGACCGGACACGGCGGTCTTCGACCTCGTCCCCGGGAGCGACCCGACGCCGGCTGTCCTGGGGCCGGGCCAGACGGCGACAGTCGAACTCACCCTGCAGCCCGACTCGACCGGCGAAAAGACCGCGTTCCTGAATGTCAGTACCAACGTCACCGACCGGGAGGAGGTCAACGTGACGCTACTCGGGGACGGTATCGACACCGAGTCGCCGGCGCTCACTGGGGCGACGGCGGTCGACGCCAACGACTCCGCGGTACTCGTCGGCCGTGGCGACGCGGTCGCGGTGAACGTCACCGTCACCGACAACGTGGCCGTCGACACCGTCACCGCGAACGCCTCGGTGCTGGGCAACGGGACGGTCGAACTCACCGACGCAGATGACGACGACGAGTACGACCGGACCATCGCGGTAGACGCCGGGAACGCCACCGACGGCACTCACGTGCTGTCGGTGTCCGCCACCGACGCCGCCGGCAACGACGCGACCGTGGCGACGAGCGAACTCGTGGTGGACACGACGAACGCGACGCTGACAATCACCTATCCGTCGGATGGCGCGGCGGTGGCCGTGGACGACCCGCGGCTGAACGGGACGGTCGGTGACGCGACGTCGGGCGTTGCCGGGGTCGTGGTCGACTACGGCGACGGCAACGGGTGGGTTCCGGCCACCGAGGTAGCCCCGGGGAAATGGGAGGGACCAGCCCCGTCGCCACTTCCCGACGGCGAGTACACGTTCGCGGCGCGGGCGACCGACGACGCCGGCAACGTCGGCCCGACCGTCACTGCCACCGTCACCGTCGACACGACCGCGCCGACGGCCGACGCCGGGGCGAATCAGACCGTCGACGAGGACACGGCCGTCGGTTTCGACGCCAGTGCCTCGACGGACAACCTGGACATCACCGGCTACGAGTGGGATTTCGATGACGGCACGACCGCGACCGGAACGACACCGACGCAGACCTACGCCGACCCCGGCACGTACACGGCGACCCTCACCGTGTCCGACGCCGCCAGCAACACCGACACGGACACGGTCACCGTCACGGTACGGGACGTGACGCCGCCGAGTGCCGATGCCGGAGCAAACCAGACGGTTACCGCTGGAACCCAGGTCGAATTCGACGGGACGGCATCGTCGGACAACGGAAACCTCACCGGCTACGAGTGGGCCCTCGGCGACGGCACGAATGCCACCGGCCCGACACCGACACAGACGTACACCGCCCGTGGCACGTACACGGCGACCCTCACCGTCACCGACGCCGCCGACAACACCGACACCGATACAGTCACTGTCACCGTCGAATCGGCACCACCGGATTCGGTTACAGTCGGCACGGAACCCGGAGACGTGACCGCTGGCGACTCCATCACGGGCCCGCCAACGGCGACTGTTACCGACGCGTTCGGGAACCCGGTCGCGGGCGTCGAGGTGACCGTCGTGGCCAACGAGTCCGGCGTTCTCTCCGGGACGACGGCCGCGACGACCAACGAGTCGGGGCAGGCGGTCTTCGACGACGTCTGGAGTGACACTGCCGGAAGCTACCGCCTCACGTTCGACGTGACCGGTGTGAACTCCGACGCGACGAGCGAGGCGTTTGCGGTCGAACCCGGGTCAGTCGCCAACGTGACGCTCTCGCCCGTTGCGAACCAGACTGTCGCCCCCGGCGACTCGGTCGCGTTCGACGCCACCGCATTCGACACCTTCGGGAACGTCGTCGAGGACGACGACGGCACGTTCTCCTGGCAGAACGCGACCGAAAATGGCACGTTCGAGGCGAGTGAGACGGGACGGTACGCGGTGACCGCCGAATTCGAGGGAGTCGTCTCGGCCCCGGTGACCGTGACCGTCCAGCGAGCCATCGCGTACAATCTCACGTTCGAGGCGCAGGGTATCGAGAACGGGACCGTCACGGTCGAGAACGTCTCCGCGGGTGGCATCGAGGCTGCCGTTCTTCTCACGTACGACTCCGGCGGTCAATCCTCGGTGCCTGCGGGGGCCGCCAAAGCGGGCCCAGTCCTCGCTGGCAAGACCGTGGGCACCGTCGACGGTGGGGCCGTGCCGGTCACGCTCGCCGACACCGGTGGGTTCCCCGGGAATCACACGGCTCACCTCCTGCCGGCCGAGGAGGTGAGCAATACGACCGAGGTCGGCGCAGTCATCTCCAACTCCACACTCGCAGCGGTCGGGGCGGCAAGCGAGGCATACGTCTCGGTCGAGGTGGGTGACCAGCCTGCACGCGACACGACGGGTGACGGCCTGCTGGACGACGTGCGCGGCGACGGGACTGTCGATATCTTCGACGTGCAGACACTGTTCGCCAATCTCGACGAGCCGGTGGTCGAGGAACACGCGGCCGTGTTCGACTTCCAGGGGTCGAACGCCGACCAGGTGACGGTGTTCGACGTCCAGGCGCTGTTCAACGCGGTGTGAGAGACCCACGCCGCGCGCCTGGGTCGCTCGCACCACTCGCTCGCTGTAGTGCTCGGTCAGGGATTTGAGGAGGTCCTTTGGAGTATCTTATTCCCTCAGAAAGTACTATATCCCTCAAGAGTGTAGAGGATACTGATGGCCGAGGATATCGTCGACGAATCGGTCGCCGACTGGGTGACGGAAACGACGCCCCGAGAGCGAGTCCACAGTGTCGTCGAGCGGGCCGACGACCCGCTATCGGCCGACGAGGTTGCAGACGGGGCAGAAACGACACCGAAAACCGCACGCAAACATCTCGAGGAACTGGCACAGGAAGGGTTCCTCACGAGAACCTCACAGCCAGACCGACAGGCGACACTGTATCGACGGTCACCGACGTCGCTCGTGACCGAGGAAGCAGCCCACATCAATCGCGCGGTGTCACAGTCCGAACTCACCGAGCGCATCGCGGCAATGGAGCGTGACCTGCAGTCCTATCGCGAGACGACGGGCGCAGACTCCCCGGCAGACGCTGTCCTCAAGGACGAGGCTCTCGACGACGAACTGCTGTACGAGTGGCGCAGCACGCGGCGGAATTTGCGGTTTGCCAGGGCTGCACTCGCAATCTCGCGGGCAGAGGAAACCGTCGACCGGTCGTTCGCACGATGACCGGTCCCGGCGACGAGTCCCACTCGCTGCGGGGCGCATCGGACAGACGTGCCTTACGGACCATCCGGCGGGTGTTCGACTCACAGGAACCGCTGGCGACCGGAGCGTTCGACGACGTGGTCGACCCCCAGGTACTCGGACTGCAGTTTTCGGATGGCGTCGGTGGTGCCGACAGTGCGCGTCTCGACGTCCGATGGAGTACCCGGAACGACTACAATTTCCACTACACGGACAGCGAGGGACGAAACTGCAGGTGGGACCGCCATCCACACGAGTTTCCGACACCCACTGGCGCTACACACTTTCATCCGCCACCAGATGCATCGACGGCAGCCGATGCCGTCGAGCCCTCGTGTCTCGACGAGACTCGAGTCGACATCGTCGCACGGGCGATACACAAACTGTGGCGGCGGGTCTACGAACAGGGCTCCTTCGAGGACGTGAATACGGCCGGGAATCCGCCGTAATCGTCGGGTCGGACACGAATTGAGCGCGGGTTCTCCCCGTATTCACTCGGAACGCCTTCGAGGAGAAGGTCGACGACCTGGAGATGATGGACCGCCTCTCCGCCGGAAGCGAAGTCACAGAGGAAGACGTCGAAGCACTCGCCGAGAGAATCGATTCCACTGTCTCACAACGACTGGCAGAGCAGTGAGCCCCGAAAACGCGCCGTCTCGTATTTCCCAAGGTTTTAGCTTCTTTGAACCATTAGAGCAGTCATGAATGATGAAACGGTTCAAAGCGAGGGGCCAAAAGCGGGAACATACGTTCGGCTCCCGGTCCCGCTGGGAGAACCGGATGCATTCCGATACGGGGCAACTGCTGATATCCTCCACATCCTGGTCGACAATCCAGAGCGAGGGTTCACGAACCGAGAACTCCACCGGGTAACGGGAAACGGACTGAGTGGGGTGAATACCGCCGTCGATACGCTCGAAGCACTGGGCGTGGTCACCGTCGACCGGTCTGGCCGTGCGAACGCAGTTCAAATTGACCCAGCGATGCTCGTCAAGGCCGATGACCCAGTCACAGCCATTCCACAGGCAGCGTATCACGCACCAGTCAGAGGGATTCTCAGTCGGCTCGACGAACGGATTGCCGACAATGTTGGCGTCGTCCTCTTCGGCAGCGTCGCAAGCGGAAGCGCCAATCGAACGAGCGACATCGACCTGTTCGTCATCGTCGACGGGGACAGAATGCAGGCACAGCGTAAGGCACACGACATCGAACAGGAAATTGCCGACGAGGAATTTGACGGCGACCGGTACGAGGCACACATCGTCGTCGAATCCAGCGAGTCGGCCTCGAACCACGACCGGATTTCGGACATTCTCACCGATGGGCTGACGCTCAGAGACTCGCCGGGACTCGACGCGGTCAAACAGGAGGTGTTCGGAAATGGGTCTGCGGGAGGTCGTCGACGCGCTCGAACGTGCCGAACAGTTACTGGCGGATGGTGAAACCGGGCCGGCACAGGACTCGCTGTCCTGGCAGCGAGCAACCGACGACGCCGACATCCAGCTCGGAAAGGCGTGTGCCATGCTGGGGACGTGCCGACAGCTTCGGCGAGGGACGAACAACTACGTCAGCATCGTCGAACTGTCGTTCAACGCAATCGAGCGGTCATTCCAGTTTTATCTCGTCGAGATGACGACGGCAGAGTCGGTAGACTACCGGAAGCACGAGGAGGTGTTTGACGACATCGCAGTGCGAAACGTCTTCTCAGATGCGGCTGTCGCTGGTCGGGTCGAAGCCTTCCGCTCCGAACATCGGTCGCGGTTCTACTACGACATCGACCGGCCCGGCCGAGACTTCGCCATGGCGATGCACGACCTGGCGGAAGCAATTCACCAGTATCTCGTCGAATTTGCCGACGCTCACTCCCGGTGCAACTGCGACGACCGATAATAATCTGTGAGGGGTGCCTCTCCATTGAGGGAGACAGCTACCCCGAACTGAATTCCCCGAGTCCAGATTGCTCGTGGGCCAGCGGCTCGATGACCTGCAGACGTCGTTTCGGGATTCTTGACCCGCGTCGAAATCTCGTCGGCTGCGAAATCATCCTCCGGGAAATAGCTCCACGGCGGTACGGGCAAAAATGAATCTCACTACCGTCGTCACACGGGCATAAGCACTCTGTTATAGGCGATTTTCCCGTAAAAATGATGCTCGGTCAGGGATTTGAACCCGATGCCAGACGTGCTCACTGCGTTGCGCGCGTCTGCCGTGGTTCAAATCCCATTCCCTGCGCGCTTCGCTCGCTCACAGAAGTTCGCTCGCTGTAGTGCTCGGTCAGGGATTTGAACCCTGGTCTTCGGCTCGAAAGGCCAAAATGATTGGCCGGACTACACCAACCGAGCGCATTCCCGAGTCAGTCAGGGCGGCTAATAAACCCTGCCTTTCGCCCGATGGCTGCAACCGACTCCCACGGTACCGTCAGTGGATTTGAGACGGGTATTCGACCTCCCGCTCGTCGCCCCCTGGAGGCGAACGAGACGCTGGACGTGGCCACCACTGGTTTATTGTCACAGTCTGTCAAGAAGGGACAATGCCCGTCCGGTCTCGGCTCGCTCGACTCTGGGAATACCTGTGGCGGCTGGACCGGGAGACAAAACAGCTCCTTCGGATGGAGCCCGTCGCCCTGCTTGAGCAGTCTCCGGGAATGGACGAACGAGAGCGGGAACTGACAAAACGGCTGCTGGGCGACGGTGGTCGGTCCCACGACGATGGAGACGAAACGACCACAGACGGGACCGACGTCGGGAGTCGGGGTGGGGCCGGAACAGACGGCGACCCGGCAGGAGGGAGTGGCGCTGACTCGGCGGCTGGCGGCGCGCCAGATGGCGAAGACCCTGACGGCGAGGACCAGTCCGGCGGGGGCGAGGACGACCCCGAAGACGAGGCGGATTTCGACGCTGGCTTCGCCCGGTCCGAGGAGGGGTCGACCTTCGACACGGGCGGGGCGTACGGACTCCGACAGAAGGTCGGCCTCCTGCTCGGTCCCCTCCTGTTCGCGGCGATTTTGCTCGCGCCGAACCCCGAGGGACTGACCTGGGCCGGACAGGCCACCGGCGCGACGACCGCGTGGGTGGCGGTGTGGTGGATATCGGAGGCGATTCCGATTCCCGCGACGTCGCTGTTGCCCATCGTCCTGCTGCCGGTGTGGGCTGGCTGAGGTGGCTGGTGGCACTGCGTTCGAGACCGACCTGAAGCCCCACCGGAACACCCGGTGGTTCGCCGCCATCCGGCGTTAGCCACCGGTCGTTCACGAGATTCCGGACCCGTCGGCAGTCACGGCCGGCGTGGGTTTTCACCCGCTCGATACCGCTATTCGACGCGGCCACCGAGTTGATACCACAGTTTCAGGATACTCGGAAGCACGAAGACGGCGACGACGAACGAACTGAGCAGCGCGAACGCCACCAACAGGCCGATTTGACGGACGTCCGGAAACGGCGACAGCGAGAGCGTGACGAACGCGGCCACGGTCGTCACGGTACTCCCGAGGAGTGCCCCACCAGTCCCCGCTGTCGCCGATTCGAGGGCCTCTATGGGGTCCGTCGTTCGCTCCAACTCCTGGGCGAACCGTTCGCTGATGTGAATCGTGTAGTCAGTACCGAGACCGATGGCGAGACTCATCAGCAATGCAGTGAGAAGTGTCAGCGGGACATCGAACAGCCACATCGCCCCGAAGACCCACGTGACGACCATCCCGATGGGAGCGACGGTCACCGCTCCCAGACTCGCACTCGATTTTCGGAGGCGATAGAGGACCATCAGCAGGAAGAAGATGACGCCGAGTGCGACGAGAAGCGTCTGGATGACGTTGTCGGTGAGCCGGTCTATCTCGACGAGGAAGATGACGTCCTGGCCGGTCGCCGTGGCAGTCACGCCGGAGCCGCCGGCAATGATACTGGCACTCCCTCGCAGCGCAGCCGCCGAGTCCCGGAAATCAGCGTCCTGTCTGACGGGCATGATGAGACGTGCCGACCGATACTCGCCGTCGTGTCGTTCGATGACGTGTGCGGCCTGGTCGGGAGCGGCGGCGAACAGTGCATCGTACACGCCGCGGACGTTCCGGTTCGGAACGTCGTTCCCTGTCGTATCCGCGGCCGCCAGTGTCGTGGCAAAGGTGTCGTTGTCGGCGGCGGTGTCACGCATCACCGAGAGCGGACTCTGGATGTCAGTCGTTCCATCGGAACGCTCGAATGCCACGCCAGACGCGACGAATTCCCGCTGGGCCCGTGACATGCGCAGCTGGGTTTCCGGAGCGATTACGTTCCCCTCGAGGAGAATCTGTCCGGCCTCCACACCTGGCCCGGAGCGGACGAAGTTCTCCTGCACGTAGCCCGCGTTGTCGAGGTACTCGTACCGGTCCAGGCCGAATGGCTCGGGGAGTTCCTGTTGCCACTGGGCCGGTTGTTCGGGTTCGTACGCGACACTCGTATCGAGTGCGCCGAAGGCGAAGATGCCACCGACAGTGAGCAGGAGAGCGATGGCGACGACGCTCACCGCGGAGAATCGGGCTGCCGACACCCCGGTGGTGAGAAACCGTCGCACGCGTCCGGAGGCGATACCGAGCGCCGGTTTCTGCCGGTCACGGCCGAACCGCTCTGCGAGCCTGTCGAGTTCGACCTTCAACGCGGGGACAATCGACACGAACACGACGAATGCGGCGACGACGCCGAGGGCAGTCGCGATGACGAGCACTCTGATGTCTGCGAGTGGGCTCGTCGCATTCGACAGGAATCCAATCGCAGTCGTCATCGTCACCAGCAACAGGGCAATTCCGACCCCGTCGAGGGCACGCTGCATCGACGGTCGGACTCCCCGGTCGGTTTCCTCGCCGGCCTCGCTGAGCGTGTGCTTCCGGCCGCCGGTCCGTTCTTCCCGGTACCGCATGAACACGTGTAAGCCGTAGTCGATGCTCAGCCCAATCAACAGGATGGGTGCGATGATGGACGCGTTACCGAACGGGACGTTCAACCAGCCCAGCAGCCCGAACATCCAGACGAGCGTCAGTACGACCCCGAACATCCCGACGACCACGTCGAGGACATCGCGGTAGGCAAATATGAGCGCAATCAGAATCAGGAGCAGCGCAATCGGACCGATGAGCAACAGCGTGTCGGTCGTCGCCTGCGTCTGGAGTTCCAGCAACGCCGGCCCGGTCAGCATGAAGTAGTTGTCTGCTCTTTCGTCGTCATCGAGTCGGTCGAACAGGACCTGCTGGGCATCGGCGACCGGTCCCGTGAGTGCCAGTTCGTCCTGGGGTTCGCCCTCGAACACGAACACCATCGTCCGCGACTCGGCCGTGGTCGTCTCCCGGTCGTACGTCCGGGGCATCAGGCTCCGCGCCTGTTGCTCTTCGTCGAGAACACGACCCACGACCTCCCTGACCGCCACTGTCTCGGCCCCTTCCAGGGCATCGATTTGCGTCTCGAGGTCTGCCTCCGGGTCCTCTGCGAGTCGAACCGCGACCCGATTCGAAACACCGACGACCGGCGCCGCCGGATGGGCCACATCGCTGACCGCGGTCTCCTCGAGTACCACCTCCTGGTAGCGAAGCGTCGCGAGCATCGAGTCTTTCGACAGGACGTTCCCACCTGTGTTCTGGACGTACACGGCGACCGAGGTGACGTTCTCGGTTTCTTCACCGTAGTTCGCCTCGATGTAATCCAGTTTCTCCTGTTCGATGCTGTCAGAGGCGAACTCGTCCTCCGTCGGGCCTGGAATCGATGTCGCACCCGCACCAACCAACACTGTCGCCACCAAGACGACCGCAATCGTCACCTTGCTATGAACCGTGACAGTAGAGACGAGGCGGTCGATTACTGATTGGACCATTGAGATGTCGTATTAGACATATGTGTAGAGCAACATAACTATTCTGATTTAACCAACATATCAACCCTGTTCGGTCTGGCCTGAGATATCGACCCAGGAGAAACGGTCACTGCATTGTGATTGGCTCCACCTTCGAATCACGGCCAAAACAGTTGCTGGTCGCGAATCGTGCGGACAGACCGCTCGGTCGGGGATTCGATGCGAGGGACTGGACCGAACGACCGAACTGAAGGTCTGGACTGCAGTAACTGTCGTCTGAGAGCCCGACTCGCCTACTTCCCCTCGAACTGCGGGTCCTCGTCGCTCTGGAGTTTCGTGATGCCCTCCATCACGTCGTCGGTCGTGATGAGGTGGCCAAAGGAGAAGGCCTCGACCTCGAGGCCGGCGTCGGTGTCGTCGCGGCCTGCCTTCATCGCCTTCTTCGTGTACTCCATGGCCAGCGGCGGGCCGCGGGCGAGGTCGTCGGCCAGTTCGACCGCGGCCTCCTCGAGTTCGTCGTTGCCGACGACCTCGTTGACGAAGCCGTAGTCTTCCATGGTCTCGGCCTCGTACTGGTCGGCCGTGAAGATAATCTCGCGTGCGCGACCCTCGCCGACGACCGCGCGCAGGCGCTGGGTGCCGCCCCAGCCGGGCAGCAGTCCGAGGTCGAACTCCGGCTGGCCGAAGGTCGAGCGCTCGGTCGCGATGCGCATGTCCGCGCAGGTGGCCATCTCCATGCCGCCACCGAGACAGTAGCCGTCGATACCGGCGACGACGGGCATCGCAATCTCCTCGAGCTTGCCCCAGACGCGCTGGCCCTCGCGGGAAAGGTCGATGGCGTCGATGGGGTTGGCCGACCCGGCCATGCCCATCGCGTCCGCGCCGGCGGAGTAGGCGCGGTCGCCCGCGCCGGTGATGAGGACGCCGCGAACGTCCTCGTCCGCCTCGAACAGTTCGAGGGCCGCCTCGAACTCCTCGATGAGTTCGAGGTTGATGGTGTTGAGCTGGTGGGGCCGGTCGAGGACGATCTGGCCCACCATGTCCGTGGGGTACTCGACGCGGATGTTCTCGAAGTCGGGCGTGTCGTCGTCCGCACCGGCGTCGTCACCGCTGTCGCCGTGGAAGCCCCCGGCCTCGGCGGCCTCGCGGAGGCCATCGGAGACTGCATACCGCGCCGCGCCGGTCTCCTCGTGACGCGTCTCGAGGACCTCGACGAGGTCGGCGAGTCCGGCCTCGTCACAGAGTTTCGCCGGTCCCTTCGGGAACGCCGCGCCGAGCATCACGGCCTCGTCGATGTCCTCGGGTGGGGCGACCTCCTTCTCGATGAGTTTCCCCGTCTCGTTGGCGAGGACGGCGACGAGCCGGTCCCGGACATCGTCCCGTGTGGCGTCGGCCGGCACGTCCGGGCCGCCGTCCTCGTAGTCGTAGAAGCCCTCGCCGGTCTTCTGGCCGTAGCGCTCCTCCTCGACGGCGCGCTGGAGGA
>ENA-ORDC01000948-ORDC01000948.1-marine-metagenome-genome-assembly--contig:-NODE-948-length-24052-cov-3.162795_pt1 | contig 24052 bp, 14 predicted proteins | sample MGYA00237783_ERZ508515 | MGnify/ENA primary metagenome ERZ508515 (study PRJEB26186, sample SAMN06268792) | marine metagenome | isolation source: Eden Landing Ponds, San Francisco, CA, USA | place... | reverse complement strand
CGCCGCCTGCTTTTACCGCTGTCCGACGGTCAATCGCGGTCGTTGGTTTGTCTGCCGACACGTTAGTCTTAGTCTTCGAATCTTTGCCATCTAATGGCATGGTAATGGTTCTGGATGGAGTGTATAAAAAACCCCAAGGTGACCACTACGGTTGCCGGTTGCTAGTAACAAGTCACGGGTCCACTTCCAAATCAATACAATTGAATACTGGCCGTCTCTGAAGCCCTAACCCCATTCTTGCCCTATGTGGACGATATCGAGGGGGCAGTACTCGGCGACTCCCGAGTGTCTGTCACTTGCTCGTAGGCATAAGCCATCTCAATGAGCCGGTGTTCACTGTGTGGCGTGCCAAGTATTTCGACGCCAACCGGAAGCCCACCTTCGGTGAGTTCACCCGGGACTGAAATCGCAGGACACTGAGTTTGTGCGGCGATGGGTGTATTCGTGGGGAAGTTGGCTGTCGTGTACCGGTTGCCAATCTCAGAGATTTTGGGAGGCTCCTCCTTCACGTCGGGGAACACAATCGCGTCCAAGTCGTTGGACGCGAACGTTTCTAACACATCTCGACGGAACGATTCCTGCATGAGCGTGCTTTTCCAATAGTCAAGTTCAGATTCGGGGTCGTCAGTTGTCTCGGCGATGTCGCGGATGAGATCAAGATCCTCTTGATAAGCACCAGCTTCGTAGATTTCTCTGACGGAATCATACGGAATTTCGGCACGTGCTTCGAGGAAAGCGTTTAGATGAATTGTACCGTGGTACCCATAAACTGTCGTCTCCTGAATTTGTTGATCCACATCGGCAATTGAGACCGGATCAACTAACTCTGCCCCAGCCTCGGCCATCCGTTCCAACGCAACCTCAACGGAGCGGGTGACGGACTCAGCCCTCGGGTCTTCACCACCAAACGCGTCGCGGAGCACACCAATCCGCTTCCCTTCAAGCCCATCTTCGTTTAGATAGTTCATATAGGAGTCCACTGGAGACTGTGCGGTAGCCCCCGTCCAGGCATCCTCAGCGTCGTACCCCACGAGCACATCCAGCAAACGTGTCATATCACTAACTGTTCTGGCAACAGGCCCTGGGGTGTCCTGTCGAGGAACAATCGGCGAGAAGCCAGTTCGGCTGATTAGACCGGTGGTAACACGTATCCCGAAGAGGTTGCAGTTCGCCGAGGGCACGCGAACCGAGCCACCGGTGTCCTCTGCGATGCCCACTGTCCCCAAATTCGCCGCGACCGCCGCTCCCGTGCCGGCGCTTGACCCTCCGGGATCCCTTTCAGTATCATAGGGGTTCTTGGTCTGTCCTATTGCTGAGGAGCAACCGAAATAGGAGGAGGCCCAATCCGGGAGATTCGTTTTTGCAAGAACCACCGCACCAGCATTTTTTAGATCTGTGACCAGTGTTGCGTCTGTTTCAGGGACGTAATCGGTGCAGGTTTCAGAACCAAAGGTGGTTCTTAGCCCAGCGGTCTCAGCCTGATCTTTGACGAGTACTGGAATACCATGAAGTGGGCCAGTTAACCCACTTTCTTCCATCGTCTCGTCTAGTTCAGCTGCACGTTCCACAGCATTGTCATTGACGGTGACAATGCTATTCAGCTCTGGACCGGCTTGGTCGTACTTCTCGATACGGTCGAGATACTGGCTGACTAGCTGTTGGCTCGTGAGTTCCCCTGCCTTCATCGACTCATGAACTTCATCAATCGTCGTCTCAATGATTTCGAAATGGTCTGGCATGTACCAACTTACCATATAGAAGCGGTCTACATAATACCTGTGTAGTAGCCAATAATTCTTTTCTGACTCACACGTTAGATATAGACAATGCGCCGGAAATCAAGGAACAAAATGATTTAACGGTAAGGCTAGTGTTTCGTTGCCCGGTTGACAATCTCTTCTCAATGGGTCAACGATGGCTGATATTCTAACTCGTTAGTGCTGTAGTTAGTTCTCATAACCCACACTTATTTGCCATATGAGATGTGATAGCATTCATGCCGATTAGACGACCTTCGGACGACGAATTGCTTGAGATCGCGGACGACGCTGGATTCCCGCTGAATGAAAAAGAACTTGAAGAATATTCCGAGCTAGTAGACGGGACGCTTGAGACTCTCGAACGAATACAAGAACTTCCGGAGCCAACGTTCTCGCCACATAAGACCGATTACCCGGACCGATCCGGTGCATACCGGCCAGAACCGGAGAACAACCCGCACAACGTCTGGATTAACAAGGTTCGGGTAGATGGAGCGAGTGATGGACCACTATCTGACAAAACGATTGGGCTGAAAGATCACGTGAGTCTAGCAGGAGTCGAAATGACGTGTGGGTCGCAGGTGCTAGAGGGATACATTCCCGATATTGACGCGACAATCGTTGAGCGACTTCTTGATGCTGGTGGGACCATCACTGGGAAGCTCAATATGGAGAGTTTTGCGTTTTCGGGGTCGAGTGATACCTCGGACTTCGGAACGGTAACCAACCCCCGTGCTCCTGACCACATCGCCGGAGGGTCCTCAAGCGGCAGTGGAGCGGCTCCAGCAGCGGGCGAAGTGGACATCGCTATCGGGGGGGATCAAGGTGGCTCCATCCGAATACCAGCCTCTTGTTGTGGCATCGTTGGGATCAAGCCCACTACTGGACTCGTTCCCTATACCGGAATTTTCCCGATCGACAACTCCTTGGACCATAGCGGGCCGATGGCAAAGTCCGTTGAGGACGTTGCAACGGCACTCGAAGTCATGGCAGGGCCAGACGGTCTTGATCCACGCCAGCCGAGCGACCTGAAATCGGACGAGTACACCGACTCACTCGTTGACGACCCATCCGATCTCACTATCGCTGTACTTGAGGAAGGATTCAACCGAGAAGAGAGTGATCCGGACGTGAATGAGGTGGTGCGGGAGGCGCTTGCGGATCTTGAGGACATGGGAGCTGAGGTCTTTGAAGTCTCCCTCCCCAGGTATTTAGATTCGTTAGCTCTGTGGATTACGATTGCCGGGCAAGGGGGCGTCCAGGTTCTCAAGCAGGGAGGGGTCGGGTCTCTCAACGACGGATGGTATAACACCGGTCTCGCGGAGGTTTATTCGAAGTTCAGACAGAGCGACGGCCGGGACTTTCCCCCATCGGTCAAAGCAACTTGGTTGAGCATGGAGTATCTTAACCGCCAAGCCAAGGGGAGTAGTTTCTACGCGAAGGGACAAAACATCACCCTACAGATGCGGCAGGATATTGACGACATCCTCGCGGATGCAGATGTGATCGCGATGCCGACGATTCCACTCAAGCCGTATGAGGTTGATCCAGACCTGTCCCGCGTTGAGCGAATCGGACGGTCGCTTCCCATCGCAAAGAACACGGCACCATTCGATCTAACTCACCACCCCTCAATCTCCGTTCCCTGTGGTACTACTGACGGTTTACCCGTGGGGCTAATGTTCACCGGAGAGCGGTTTAACGACGGAGACGTGATCAAGGCAGCTTATACCTGGGAACAGAACTCCGACTGGCAGAATCGATGAGCAACAACTAGGACCCATTGGGGTTCGCTCAGCGTACCATGTAGACCGGACAGGAAGTCGTATACGTGATTTAAAAAATGAGAGGTCGTGCTCAAGAAGTTCCGAAGACCGACCGTAGGATACACGCTCTGTATCGACCGATTCGCCTCCCTCGATGGCTCCTCAACAAAGATGCCCAACTCGCGCTCTGTATGCAGCACGGCTGCTGAAACCCATCACCGGTTGCGGGCTCCAGCAAGCCCGACACGGCACGATCGAATCGGTCACCGGACGATCTCCGGCTCACTCAGTACACACTTGACATCAACCCACCGGTAAACAGGTGGGGTCCGCTCGCTACGTGTCAGTCGTGGTCGTCGACTCGCTTGCGCGCCCGGACCATGGTGATGATATCCGTACAGCCGGGCGCGTCAAGGCGGAAGTCCGACGAGGCGGTCGTCTCCGCGTAGCTCTTTTCGACGCGGGTGGCAGCTTCGTCGTCATCCTCGTCAGCGATACCCTCCGCTGTCTCCGAGTCCGCTTCAGCTTCAGTCTCCGCCGCTCCGTTCGCCGTCTCCGGAAGCCCGAGCGGATCGTTGAGCGCCTCGAGCACTCGGTGGGCACCCTCCTCGCTCTGAACGAGCCAGATCGCCTCGTCGGGATGACAGGCGGCCATCTTATCGTAGTCGGCCGGCACGGCCCGCCGGAGGTCGTGATTGATCCGTTCCGCCTCGAGCGTGACCACGATATCGCCGTCGGCATCGAGCCCGACGGCATCGAGCCGTGGCGTCGATCGTCCGTCTTCAGTGCGTGCAGGGTCGGTCGCGGATTCGTCGCCGTCGGCGCCGCTTCGCTCGATCGACGCGCTGTCCTCCCCGAGGTCGTGATAGCAGGCGACCGCCTGGACCGGCGAGTCGGGGTCGTCGCGATACTCGGCCTCGAGCAGCGCGCGGCCGAGCTGCACGAGGAAGACGTGTTCGCTGGATTCGCCGAGATCGCCCCGGTTGTGGCCCCAATCGACGCCCTTGCGCGTGGACTCGTTGATGACGTCCCGACCGGCCGCAGTAACCGAGTAGAGGCGGTGGGGGTGGTCGGTGTCATGGCTGAGCAGCTCCGCGTCGACGAGCGGTGTGATCGCCTCGCGGTCGAGGCCGACGTACTCGGCAAGGCGAAGCATCGACTCGGTCATGATGTCATAGCAGGGCGGCTCGTAGCGCAACTGCTGTGCGTTGTGGACCGCCTGCAGGAACAGCAGCTGTGCGTCCGACCACTCGGTGTCAGCACGCTCCGTCGCGTCGAGCGTGAGACCGAGTTCACAGATCGGGACGTCCGCGGCGTCGATCGTCGCGCGGTCACCACAGCAGCCGAGTACACGCGTCATGCCCGTGCTCGTCGGCGCATACCGGTTGCCACAGTCCGAACAGCGGAGTTCGTGCCGCGCCGCGTCGTAGACCACCGGGTCGGGGAGTCGCGTCGTGTGTGGGAGCGCGGAGTCGACGTGCGTTCGCCGGTCGGCCGAAGCGTGGCTGTCGGCAGTCTCGCCCGCCATGTCCGTCGATGAGCCGGTGGTCGACGCAGTGCCCGCGTTCCGTGGTTCACCAGCGCTGGTATCTCCGGCCGGAGTGTCTGCAGGTTCGCCGGACGTGTCGTCGGGCGTCGACGCGTGCTCGACGGTGAGCGCCGCGTCGGCATCGGTTCGGGCGCGCACGCCGAGCTTCGCGGTTTCGAACTGAGCTTCGGTCTCCGGGTCCCACTCGTCGCGCTCTGGATGACCGGGCGGCAACGGAAGCGACGCCAGCTGAAACGGGCGCGGCTCCGGCTCGCCGAACCGGGCGGGGAGTCGCGCGAGCCAGCGCCCGCGTCGAAGCGCTCGCAGTCGATTGCCGACCTCGGTTGCATCCATCTCGGCGGTAGCAAGCCGGCGGGCGAACCGCTCCTCGAGCGGGATCTTCCCCGTGATGACCGTGGAGACGTTGTTGAGCAGCTCCTCGTAGGCAGCAGGGTCGGTCTCCCGGAGCTGGCCGGGGAACTGCATCGCGAGGGTGATAGCACAGCCGAAGCCGCGGGCCTTCGCGAGTAGGTCGCCGAGCAGCTCCGAGACGGCGATGCTCGCTGCCTCCTCCACGTAGACGTTGACGAGCGGAAGACCGTCGACACGGCCGTCGCGTCCACCGTCCGCATCGGCAGTCGACGCGTGCTGTTGGACAGTACCGTCACGCGCAGCGTGAGTGTCATCGTCGCCTGAACGATCTCCGGCTCGGTCCGTGTTTTCCCGCCCAAGCCGCCGTGTCTCGGCCGTGCGCCGCGCCCGCCGGCGGAGTGCGGTCCACAGGTTCGAGAGGACGACCAGCGCGAGGACGCGCTGTGCGCGCGTTCGCAGCCCGCCCGTGTCGATGATGACGACCGCATCCTCGTCGAGCAGGCGCTCGAGGTCGAACCGGCGGTCGGACTCGTCGTCCGGGACGTGATTGAACATTCGCGCGAGCCGGCGGTCGGCGGGGATCTTCTCGATCCGGTTCGCGACGCCCTGCATGATGTTGTCCAGCGTCTGGGGACGGTTGGCGACGACGCCCGAGAGCATGCGTTCGAGATCCGGGTCGGTAACGCCAGGTGCGCTGCCGCGTTCGTGCATCCGCCGGGCCATGCCGTGGAGTTCGCGATGCGTGAACGCGTCGGAGCCATGGACGGGGTCGAACGCCGCCTTCACCAGGTAGCGGATCACGTCCGGCGACCGGACGGCGTTCTCGAACCGGTCGCGGCCCATGATCTGGGTGAGGATTTCGAGATAGTGATCGGCGCGGTCCTCGACAGCCGTCTCGCGGTCGATCCCGGCAGCGAGTTCGTCCCGGATATCGAAAAACGAGATGGCCGGCAGGGCTCGCTCGCAGTCGAAGTAGTAGACATCCTCGAGGTCGCCGTGTTCGGCGTAGTGTGCGCGGAGGTACTCCGTCGGCATCCCGTCGCCCTTCGGGTCGATGACCAAGTCGAGCCCGTCGGTCGCGCCGTGGTTCTCGAGGATCGCGTTCGTGAGCGCGGTCGACTTGCCCGCACCGGTCCCGCCGAACCAAGCAGCATGCAAGGGTTGGAGCGCCGGCGGGACGGAGACACACTCGTCCGTGGGGTGTCCGTCAGCGTCGACGGGGCGGCCCAGCGCGAGTCCCGCCGCGCGATACGTGTCGAGCGCCGAATCCGGTGGGCGTTGGATCGCCGTGCGCTCGTCCGGCGTCGCGCCGAGCGCGCGATTGCCGCCGGTCGTGAGCCCGTCGCCGGTGACGAGGACGAACCCGCCGACCTCGCTCGCGTCGGCGACGATGCCGCGACTCCGGTTTCGCGTGCCGGGGAGCCACGTCGTGATGCCACCGTAGTCGGGCGGGTGGACGTATCTGTCATGAAGCGCCGTTGCGATATCGTCGGCCGTGTCATCCGCCACGTGCTCGCCGGCGATCTGATACCCCGTCCGCGAACACGCCGTGAGCGCGCTCGTGAGGGCGTCGAGGCCCCGAGCCGTCGGCGAATCCGTCAGGTCGGTGGATGGCTGAGAGTCGTTCGTGTCAGTGCCCCGTGGGCGTGTGTCCGGCGACGGGAGAGAATCCGTCGGGAGCGCGGACGGGTTCTTCGGGCGGCTGTCCGGAGACGGCTGCGGCGCGGAGGGTGGTGTCAGGACGTCCGTGTCCGCGGCCGGGGACACGAGCGTGGTCGACTCGTCACTGTCGCCGTCGTCATCGTCCGCTCGGTCGCCGTCGTCATCCTCCTGCCTGTCCCCGTCCTCGTCGTAATTGTCGGTGTCGGTGTACTCGAGCCCTGTCCGTTCGACTGTGTCGACGGCGTCGGCAGCCGTGGCGTCGACCGGTGTCGCCCCGTCCGTGTCTTCGAGCGCGATCACCCGCGCGTTCACCGTGAACAGGTTCCGGCCGTCCTTCGCGTCGAGTTCGTCGAGGCGGTTCTGGTGTCGCTGCGTGAGGAGTCGGTCGTGTCGACGGTCCGCGCCCTGTGCATCAGGAGCGTCCGGGTCACGCGGCTCCATCCGTCCGCGCTCGCACTGTCGGCGGAAGTAGTCGATGTCGTCGGTGTAATCGGGAAGTGGCTGGAGGAGCACCTGATAGACGAGTTCGCGGTCGGCGTCGGCGAACGTCTCGGCGATCGATGCGAGGGGCAGCCGTTTGCCCGCACCGGACGCTTCAAGGAACGCCTCCGTGGGCGTCAGTTGGGTGAGCCAATCTTCGCGTTCGCTCGGATGACCGTAGAACTCGACCGCTTCGGCTGGTCGCCCGGGGGAGCGGTCGAGCGGGTCGCTCGTTTCCTCGACGGCGTACTCGTCGGGGAAGAGCTCGCGGGCGAACCGGGCGAGCGTTTCGGCGTCCGGCCCCGCAATAGCTCCGAGATAGTAGTGGACGGCGGCGTCGGATCGGTCCTCGTCGGTGTACGTGGAGCCGGCCGCGTTTTCTCCACCGGTGTCGGAGCTCGTGTCGGGGCTGTGAAGCAGCCACTCGAGTCGCGGTGCCGGCGTCCGTTCGAGTCCAAGCCGCTCGCGCCACCCGGACGGGTCGGAGGCTGTCGCGAGCGCGTGCAAGCGTTCAAATCCTGCGGTAACGCGGGCGGCCGTCGGAACGCTGTTGGTCGGCGTGATACGGACGTGTGCGGTTCGGGGGGTGTCGCTGGCCGCTGCATCGAGCGTGTTCTCCGACATCGGAATTCGAGGTGTCTGGCCGCGGCATCAGTGAAAAAGCGTCGCGGGAAGGACGGGTGCTGGTGTCGACAGCAAGAGCGCAACGCGTCGAGGGCCACAGCGCGAACGCCCCCTGCCGTTGCAGTCGCGGGGGTCGCTGTGGTCCGCTGCGCGACAGGTGTGGTGAGACCCTTGTGACACCAGTCTGGGTTGCCCGCCGAATCACATTTGCTTCGCGAGCGTGAACCGATGGGTAGTGGTTCTCTCTCGCCCGGCGTCGCGGACGGTCGCCCTCGTCGTCATCGTCGTCTTGGCTGGCTGTGCCGGCGCCCCTGTCGCCGACTCACCGGGCGATGCAACCCCGACTCAAACACCGACAACGTCGTCGCCGTCCGAAACACCCCAACAATCCGTCAACGGGACGCTCGAGGTGCATTTCATCAACGTCGGCCAATCGGTGAGCACGCTCGTCGTCAGCCCGGAAGGTGAGACGATGCTCATCGACTCCGGCCACTACAACGACGACGGTGAGTACGTGCTTCAGTACCTGCAGCGCCACGACATCACCCGGATCGACCATTTCGTTGTCTCACACAACGACGCCGACCACATCGGCGGGAACGCCGCTGTTATCGACTACTACGAGACGGACGCGGAGGGTATCGGCGCCGTGTACGATCCCGGCATCGCAGCGAGCACGCAAACCTACGAGGCGTATCTCGACGCCGTCGAGCAGCACGACGTCACGCTGTATGAGACCCGTGAGGGTGATTCCATCCCGTTCGAGGGCGTCGACACCCAAGTGCTGGGCCCGCCGGAGCCGTATCTCGAAGGCGAAGCCCGCAACGAGAACAGCATCGTGCTCACGCTAACCTTCGGGCAGACGAGCTTCCTGTTCACCGGTGACGCCGAGGACGACCAGGAGGCGTACCTCGTCGATGAGTACGGGACCGAACTGCAGGCGACCGTGATGAAGGCCGGCCACCACGGCTCCGCGAGCTCGACGAGCGGCGAACTGCTGGACGCCGCACAGCCGAAGGCCGTGGTCATCTCCAGCGCCTACGACTCGCAGTACGGCCACCCCGACGAGACGGTCCTCCAGCGGCTCGCCGACCGCTCGCTTCCCGCCTACTGGACCGCCACGCACGGTGACATCGTGCTCGTGAGCGACGGCGCCGGCGTCTCCGTCCGAACACAGGCAGCGGCCCCGACGGCTCCCCTTGAGCTTCGCGACGGCGAGGCCGTTGCGCCTGGCACGACCGGCGGCGTGACCGAGCGGGTTCGGCTCGGCGGTGAGCCCGTTACGTCGGCGACGGCGACCGACACACCGGTCGCCACCGATGGCGGGACGACGCTCGCCGTCGCGGAGATCAACGCCGACGCGTCGGGCGACGACCGTGAGAACCTCAACGACGAGTACATCGTCCTCGAGAACACCGGCTCGACGGCGCTCGACATGGGCGGCTGGACGGTGACCGACGACGCTGACCACCGCTACACCTTCCCAGAGGGGTTCACGCTCGAGGCCGGGGCGACGGTGACGCTGCACACCGGTAGCGGGACGGACACCGCGACGGAGCTGTACTGGGGCGCGGGCTCGCCGATCTGGAACAACGCCGGCGACACGATCACCGTGCGGAACAGTAATGACACGGTCGTCCTGGAGGAGACATACTAATGAACCAGCTCCCGGACGGCAGCTACACGGCGGTCGTGGACTCAGTTGAGGATGGCCTCGCGACGGTCTTCTTCGAGCAGGACGGCACCGAGGTCGGTCACGACGTGTTCGAAGCGGATGAGCTTCCGGAGCAGGGCCGGCATGCAAATGCGGTGCTGTCCGCGACGGTCGTCGATGATGAGGTGACTGAGTGGACGTACCATCCGAAAGAAACTGAAGCGCGGCAGAACCGGGCGCAGGACCGATTCGACCAGCTCTCCGAACGGCTCGGTGACGACTCGTAGGCAGTCTCTATAGCACGGCGTATTTTCGTCGTTCCTCTCGTCGGTAGATTAATTCTGGACCACGGTACATCAGATACCGTACTCATGGAGCGTCTTGAGGACCGACTGGGGGAACTACAGCAACGGCTCGCTACGCTCCCCGTTACCGAACAACCCCCACCGACGACGCTACAGAAACTCGGTAATGGTACTCAATAGCGTGCCTGGCAGCGGCATTTCTGGACAACGTCGACGAACACGAAGCGCTCGTGACCGCCATCGACGACATCTACGAAGCGGCGTTCGCAGCGTACTGATACCTGGTCGCAGACGGGTCCAGCTCCGTCTCATACCACCGTCGATTGAGAGAGCGGATCAATGCCGTGCGCAGGTGTGACGGCTCTGGGACCATTATTTGACTGAAATTTTAACCGACCCACCGCTGAACGCGAATCTATGGCCGACGATATCGCGGAGATTCAGGAGCATGCACTCCGCTCCGTGTGGGAGCACGAGGAACGAGACTTCACCCGCTGGTTGACTGAGAACATCGATCTATTGGGCGCCGCTCTCGGGATCGAATTGGAAGACGCCCGGGCCGAAGAGACGGTCGGTGACTTCTCGTCCGACATCGTCGCCAGAGAGATGAACCCCGGCGAGCCGGTCGTTATCGAGAACCAATACGGGAAAACGGATCACGACCATCTCGGGAAGCTATTGACCTACTCGTCAGGCAAGGATGCTGGCTTCTCGATATGGTTGTCGGAGGAATTCCGCCCCGAGCATCGAAGCGTCCTCGAGTGGCTGAACGAGAGTGGCCCGAAAGATGTCAAATTCTTCGCGATCAAGCCCAGAGTGGTGAGTATCGGTGACTCAGCGGACCGTGGGTTCGAATTCGATGTCGTCGTCGAGCCCAACGAATGGGCGCGCGAGCTCGGCGGCGGGGAGTCTCTGACGGACACCGAGCGGAGCTACAAGGAGTTCTATCGTGACTTGATCGAGGCGTACTCCGAGCGCCGACCGCGGTGGAACGAGCTCAAGCCAGGTCCGCGGAACTATTTGACGTTCAGTGCCGGCAAATCCGGGGTTAGTTTCGGCTGGGTGTTCCACCAAGGCCCGGAGTTTGCCGTCGAACTCTACATCTCGCGGTCGTCGAAGGAGCAGAACGAGGAGCTGTTCGATGCGTTGCGACAGGACAGCAGTGAGATCGAATCGAACTTGGGACGTGAGCTGGTCTGGGAGCGGCTCCCCGAAAAGCAAGCCTCCCGAATCAAATACGCGAAGCAGATTGATCACCGGATTACGGACCTGTCGGCTGAGCAGCGTGCTGACTTAATCGAGTGGGGAGTGGATGTCATGGATGCATTTCAGGCGGAATTCGCGCCTCGTGTCAGCGATGTAGAACTGAGCGAGTCCTGAGTCGATCTGTCGTATCGTATGCTACGCCAAGGCGATACTGCTGCCTGCTCAACCCATACGCGGACGGCTCGTCTTGTTCGGTCTCAGAACGGTGGGGCATGCTCATCATCCGGGGCCACTATCTCACCCGCCTCGTCCGGTTCAAATGCGCTGTTCAGCGGGATATGCGAATTGACCTTCATGCCCTGCGCGAACGTGACGACGGCGAAGCTGTGGTCGCTCGTCGCGTTCTCGTACCCGACTGTCGCTGCACTGGTGGTTGACTCGGCAACGGAGGCGGGGAGCGTCTCGAGGCCGTAGTCGGCAAGCGTCCAGTCGCCGGTCTCCTCTCTCGTGATCTCTCCGTCCGAGAGGATGACGTTCGAATCGAGGGTCATGGCCTCGACAAGGTCCGTATACGTGCGTTTGCGGAGGTTCCCCCGAAACGGGACGCTGGCTGGCAGATCCGTCGGATGCTCCAACCCGAAAATGAGCGGGGCGGCATGTCCGAACCAGCCCTCGATATCGACGCTGGCATACCCGACCGGTTCATCGAGGAGGTGGACGGCAATACCGGCATACGTGATCGCCGTATCGACGCAGTTGCCACCCACGTCTTCATCTCGGGCCTCTTTCCGGTACCACCTGTCCAGCAGTTCCTCCGGCATGAAGTGATATTTCCCGTCGCCGGATTCGAACTCGTAGCCGGAACTCCCGAGCCAGACTTTCAGTGCGGTCGCCTTCCAGTAGGCCTCCGGATGGCGCGGGTTCATCGGATGCGGGGCGAGCGCCGCCTCGATTTTCGTCGCGATGCGTTTCGCGATCGGCCGCCCGCCAGCCCCCTGCAGGGCGTTCACATCTCGGTACACTCGATACCGGACGCGGTCCTCGTTTGGCCACCGGTGTGCGATCTCCGTAAACCCGTCCAGCCCACTCCGGTATGCTTGGTACGGTGTCCGCGCGCGGTTGGCGTCGAAATCCCCGTAGAGCCGGTGGCCGTAGGCCTTGGCGCCAGACATCATGCTCTCGCCCCAGGACATCGGTGTCGTCTCCGCTGCCGCTTGCGTGCCGCGTTCGTAGGCGATAATACTCGGTGAGTTCCAGCGTCGGGCCTCGATCAGCTCCCAGTCGCTCAGGTCGAGATTGAACCCGAACCACGTTTTCCGCATCGTCGGCCCGTCCGCATCGTCCATATAGACGACCATCCGGACGATGAACGTGGCCCGGACGTTGGTGTACTGATAGACGTCCGGAGGGAATTCGTCTGGGTCGACCTCGGGGACGTTGTGCGCGGCATCGTCCGGTGCCGTCCACCAACTGATCGTTCCGCTGACCTGGTCGTTCGGGTCGTCCCACGCCCGCCAGTCCTCGTCCGTGAACTCGCTGGGCCCGACGTTTCGGATCGCGTCCCGGTCCTCAACGGCATTGTAGTACGGGAAGTAGCAGTCGTCGGTGACCGTCGTGACGTCCCGCGGATCGCCGTCGACGTTGTACTCGAACGTTGCGTGAAATCGCTGGGCGTACCACTGTTCTAGGTCGATTTCGAACGTCCGTGTGGTCGTCTCGTTCGGCAGTTGGACGACCTCGTCGACGACCGTTTTCCGGACGCCCGATGCCGAGGGGAGGTCCGGGAGGAGATCCGGGCTCGTATCGACGAGTAACACACCCGCACCGGCGGAGGTCGGATTGTCGATCGTCACCTCGATCTCGCCGGGCCGGATCTCGTCGATGTGGACCTGCAGGCCCGAGGTTGAGTCGTCGTCCGAGTCCTGGTCGCCAGCCGGTGCGTTGGGTGCTAGGTCTCGGCGAGTCAGGTCATCGAGGGCCGAGCAGCCAGCGAGAGGCACCAGCCCGCCACCAACTGCAGCTATCATCGCCCGCCGACTCGTGTCGCTGTCCGTCCCCTCGGAGTGCATTCGCGGAGTCAGTCGCGTTCGGGGTATTTAAAGTCGGGTGGGCTGGTGTCGGCCCCCCTGCGATCTCTGTCGGGTCCGGACACCAGGGCGCACCTGACAACTAGCCTACAGCCGGCCCGGGTGGTGGAGCGGCTGCTGGCCATCACGGATGCGGAGTCAATCGGTCCGAGGACAGGACGGCTGCAGTGACGTTCTCGGCCGACTGTGCCGAGGAGTTCTAATCGCTTCACTACATCGCACCCGGAAGTCCGCTACTGAAGCGCCTCATCGGTGTCTGGCAAGCGAATTCGGAGGAAACCAAGCGGCTAATAAAATACACAGAACCCCCAAGCGACTCGTCCCGACCGGTCGTTTGCGCCTGGGGACGAGACGACTCCATCAGCGCAGTTACAGCTGATGGCAGTGTCGTTGATATAGGCCCAATAAACCACCTCTCAGAATGGTACAGCAGCTTCGTACAGAACCGAGAACAGTACGAAGCGGATTGACGAGACAAGGCCCTCAATGGAACCCCCTTCGCAGATTGTGGCAAGCCCTGCGCCAGTATCGATACCTTGGAACTGTCAATCTGTTTTTCCCGTCCGTCTGTGTTCAGCTGTATATTCTGCCTGGTGTTTATCACATCTCCCTGACAACGTGGCGTGGTGCCCAAATTACGGCAACGAAAGGATGGGGGCTATTTTATCAGAAGCTCCGGTGGATCCAATTCTGTCAACACGTTCCAGACGACAGACCAAGGGGCATCCATCATCAAAAGTAGTGGTCGAGAGATTGGCGAATTCTTTCCCGATCAACTCTTTTTCCTCCTATATGATCTTGGCCACCTCTCTACCAAAGGAGAAGAGCACACCGGGCCCAAAATTTCAGATATCAGCAACATCGAATGGGCAACGGAAGAGCTATCCGTGGAGGAGCGGGTCGAAGTCGCTTGCCAAATCGTCGATACACACGGCGTCAGTCAGTTACTGGAAGGAGACGCAGCCAAGTGGATGCTAACTCTGTTCGGTAAACCACCGGTTTTCCTCGACTCGTTAGTCAAACGGATTGCTGAAGAGTCTGGGTACAGCTACGAAACAATCGTCGACTACAGCAAACTCGTCGGTAGCAAAGACGAACTTTTGGAAGCAGCTCTGTGTGCCCACCTCCAGATGATGGGGATGCAGGTTGCGACGTTCGACAGCGATTACGCCGAAAAAAATGATTGGGAAATCCTTGGAACGGATGGTGACTATGTCTACCTGAGAACTATACAGGAGGATACTCAGCCATTCGGTGTCTTTGGCGAGATTCCAGAGACTGCTCCAGAGAAGCTGAAATCCCAGCTGGATCGTGTATGGGGCCTTGGTGTCGGATCAGCCGGACTTGCCGCCCTAGCATCACGGGAGGTACGACGAAGATACGACGCTGATGACGGCATTGTACTTCCCCGTGCGAGGTTGGCTGACTTCCCCGTCGAGTTGCCGGTACGTTCTGAGCTCACCGAACAATATGAGCTCTTCCGATTACTGCAACAAAACATCGAACGGGTTCTTTCATCCTCAGAAGCTGGGGTTGAGCATGGTGACGGGTCTTGTTGTGACCGCTGGTATCAACAGGTCCACAAACGACTGGCACATGGCGAATCGGGGGTCGAGTCAATAGGGACTCAGCAACGCGATCGACTCGAGTTCACAATTCAGACGTACAGAGATTGCTACGGTGACGGAGACAAAATAACAGATTTTGCTGGGTTCAAACGCGTTCAACCAGATGAAGCAGAACAGCTCCGTTTGTTCGGCTTCGGTATCTTCAACCATCAAGAGACGGTTCGGGTCCCTCTATCGCCTGAGTCAGAGGAACCACTCCCGATCTATCCACAGTCGCAGTCCGAATTAGAGCACGCGGTTGAACTGCTCGAAGAGTTTTCGTCGAAGCCGAACACGGGGATGCCATCTTGAACGCCGAGTATCGACCCCGTTGCGGTGAGATACGTTTCCGCAGTAGTGTGCTATAATCGCGGCCATCCATCATCGTCACTTTCGTCTCATAGTATTATATAAATTGAACTACCGGTATGTACCTGACTGAACTCCCGTAACTACGCGCCCACGTTGCTGAGCAGGTGTCTTAGAAACAGAGTGCCACCCAGACTGATGGACAGGTACTCAATCAATTCGAGACCCGTCTCGAAGCCCTAGAACACTCCGATAGCCTCGTTTTCTCAGACTCGTGCCCAGAAGTAGACAGGGCCTGCAGTTACCGCGCTCCACGGATGAATATACTGTCAACCCCGGTGGTACTTGTCTTTCGAGAGCCCTCGTGGTCCACAGTGTCGCCGCGATTGGGAAGTCACGGGCTGGTTCGCTGTCGATATCGACGACGGAACGATTGGGACCTCGAACGTGCTCCCGCAATGGGTCATCTATAGGCGACGGGGTCACCCAGTGAGTATCGACTATCGCAACGGCGGGCCGAACGGCTGTCTGGTGGTGGTGGCAGTCAAAACACACTATCCGAACTGTAACCCCCGCTGTGCTGTGGTCGGGCAAGCCTATTTATGCGAACTGGGTGTCTGGACATCCATGAGATTCAGTCGGGCTCTATTACGTGGGAGATATCCGGAGGCTGCAGATGGCTAACGGACGGCCTGCCTCCAACAAACTGGCCGATCTCTACGACGCCCTGTTCACCTTACTCGAGGAACTGCCCGATGACAGTCACCCAGGGTGGGCGTTCGCAATCGAGAGCGTGCTCTTCGGCGGTGAAGGGCTCCACCCCGAAACACCTTGTTACGGCGAGCAACAAGCCGAGCGCAACGACTTCTCGATGCGGGACTATCGACAACAGTACGGGGACGGCGACCACGTCACCGATTTCCCGGCCATCGAGACCGAAACGGTCGGGCCGGCAGACGTGCCGGGTCTCGACCGCGAGATCGCCGTCCCCATCGTGGCAGCCACCGAGTCGCGGCTTCCCGTCAGTGTCGGCGATGACGGCCTGCCGGACGCTCTTGAGTGCCTCGCATATCTCCCGGCCGAGCCTGCCGCCGACCACCCGCCTGAGGGCCACCAGCACCTTCTCAACGCACGCCGCTTCCCGAGTCTCGACGACGCCGAGCAGGCGGCTGCCACGCCTGATACGGCCCCCGACAAACCACCCGCCGATCCTGCGGTGGATCCAAATGAACTCGCCGAGCTGTACGATGGACTGCTTCAACTCTTCCGTCGCCTCCCGGACGATGTCCATCCCGTGTGGGAGGAGGCTATCGAGACGATCCTGTTCGATGGCGAGTTTCTCTACCCCGGGCGGACACACTACGGCGAACAACAGGGGACGCGCAACCATGTCACCATGGACACGTATCGCGAGACGTTCGGTGACGGCGAGCGCGTACGGGCGTTCGCTGCGGTCGACACCACGACCCGGACTGATGGCGACGATCGCTGGCAGGTGCTCCAGGCACCGGTATCCGGGGTTCCGCTGCCCGTCAGCCCAGCGCAGTCGGACCTCGCGGCGGCCCTCGCGCTGTTGGCAGAATTCCCAGCACGCCCGGCCACAGCTGACGGCGACCACGCGACTGATGAGGAGCTCCTCTTTTTCGACGCGTTGCTGGCTAAAGCCGACATCGAGCCGGGGGCCCTCGAACGGGCAGCCGACCAGACAGCGACGGACGCCGAGCCAGCCCCGGACACGGAGACAGAAGCACCCGACGACACAGCATTGAGGGAGCCTGCAACAGCCACGGCCGAGTCCACTGCAACGGCCGATGATGACGAGGAGACGACGCTTCGCAAGCAGGAAGCAGGCGAGTCGAACACGCCCATCACAGACATGGACACTGGGCCGACCGAATCGGAGCCGAAGTACGATGATCCGCGGGCCCAGCGGGCCCACGAGGATGCGCAACGTCGCCATCCCTCCGAAGTCGTCGAGAAAGGCGCAGAGATCGACCTCGTGCTGGATGAGGTGGATTACAAATATACTGAACCGTCGATCATGGGGAAAAAGAACGATCTCGTGGTGTTCGTCGAGGACGCACCACAGGGCCTGAGTCGGTTCGATGTCTTTCGTGCTCGGGTAATCGGCTATGGAGCTGGCGAGACCTGTGCAAAAGCCGTGTTCACGGGCTACGCCGACTGATGTTGAGGAGGCGGGATAGTTTCGGCTGTCATCACCTGCACGGTTTCTGGACCCGATTTACCAGTCCGCTAACGTCTGCTGGCCGCCACCCGAGGAAAGCGCGTCCGCAATATCACCTGCCGAGCTGACAGTCGTAACATTTCCCTCCTGTCGCATCTCGGCCACCCGCGTACGGTTCTGCCCCTACGTCTTCACCAGGGATGAGTACTCTCCGTCCCTGCTTAATGGCCGCCTCGTACTGTGCCATTGAACCGCTATCGACGTCCACTGCAGCGATTACGATTCCCGAACTGAGTGCCGAATTCGTCTTATTGCGGTCATCCACTGCCGGTCCCAACTGTGGTATTACTCGGGGATGCCGTCAGAGTTGATGACGGTGTAGGCGTGGGGTGAGTCAGCTGATGTCTCTTTCGCAGCGAAGGATGATATGCCAGTGGAGGTGCCGGACTGTTTCATTCTACTTGATACCCACAGCTTACTTCAAGAGAATAATCTATGAATCGACCTGTTTCGCCTCGGTATATTTGGTGAATTGCAATTGAATGTCTCCTTCATATCTATCCACTCGTAAATTTTCAAACTCATATGTGAGCCCTTCTCGAACGGTAGGCGGTGAGTCATTTGCCCAAGCGACGAATCCCCTCTTTCCAGAATCATCTTTCAGCGTACCTCTCTGTGCCTGAGTTGGATGTGGATCGTCGCTGAGCGAGTCCACCGTGGCCGTAAGCGTGACCCAATCTCCGACGCATCCAGGAGCGGCCACCGACTGAATCCAAGTCAGATGTTCCTGCATGTCGCTCAAGAATGCCGACTGCTCATCGGCACGAGTCAAGATGTCCAGCGATGCCTGAGCGCGAGTCATCGCTACGTAAAGTAACCGCCGCTGCTCGGCGACGGTGTCCGCTGGCTCGTCTCTCACAGCGTCCAGTAACTCGTCGTCCTTGATTTGTGGCGAGAATCCAACTTCGCTTGCTACTGCGTGCAGCAATATAACATGATTCGCCTCCTGTCCCTTCGCTTGATGAGCAGAGAACACCGAGACGCCAGTACTGTCTGCCGCCGCACCCGCATCGCGTGTCCCATTTGGGCGGTATGTGTCCGTATCGTGCTTGCCGTCGTAGGGTATCCTACGCTTTTCAAGTGTATCTTTCACTTGTGTGGTATGTCCCCACTTGGTGTCCGAGCGAGCCAACACCATAATATCACTTGGGTTACATCCAGCGGCGATATATTCTTCAATGAGATCGGCTGTATACTCCCCGACGCGGGTTGCGTATCTTCGATTAGTGCTGCCGTTAAGAGTGTGGATTTGGGGCGGTTCGCCGCTGGCTATCATTGGTTCGACTTCTTTCGACACCTGCACAGAATTTTGCTTGATCAGCGCGGTACTCGCTTCAACAACTGGAGCAGGGCAGCGATAATTTTGGGTTAGTACTGTTTGAGTACTGGGTCCGAACCGGTCATCGAACTCAATAAAGTACCGTACGACAGCACCCCGGAAAGCGTAGATACTCTGCCAGTCGTCGCCAACACAGAATAATCGAGCACTGTTTTCCCCGCTGGTTAGCCGTTTAATTAGACGAATCTGTCCGATAGAGACATCTTGAAACTCGTCGACAAGGATGTGATCGTGGCTGCCCAAAATCCCGGTCGGATCGGACTCAATCGCCTCGATTGCATTGTAGATCATGTCGGTGTAGTCTTGATACTCCTCCCCTAGATGCTTCTCGTAAGACTCCAACAATCTCGCTCCACACTCACCAAAGTGACGCAGACGAGGATTTCCCGGAGGGAGTCGTGCACGGGCCTCATCCGGAGAGATATTGAAAATCTTAGCATTATCAACGAAACTCACCAAATTGGATATAATCGCTTGCTCCGAGTCGTATTCTTCAATCACGTAGTCAACGAGCTCATCTGTCGACATTGGGTCAAGGCTGATGCCGTGAGTTTGCAGGCGATGAGCAAGTGCCCGCTCTAGTCGCCCGGCCTGCTCCTCGAATTCGTATATGTCAATCAGATCATACTCCGACTGCGCGAATTGGTCGCGCCCCCACAGGAGCTTTTCACGATACTTTTCACTCGGTTGTGAAAACCAGGGTGCGACTTCGCCATTCTCGTCGATGCCCCAGTGTTCGATGTAACAGTCGCATTCTGGCAAATAAAAATCCGGTTTGTAGGCGCGCTTGTCTGGTGCTGTCTCAGCCCAGTCAGCAATCGCTTCGTACTGATATGTGACGCCGTGTGTGAACAGGAAGTCTCCGATTACTTTCTCGGCCTGAGAGGCGACTGTCTCCCCCGCGATAGTCTCGTATGACTGCTCGGCCCGTGCGGCAATGTACTCCTGTTCGGATTCGAAATACTCGGGAATTGGGACAGACGAATCGCGAAGTGTGAGAAACTGCCGGTAGTGATGTGCCAGATCGCTATCAGTCTCCCGGGTGGCTAATCGTAGTTCTTCTTCGATATAGTTCCGCTTGTCATCATCTTTGAAAATAGTAATGTGATTCTCTGTGGCGTCCTGAGCAATGCTGCCTGCGAAGCTGTGGATAGTACGAACGTTCACGTCCGTGATACCAAAGCGAGTGCGAAGTCGAGCCTCAATTTCATCGGTCGCATTGTTCGTGAGTGTGATGGCTGCGATTCGCTCAGGGTCGACTCCACACTCGATTAAGTAGGCGATACGGTGAGTGAGCGTCAGTGTCTTGCCAGTCCCTGCGCCAGCGATTACTTGATTCGCATCGTCATTACGGACAACTGCTCGGCACTGCTCTTCGGTCAGGTCGGTCCCATCACCGTCGATATCGGTGAACAACGACTCGTGAGCCGTAATTTGCTGGTCGACGAAGGCTTCATTATACCCAGAGAATCGATCAATCGCTGCTTGAAACTCCGACTGGAGTGTTTCAACTCGTTCACTGTCTTCGTCATTCAATCCTGAAACTCGGGTTTTCCTTCGAATAGCCTGGAAATCTTCTTCTAAGGTATCGATATCTTCCTCAAGAGGTGCTCGCTCAGAACTCGTCAGGAAGTGTTCGTAGTCAACTACGGATTCAATATCCTGTTGTAAGGCCGTGAGACCGTCTTCTACAGTCGAAATAAGCTTCTCAGTCCCCTGAATTTTCTCCGAACACTCGCTACAGTGCGACGCCTCTTTGGGTTTCGTGAGAAGTGACCCACAGTTGGAGCAAAACAGCATTCTGGTGTTGTCTCTGATGAGACTCTTCGAAACCCATATAAATCTCTCTTGGGGTCTTGTTTGAATTCAGTTCGCTGAACTGTCCATGGCTCGGATGAGAGTTCGATTAAATCCGCTACCACGCAGGCATCTTGCCATCGTCGTGTGCTATGATTCTTGTGCGATATCCCGCATCGACCCGTCATCTGTGAACGACGAGTTGGTCTCTCGATACCGGTCATTACTGGACAGCACAGCACCGGTACCGGGGCTATGCAGTTGACCCGATGACGGGCGAGCTTGCGTGAGTGTCTTTTATTCTCTCTCCTGCTGTAACCTGCTATCGAGTAATGTTCCCACGCTTCGCATCGTCGGTGAGGACGTCCTCTTTGTGCACTAACCAGTCGACCCCGACATCCTGCGGTCGGTCGTGGCGGCACCGGTGAAGATCGACACGTTCGACGGGACCGGCTGGCTTACGTTCATCGCGCACGAGGTGACCGACGCGACGCTCGATGCCGTCCTCGTCTCCCCGCTGCCGGCGTTTGGCGACGTCGACCTCCGCACGGATGACGAATCCGTCGGCAACGAAGACGACGACCTCGCGACGGTCTTCTTCGAGCAGGACGGCACCGAGGTCGGTCACCAGGTACTCGACGTTGACCGGCTTCCGGAGGCTGCTCGGCATGCGAACGCCGTGCTGTCCGCAACGGTCGTCGATGATGAGGTGACGGAGTGGGCGTACGAGCCCAAGGAAACCGAGACGAGACAGTCCCGCGCACAAGATCGGTTCGACCGTCTTTCGAAACGACCGCCTGACGACGATTCGTAGCTCGTCCTCTGGCCACGTCACAGTTCCAAACACGTTTCCGGAAACCCGGAAGCAGGCACTTCGTTGCTATCACGATTACCGATGAACAACAAGTATGGCACAGTCAGTAACGCCCAGCGGTACAGCACTTCCCGAGCCATCGTCGGGCATCACGTGTCTGCAGGTCACCGAGCCAAAATCGCCCGCCATCTACGAGCTCGTTACCCATTGGATGACCGCCGAGCGACCGTCATTCTGGATTGACAGTCGCAACGTCGCGAACACGTACCGACTCTACGAGGGGGTTAGAGCCGACCGCGTGCTTTCCGGGTTGCAGATCGCGCGAGCGTTCACTGCCTACCAGCACTACACCCTGTGCCAACAACTCCTGCAATCAGTCACGCCACACACCGAACTCGTCTGTCTGCCGAACCTCACGAGCCTCTACCGCGACGACGACGTTTCAGAGTACGAACGAGCGACACTCATCGATACCGTCTGCGATGGCGTAGCTGAACTCGCGGCGACGTACGACCTGCCGATCGTTGTTTCCACTATCCACGATGACGAGGAGTACCTCTACGTCGTCGAACTCCCGACGCGGAATCCGTTCGATGAGCCGGCCGAGTGGACGGTCAAGGTGAGCGGCCACTCGTCATTCCCGCGCTGGGACGGCCCCACCGACAATGCCTTCGAGCAGGCCAGCTGGCAGTTCGCCGGCCCGCTGGAGCAGGCGCTCGAAGAGCTAGTCGCGGAACCGGCCTGAGTACCGCACCCGCTCAGAGGATACCGCCGATGACGAGGAGACCGATGAAGAGCAACAGCACCGTGACCGCGCTGCCGCCGACCAACCACCTGTTCTCCATCGCCTTCTCGTGAATCGGCATGTCGGCGTACGCCTCGCGGAACGTCTCCAAGTTCTCCTCGTCGTAGAAGTACTTCGTCTTCAGCGCGAACCGTTCGGTCACCGCACAGCCCGTACAGACCGGCTTCCCTTCGAGCCGTTCGGTTTTGGTGTGGCTCTCACAGGCGATCGCCCCGCAGTTCGGACAGTAGGTGTACGTCTCGTCGGCGCCGCTCGTCTCGCAGTGGACGCACCGATGGATGCCGTCCTTGGTCGTCACTCGCGACGGCCCTGCCGCGTAGTACTCGTAGGGGTACGTGTACGCTTGGAGTTCGGTTGTCTGTCGAACCTCAGGGAGGTATACCGGTTCGATCGATTGGACCGAAATATCCGAGCGGTTGGGCTCGCAGGTCTTGTTGTACGTGACGTTGTTGTCGCCGGTGTAGGTCACCGTCGTCGTGTGGTACTCTTGCAGCTGCTCGATGGCCCACTCTTTGTACTCCGTTTGAGTCTGTCCGAATCGGTGTTCTTCGACATCGTCGAAGACCTCTTCGAACTGGTCGACGTCAAGGTCGACCGTCGCATGGAGGTTCTCCGTGACCAGCGTCCCGATAGCTTCGTCGGCGATCTGCGGGTGGCCGCGTTCGGCGTGGACGACGAACCGCGTCCGGTCGTTGATCCGGTGGATCACGCCCACAGAGGTCTCGAAGACGGCGTCCGTGTCGGCGGTAACCGTGACGACCGGCCGGAACGTCACCTGCGAATGTGGCGCCGGCCGCTCGGCATCGTCGATATTCTCGATCTCGCGGAGCGCCTCTCGGACGGGTGCATCGACGCCTGCAGCCGCGTCGTACGGCCGGAGCGTCTCGTCACAGAGGATCTCGATGCGCCCGTTGTAGAGGTCGAGCCCGATCTCGTCGGCGATCTCCCGGAGGGCCTCCCCATCGAGTAGTTCGATCGGATAGGGATCGTCGTTCTCCTGAAGCCGCTCGGCGTACTCCTGAGCAGGGTTCGTGAACCGGCCGGTCGTGACGACCATCCCGCGCTTCGGGCCGTCGAACTCGAAGGTAGCGATGGCCGAATGCAGTTTCTGGACGACGGGCCGGCCGACCGACGCCGTGTGTTTACACTCGACGACGACGGCCCGGCGAGCGCCGTCGACGACCTCCTCCATCAGGATATCGCGTCCTTCGTCGGCCGTCTTCTCGGCCTGGCGGACGTTCTCGTAGCCGAGGGTCCGGAACACGTCCTCCATCAGGTCCTCGAACTCGAAGCCGGAGAGGTCGTCCAAGACGGCCATCTGCGATACGTGGGTCGTCCCCTGCGAGTGCCAAATACGTTGGCCCCACGCCCGTCCCATCGTGTTTATCAGCCCCTGACGGGCGAGGGGCGCACTAGCGTCCCTCGAGACTCGATGGGACACAGAGCACTCGTTGCATACGAACGGTCGGACGGATCGTACAACCTCCACTACAGCCATTGGGGCGCCTGTAACCTCCGCCTCCGAAACCGGATCACCAACGAAACGCCGTACGGTGGAACGTGTCCGTCGCAGTGGGCACGTGAAACCCATCAGGCACTCACCGCGGGCGAGCCAGTCGAGGCCGTCCGCGAGCGGTATCACATCGATGGGAGCGGTTCGACCGACGTCGAGCCGGTGCCGCAGACAACCGA
>ENA-ORDC01000947-ORDC01000947.1-marine-metagenome-genome-assembly--contig:-NODE-947-length-24076-cov-18.687237_pt1 | contig 24076 bp, 22 predicted proteins | sample MGYA00237783_ERZ508515 | MGnify/ENA primary metagenome ERZ508515 (study PRJEB26186, sample SAMN06268792) | marine metagenome | isolation source: Eden Landing Ponds, San Francisco, CA, USA | place... | reverse complement strand
AGTCGGGATTGGTCTCGAAGACGTACTTGTCGACGTAGTAGTCGCTCGTCCCGCCGTGGGAGAGTTCGAACTCGCCGAATTTGACGGCCTCGGCCGCACGAAGCGCGTCGATGAGTCGCTGGGTGTCCATATCCCCGAGTGGGCCGGCGTCGTGGTAATACCCATCGGATCGCGATCGATTTCCCCGTGGATTTTTGCTCTCGAACCCCCATCTCCGGTCGATGCCGAACGTCGCCGACGCAGTCGACGCCATCCGCAACGGCGAACTGGTGATCTACCCGACCGAGACAGTGTACGGACTCGGCGCGGACGCGCTCGACCCTGACGCCGTCGCGCGCGTCTTCGAGGCCAAGGGCCGGAGTCGGGACAAACCGATCTCGCTGGCGGTCCCGGACGTCGAAGCCGCGCTGGGCTACACCGATCCCACAGGCCTCGAACAGGAGTTTATGCACGAATTTCTGCCTGGGCCGGTGACTGTGCTGGTCGAGCGCCGCGAGACGGTGCCGGATATTCTGACCGCCGGCCGCGAACAGGTGGGCGTGCGCGTGCCCGACCACGACCTGGCGCTGTCGCTGCTTGCCGACGTCGCGCCGATCACCGCGACAAGTGCGAACGTCAGCGGCCAGCCAAGCGCGCGCCGCGTGGCCGATCTGGATTCCATCACCGATTCGGCGGCCGTGGTGCTGGACGGCGGCGAGACTGGCGGGACGGGGAGTACGGTCGTCGACGTCGAAGCTGGGGAGATCCACCGTCGGGGCGCGAACGCCGACGCGATCGAGGCGTGGCTCGACGAGCATCGCTGAGCCCGACGGGAATCCTGTGTCACTGCCCACTGATGTGGGTGTTTTTTGTCGACGCTCGCCGCACTGTGAGGCGTGCATCGACGCTGGCTCACTGCGATCGGGGTCGGGACTGTTCTGGTAACTCTCGGGCTCGCGGCCGTTGTCCTCGTGAGTGGCGCAGTCGATCTCATCCTCTTGCTCGTGCTCGTTTTGTGGGCGCTGGGCGGGACGGGCTGGATCGCCGCCGGTGAAGACTGGGCAGTCGCCGACCTGACGTGGTATCAACTCGTCGGGGTCAGCGTCGGACTCGTCGCGGCTGGGATGAGCCTCCTCGCCGTCCAGACGCTGGCTACCGGCGGCGATCAAGTCGTCGGGGGCATGCAGGCGATGATCGCCGTCGTCCTCGCGATCCAGGCCGCCAACCACTACCGCGGCGGCAACATCACCGACGTCGTCGACGTGTAGTCACGCACCGGAATCCTCTAGCCGATCAGCGACCGCAACGACCGCGTCCGAACCCCGCATCCCTCGCGATACTCGCAGGGCTCGCACTTATCTCGGTTCTCGACCCTCGCTGGCGGCCCGTCGATCGATTCGGCAGTTCGGAGTGCCGCCCGGTACTGTGCTCGTCTCCGTGCGGAAACGTCGATCTCGCGAATCACCCCGTAGGCGGGGTACTCGACGAACGCGCGCTCGACGGTCGTCTCCCGCTCCCAGGCCAGCGCGAGCGCGGCCGCGACGACGTGGACCGACTGGGGTTCCCAGACCCCCTGTTCGGGTGGACGGCCGGCGAACACCAGCGACGGGGCCAGCGGCTGCTCCAGCACCTTGTGGGCGATCCCACGGGCGTCTTTGCCTTCGAGTCGCACGTCCCGATTCGGGGGGTCGGCCAGTTGGTCCCAGGCGTCCAGCCCCGCCCGGGCGCAGTTGAGCCGCGAGCGGAAGGTGGTCGGCGTCACCTCGATCGGGGCCGCGAGGAGGGCCGCTTCGTCGGTCAGCAGGCGCTCGTACTCGAAGGCGAGCTGGCGGCGATCGCCGACTTCTTCCGGAATGGAGTCGCCGACGTCGGGGTCGCGCCACCGGTAGTAGAGTTTGCGGGGACAGTACGCCGCGGTCGCCACGTCGCGGAAGGCGTGCATACCACCCCTGGTGGCGGAATCGCGTATAAACCTCAGCTCAGAACGAGACGTTGGTCTCCATGTCGTCGGTCGCGTCCTCCAGGCCGTCTTCCTGGACGCTCGCGGTCAGGCGGATCGACAGATCGGCGTCGGTCAGGGCGTCCTCGAAGGCGGTCTGGAAGCGATGGCTCGCCCGGCGGGCACGGTTCTGTGCGGCCGCGACGTGACGGAAGTGTGCGATGGTGTCGTCGTCGGCGTCGAGCTCGGCCGCGATGGTGTCGTCGTCGGCGTCCTCGGCGAGCAGATCTCGCAGTGTCGACATGGATAACGGCGCGTCGGCGTCGTCCTCGCCGATCAGGTGCAGATCCATCCGCGCGGCGAAGACCGTCTCGGCGTCGAGATCCAGGTCGCGCGCCAGTGTCTCGTCGTCCTCACCCGCGTAGAACCCGCGGACGATCTCCGCCAGCGTCTCGTCGTCCAGCCCTGTCTCGAAGTCGTAGCGCTCGCGCATGTCCGCGACGACCGCCCGCAGGCGCTCGGATATCTCGGCCTCGTCGACCTCGCTCAGCGAGCCGTGACCCTCCTGCTGGCGCTCGGTGACCGTCCCCTTCTCGGCGACGTCCATGAAGATATCCCGGAGTTCCTCGGTCTTCTCGTCCATAGAAACCACACGTGGTCGCCTGTAGATAAAAATCTGTTTGTCGTATCAATTCAATGTACTTTCTGTCGAGTCAGGGGAACGACTATACTGTCGGCCCGTCACTTCCCGGCAGTGACGCACGTCGACGACGATCCGCGAGCAGCGCTAGACGCGATCGCCGAGTATCCGATCTTTCTCGCGCACAACGCGAACGTCGACGCGCTCTGCCACGTCGACGAGAGCGTCGAGTCGGTTCTGAATCCGCCGGGCGAGGCCTGGCCCGAGAGTATCGATTCGCCCGAGGCACTGGCGACAGCTATCACGCAGACGATGGCCCGTGGCGACGGCGACCTGCTCGCGACGACCGCAGAGTTCGACGCCTGGCTGGCCGAGCGACTCGCCCCCGACGAACAGCGCCTGGGCGGGCAGGCCGCGATCATGGCCGACCTCGTCTCGTTACTCGACGGCGACCCGATTCTGTGGACCTATCTGCTCTCGGACACCCAGCGCGCGCAGTTCACCCACCCCGAGTCGATCCGGTTTCCGGTCGTCGACGGCGAGACGCTGGATTTCGTGTCCCTGAGCGAGGCCCCGACGACCGACCAGACGAAACGCAACTGGATCTTCGAGTTCTCGGCGGGCGATCGGCTGTTCGAGACGACCGCGACCGCAGACACGCGATTCATCGCCGCGACGCGGCCGGATCGATTCAACCTCGAAACCGGGCTCGACCCCGTCGTCGAGCAACTGGGCGCGAACGTCGAGTGCGCGCTGGTCTCGGGCTACCAGAGCCTCAAACGCGTCTACGACGACGGCTCGACGTTCGACGAGCACGTCGAGCGCGGGGCCGAATTTCTGCGCGATCTCGCCGCCGAGGGTGTGACGATTCAACTTGAGTATGGGGTCACGCACAAGCGCGACCTCCGTCGGGCGCTGATCGAGCACGTCCTGCCCGAGATCGACGCCGTCGGGATGGACTCGCGGGAACTCGAACTGCTCTGTGAGGATCTTCAGTATGCGGGTGGTGGCCCGGGACCCGAGATCGTCTCCCAGTACCGCACACTCAAGGATCTCCTGGCTCGGCTGGGCGTCGACTGTATCAAAGTCCACACCACGGACTACTTCCTCGCAGTGATGGACGCCGACGCCTATCTCGATCCCGAGTACGTCGCCGAGGGGTGGGCCATGGCCGCCGTCGTCGCCGCGAGCAAGGCCACCGAGGGCGTCATCGACGAACCCAGCGACCTGGAATCCGGCCTCGACGTCGACTTCTCGCCCCCCGGTGTTGCGTCGCTCTCGCAACTGGGTTCGTATCTCGGGGTCGACGATCCCGGCCCCGATCTCGTGGCGACGCACGACGGCGTCGCGGTCGCCGCTCACGCCAACCGCGTCGTCGACGACCCCGTGAGTACGGTCGGGCTGGGCGACTCGATCGCCGTCTCGAACTTCCTCCTGGAGAACGCGCTCTCTGATTCTGACTTCTGAGTTTCTTCTGGAACTGGCGTTTGGATTACTAACAAAAAACTCCCATTCTGGAGTGCCGCGCGCTGGCGAGACGGTATGTCGAGCCGACACTGTGCGAGGGACGACCGAGCGAGTGTAGCGAGCGACGGAGTCGGTTGGGGAGGGTGTGGCTGGCTGTGGGTGGGACTGAAAGGGGCGACCGGGTCGGAGAGCGAGACGACGTAAGCACTGGACTGAGCAGAGCGAAGGAAGCGCGCAGCGAGAGCGAGACGTGACCATCGGGAGCGTCTCGAAAACGCGAACGGGGAACGAAGTGACCCGTGAGCGAGCAACAGCCTGCGAGCCTGTAGGGGCTTTCTGGCCGTTCCGAGCTGTGCGTGAACAGACGAGCAGACCCAGAAAGCCCCCGGTCGCTACGGTCCCGCGGCTCGCTGCGCTCCAGTAGGTGCTTGCGTCGCCGAGGTTCCCGTAGCGACCGACCCCTTTCAGTCCCACCCACAGGTATCCACGCCCTCCCCAGCCGATTCGCTCAGTCGTTTCACTCCTTCACTCATCCCTCGCACGGCAATTGCTCACCACGAGGGTTCGCCAGCGCGCGCCAGAATAGTCACTTCAGATCAAAGCAATCCATATGCGTCCTGCAGATCCCGGTAGAGTTGGAGGTATTGCTCCAGCACCGGGCGATGATCGAAGTCGGCCCACTCCTCGTCGACGGTCAGGTGCTCGAAGTTTCCGGCCTCCTCGATCGCGTCGGCGATCTGCTGGGGCGTCGTCACCCGGAAACTGCGATCGTAGTTCTCGATGAGCTCGTGCGCACTCGACTCGGCCTGGTACTCGACGATCCCGACACAGCCACAGGAAAGCGCCCACAGCAGTTCGCTTGCGAAGTACTCCTCGTAGGCGGTCTGGACGAACGCGTGGGCACCCTTGTAGATCGACAGCCGCTCCTCGCGAGAACACTCACCCACGAACTCGACGCGGTCGTCGATCCGCAACTCTTCGACCTCGTTCTCGTAGTCCTCGCGAGCGGGGCCGTCGCCGATGATCCGGGCCGACCAGTCACGATCCCGTAACTCGGCCAGGCCGAGCAGGAAACTCTTGAGGTTGGCCGTCTCGTCCAGCGGGTGGGCGAAGGCGACGTCGACGTTGTCTGCGGCCTCGACCTCCCGGACGAGGTCCATGTCGATACTCTCGGGGACGAGCTGGAGGCGCTCGGCCGGGACGCCGCGCTCGCGCAACTCGGTCCGAACCATCTCCGAGGGGGCGACGATCCGGGCGGGTTTGGCGAGCGCGCGGCCGGCCCAGCGTCCACTCGGGACGGCGTCGCCGAAGTACTCCAGCACGAGCGGTGCGCGGGCGAGCGAGCCTCCCATACTGGCGGCGGCGACCTGCGAAGCGGGCGTCGGGGCGGCGTGGACGATGTCGGGGTCGAAGCGCCACAGGGCCCACGGGAGCCGCAGCGCGAACGACGTCGGGGCGGGACCGCCCGTCACGCCGTGGTAGATCAGCTCCGAATCGGTCACGGTTTCGCGGCCGTGCTCCCAGGACTGGGCGCAGAAGACCGTGACCTCGTGGCCGCGTTCGGCCAGCAGACGAGCGATCCGCTCGATCCGCTGGACGCCCTCGCTGTCGTCGTGGTGGGTCGTCTCCATGGAGACGAACGCGACCCGCATGCTTGCCTGCAGGGTGGCGGTCGACAAAAAGGCGGGCGATTCGCCGCGGGTGAGTGTCGAGATCGCGTCGCCGTCCACGACGACCGACCGAACACTGCACGCTCAGTGCGGGTCGACGCCCCGTATTTCGAAGCGCGCCCCGTCGTCACGCCCCTCGGTGGCCGTGATCGACCAGCCGTGGGCGGCGACGATCTCCCCGACGATCGCCAGTCCGAAGCCGGTGCCGTGTGTCGCAGTCGAGTACCCGCTCTCGAAGATCGCCTCGCGGTCGTCCGGAGGGATTCCGACGCCGTCGTCCTCGACGTAGAACCCCTCCTCGAGCGGCCCGACGCGGATCACCAACGAGGTGTCGCCGTCGGATCGGCCGTGCTCCAGGGCGTTTCGGTAGAGATTTTCGAGCAACTGCTGGAGGCGGTCGGCGTCGGCGGCGAAGGTAGTGTCGCCGTCGATTTCGAGGGTCGCGTCGGGGACGTCGACCATCTCCCAGGCGGACTCGGCCAGCGCCGACAGACTCACTGTCGTCGGTTCGTCGATGGGTTGGCCCTGTCTGGCGAGCGCGAGGACGTCGTCGATGAGCGTTTCCATCCGAAGCAGGGCGTCCGCGACCGTGTCGAGGTTCTCGTCGTCACGGTCGTTGCGAGCGAGTTCGAGCCGGGCCATCGCCACGTTCAGTGGGTTGCGGAGGTCGTGGCTGACCATGCTGGCGAACGACTCCAGGCGCTCGTTCTGGCGTTCGAGTTCCTGGCGATACTGTTCGCGCTCGGTGACGTCACTGAGAACGACCAGCCGGCCGAGCTGGGGCTGGTCGGCGGCGAAGGGCGTCTCCGAGATCCGGTAGTAGCGGACGCTGTCGCCGTGTTCGAGGGTGAGTACGGGCTCGTCGCTGTCGGCGGCTTCGGCGACGTTCGGAAGCGTTGACCACAGCGGGTCGCCGAGACCGTCACCGTCGCGAAGTTGCGGGAACAGCGTCTCGGCGCTGTCGTTGTACTCGCGGATACGGTCCTCGTCGTCGACGAGGATCGTCGGCTCGTCGTGGCCGCCGGTCACCTGGACCGCCTGGAACTGGTAGACGTAGACCGACAGGACGCCGACGGCGAAGATGGCGACCCCGAGCGGCTCGTAGGTGATATCGATGAGGTAGGGCGTCGCGAACCCGACGACGTCCAACACGATCGGCAGTGCGGTCACGCCCAGCAGCGCCAGCAGCGGTCGCGTATCGTAGCTGACCTGGCGAAACCGTTCGAGTAGCATGAAGTAGCCGACGATCGAGAGCCCGTAGGCCAGTCCCATCGCCAGCCAGTGGGCCAACTGGTGGCGGATCGCCAGATGTGCAAAGGGGACCGTCGCGTAGCTCGCCTCGTAGTAGAGGCCGTGGACCGGGTTCGTGAGCTTCACGGCGACGATCAGCAAGAAGACGCCCAGCAGGACCTGCCGATAGGTTCGATCGCGATGCAGCGTTCGGCCGGTGTAGGCCGAACAGAAGTACAGCCACGGCCCGACGGCCGCGATGCCGACGATCAGTCCCACAGTATAGAATCCCAGCGCGAGTTCGACCGTCGGCGCGAGCAGGAAGCCGACGTGCGCGCTCGCCCAGCCGCCGGTCAGCAGTAACAGTGCAAACAACCCGCGTCGCGTGTCCGGGTCTTCGATCCGGCCGACGTAACTCACACTGACGAAACAGGCGACGGCCGCGAGCGCGAAGGCTGCCACGTAAGCGACGAACACTGGCGACACTGATGCGGGCAACGAAACTGCCACATCTCTCGATTGGCGACCCAGACGTATAAAAGAGTCACCCGACTTCGCACAACACCTATGCCACTCTCGCCCCTCGATTCGGCGCATGCCCGTCGATCTCGAACGCTATCTCAACGTCCGTGCCGCCTACGGGGCCTCGCTTGGTCCCGACGGCACGCTCGCCTTCCTGATGGACACGACCGGAACCGCCCAGGTCTGGACGGTCGACGAACCCGAGACCTGGCCCCGCCAGCGAACCTTCTTCGAGGAGTCGGTCGGCTTCGCCTCGTGGTCGCCCGAGCGCCCCGAACTCGTCTTCAGCATGGACGAGGGCGGCAACGAACGCGCCCAACTGTTTCGACTCGACGCCGACTCCGGGGCGATCAACCCGCTCACGGCCAGGCCCGAGGCGAAACACCGCTGGGGCGGCTGGAGCAACGACGGCGACCGGATCGCCTTCGCCGCGAACCGCCGTGAGAGGAGCGTCTTCGACGTCTACGTCCAGGGTCGCGCGGAGTCGGGCGATGACGCCGACCTGATTCACCAGGGCGACGGCTGGCTCTCGCTGGGCGGGTGGAGCCCCGAGGACGACCGCCTGCTCGTCGTCGAATCCCACACCAGCTTCGATCAGGACCTCTACTCGCTGGATCTCGATTCGGGTGAATTGACCCATCTCACGCCCCACGAGGACGAGGTCCGCTATCACAGCGCCAACTGGGGTCCCGACGGTGAAGCGCTGTATCTCGTCACTGACCGCGACGCCGACACGCTCTATCTGGCCCGGCTCGACCTCGAAACGCGGGACCTGGAGACCGTCGTCGAGGGCGGCGACTGGAACGTCGACGGCGTCTCGCTCGACGAGGACTCGGGCAGACTGGCCTACTCTCGCAACGTCGACGGCTACACCGAACTCACAGTCGGAACACTCGACGGTCCGGCCAGTATCGAGCGCTTCCCGACGCCGGATCTCCCTGGGGGGCTGGCGGGTGGGGTCTCCTGGAGCGAGGACGCCGACCGCTTCGCTGTCACCGTGACGGGTCGGGCCGAGAACACGAACGTGTACGTCGTCGAGATAGGCGAGGTTCTGAGCGAAGCGAAGAACCCCGAAGAAAGCGAGCGGGGAGCGAAGCGACCCGCGAGCACCGAATCGGGCGAGAGCGAGCGCTGGACCCGCGCTTCCACCGCCGGAATCCCCCGTGATTCCTTCGTCGAACCCGAACTGATCCACTACGAGTCGTTCGACGGAATAGAGGTACCGGCCTACTTCTCGCTGCCCCACGATCCCGAACCCGGCGAGACGCCGGTCATCGTCGACGTCCACGGCGGGCCCGAGAGCCAGCGCCGCCCTTCGTTCTCGGGACTCACGCAGTACTTCCTCTCGCGGGGATACGCTGTCTTCGAGCCGAACGTCCGCGGATCGACGGGTTACGGCAAGGAGTACACCCATCTCGACGACGTCCGAAAGCGGATGGACTCGGTGAAAGACCTGAAAGCCGGCGCGGACTGGCTCGCCGAGCACGAGTTCGTCGACGAAGATCGGATCGTCGTCAAGGGCGGCTCCTACGGCGGGTTCATGGTCCTCGCGGCACTCACCGAGTACCCCGACATGTGGGCGGCGGGCGTCGACACCGTCGGGATCGCGAACTTCGTCACCTTCCTCGAAAACACGGGGTCGTGGCGACGGGAACTCCGGGAGGCCGAGTACGGCTCGCTCGAGGACGATCGGGACTTCCTCGAATCGATCAGCCCGATCAATCACGCCGATCGCATCCGCGCGCCGCTGTTCATTATCCACGGCGCGAACGATCCGCGCGTGCCCGTGGGCGAGGCCGAACAGATCGCCGCGGCGGCCCGCGACCACGGCGTCCCCGTCGAGCTACGGATCTACGAGGACGAAGGGCACGGCCTGAGCAAGCGCGAGAACCGCATCGACGCCTACACCGACGTCGTCGCGTTCCTCGACGAACACGTCTGAATCAGACTCCAATTTCAGACCCGGAAACTGTGGCTGGGCGTCTTTTGTACACTACTTCGTACTGCCGAGTGCAATGGGTGAGGAAGTTGCCGTCCTGAACCGGAGACGCGCGTTCGTGGGGAACGCGCTGTCCGTCCAGATGAATCGTGATTCGACCACCCGAACGGAGGTACGCCGCCGATGACTCTCCGTCGCGCACTGCTCGTCGTCGCCGTCGTCGCGGCCGTCGCGCTCGCCGGTTGCACCGGCGGCTCCGAGATGACGCCCACGCCGACCGACGCGTCGACGCCTGCCGGGACGACCGCGCCGACCGTCGACGCGTCAGCCAGCGAGATCCAGTCGACAGCACTCGAAAGCGCACAGAACGTCTCGCGATACGAGGCGACGGTCGACGGGACGATCGCCGTCAGCGCGAACAACGTCGAGCAGACGATCGCCCTCCAGAACGAACTGGCGATCGACCGGCCGGCGACCGAGTACCACCGCTCGCTCGAACAGACGGTCCGCGGACAGACCACGACCGTCGATGGGTATCTCGTCGACGAGACGAACTACGCCCGGAGCCCGCAGCACGCCCGCCAGTACGGTTCCGAGTGGATCGAAACCGACGTCTCCGGGAACGCGACCCAGCTGCTCGACCGGTACGACATTCTCGCACAGTACCGCAAGGCCCTGGCCAACGCCAGCGTCGCCGTCGACGGCGCGACCACGAGCGGCGACGCGACCCTCCGCCGTCTGCAGGCCGATCTGAACACGACGTCGCTGGACACCACGTTCCAGACCGGCAACCGGACGACGTTCACCGACGCGAGCGTGACCTACTGGGTCGACCGTGAAGGGACGATCCACCGCGTCAACGCGACGTTCGATCAGACGACCGAGACGTCACGGACGACGACCAACCGAACCATCGTCTCGACGATCGACTTCGCGTACGGTGACGCACCGATCGATCTCCCCGAGGAGGCCCGCAGTGCCGTCGACATCACTGACGACGGTGAGTCGGGTGAGGACCCTGCTGGTGGCTCGGACGATGGCTCCGACACCGACTCGGGTGAAGGGTCCGATGGCGACGGCACCGCCGAGCCCGACGGTGACGATTCGGCGATCACCGTCCGTGGCGGCGACCTGGCGGTCGATCCCGACCGCACGTTCAAGCGCGTCGAGGCAGTCCTGGAGACGAACGTCACCGACCCCGAAGCCGTGGTCGCCCAGGGTCCGGCGAATCTGACGCGCGGCAGGGGAGTCGACCGGCGGACGCTGTCGGATACGCTCGGTCTCGAATCCGCGTCGCTCGCGGGCACGAACGTCACGCTCGGCTCGCGAGACGTGCCGCTGTCCTGGCTCGCCGAGGGCCGCGTCGACGGCGTCGGCAACGTCTATCTGCACAGCGCGCCCGGCATGGGATCGGGAGTCACCAGGCTGTTGACTGCCCACGAGTTCGTCCACTACGTCCAGTTGCAGAACGGCCGCTTCGAGAGCGTCAACGCCGGGACTGACACGACGACAGACGGAGCTTACGCCGCGCGGGCGACGACCGAAGGCGCGGCCGTCTTCACGACGGACGCGCTGCTCGAACGCTACGTCCCCGAGGGGCCGCGCAACGTCGCCCTCTACGACGGGATCGCGGCCGCTGCTCCGAACGGGAGCCTGACCGCGTACGGCAACAGCCGATACGTCTTCGGAACGCGCTACGTCGACGCCCGGATCGACGACCCCGCTGCGATCGAATCCGTCTATCAGCATCCGCCGACGACGAGCGAACAGGTCCTCCACGGGCTTGCGCCCGGAAGCGAACCGCCGGCCCCGCTGACAGTCACGGTCGAGACTGGGAGCGAGTACGTCCTCGCCGGCAGCGACCGCAAAGGTGAGGCCTACCTGCGGTACGCCCTCGACAACGGTGTCTCGACCGACCGTGCAGTGGCTGCAGCGGCTGGCTGGGGCAACGACACCGTCCGCTCGCTTCGGCCGGCCGACGGTGAGGGCACTACCAGCTACGTCTGGGTGCAGCGCTGGGACACCCCTGGAGACGCCACCGAGTTCGCGACCGTCGCTCGCGACTATCTCGACAGCTACGGCACGGTCGAGAACGGAACGACCACGCTCGATGGCGTCCCCGCCAGATTCGAGACGCTCGACGATCGGACGACTGCGCTCGTGATCGGCTCCAGGGACGTTCAGTCTGCGGTGACGCTTCGAACCGACGGCGGCGGTGTCGTCGTCGCCGAGACGCGCTGATAACGGTGCCTCACGTTCGCGGCTCAGACCCGTTCGATCAGCGTCGCGATCCCCTGCCCGAACCCGATACACATCGTCGAGATTCCGTAGCGCCCGTCACACGCCCGGAGCTGGTATGGGAGTTTCCCCAGGAGTGCCGCACCGGTCGCCCCGAGCGGATGGCCGTGGGCGATCGCGCCGCCCCAGACGTTGGTCCGGTCCCACTCGGCACCGGTCTCTTCGAGCCAGGCCGCCACGACCGACGCGAACGCCTCGTTGACCTCGAAGCGATCTATATCCGCGACCGTGAGATCGGTCGCTGCGAGCAGTTCCCGAGTAGCGGGAATCGGCCCCGTCAGCATCGTCACCGGATCGACGCCGACGACGTGCGTGTCGACGATTCTCGCCAGCGGGTCCCAGCCGTGTTCCTCACACGCAGCGCCTGAAGCCACCAGTAGCGCGGCCGCACCGTCGACGATCCCCGACGAATTGCCAGCGTGGAGGACGCCCTCGCCCTCGGATCGGAACGCCAGTGGCAACTCGCCCAGCGCGTCGACCGTGGTCTCCGGTCGCGGATGTCCGTCCTCCTCCACGACGACCGCCTCCCCATCGAGTCTCGTCTCGACGGGGACGATCTGTTCGTTGTAGGCACCGTCCTCGACAGCCTCGCCCCAGCGGCGCTGGGAGTCGACGGCGATCTCGTCAAGTTCCCGGCGAGAGAGGTCCCACTGCTCGGCCATCCGTTCGGCCCCTTCGCCCTGGGTCGTCAACTCTTCGACGTGCTCGAAGTAGGTGTCGGTGACGACCGATCGCTCGCCGTAACTGCTCCCGGGAGCGTCACTGCCCATCGGCACGCGCGTCATATGCTCGACGCCGCCCGCGACGAGTACGTCGGCCATCCCGCCCCGGATCTGCCCGGCCGCGAAATTCACAGCCTGCTGGCCGGAGCCGCACATCCGGTTAAGTTGCACTCCGGGGACGGAATCGCCCCACCCTGCGACCATCGGTGCGATCCGACCGACGTTCGATCCCTGTTCGTCGACTGGGGTGACACATCCCAATATTACGTCCTCGATGTCGGTGGCGCCGTCGAAGTCGTTTCGGCGTTCGAGCGCACGCAACGGCTCGGCCGCCAGATCCTGCGGGTGGGTGTCCCGGAACGAGCCACCGCGCTTGCCGAAGGGCGTCCGGACCGCGTCGACGATGTAGGCGTCGTCCATGCCGGACTGTGGATCGCCGAAGCACATCACAGTTTGGTACAGTGTAACTCACTCACTCGCGATATAGTGTCCTTCGAAGGCGAAAGTTCGACAGAGCGTCTCGAACGAGGTTCAGGGACCGAATCCTTCACAGTGGAAACGACCGTGCGGATTTAAGCCCCTGCCTGCCCCACAGTCGGGCATGCCGATCGAACCCGGTGACACCGTCACCATCGAGTACGTCGGCCGTTTCGACGACGGTTCTATCTTCGACACCTCGCGCTACGAAGTTGCCCTCGAACACGGCCTCGACGACGCCCAGGACGCCGGCCCCGGCGACTACCCCGCACTCTCTTTTACCGTCGGTGCGGGCGATATCATCGAGGGACTAGATAATTCCCTTGTGGGTATGAGAGATGGCGAGGAAGCGACGGTCGAGGTCACACCAGAGAGAGCATACGGCGAGCACGACCCCGATCGAGTCCGGGAGTACGATCCTGATACCTTCGAAGGAATGGTTGGACAGGAGCCTGCAGTCGGGCTGCACGTCCACGCCCAGAACGGCTTGCACGGTGACGTGACGGCCGTCACCGAGGATAGCGTGGAGGTCGATTTCAATCACGAACTCGCGGGCAAAACACTGGTTTTCGAGATCGAAGTCGTCGATGTTCGCTGACCTTCTCCTATAGTAGCCATTGAAAATCAATGCACACACGATCGCACGACAACAGTGCGATCGGTGTGTAAATCGTTTCAATTGTTACTATAGTCGATCAGTCGAGTCTGACTGCGGTCCCGTAGGCGATCACTTCGGAGGCTCCTTTCGTCACTTCGGACGTCTCCAGCCGGACGTTGACGACAGCGTCGGCCCCCATCTCGACGGCGTTGGCTTCCATCCGGGCGATGGCGTCGTCACGGGCCGTCGCGAGCAGCGTCGAGTACGCTTTGAGTTCGCCGCCAGCGAGATTACGGAACCCCTGGGTGATGTCACGGCCGACGTTGCGGGCTCTGACGGTGTTGCCGCGCGCGATCCCCAGGACCTCGGTGATCTCTCGGCCGGGGACTGTCTCTGTGGTGACGGTCGCGACGAGGGTCTGTTCGGTCTCCGGGTACTGTGTCTGGGTCGACATAACGAGTAGAGAGACGCTGGCGAGCGAGATAATCTAGCAGTGAGCAGCGCACGCACGAGTCACGGCGGCGCTCTCAGATCACGCCGGTCACGTGGGCTGCTTCCCGCGCGGCCTCCTCGCTCATGCCGTTTCCGAGGATAGTGTAGCGATCACGGATCTCGTGGGCACTGGTCAGCGCCTCGATCACGGTCTCGTCGTCGATCCCTAATCCCTCGGCGGTCGTCGGCGCGCCGATCCGGTCGAGGGCGTCGCGGATGTTGCGCCACATGCCGTTCTCGCCGTCCTGCAGGTACGCGGCGATGATCGAGCCGACGCCGACCTGGTGGCCGTGCAGGGCCGCGCCGGGGACGAGCCGGTCGAGCTGGTGGCTGAAGAGGTGTTCCGCGCCCGAGGCGGGTCGCGAGGAGCCGGCGATCGACATCGCCACACCAGAGGAGACCAGCGCCTTGACGACGATCCAGGCCGACTCTTCGAGGCCGGGCTTGATCGAGTCGGCGTTCTCGACGAGCATCTCGGCGGTCATCCGCGCTAGTGCGGCGGAGTACTCCGAATACTCGACGTTCTGGAGGCGATGTGCGAGATCCCAGTCCCGGACGGCGGTGTAGTTCGAGATGATGTCCGCACAGCCCGCGGTGGTGAGCCGCCAGGGGGCGTCGGCCAGAATTTCGGTGTCGGCGACGACCGCCAGTGGCGGCTCGGCCGCGACGCTGTGGCGGGTGTCTTTCTCGGGGACCGACCCACGCCCGGAGACAATCCCGTCGTGACTCGCCGCCGTCGGCACGGAGACGAACCCCTGGTCGCGGTGGTCGGCGGCCATCTTCGCAATGTCAATGGCCTTGCCACCACCGACGCCGACCAGGAACCCGGCTTCGGCGTCGGCGGCGGCCTCGATGACGCGTTCGACCTCGCTGAAACTGGCCTCCTCGACGACGACTGTCGCCGGGTCACGGCCAGCGTCGGCGAACAGCTTGGTGACACGCTCGCCGGCGACTTCTTTTGGTGTGGGACTCGTCACGACGAGCGGCCGGCCCGCGAGGTGGAGTTCCTCGACGGCTTCGACGGTCTGGCCGAGCACGCCGTGGCCGACGAGGACGTTCCGCGGCAGTCGAATCCAGGTCGACTTCTGAAACATGTCTGGGTATGGACTCGGCGGGAGTATAACGGTTTGCCGTCCCGATCCGGCCGCGAGCGAATCGCGCATCGTGGTCGCTCTGTTCTCGACGCTGTCCTGTGATCGATTTTATTATAATCGTCTGCTTTCAGTTTTGGAATGAGTATGTCGAATCTATCAGCGATCGCCGTCTCTTCGAGTTCCGGTGGGGACTGTTTCAGAGACGGAAACTCTGGTGGGTCTTTTGTAGGCTCGTCTCTCCACTGTTCGTTTACCATGGGATCGGCGCACGTTCAGGGTGTCTTCTCGACGGTGTTCGCCGCGCCTGGCCAGGTGAGGGGGGAGCGATGTCGCTGCTGTCGGTGAGCGCCGTCGTCGGCCTCGTCGTCTTCGCCGGTGTCGTGTCGACGATCCCGGTCTGTTTCGATCGTCGTTCGCTCCGGCAGGCACGTCGAACGCTCGACGAGGCGCTGTTCGATGCGGCACCGTATCTCGGTCTCGTGGCGCTGGTGTTGCTGTTTCGACGGTTCGTCCACGACGAGAGCGTCCAGCTGTCCCACGAGGTCGGCCGGAACATCACGGACACGCTATTCGCGGTCGAGGGATTCTTCATCGCGCACCTGCAGGCGCTCACTCCAGACGCGCTCGTCCCGGTGTTCGCGGCCTTCTACGTGTTCGGGTTCACCTACCTCCTCGTGGTTCCGGTCGTTCTCTACGCGCTCGCGTCGGCGACGCGCTCGCTGAAAGAGCTGCTCGTCGCGTACGCGCTCAACGACGTCATCGGAATGTCCCTGTACACGCTGTTCGTCGCTTACGGGCCGCGGCTCCACATCGCGAACCGCGTCGACGGCCTGTTGTACGATCTCTATCCGCAGGTCCGACAGCTGACAACGGCCGTCTCTGCCAACACCAACGTCTTTCCGTCGCTGCACACGTCGCTGTCGGTCGTCGTCCTCGTGTTCGCCTGGCGGACCCGCGAGAACCAGCCGCGCTGGTTCGCGATTGCGGCGATCTGTGCCGGCGCGATCGTCCTCTCGACGATGGTCCTCGGGATCCACTGGCTGACCGACGTCGTCGCCGGCGTCTGTCTGGCGTACGTCTGTGTCGTGCTGGCCGGCTGGATAGTCGCCGCCGTCGAGCGTCGCCGTCTGAACGGGGAGTCGGCACCCACACACGCCTCCCAGGGCGCTGACGACTAACCGTCGCTCACCACAGTCGATCGAGAATGTCCGCTTCGACGTCCCGGCGCGGGCCGCGGTCGCTCCCGTCCCGATCGCTCTCGCGATGCTCTCTGACTGTGGGTTCGAGCGCCTCGCGGTGCGGTGTCGCCTCCCAGCCCAGTGCGTGGAGCTTCTCGGTCGCCAGCAGGTGTGGCCGGTCGCGGTACAGCGGGAAGTCGTCGGGTTCGAGATCGGGGCTGAGTTCGCGCTCGCTGGCGTAGGCCTGTCGCACGTCGGTCTCGCAGGCCGCCGCGAGCAGATCGAGCAGATCGCCGAGCGGCTGGGCGTCCCTGTCGCCGACGTTGTAGGCTTCGCCTGCAGTCCCGCGCTCGGCGACGACTCGGAGCGCACTGGCGACGTCCTCGACGTAGGCGAGCTGGTGGAGCGACCCGCCGTCGCCGGGGACGACGACCGCGCCGTGGCTGTCGACGCGGGCGAGCCAGTAGTCCAGTCGTTCGGTGTAGTCGTGGGGGCCGTAGACGATCGTCGGTCGGACACTCATCGCCCGGACGCCCTCATCGGCCGCGGCGAAGACGGCACGATCACCCTCGGCCTTGCGCTCGCCGTATGTCTCGTGGGAGTCGTCGACCGCTTCGGATTCACTACATGATTTCAGCGGCGTCTCACCCTCGCGCTTGGGGATCTCGTCCGCGGCGTAAGCCGCCCCGCTGGAGACGAAGACGTACGCCTCGCTGTCGGCGAAGATGTCCGTCGCGACCCGGACGTCGCGAGGGTGGTAGGCGACCAGGTCCACGACGACGTCCGGCTCGACCGCCTCGGCGGCGGCCCGCAACTGCTCGTCCTCGCGCCGGTCGGCCTCGACCAGCTCGACCGCGTCGTCACCGGCGAAGGGATTGGGATGGTGGCCACGATTACAGAGCGTCACATCGTAGCCGTGCTCGCGGAATTCGGCGACCGTCGCCCGGCCGATGAATCGCGTCCCGCCGACGACCAACACCGATTGCATGCCACTACGTGTGAACTGTGTGACTAAAAAACGGGTGGGGCGTCTAGGCGTTGCGATACTGCTCGATGGCGTCGCGATACCCCTCGCGATACGTCGGATATGCGAACTCGTAGCCCAGGCTTCGCAGTTTGTCGTTGCTGACCCGCTTGCTCGTCTGGATCCGACGCCTGCCCGCCTCCGAGAGCTCGGGGTCGTCGAGGCGCTCTTCTTTGGTCTGTTTCGGTGGCTCGGGCTCGCCGCACTCACTCGCCAGCCAGTCCGCAAAATCCCACTTGCTGACTGGTTCGTCGTCGACGACGTTGACCACCTCGCGGCGCGCCTCGTCTGCTTCCAGCAGGAAGCGCACCGCGCCGGCGGCGTCAGCCTGGTGAATCATGTTCAGATAGCCCTCCGTGACGGGTCCCTCGACGTACCGCGAGAGCCGGTAGCGCTCTGGGCCGTACAGGCCGGCGAACCGGGCGACTGTCCCGTCGGTGTCGTCGATCGGGCGCTCGGTCGCGATCGCCTCGGCCTCGGCGAGCACTTCGGTCTTCTCAGTGGTCGGTTCGATCGGTGTCCCCTCGTCGACCCACGCGCCGTCGTGGTCGCCGTAGACCCCTGTCGAGGACGTGTAGACGATCCGGTCGGGGACGGTCGACCGGGCGCAGAAGTGATCGATCGTCTCCCGGAGGCCGTCGACGTAGACCTCGCGGGCGGCCTCGGCGGCCCGACCCCCGCTGGAGGCCGCGAAGACCACCCAGTCGGAATCGGGGACGGCTTCGAGGGTCTCGGAGTCGGTCACGTCGGCCTCGACCGCTGTTGCGCCAGTCGCTTCGATGGCTTCGAGCCCCGCTTGCGAGCGGCGGACGCCGACCACGTCGTGAGCGGGCTGGAGTTGGCGGGCCAGTTCGAGGCCGATGTAGCCACATCCGAGGATGGCGACGCGGGTCATTTCGACTCCAGCAAGTGGTGGATGCGGGCGTACTCGCCCAGCGTGATCGGGTAGCGCCCCTCGACTTTCTGCTGGATCTCCTTGGGTTCGAGGTCGCCGCCGAGTTCGGCCGCGACGCTATCGACGTCCATGACCGCGGTGGTCATTCCCATCAGGAGGATGTCCCGGGCTTCGGCGACGACCGCGTCGGCGTCGGGATACTCCGCCGAGAGCGCGAGGACGGCGGCGGCGTCCTCCAGCGTGACCTCGCCGGCGTCGCCGTTCGCGAGCGATTCGACTGTCGGTTCGTCGAGTCCGGTCTCGGCGAGAACAGCTTCGACGCCGTGGTCGTCGATCACCGTCTGCAGTACGTCCTGGTAGGCTGCCAGCAGCGCCTCGGGGTCGCGCTCGCCGGCGTCGGGGAAGCGTCCGGTCAACATACCTTCTGGTTAGGGGTGGGGGTACAAGTGGGTGGTACTTTCCGCGGGAATTGCCGCCGCCACCCGATAAAATGTCCAAACGTTGATTACGCGGTATGCCGACCCATTGCATATGAAAGTCGTCCTGATCGGGGTTGGTCAAGCCGGCGGCAAGATCACCCAGGCCCTCGCGGAGTACGACTACGAGATGGGGTTCGACGCTGTCCAGGGGGCGCTGGCGGTAAACACCGCCGAAGCCGACTTGCAGGCTCTGGACATCGACACGCTGTTGATCGGCCGCGACCGGGTCAAAGGTCACGGCGTCGGCGGCGACAACGAACTCGGCGCACAGATCATGGAAGAGGAGGCCACCGAGGTCATGAACGAACTCGACGGCCGGATCACCTCCAAGGCCGAGGGGCTCGTAATCGTCGCTGGCCTCGGCGGCGGTACTGGGTCGGGTGGCGCGCCCATGCTCGCGCGCGAACTCAACCGGATCTACGACATTCCCGTCTACGTCCTGGGTGTGCTCCCCGGGCGCAACGAGGGATCGATCTACCAGGCCAACGCCGGCCGCTCGCTCAAGACCGTCGTCCGCGAGGCTGACTCGACGATCCTCATCGATAACGACGCCTGGCACGCCACCGACGAGAGCGTCGAGGAGGGCTTCGACACGATCAACCAGAACATCGCCCAGCGCGTCGGCTTGTTACTGGCCGCGGGCGAGGTCATCGACGGCGTCGCCGAGAGCGTCGTCGACTCCAGCGAGGTCATCAACACCCTCCGACCGGGTGGCATCGCCTCCATCGGGTACGCCTCCGTGGCCGCGGCCGAGGACAGCGCCGACAACGTCAACAACATCACGAGCGCGACCCGCAACGCCCTGCTGGCCGGGACGAGCCTGCCAAACGCCGTCGATGCCGACACCGCGCTGCTGGTGATCGCTGGCGACCCCGACCGAATCTCTCGCAAGGGCGTCGAACGCGCTCGCAGCTGGGTCGAAGACGAGACCGGCAGTCTCGAAGTCCGCGGCGGGGACTTCCCGCTGGACACGGAACGGCTGGCGGCGCTGATCCTGCTCGGCGGCGTCGAGCGTTCACACCGGATCGACGAGTTCCTCGACCGGGCCCGGGAGGCCCACAAACAGGCGAACGAGCCCAGTCCGAACCCGAACGAGGCCTTCGACAACGAGGAACTCGACGACCTGTTCTAGTCCTCGTCGTCTTCGAGTTCGATCTCTTCGAGCGCGGCGGCGACGTCGTCGTCGTCGGCGCTGTCTTCTTCCTCGGGGAGGTCGACGTCTTCTTCGAGGTCGTCTTCGGTGGACTCCTCGGCGTCTGACTCCAGGGAGGGACCGCTGTCCCCGGCGAGGTCAGGGTCGATCGAGGGACCGGAGGATTGGCTCAGGTCGGCGTCGGGATCGGCGACCCCGCCCGGTGGGGCGTTCCAGACGTCGTGTTCGTTGAGCACGGTGTCTCGGTGCTGGAGGAGCCAGTCGACGTAGCCGTCGAGATCGTCGAACCCGTGCTCGTCGGCCTCGCGGCGCATGTTGTCGATCATCGCCGGGTCGAGATCCAGTGAAACGTCCGCCATCGTTCCCCATTCGTCGGTCAAAGCATAAATACACCCACCCCGCCGATCGGGGTTCGGGCGTCGCGAGAATCCTGCTCCGTGGGCGCCTAGACGAGACTCCGACCGTCGAAGTCGGCCCGGTCGTACTCGACGTCCATCAGATCGAGGACCGTCGGCGCGATGTCGAACAGATCGGCGTCCTCGATGCGAACGTTCGGGTCGTCGACGAACAGCGTCGCGTTGTCGAAACTGTGCATCCCGTTGCGCGGGCCGACGCCGAAGACGTCGCTGCCGCCCTTGAAGCCGGCCTTGAGATCGAAGCCGTGGTTCGGAATCACGACGAGGTCTGGCGCGATGTCGTCGTGGTCTCCGCGGAACGCTTCCTCCTTGGTGACGACGCGGTCGGCCACCGCGTTTCCGTCCGGTCCTTCGAGGCGTTCGAGTTCGGCCTTGAGTTCGTCCCGGACCTCCCCGTACTCCTCCTGTGGGACGCTCCCGCGGGGTTCGCGGCCTTCGAGGTTGATGTAAAAGCGTCCGGGGATCAGCGAGTAGGCGGTGGTCTCCTCGGCGATGTCGCCTAATTCGCTGTGATCGTCGTCCTCGTAGGAGAGCCAGCCTTCCTGCTGGAGCCACTCGTTGAAGTGGACCTCGTACTCCAGGGAGGTAAAGCCGTGATCTGAGGCCACCATCATGGTCACGTCGTCTGGCAGCATCTCGCGCAACTGGCCGAGGTAGTCGTCGACCGTCCGGTAGAACTCGAAGAACTCCTCTTTGTACTCGCCGTCCTGCTCGTAGTGTTTGAACAAGAAGTGGTTGACCCGGTCGGTCGTCATGAAGACTCCGAAGAAGAGATCCCAGTCGTCTTCCTGCACGTAGTGCTTGAACGTCTCGAACCGTTTGTCCAGCGTCTCGTGGGCGTCCTCGATGAACTCGCTCTTGTCGTCGTCGTGGCCCAGTTTGGCGTTGACGTCGATCCGATAATCGTTGTTTTCGAGGTACTCCCGGAGGTCGTCGGGGTAGGCCGCCTTGTCGACACCGGGCGAGAGAAAGCCCGAAACCATCCGCTGGACGTCGCGCTGGGGCGGGAAGGTCACGGGCACGTTCAGCACTGTGGCCTTCCGGTCTTCGTCCTCGACGCGGTCCCACAGCCGGGTCGCCTGGACGTCCCGGCCCATCGGGACGTAGGTGTCGTACGATCCGACTTCGCGGTCCTGGAAACCGTAGACACCAGTCTCGCCGGGGTTGACGCCGGTCGTGAGAGAGGGCCAGCAGGCCGAGGATTCCGGTGGCACGATGCTGTCGATCGCGCCGGCGCTGCCATCCTCGGCCAGCGCGGCGAGGTTCGGAAACTCGTCGGTGTGCTCGGCGAGCAGACTGTACGGCACCCCGTCGATCCCGAAGAAGGCGACGCGGGGGCCGTCGTCGCCCTTGAGCCGATCGAATAGTCCCATACCTCCCGATACCAGCGTCGGGCACAAGAAGCTTCTTTTCGTGAGTGCGTCCCAGAAAGCGGCAATTCTACTGATCGCGAGGAGCGTGGCTACGCGTCGTCGTCCGACGACTCGAAATTCTCCGGCACGACTGTGAGGTGGTCGACTCCCATCGCCTCGCGCTGTTCGGGGACGACGGTCGGGTGGTCCATGCCGGCGGAGGGGCGTCTGGTTGCCATTGCAGTCGAAACCAGGGCCCGAACACTCATATAATTACCCATGCGCATAATTTATGGGCAGGCGAGCGACAATGTCTCCGAGACATACGGCCGCCACGGACGCCCTAATTGACGGCCTTCGAGAGTTCCGCGCCCGCTTTGAACTTCACGTCGTTCGACGCTTCGGCCGCCCCGACGAGGTGGACGATTGGCGCGTCGAGCGTCGACGAGACCGTCCACGCGGGGGCGTCACTGTCCGTTCCGGGACAGCCGCCGGTGTCGTGTTTGGCGAGCGCCTCCCGGGACTGGACGCCCCAGCACCAGACTTCCCCGCCGTCACGACACACCGAGTAGGCACCCGCGGGGAGGTAATCGTCCTCGGGGTCGTACGCCTTGCTGAGCGTGATGTTTCCGTACTTCGTCCGGCCGGGGCGTTTTCGGAGGATTATGTCGTCGCCATCCTGATACTCGATCTCGACACTCCCGTCCTCGTTGACGGAGTGGGTCACTGGTGCGACGTGGTTCGGGCCGGCGGCGGTCAACAGCGTCGCGCTGTTCTCGTAGAGCGCGCCGTCGTCGATCTGCCAGCCGCCGACGAACAGCAGCTGGTCGTCGTGACGGATCCGCCGCACGTGAAACAGCGCGGGCATCGGCCTGGGGCTGTCCGGCGGCGTCGCCGTGACGGGAACGACGAACACCGCCGAGACGGTCGCCTCCCCGGAGTCGGTCTCCTCGCCCCAGGAATTATTATAATCGAAGCAACACTCATCTCCCCCACTCGATTGGCCCGAGACCCGCGCCATCGGCACCGTGCGGTCGGCCTCCGGTGTCGCCCCGGTGACGACGACACCGCCCGAGGTTCCGAAGGCGGTGACGCCGCGGCGGATGTCGTTCTTGTCGATGTCGTTGGGCCGGCTGAGGTCGAAGCCGTCCTGGAGTTCGAGCGTCGGCTCGAGGAGGTTCCGGCAGGCCAGGTCCCGGTGGACGACGGCAGCGCGATCCGTCTGCGCACAACCCTCGGCGTCTCGTTCGCCCAGGAAGTACTCGAGGACGCGCTGTGGCGTCAGTTCGTCGACCAGTTCGAGGCCGCCGCCACGGACCTGGGCGTCCGGGAGCGTGACGACGAAGTGCTCGCCGATGGTCGGCTCCCCGCCGAGGTAGTCGTACAGCTCCTCGGTGCCGTCGGAGATTCCGTCGCCGTCGCTGTCGAGATCGTCGCTGATGTCCTCGATATCGCCCTGGACGATGCGGCGAGCCTCTTGCATCGATCGCCGCGCGCGGTCCCACTCGCCCGCCTCCACGGCCTCGCTGGCCTCCTCGGCGAGACGTTTGCGTGCGCTGGCGTGCTCCTGGACAGAGCCACAGACATCCGAGGGACAGTCTTCGAGTGTTTCCCGGACTCGAGTCGTCCCGTCGATGAACGAGCCCAGCATTCGCGTCGCGTCGTCGCTCGACCGACGCTCGATGGTCGTGATGGTGGCGTCGGCGTAGATTAACAGTCCCCGTTCGATATCTAGCACCTCGACTAGGTCGTCGATACCGTCGGCGTCGGAATCCCCGTCGTTGGGGTCGGGCACCCAGATCGACCGTGGTTTGTTCGAGCGCGAGGAGTTGTAGTCCTGGGCCTTCGTGGTCGTGGTGGTACTCCATCCCTCGATGTCGATGCGTCGATCCTCGGCCCGCAGGCTCGGCGGGACGAAGCGAACGTCGACTGGGCCGCTGGCGTACGCCGTTTCGGTACCGCTGGTGTCACCGATATAGAAGCCAGCCGGCGAGGCAGTCCTGTTCTCGATGGCCTCTTCGCTGGCGCTGTCTACCAGGTCCTCGAGCGCGCTACAGCCGGCCAGGCCGCCGAGTGTGACCGTCCCCGTCGCCGCGAGAAACGCCCGCCTCGTCGCCTCGTACCCACTGCCCCGCTCGCCGTCCGTGCCCTGCGTCGTGTTCATCTCCTATAGTACAGGATTTATAAGTATATAAATATAAGTTAGTGAATAATCTGTCGGCTGTTCGAGTGAGTCTCGAACGCGGGAGGCGAACCGCAGCCCGCCCGCTCAGTTGAAGTGCTCGTCGTAGAGGTCCTGGGCGTGCTCGATGGCGTCCATCGCGGCCTGCTTGTCCTCCCAGCCCAGCGTCTCGACTTCCTTGCCTTCCTCGAGGTTCTTGTAGGTCGCGAAGAACTCGTCGATCTCGTCGAGTTGCTGCTGTGGGATGTCTTCGAGGTCCTCGATGTGGTCGTAGCGGGGGTCCTCGGTGGGGACGGCGATGACCTTGTCGTCCTGCTCGCCGTCGTCGTC
>ENA-ORDC01000946-ORDC01000946.1-marine-metagenome-genome-assembly--contig:-NODE-946-length-24092-cov-15.785717_pt1 | contig 24092 bp, 21 predicted proteins | sample MGYA00237783_ERZ508515 | MGnify/ENA primary metagenome ERZ508515 (study PRJEB26186, sample SAMN06268792) | marine metagenome | isolation source: Eden Landing Ponds, San Francisco, CA, USA | place... | reverse complement strand
GCGCCAGGGGAGCTTGGGTGGTCCAAGCACCCGACTTGTAATCGGGAGTTCGTGGGTTCAAATCCCACCCCTGGCTTCGCGCGGTCGAGCGAAGCGAGGCCGCGGTAGTGCCGAGCGGAGAGCGAACGCGAACCGCGAGGCTTGCTGCTGCGAACAATCCGTGAGCAGCGCAAGCAGTCTGGGATTTGAACGAGAGACGACGCAGCCTACGAGCCTCGCGAGCAGGATCGTCTTCGCGTTGTTCAAACCCCCAACCTCTGGTCGCGTCGGCCAGGCACCGAACACCTATAGGAGCCGCCGGCATACCACTCAATGTGGCGACTCCGTTGCGATTTCGCGTGTCGACCGAACACTGGACCGAAGGGCGCGTCCGCGCAGAAATCTACCGGGCGCTGGACGCGAACCTCGGGGCGACGATGGCTAGCCCGTGGTACAAACCGCCTGCGGGCTACCAGGCCAAGCGGTTCGAGATGGACAACGGCGACGTGGCGCTGTTTTGCTGGAACGACGACGCCTACTGGATGGGCAACACCGAGACGCCCAAGACCTTGTGGGGGACCAACAAGGTCACCTTCGACGAAGCGCCCGATCCCGTTTCGGAGTGGGCCCAGCGGGAGTTGCTGGCCCAGCTCTACGAGGAAGACCCGTGGCTCGAAGAGACGCCCAAACTGGCGTGGTTTTTCCTCCCTGTCTTCCTCTCGAAAGACGGCCGGGAGACCACGCGGGAGTTCTTCCGCGAACACGCCGCCGGCTTCCCGGACGCGAGTCGCGAGACTGCGCTCGAATTCTACGACGACTTTCTGGAGACGGGCGTCCTCGACGAGTACCGCTACGTGATGGCCTCGAAACTCGGCACTTCCGAGTACCTCAATCTGAGTCGGATGTCCGCGACGATGAGCGAGTTCACCGTGGCGAAGCTCCTGTCCGAACAAGGGTACGACGTCACTCCCGAGATCGAGATCTCGACCGGGCACTCGATCGACTTCCGGGTCGACCGCGCCGACGCCGAGACGGCGCTGGTCGAAGTCACACGGCCCGTGCCGCCGGGCGACCGCGCGGCCAACTCGGCGGTCACGGCGATCCGCCAGACAGCCGCCAACAAGACTTCCGGACAGTTAGAGGAACACGGCGGCGGCGTCACGCTGTTCGTCGACTGTTCGTCTTTTACCGACCAGCAGTGGAACGAGATCAAGAATGCGACACCGGACGTGGGCCACCGCCCGGCCGTCATCTTCCGGGTGCGACCCGACGGCTGGCTCGACGGCTACACGAAGGGATCAGTTCCGGTCGAACTCCCCGCCGAAATCGCCTGACACCATGACTCACGATACACCTGGTGAGGACGAGAGTGAGCGCCGCTGGTGTGCGCACTGTCAGCTGGCGGTCGAGCCAGCCGAGGGCGACGCCGGGCCGGAGTGCCCGGCCTGCGGTCGAGCACTGTCGTGAGCTGCGCGTTCGGCGCGGCGCTCAGCAGACGTCTTTGGGGTTGACGCCCATGCCTTCGAGCGTCTCGACGTACTCCTCGTAGGCGACCTCGATGCTCTCGATTGCCGCTTGTTCGGCGGACTCCCAGTCGCTGTCGTCCTCGCACTGGCCGGCGAGCAGGTCCGCGGCCTGTTCGATCTGGGCGTCGATGTCGTCGGCGAATCCGCGGAAGAGCCGGGAAGTCTGGGGGTCGGCCTGCCCGACGAAGAAGCCGGTCCGCTGATCGGCCTTCTTCTTGGTCACGAGCGAGCGCCCGACGAACCCGCCGAGTCGCTCGATCGTCCCCTCCAACTGTGTGAGCGAGTCGTACAGCGTCGAGGCCTCGGGAATCTCGGCGTCGGTCTCGCTTTCGAGTTTCGCTGCGTGCTCGCGGGCGAGCGCGGCGGCGTCCTCGAAGGCGCCTCCGAGCGGTCCCTCCGTATCGTCGGCCCACGTCTCGAAGGTCTCGGCCGCGGCGCGCTCGTCGGCGATAGCGGCAGCGATCACGGCGTCGGGTTCCATCTCGCCGGCGGTGTCGGCGTAGAGCGATTTCGAGGAGCCGAGTCGCGAGAGCGGCGTCTGGGTTTCGTCACGAACTGTGTCGAGGAAGTCCTCGGGAGTCATGGGCGTCGATTCGCCGAGGAGCGATTTGTATGTACCGAAGCACCCTATTCGAGGTCTCGAATCACTTCCGCGGGGTTGCCCCCGACGACCACGTTGTCCGGGACGTCGTCGACGACGACCGAGCCGGCGGCCACGACGACGTCGTCGCCGATCGTGACGCCCGGGTTGATCACCGCACGGCCGCCGATCCAGACCCGGTCGCCGACCTCGACCGACTCGCCCCACTCCGGCCCGTCGGCCCGGGTTTCGGCGTCGATCGGGTGGGCCGCCGTGTAGACGTGGACGCCCGGCCCGAGCAGGCACTGGTCGCCGAAGCGAATCTCGCTGACGTCCAGAAACACGCAGCCGAAGTTGGCGTAGAAGTGCTCGCCGACGTGGATATTCCACCCGTAATCACAGTACAGGGGTGGTTCGATCCAGGCCGTTTCACCGCCAGAACCCAGCAGTTCTTCGAGGAGGAGTCGCCGCCGGTCTTCCTCGTGGGGCCCGGTGTCGTTGTAGAGGCCCGTCAGTTGACGGGCGGCGTCGCGGGCGGCGGTCAGTTCGGGATCGAGTGGATCGTAGTTTTTGCCGGCGATCATCTTCTCTTTCTCGGTGGCTGGCTCCGTCTCGCGCTCGGTATCGTCCTCGCTCATGGGAGATACTCCCGGGCCGTCTCGGCCGCCCGCCGCCCGCTTTCGAGCGCGCCCTGGATCGAACACCACCGCGTGTAATCGCCAGCCAGCACGACGGGTTCGTCGGGCGCGTCGGGATTGGGCAGGTCTTCGAGAAAGCCCGGCGGCTGGGCGAACTGCGCGAACTCGATTCGGTCTGTGTGCCGGAGTTCGAGTCCGCCGACGTCTCGCTCTGGATACCACGACGCGAGGGCGTCTCGAACCTCGGCGGCCAGTTCCTCGTCGCTCTGTTCCTGTGCTCCGAGGAAGGTCGCGCTCAACAGTTGTGTGCCTTCGGGTGCGTACTCGGGCGCGACCGTCGACAGTGGCGCGATCTGGTTCGGTCGGTCGTTCTCGGCGTTCAGCAGGAGTTTCGTGCCCGTATCGAGTTTCGAGTAGGTGTCGAGCGTGAAATACTGCGTGACACAGCCCTTCGCGTCGGTGGGGATCGAGTCGACGCCGGTCAGTTCCCGGGCGCGTTTGGGGTCGGTCGCGACCACGACCGCGTCGGTCTCGACCGTCTCGCTGGCGGTCGTCCCGCCCTCGACCGTCACCTCGCTGTCCGCGACCGCGGTGACCTCGTGGCCGGTCTCGATCGTCGCGCCAGCGTTCTCGGCCCGGGATCGGAGTTGTTCGGGAATCGCGCCCATTCCCTCGGCCGGGACGGCCGTGCGTCCTGCTTCGAGCATCTTGAACGTGTACTCGAACACCCGGGAGTCCGTCGACAGTGAGCGATCGAGCGTGATCCCGCCGTAGAAGGGCGCGGCGAAACGTTCGACGAAGGCTCTCGAGAAGCCGCGGTCCGCGAGGTACTGCTGGATCGTCGTCGCCTCGCGTCCGGGATCGAGGATGTCTTCGGCGGGTGTCTGGGCGAGTTCACGCTGGAGGCGAAACAGCCCGAGTTTGTCGCCCAGTCTGACCTCGCGGTTGAACAGCGTCTCGACGGCGTCGCCCGGGCTGTCGAACGGATCGGCGAGCACCGATCGCTGGCCGTCCCGTGCGATGGTCGCGCCCGCGGTGAAGTATCGTAATCCCAGGTCGTCGAGATCGAGTTCGCGCCGGACGGCGGGATAGGCGGTAAAGAGCACCTGGAACCCGCGGTCGAACGTGCATCCCTCGTCGTGGACTGTCCGGACGCGACCGCCCACCGTGTCGTTGCGCTCGAACAGTGTCACGTCGTATCCGTCCTCGGCGAGGTGGCGTGCGGCGACCAGTCCCGCGAGGCCACCGCCCGCGACAGCAACGTCAGTCATGGCCTGACCTGCGGGTGGCGGGCACAAAACGACTGCGTCCGTCGGATCGAAATTCGACTTCGACCGGTTGCGGTGGACAGCGCTTTGACCCTGGGGAACCCAGGCCGGCACATGGAGACGACTGCGGCCCTCACTGGACTGCGGTGTACGGACTGCGGCGAGGACTTCGATTCGGAGACGGCAACCCACCAGTGCCCCGACTGCGGAGGGATTCTCGATCCGACCTACGACCTCGACGCGGTCGCGACCGACCGCGAGACACTCGAATCGCGATCGTTCTCGGGGATCGCTCGCTACGCCGACCTGCTGCCGTTTCCGGCCGAGACGCTCGTGACGATGGACGAGGGGGCGACGCCGCTCGTCTCTGCGCCCGACTTTGCCGAGCGACTGGGTGTCGACCAGGTCTTGCTCAAAGACGAGGGGCGCAATCCGACGGGCTCGTTCAAGGACCGCGGGGCGGCTCTCGCTGTGACGGCCGCGAGCGAGCACGGCGCGGAGACGGTCGCGCTCCCCTCTGCGGGCAACGCCGGGCAGGCTGCCAGCGCTTACGCTGCTCGCGCCGGCCTCGACGCGGAGGTGTTCGTCCCTTCGCGGGCGGTCTTCGACACCAAGGCGATGATCAACGTCCACGGCGGCGAGATGACCGTCGTCGGTGGCCGACTCGACGACGCCGCGGCCGCCTTCCAGGACGCTATTGTCGAGGAAGACTGGTATTCGGTTGCGACCTTCGAGACACCGTATCGCCACGAAGGCAAGAAGACGATGTTCTACGAGATCGCCGAGCAGTGCGAGTGGGAGAGTCCCGACCACGTCGTCTACCCGACGGGCGGTGGCGTCGGTCTCGTCGGCATGGCCAAGGCCGCCCGCGAGTTGCAAGAACTGGGCTGGATCGACGACGGTCCAGCCTTTCACGCCGCCCAGGCCACGGGCTGTGCGCCGATCGTCGAGGCCTTCGAGGCCGGCCGCGCCGAGCACGAGCCCGTCGAACACCCGGACACCATCTGCGGCGGGATCGAGGTCGCTGATCCAGGCGCGAGCCGACTCGTCCTCGACGCCGTCCGGGAGAGCGGCGGGACCGCGGTGGCGACGCCCGACGAGGAGATCCTGGGCGCGGCGGTCGATATCGCCCAGACTGCCGGGATCGAGATGGGTGCGACCTGCGGAGCCGCGGCGAGCGGCGCGCTCGAACTCGCTGATAGCGGTGCGTTCGACGGCGACGAGACGGTGGTGCTCGTCAATACGGCGACCGGGAACAAGGAGTCGGACATCCTGCGGAGCCACCTGATGAGTCAGGGGATCTGACTACGATTTCTCGAGGTAGAGTGCGTGAGTGAGTGTGTCACCGGCTCCGACCGCCTTGCTGTAGTCCTCGACTGATTCGTCGAACAGCCGCTCGATCTCCTCGCGGGTCCGGACGTTCTCGCCCGCCGCGACGAGTTCGAAGAACGCCTGGGTGTGTTCGTCCTGTTCGGCGACCCACTTCCGCAGGGCTTCGCTCGGGTAGTCGGCCACGAGGTAGCCCCCGAGTTCGACGTGCTCGTAGAGGGTGGCGAAGGCGGCGTCGACGTCCCGGACGAAGTACGTCGTCGCCATGCAGTAGACGAGGTCGAACTGCCGTTCGAGGTCGAGGGCGGGGAGTGCGCCGACGACGAACTCGACGTTTTCGAGTCCCTGCTCGCTTGCCCGTTCGCGTCCGTCTTCGATCACTCGGTCGGCGACGTCGACGCAGGTGAATTCGGTATTGGGGAAGCGCTCGGCCAGCTCGAGTTCCAGAACTGCGGGGCCGCAGCCGACCGAGAGCACTGTCTCGGGGATACCGACCTGTTCGAGGAAGGTCGCGAGGTACTCGATCATGGTCTCGCCCTCGCGGTAGATGCAGTGGTCGTAGTCGCGGTCCTCGTAGAATCGTCGCCACCGATCGCTGACCATAGGTGGACATCTTGGGTCGGAACGATAGTGGTTTTCCCGATGTGGCTGGACAGGGCGGACGCTTGGACTCTCTTCTGATCCAGGTAGTGGCGCGCGCTGGTTCGACCTTGTGTCGAGCCGACCCTGTGCGAGGGATGAGGAGCGCAGCGAAGCGAGCACCGCAATCGGTTGGGGAGGGTGTGGTTACGGGATGGGAATGAAAGGGGCGACAGGGTCGGCGAGCGAGACGACGCAAGCAGGGAGGGACCGGAGGTCCCTCTGGCCGTGCGGGCGACTCACGGGTCGCCCGCACGACACTGGACTGAGCGGAGCGAAGGAAGCGCGCAGCGAGTCGCAGCCGTCGACCCTGTCGGGGCTTTCTGGGTCATAGTCACGGTGTTGTCCCAGAAAGCCCCCGTCCTCTCGACTCGGGGGGCTCGCCAGCGCACGCCAAGATATTCTATCCGGAACCGAAAACAGCAGCCACGGACCAATCGCGAACCCCGACGAATCCTAGTTCGTCGTGGTGATCTCGATGACGTCCCGGTGGTCCAGTTCCCGATCAGCCCCGACCTGCCGACCCGAGCGGATATCGTGGGCGTGCAAGAACCCGTCCCCGATATCGGAGTGCAGGAAGTACGCGAAGTCTTCGGCGGTCGACCCGTCCGGCAGGACGAAACAGTCCTGCAGGAAGGTGCCGTCGTCCTGGGGCTGTTCGGCACCCGGGAACACCGCGATAGCGTCCAGCACGTCGAACAGCGCCGTCTCCAGTGCCGTCTGCACGCCGGTCCCGCCGTAGGCACCGACGAATTGGCGAATCTCCTCCAGCCCTGCCTCTTTCTCGTCGGGCAGGTCGGCGACGATCTCGAAGTCGTCGTCGCCGGGCACGTACTCCAGCGCGCCCTGTTCGTCGCCGTGTTTGAGCGCCTTCTCGGCGTGGGCCGAAACGGGCACGAACGTCAGGTGGTCGTACTCGGGGTCGGTCGTGATCTCCCCGTAGTTGTCCTGGGCTGCGGGGGTGTCCATCTTGTTCGCAGCGATGACCATCGGCTTGGTTTCCATGCGGATCTCCCGGGCCAGGTCCTCGCGATCGTCCTCGTCCCAGGTGTCGGGATCGAGTTCGAGATCCAGCCGCAGGACGAGCCGTTTGATCTCCTCTTCGATGATGCCGAAGGCGCTCATCTGCTCTGCCAGATCGGCCTCGATATCGCGCTCCTCGCCGTGATAGCCCGAGTGATAGCGCTCGATGCCCTTCTCCAGGATGTCGAGATACCACATGTCCAGCTCGTTCTCCAGGAAGTCGATGTCCTCGCGGGGGTCGTGCTCGTCGGTCGGCTCGCCTTCCAGATCCGTCTGCCCGGAGAAGTCGACGACGTGGACGAGCACGTCCGTCTCGTTGAGGTCCGAGAGGAACTGGTTGCCCAGCCCACGCCCCTCGTGAGCCCCTGGCACCAGTCCTGCCACGTCGACGAGTTTGACAGGGACGAAACGGGTCCCCTCGCGGCAGACGCCGTGATTGGGGGTGCAGGAGTGTTCGAACTCCGGGGCGGCACAGTCGACGCGGACGTAGGCTTCCCCGACTGTGGGGTCGATGGTGGTGAAGGGGTAGGCCCCTTCGGGCACGTCGTTCATGGTCGCGGCGTTGAACAGTGTCGACTTGCCCACCGAGGGCTTGCCGACGAGACCGATCCGGTAACTCATTGGATTGGGTTGGCGAATCGACGGCTAAAGGGTTGCTGACCGACCCCCGCTTGGCGTGTGAGTGACACGCGCATGAACACACGATAGGAAGCTCGTCTGGCTCACGTCAGCCGACGTCGAACGAACTGACGGAGACATTTGACGGTTTCAACGAATTATTTACACATCAGCAAACGTATGAGGTATGGTTGACACGAGTCAATCGTCGGCCGGGTGGGAGCAGATGGCTCGGGCCGAGCAGGGCGGTATCTGTCTCCAGGAGGGTCGGTCGCTGGTGTACGTCTCTCCGACGGTGGCGTCGATTGTGGGGGTTGCGGCGGACACGCTGCACGGGGAAGACTGGCGAATACTCGTCGAATCCGGGCCGAGTGAAGCGGTTGCTCGCGACGCCCTCGCGACCGCGCGGACGAACGGTCACTGGGCGGGATCACTCACGCTTGATCTGAACGGGACCGGGTACAGGACCGACGTGAGACTCTCGACACTCTCCGGAACCGACGATATCGTCCTGTGGCACATCACACAGCGTGAGCCACGGGACGACGAGACGACCAGTGGCGATACCGCGGACGTGTCACAAACGGTGCCGCCACAGGTCTCCCTGACGCTGGCACGGACCGTTTTCGACAGCATCGACGATGTCGTCTACGTGATCAATGAAGACGGGGAGTTCTCCTACTGGAACGACCAGTTGGTGGAAACGACGGGGTACAGCCACGAGGAGATACAGTCGATGCACCCCTCGGAGTTCATCCCGGAGGATCAACACGAGTTCGTTCCGGGGTTACTGGACGCTATCGAAGATATCCGTGACCGGCGTGTCGAAGTCGATCTGCTCACGAAGGACGGCGAGCGCATCACCCACGAGTTCAGCGGAACGACCTTCGAGGAGCCAGGAACGAACCGGGTCTACCGCTGTGGCATCGCCCGTGATCTCACTGATCGACTCGAACGCGAGCGCGAGCTCGCACGCCAGCGAGACGAGTTGGCGACGCTGAACCGTATCAACGATCTCCTGTTCGAGACTGCCCGAGAACTGATCCAGACGGGGAGCCGTGCTGCCGTCGAAAGCACAGTGTGCGAGCAGTTCGAAGCCACCGAACTGTACGATTCCGTCTGGATCGGTGAGCGGGAACTGGACGGTGACGGTCTCGTCTCGCGAGCGTCCGGAGGTGTGGATACGGGTCCCCTTTCGTGCGAGGACTGGACGGATGTACATCCGGTGTCGGAAGCGATGCGGACCGGAACGGTCGCCGTCGCGAGCGGCGACAGACAGGCGATCGAGGAGTGGGAGTCGGCGACTGACAGCCGTTCGATCACCTCACTCGCCGCCGTTCCACTCCAGCACGGCGAGACTGTCTACGGCGTGCTCGTCCTCACGACGTCCCGAGCGGACGCGTTCGGTCCCCAGGAACAGGCCGGATTCGAGGTCTTCGGGCACCTGATTGGTGTCGTCGTTCACGCCGCCCGGAGTCGAGAGTTGCTGTTCGCCGACGCCGTGGTCGAACTCGAGTTCGACTTCACGGAGAGCGACATGCCATACGTCGACGTCGCCCAGACCCTCGACTGCCAGTTGAACCTCGACGGATACGTTCCCACACGAACGGGCTGGGTACTGTACCTGACAGTCGAGGGTGCATCGCCCGAGACGGTCGCTGCAGCGCTCCTCGAAGACGAACGAATCGACCGCGCTCGTCGGATCAGCGGCGAGGGTACCACTGGCCGTCTCGAGGTGGGCGTGTCGGCTCCGTCGGTGCTGCATATCGTCAGCGACGCCGGCGCCACGATGAACCGCGCCAGTGTGACGCCGGAGTCCGCACGATTCGTCGTCGAGACGTCGATCGATACCGACATCCGTCGGCTCGTCGACAGGGTCACCGACGACTTCCCGGCCGCGAGTCTCCTCTCGAGACGCAAGTGCGACCGCGAGATCACGACCGTCGGGCGACCGGGTGGCATTCTCGACGACCTCACGGACCGTCAGCGGGAAGTGCTCGAGGCTGCCTACCAGGCCGGATACTTCTCCTGGCCCCGCGAGAGTACTGCCGAGGAGGTCGCTGAATCGCTCGGGCTCGCCTCCTCGACGCTTCACGCCCACCTGCGAAAAGCCGAAACTGCCATTCTCTCGGGACTGCTCGCTGGCTCGTAGGACCTACCGGTGTCTCGCTGTCTGGTCTGTCGATGGCTCTCACCCGAACCCTCAAACGCATCCCGTCGGGAACAGCGACCTCACTAGCTACTTCGCGCCTGGATTTATTCGACCGACTCCCAATCTTCTGAGTGAAACGTCCATGAGATGTCCACAGACAACTCGCCTTCGGTGCCAGGATTCGAGACGAAGTCGACGCGACGCCCCGACGACCGGACCGTTCCGCAGAGCAGGTGACGCATGACGAACGACAGCGCACGTGCTCCCGGTCGGCGTCGGGTGCTCAAAGCAATCGGTGCATCAGTCGTCGTCACGGGACTGGCTGGGTGTTCGGACGAGGATCCCGACGGGAGCACCCCAGACGGAGAAGACGAGGGAGAGTCGGAGTACGTCCAGGAGTCGATGGGGAGCGTCGGTCGAAACGATATCGCGGAACTGGAGATCGTCGGCTGGGAGTCGGAGACGCTCGACACTGGCTTCAACGTCCACGTGACCCTCAGGAACGACGGCGACCAGCAGGTCGACGCCTACGGGTACACCCTCCAGATCACCCCCTACGACGAGGACGGCACGGAGATAGAGACGAGCGGCACGTCGAAATCCAACTCCGGGGACTCCCAGATACCCTCGGGCGGCGTGGGATCGATACAGGTGATGCCCCTGATGGACGCCGATCCCGAGACTGTCGCGTCCTACGAGGTCCTGCTTCACTGTGACGGGCCGCTAGCCGACGGCGTCTACTGTTGAGCCGTCTCAGCAGTCGACGCTTCGCCTGTCTGCGCGGCCTCGACCGCATCGAGACGAGCCTCGAGATTGCGCAATCGCTCGCGAAGCGCGTCGTTTTCGGCTTCGAGCGCGTCGTTGTCGTCGCTAAGTTCGTCGATCTGCTCACCAAGTTCGTCGATCTGTTCGGCCTGAGCTTCGATTCGGTCGGCCTGTGACTCGATCCGCTCGTCTTTCCGTTCGAGTCGCTCCGAGAGCCCCTGAATCGCGGCGAGTGCGACACCGTCGGCGTCGACGTTCGCGATGTGTCGCTCGTCGGCACCGAGGCCGAACGCGTCGTGGAAGTCCTCCGCCATCGGGCCCATGTGCGTGGCGTCCTGGTGGGAGTCGTACTCCCACGTCGAGACGTCGAGGGTTTCGACCGTCTGGAGGATCCGCTCGGGATCCGTCGGCGTCACGTTCGTCTTGGCCGTCCGGGTACTGAACGACGACCAGGTGCCGTCGCCGGGTGCGAGGTTCACACCTGCGTCCAGGCCGCTGTCGCTGTAGATAATCGCGCCGCCGCCGGCCTGGACCTTGAACTCGTTCGCCTGGTTCGATACGACTTGCTGGTCAGAGGCGTCTCCCCAGACGAACGCCCCATCGGCCTGGGCTCTGGCCTTGCGCCCGCCGGCGAAGGAGTACGCCGACTGCGCTTCGTTGTCCTCGCCGCCGGGGACCATCGAGTGTGAGCCGTTGGCGTCGTTGAGTTCTCCGCCGGCGACCGTCGCGTATTGTGCGGTTGCGCCGTTCGCACGACCGCCGCCGATCGTTGCGTGGCTGTTTTCGGCGTCGTTGCTCTTCCCGCCCGAGACGGTTGCGTTTTCGCCGGTCGCGTTGTTCTGGAACCCGCCGCCGACCGTTGCCTCGGACCCCCCGGCAGTATTCAACGCGCCGCCGCCGACTGTCGCTGTGAGTCCGCTGGCTTCGTTTTCGCTCCCGCCGGCGATGGTCGTGAGATATGCCACCGCTTCGTTTTCGTTTCCGCCGCCGACCGTCGCAAACTCGTTCTCGGCAACGTTGCTTTCACCGCCGCCAACGGTCGCGTCTTCGCCAGAAGCGACGTTATCCACGCCACCCCCGACCGTCGAGAACCCCCCGCTGGCATCGTTTGAATCGCCACCGCTGACTGTCGAGAATCCTCCGCTAGCATTGTTACTGAAACCGCCCCCGACTGTTGCGTACGACTGGGGCGCAGTGTTTATGTCCCCACCGGCAACCGTCGAGTGATTCCCGCTGGCCTCGTTGCTGACCCCACCCCCGATCGTCGCGTACTGGTTGCGAGCCTCGTTGCTGACCCCGCCCCCGACTGTCGAGCCGAAGTCGGTGGCCCTGTTCCCACGGCCGCCCCCGACTGTCGCGTATCCTGCCGTCGTCTGGTCGTCGTCGTCACTTCCAGCCTGGTTTTCGGCCCCGCCACAGATCGTCCCGTACTCGTCGAGTACCACGTTACTCGTCGTGACGGGGTCGTCCAGATTGCCGGGTCCACCGCCAGCGATGGTCGCAAAGTCGGCGTCAGCCCGGTTGTAGAAACCGCCACCGACCGACGCCCTGTTGCCGCTTGCGAAGTTACTCACGCCGCCGGCGATCGTCGCGTCCGTCGCGTTGGCAAGGTTGTTTTTCCCGCCGGCGATTACCGCGCTCTCACCTTCTGCAACGTTGGCGTCGCCCCCACCGACGGTAGCCATTACCGCGGTGGATTCATTGTTGTTCCCGCCGCTGATAGTCGCGTAGTCACCCGCAACGAGGTTTTCTTCACCGCCAGCGATGGTCCCGAGTGCAGTGGTACTTTCGTTGTTTTTGCCACCCCCGATCGTCGAGGCTTCCCCACCCGCATCGTTGCTTCTGCCACCGCCGACCGTCGCGTTCGTGGCGGTCGCACCGTTGAGAATTCCGCCGCCGATTGCCGAGTGCAGCGCGCTCGCCACGTTGTCTGCACCGCCACTGACTGTCGCGAACGCCCCGCTTGCAGTTCCGCCGGAGCCGCCTGCTACCGTCGCGGCCCGGGCTGTCCCGGAATCGTCGTCGCTGCCGGCCTGATTACCTCTGCCACCGCCGACAGTGCACTGGTCGTCGTAGACGACGTTGGGTTCTGCTGCCGATCCGTCGTCGAATCCCCCGCCAGCTATCGTCGCACCACGTGCGCCCTCGACCCTGTTCGAGGAGTGCCCTGCCACGACGTTCCCGGCTATCCCCCCCGATTCGCCACCGAGCGACAGCAGGCGCTCCCCGTCGATCGACAGGGTCACGCTCCCGGTGCCCGAGACGTCGTACTGGGCGACGACGAACGCCGGAATCCACTCGGTGCCATCGCCGACGTATACCACGCCGGTATCTGTCGCCAGGAACTTCGCGCCCTCCTTCGATTCGTAGTCGTCCCTGTTCGCCGCGGTGTCACGGAGCTCGATATCGGTGTCGTACTGCCGGAAGTTCTCGTTCAGCGGAACGTGCCAGTTCTCCTCGCCTTCACTCGGAACGTTGTAGTTGTGGTTCGGTGTTTCTGCCATACGTATCACTCGTTCGTCGGGGTCACGGGTCGACGCCCCCGTAGCCGTATTCGCCGTAGTTCTGCCGCCCGTACTCATCCGCCGGCTCCGGCGTCTCTGTGGATGTCGGCGTAGGCGTGGATATCTGCGTCGTCGTCTCCGCCAGAGTCGACGTCGGAACCGGTGTCGTCGAGGTCGTGGTCGGGTCGCCATCGTCAGTCGTAGAAGGCGTTGGCGTCCCGCCGTAGCCGTAGGTCGTCGTGGTGGCCCTGGGAGTTTCGGTCTCGTCGTCACTATCTCCCGTACAGCCGGCGACGCCACTACCTGTGATAGTCAGGGCGCCGATCAACAGGCGCCGACGCTCGATCGGCATACCGACTGTCCCGTCACTGGTTCGGGCCTCGTCACTGGACCCAGAATCCGACTTCTCAGAAGTCATTCCGACGATACCTCCTGTTCGGTTGGCTCGGATCCTCGAACGCGACCGAGCATCGCATCGCGACACCACCGTTTGCTGTCGTAGACTGTCGCACGTGCTATCGGGAATTTCTACTGTGCCTTGAACACCGACGCTAGATGTTTGGTGTCCGCTCCACCAGCCGTGTCCATCGCGATCGCACCCGGAATCGAGTGCACTAGTCGATCGCCGATCGCGTCACAAAACGAACCCCCTGTATCGACGACCCCGAACGGCTCACAGCCCGGTCGGCTCGTGGATAAACGTCGTCTTCAGGCCCCACCCTTCGAGCAGGTCCTGCAGCGACTTTACGCCGAAGGTCTCGGTCGCGTAGTGGCCGGCCAGAAAGACGTGAATGCCGTGTTCTTTCGCGAGGTGGTAGGCCTTCTGCTTGCCTTCGCCGGTGACGAACGCGTCCGCGCCGCTCTCGGCGGCCTCCTCCAGCCAGTCGACGCCGCTGCCGGTGACGATGGCGATGTCTTCGATCTTGTTCGGTCCGAAGTCGAGCACCTGTACGCCTTCGCCGCCATGAGGGAGTTCGCCCGCAAGGAGGTTGTGCAGCGCGTCGACGCTGTAGGCGTCGGGGGCGTGCCCGCGTTGGCCGACGTGGACGGGGCCGAGTTCGCCGAAGGGCTCGGTGTTCTGGAGTTCGAGCAGTTCGGCGAGGCCCGCGGCGTTGCCCAGCCGCTGGTGACCATCGAGGGGGAGGTGCGAGACGTACAGCGCCATCCCGTCGTCGATCAGCGGTGCGAGTCGACGGTAGGCCGTCCCGGTCACGCGATCGATCCCGCCCCAGGAGATCCCGTGATGGGCCACCAACAGGTCGGCCTGAGCGCTCTCGGCCTGCTCGATCGTCGAGACGGCCGTGTCGACGGCGACGGCGACACGAGCGATATCCCGGTCGGCGGGCCCGACCTGCAGTCCGTTGGCACTGGCGTCGACATCGGCGTACTCGTCGGTCCGGAGGCGCTCGTCCAGCCGTTCGGCGATCTCACCACAGCGCATTGGACTACTCTTTCGAGTCGACCAGTGTAGTGGTTGTGGTCCGGGTGTCACGGCCACTATCACGATTCGCCGGTTCCATCGCCGAAAATAATGCCCAGGTCGAGCACGTAGTCCAGTCCGACGGCCCAGAACGCGACGAAAAACACGACGCTGACACCGCCGGCAGCGTACTGTGGCGGTACGCCGACCAGCGAAAGTATCGGCGCCGTGACGGTCAACATGACCACCCACACGAGGAACAGAACGGGCGCCAGCAGTCTGTATCGGCGGATTCCACGCAACGCACGGACGATGTCTCTTATGTATTGAATACCGAATAGGTTCTACGCCCGGACGAGCCGATCACCGCGGTCCTCGACGACACCACGCTCGATCAGCGCCTCCAGGATCGCGTGAGTCGTGTCCCGGTCGATCCCGTAGGCGCTCCGGGCCACGACGGTGATCTCCTCGATCTCGACGGGGAACTCCCGGTTCTGCAATAGTTTGACCACCTTGTTGTGCTCCGCGCGCGTGTACCCCTGCTCTCCGACGGTCTGTTCCTGCTCCTGAGACGGCTGATGATCCTGGCTGGTCTCCTCTTCGGTTCGAGCGCCTCCGTCGTCTCTCTCCGCCGTGGTCGACTCGTCTTCGTCGTCGATATCCCGCTCGTCGGCGTCGGAGGCGCTTTCTTGGGGACCGTCGCCTGCTCCCGTCTCCTCGTCGTTCGAGGATAGATCGCTCGCAGCCGTCGAACTCGCGTAGGTTCGCTCGTTCTCGTCGCCGACCCGCTCGACGCTGGTCGCGGTCATCTCCTCTCCGTTGTCGGCCTGTTCGAGCGACTCGTCCAGGTCGACCAGTTCCGAGTCGTCTCCTAAATCTGCCACTCCGCCTGCCTCGACGTCTGGCGTCTCGCCATTCAGCGCGGCTTCTAACACCTGCTCGACCACGGCTGTCAGTTTCCGCCGACAGGTCGGACACAGGACGATCCGCTGGTCCGTCTCGACGTCGAGATGGCGGTCGTGATCGACGAGGGGATACTCTTCGAGTGCGGCGTCGACCGCGTCGCCGCAGAAATAACACGACGAGAGTCGGTCCATACGACGTGTATCGGCCTCCCGTGGCAAAAGTAATATGTTCGAAATATGGCAGCTGTACGTCAGCGGTCGTCGCCATCAGCCACGGCGTCCGCGTGCGCGAAGACGAACTCCCGGAGGAGTTTCGATCCGAGGACTGCGGCTTGGCCGTCGTCCCGCTCGTTGACTTCGACGATGTCACACCCCACTGCCTTGGGTGCGACCGCCCGGACCACTCGCTGCATCTCTCGGGGGGCGAGTCCGAACGGTTCGAGCGTCCCGGTCCCGGGTGCGTAGCCCGGATCCGCGGCGTCGATGTCGATGCTCAGGTATACCTCCCGATCGCCGACGTCCGGTTCCCACTCTTCGACCGCGTCCGGCGGGACGACCGTTACGTCCTCACGCTCGGCGCGCTCCCACTCGGCTTCGCTCCCGGCACGGCCGCCCAGGATCACGACTTCCTCGGCGACGTCGAGGGCGTGTCTGCTCACCGTTGCGTGGCTGTAGGGGTCGCCGCCGAACGACTCACGGAGGTCGAGGTGGGCGTCCAGACAGACCACGACGTCGGGTTCGAGCGCCCGGACCGCCGCGACTGTCACGGTGTGTTCGCCACCCAGGACGAGCGGCGTCGCTCCGTCGTCTCGCACGTCGGCGACCGTCCCCGAGAGAAAGGTCAGGTACTCCTCGACGTCACCGCCCGGCCGGACGTCGCCGTGATCGTGGACGGCGAGATCGGTAAAACAGCTCCCGGTGTGGTGATCGTAATCCTCGAAGGAGTCCGCGACGGCGCGCATCCGTCGCGGCCCGAAGCGCGTCCCCGGTTGGTAAGTCGTCGACCGATCCAGCGGCGCGCCGACGAGGACGTACTCGGCAACGTCACGGTCGGCGTTCGCGCCCGGGAATCCTGCAACCACAGTCAGACGATCTTGCGCTGACCCTCGTACTCGAGGAACTCGATCTCGTCGTCGGGGCTGACGTCCGCGTCGTCGGGTGTGACCATCACGAAGGTCTCGTAGGTTTCGAGGTCCATGACCTGCAGTTCGTCGCCGTCGACGTTGACGACCTGGCCCTGCTTGCGCTCGATGATCGGGACCCACACCTTCGCGTCCACGGGCTGGCTGAGCGAGCGCTTCTTGCCGTCGAAGACGCCCTTGCCTTCGATCCGAGCTTTCGCGCTGCCGTGTTTGCCGGGCTTGGCCGTGCTGTAGGCAGTGATCTTACACGGCGTGTCGTCCATCATCACGTAGCTTCCTTCGTCGAGTTCGCGAACCTCAGTCTGCTCTTTCGCCATGTCGCGTCGTTGCCTCCCGGCCAGTATAAACGGTTTGGAACGCCACCGCGCGTGAAATCGATCGTACTTACTGCCCGAGCTGCCGTTCGGCCGCCTGAACCGTCGCGGCCGTCTTCCCCTCGTAGCCCGCCTTTCGTGACCGTCGCTGGAAGGCGTTCTGCACGACGGCGCTGGTATCGTCACCGACGACTCGGACTACGTCACCGACGTCCATCGTTTTGAGTTGTTGCTGGGCGTCCTGAATCGGTTTGGCCGCCTCGGGTGAAGGTGGTCGGAACGTCGAGATGTCGTTGATGATCGCGAAGCCCGAGTCCAGCTCTCCGGCCGCAGCGAGCGTCTCGTCGGCTGCGACCTTCATTTGCTGTTCTTCCAGCGCGCCACTAAACGACAAGTACAGCGTGTTGGTCCGCTCGTCCGCCCGAATCTCGTAGGAACCGTCGCCGTCGAACGTGGTCTCTTCGATTGCCATATCCCACTGTTCGTCCACGTCCATATGCCAGTGCACCCAAACGAGTTAGGAAACGGCTGAAATTCAGTCGTCGGTCGGGACTTCGGTCGTCTGGCTGGCCGTCGATTCGACGTCGAGTTTCTCACTCGGGCCGACGAAGCGCGTCCAGACGATGAGCAGGCTCGGCAGGACGAGCACGCTGGCGAGGAACGCGTAGATGATCGTCAGGCCGGTGATGATCCCGAACTGCTGGAGCGCCGGTAGCAGCGCGAACGCCAGCGTCCCGAAGCCGCCGACGGTCGTCGCGGCACTTCCCAGCAACGCGCCACCCGTACCGGTCACGGAGCGGTCGAGCGCCTCCCAGGCCGACTCGTGGCGGTCCAGCTCCTGGTTGTAGCGTTCCGAGATGTGGATACTGTAGGCGACGCCCAGCCCGACGGTGAGGCTGGTGATCATCCCCGTCAGGACGTTGAACGGGATCCCGACGAGGTACATCGTTCCCAGGATCCAGGCGACGCTCAACACCACAGGCAAGAGCGTGACGAATCCGAGCGTCGCGCTGCCGTCAGTCACCCGATAGACGATCATCAGGAACGCGATGATCGCGACGAGGGTGATCAGCAGGCTCTCGATGACGGTGTCGAGCAACTGGTCCTGGACGATCTCGAAGAGGATCGTCTGGCCCGTCGCGACCGCTCGCAACTCGCTCCCGTCTTCGATCGACGTGGCGACGGCCCGCATCTCGGACGTCGTTTCCGACCCACTGGCAGTCCCCTTGATCCCGACGTTGATCCGTGCGGCCTCGTATGCGCCGCTTTCGGTCCGGTAGAGAACGTTGCCAGCACTCTGCGGGTTGACCTCGAACAGCGCGTCGTAGACGCGCGTGAGGTTCTCCTCGGGGATCCCGTCGCCGTCGGTGTCGGCTGCGGTGACGACCTCCCTGAACTCGCTATCTCCGTTCGTGCCAGCCAGCGTCTCGTTGATGACCGTCAACGGCGTCTGGACCGAAGCCTGCCCACCCGAGAGCTTCAGCGTCACGTTCGAGGTCGCTGCTTCGGTCTGTGCCGCTTTGATCCGATCGAGCGATCCGTCTGCGGCCACGTCCCCTCGTATCAGGATGTCCGCCTGTGAGTCCTCGCGCTGGAATCGCTCGTTGACGAACTCCAGGTTCTGTTTGGTCCGGTAGTCGCCCGGCGCGAACGGTTCGGGGAGGTCTTTCAGCCAGTCGGGCGGATCGTCGGCCAGGAAGTCCTCGTTCGAGAAGGACGTATCGACCTGCGTGGCCCCGTACGCGCCCAGTGCGCTGACGACGAGCGCAATCGCGATCACGACGTAGGCCGACCGCTTGGCCCCGATCGACCCGATCTTCAGGCCGTCGCTCAGTCGCCCCCCGCCGGTCCCGATGGCGCGTTTCTTCCGGTCGAATCCTCGATTCTCGAGGAAGCCGTCGATCTCGATCTTCAGCGCGGGCGTCAGCACACCGAAGATCAGGAAGGCGGCCAGAATCCCGAACGAGGAGACGACGCCGAAGTCCTGGATCGGCGGCAGCGGGCTGATGAGATTCGACATGAAGCCGATGACAGTCGTCGCGGTTACCAGCGCTAGCGCGATGCCGACGCCGGAGAGCGCGACCTTCATCGACCCGCGGAGGTCGCCGTTGCCCATCTCGAAGCGCTCCTCGCGGTGGCGCATGAAGATGTGGATCGCGTAGTCGATCGACAGCCCGATCAGGAGGACGGGCACGGCGATGAAGATCTGGTTGAAGTCGATCCCCAGCCAGCCCATGAAGCCGAACGTCCAGATCAACACCGCGAAGATTCCGACGACGCCCAGGATGATGTCCAGCAGGTCACGGTAGCCGACCGCCAGCGCGATCAGCACGAATAACAGCGCCAGCGGGCCGACGATCGTCATGCTGTCGGTCATCGACTGGTTGATCTCGTCGGTGATGATCCCGCTGCCGAAGATGACCATCGAGAGTTCGCCCTCGGTATCGTCGGCGACCTCCTGCATCGCTAGCTGGGCGTCGGTGATCTCCTGGGTCGCCGTACCACCGCCGACTGCCGGCGAATCGGTCTGCTGGGTCACCAGGATCACCGTCGCGTCGGCTGTGTTCGACCCCGGATCGTAGTAGCCGCCGGTCGGCATGAATCCGAGCGCCTGGTCGGCCCTCGGATTCTGTTCAGGATCGAGTGTTCGACCGATGAGTCCGTCGATCTGCGTGGCGTTCAGCGCATCGATCGCCTCGATCTGCTGGTCGAGTGTCGGGTCGAGACCGGCCTGGAGGTCTTCTTGCAGCGGTCGAACCAGTTCCCCTGCCGCCTGGAGTGCCTGCCACTCCGCCCGGAGGATCAACTGGCTGCTGTCGTTGAGGACCGTCCGCCGTTGCTGCTGTGTCGTCGCGTTCCTGAATTCATCGACCGCCGTCTCGAATTGCTGGCGATCGGACTCGTCCAGCGTGACCGATGTGTTCGTGTTCACCTGCTCGAAGACGGTCTCGGTCGTCCCGGGATTGCTCGCTGCCGCCTGGATCCCCTGCTGAAGTGCTCCGGTCGTCTCGACGAGAGTCTGATTGCGCTGCTGTACCTGTCTCCCGATCCGTTCGAGCAGCGCCGGCGACGGCTGGCCCGAGACGTCCAGGAACGCGTACTGTCGCAACTCCTGTTGGACGGCTCCGATTCGCTGCTGGACGATCGCACGCTGGGCCAGCACGTTCGAGACGCCGACCGTCGATGGCTGTCCCGCGGACTCGTCGATCAGCGTCTCACTCACCCGGGAGTCGTCCCGAAGCCGCTGTTGGTACTCCAGCATCTCGATCAGCGACGACTTCGAGAGGACGTTGTCGCCTCTGACGATGACTTGGACCGAGGTGGTGTTCTCCGGTCCGGTCGTGAAGTTCCCCTCGATGTAGTTCGACGCCTTCGCTTCGGGCGTGTCCGACTGGAACTGTTCCAGGGAGGACTCCTGTTCGACTGCCCCCGCCCCCGCGCCGATCGCGAGCGTCAGGAGGACCATCACGGCGATCGCGATCCGCGTGTGGCTCGTCACTGCGCCGACGACTCGATCGACCGCGCTCACCGTCTCACCTCGCGTTCTAACGTTGTTGTTACTCGCATACTAACTATCTTGGAATGTGACGGAGACAGTTATATGTCTGGCGGTCTCCGTCGACACGATATCGAAAGGAACGGAAGGAGAGACCGAGTGCCTCTGACATATCCGTTACCGCTGTCATACGACCGGTGGGGAAAGCCCCGCCAGCGTATTGACTAACCAGTCAGTCAATATAATTCTTTTGGGGTGTCGTCTGTAACAACTACCGTTGTCGTGTGTCGTTCCGGATTGGCCCGTCCCTCGTGGGTTATCGGTGGCGATAATTCGTAGCAAATAGTTTAGTGATACTCTTCGAGCATACTCGTATGAACGACGATCCTGTTGACGAGATCCGCCGGAACGCAGTTCGAATTCTCGAAGAGATGTGCGTCGATGGTGCGAGCGATTCGTTTCACTGGTCGATTTCGTTTCATCATCCGCACACAGGTCACGGTGACGGGCCGTTCAGTGGCCTTCGAGTTGGGCTGAAGAGTGGACTTCTATCGAGCACGTATCACGTTGATCAACTCCACGTACGAAGTGTCCAAGGCCACGAATACTCGGTAGAACGCCAGCATACAGAGACGTTTGACTCACTCGAAGCAGCGATTCAGAATCTCAACTATCGGGCAGAACGCATGCATTAGCGCGGAGGGAGACCCGCTCACTGCCAAAACCTCTGCCAACTTAATCCGGAACCACACACTCTGTCCTCTGAGCGTCGTGCCCGCGAAAACAGATCTCGGACTGCCGCGTATACTCGTCGTGTCAGGGCTGCTCGCCGGTCTCCAGCGTGAAGTCCGTCGTCGGGTAGGCCGTACACGTCAGGCAGTAGCCTTTCTCCATCTCGTCGTCGGAGAGGGTCTCGTTGTTGCTGTGTTGGATGAAATCACTCGCAGGGCCGCCATCGATGTGGCCCGCACAGGAGAGACATTGCCCCTGTCTGCAGGCGTAGGGCATGTCGTAGCCCTCGTCTTCGCCGGCTTCCAGTAGCGTCTCGTTGTTCGCGACTTCGATCGTCTCGCCTTCCTTGGCGAACTCGATCTCGAAGTACTCGACCTCGTCCTCGCTGATCGCGTCGGGGTCGAAGCCCGCCTCTTCTTCCTCGCCCTCTGCAAGTTCGCCCTCGGACTCACCCGTCGCGATCGCGCCGGCCGGTGCACCGCCGCCGATACCGCGGTTGTACGGCTCGGGAAAGTCCGTCTCCGGGACGGACGCGGCCCGTTTTTCGAGCACGTCCTGGGAGATGTCCTCGGTCGCCTCCCAGCCCGTGCCCTTCGCGAAGTGGAGCACGACCGCACCGAGGGTCATCGCGAGCCCGAGCGCGACACCCAGTGTCTGAACCATGTGGCCGGCTACGGAACAGGGGTTTAACTAACTGTTGTTTCCACAGCACGGGCGCAGTCTCGCGGTCGTCTCACTCCTGACGCGCGACCTCGTGCCGACCGAACCCGTACCGCAGCCGATTGGCCAGCCGCCGGGCAAATCGCCCCTCACCATCACCGCTCGCCCGGGAGTCGAAGCGCTCGGCCAGCGCCTGGTAGATCAGCGGTACCGGCACTTCCTGTTCGAGCGCCTCCTGGACGGTCCAGGTCCCGGTCGAACCGCCGGCCACGTGGTCGGCGACGTCGCCGAGGTCGTTGCCCTCCTCGCGGAACGCCTCCTCGCAGAGTTCGAGCAGCCACGAGCGGATCACCGCACCGTTGTTCCACGTGCGCGCGACCGCCTCCAGGTCCAGATCGTACCGGCCGTTCGCGAGCAACTCGAAGCCCTCGCCGTAGGCCTGCATCAGCGCGTATTCGACGCCGTTGTGGACCATCTTCACGTAGTGGCCCGACCCGACCGGTCCCATCCGGTCGTGGCCCGCCGGCCCGGTCGCGACCGCGTCGAACGCCGGCACCAGCTCCTCGTAGGCCCACTCCGGGCCGCCGACCATCATCGAGAAGCCCGCCTCCGCGCTGGCGGGCCCGCCGCTGGTCCCGCAGTCGAGATACGCCGCGTCGATCGACTCGGCGCGCCGGATCGAGTGCTCGAAGTAGGAGTTGCCGCCGTCGATCACGATGTCATCCTCGCCGAGGTGCGGCTTCAATTCGTCCAGGGCGGCGTCGACCGGGTCCCCCGAGGGCACGACCAGCCAGATGCGCTTGGGAGCCGACAGCTGCTGTGCCAGATCCGGGATCGATTCCGCGGGCGTGATACCATCTTCGGCCGCCGCGGCGACTGTGTCGGGGTCGACGTCGTAGCCGACGACCTCGTGACCGCCCTCGCGCAGTCGGTCGGCGACGATTCGCCCCATCCGTCCGAGTCCGAGTACACCGATTTCCATGCCTGGACCTCGCCTGCCCCCGATAGTAGGGTTTGTGATTCGCTACGCAGGAGTCTCTCACCATCTTAAAAATCATTAACAATAATAGGGATACGCCGACTCAGCGGGTCGTTTTCCCGACTGAGAATACGGTTTGGGTCTTTTCACCCTCAGAAAAACGCCAGAGGGCGGCAGTTTCAGCAGAACGATGGCAAATCTTTATGTACGACCCCGGTACAGGATGTGGCAGGCACGCCGAGCGGGCACAGTCGGGCAAGCCGACGTGGATCGGCGCTTCGATCCACCGGAGCGCGCTGGCGTGTGCAAGAACATAAACCAACCATGAAACTGAAACAGTTCTTTACAGACGACGACGCAGTCAGTCCGGTCATCGGCGTAATTCTGATGGTCGCGATCACGGTCATTCTCGCGGCCGTCATCGCGTCGTTCGTCCTCGGACTCGGGCAGAGCACAGGTAACACCGCACCGTCGATCACGTTCGATTCAGATTACGATTCTGATGCGTCGGAGCTCTCAATCTCCGTGACCAATGTCGGTGATACCGTCGAAGCAGGCGATGTTTACCTGCGCGGCACCGGTGATGGCGCTACGCTGGATCAGAGTCTGGATAACTACAACACTGCCTCCGGTACTGTGGGTAGCGATAGCGAACTGACGGCTGGGATGAACTTCGTGGTCAGTGGTGCAGGCTCCGCATACGACATCGACGTCATCTACGACCCCGGCGACGGTGACTCCTCGACGCTGACGACGTTCACCGGCCCCGACGCGTAATCGACTCCCCACTTTTCAGTTTTATTCGACCCGGTAGCCGCAGCACTCTCGGCCCCCGCAGAACAAACCCGGAACACGCTGTCGACCGTTGACACGCGACGGAATGATAGCCCTTTTAGGCGGCCTGGGCGTCCGTGTAGACGATAATGAGCTACGACTACGACAAGGTCGAAGTGCCCGAGGACGGGCACGCGATCGAAGTCATCGACGAGGACAACGACGAACTCGACATCCCCGAGAACCCGATCATCCCCATCATCCACGGGGACGGGATCGGCAAGGACGTCGGCCCCGCCGCTCAGAAGGTCCTGAGCGCCGCCGCCGAAGCCACCGGCCACGACATCGCCTGGATGCGCGTCTACGCCGGCGAGTCCGGCCGCGAGAAATACGACGAGAACCTCCCCGAGGACACCGTCAACGCCATCGACGAGTTCCGCGTCGCTATCAAGGGCCCGCTGACGACGCCCGTCGGCGCCGGCTTCCGCAGCCTGAACGTCGCGCTGCGACAGACGCTGGACTTCTACGCCAACGTCCGGCCCACCTACTACCTCGACGGCGTCCCCTCGCCCATGAAGGCTCCCGAGGAGATGGACATGGTGACCTTCCGGGAGAACACCGAGGACGTCTACGCCGGCATCGAGTGGGA
>ENA-ORDC01000944-ORDC01000944.1-marine-metagenome-genome-assembly--contig:-NODE-944-length-24158-cov-5.922512_pt1 | contig 24158 bp, 22 predicted proteins | sample MGYA00237783_ERZ508515 | MGnify/ENA primary metagenome ERZ508515 (study PRJEB26186, sample SAMN06268792) | marine metagenome | isolation source: Eden Landing Ponds, San Francisco, CA, USA | place... | reverse complement strand
TCAGCCGAGAAACGCACCGGTCACGCTGCTATCGATTCGATTGGCTTTGACCGTGATCAGCCCAGCCGCCACTACGCTAACCGCACGAACTACTGCGTTCGAGCGCTGAAAGTCACCGCACTCGTGGATGTCGAGACGCTGTACATCACTGACATCCACTCGATGACTTCCAAGAAACACGATGCGAAGATCGGCCCGCAGGTCGATCGGCGCAACGCCGGCGACCTGCGGAGCCTCGCTGCTGATCGCGGCTACGACGCAAAGGCCTTCCGCGATGAACTCCGCTAAAACGGCATCAGACCGCTGATTAAACACCGGATCATGAGCCCACTCGATCACGCCCACAACGCCCGCATGGACGGTGATCGGTACCACCACCGTTCCATGTCAGAAACCGTCTTCTCGTCGATTAAGCGCACGCTCGGCTCTGCCGTGCGTGCGCGAAGTTGGTGGTTGGAGTGCCGTGAAGTGCTGCTGAAAGCCACCGTCTACAACCTCCGTCGGTGCGTCCGATATCCGTGAAATTGACCGCCGTGTACCGAAACTACAGAGGCTTATATTCACATGAGATCAAAACTGCTAGTATGTCGGGTTCTAGCGACCCGTTCGACTTACAGCGGTTCGTCGAGGCTCAGGAACCGGTGATCGATGACGTGAAACAGGAGTTACGATCCGGCCGGAAGCGTAGCCACTGGATGTGGTATATTTTTCCACAGATTGCCGGTCTTGGCCATAGTGAGATGTCTCGTCGATATGCGATTGCTTCACAAAAAGAAGCAGGAGCCTATCTCTCTCATCCCGTTCTTGGTCCACAATTGCGGGAGTGTGCGGATCTTGTAAATGCCCTCGATGGACGCTCTGCTAACGACGTGTTCGGGTCTCCGGATGACCTGAAATTCCGATCTTCGATGACACTTTTTGAGGCAGTTGCCAACGATCCAGAGCCGTTTGAGACGGCGCTTGAGAAGTACTACGACGGCGATCGGGATCAAAAGACGCTCAACCGATTGGATTGATATCCTCCACGCGCTGAACAGAAGCCGAACTATACTGAGACGCTTCACGCTGCCCTGTACTGTGTAACAAATGGTCCAGATGGCAGAGCAAAACTACGAATGCGAGGCTTGTCCTTTGTATTCTCAGTGACTAAAATCACCTACACAGGCCCACGTACCGAAGACGGACGAATCATTTCAGTCGGTAAACTACAAGAACCATATGGCCAAGCATTGATAGAGACAAGTATGAGGGTCCTCGTCTGTAACGACCTTCATCTCAAGCCCGCAGCGAGTGACTACGATATCGACGCGATGGCGGTTCCAGATAGCGCCGACGCTGTATTCATTGCTGGTGATCTCACGCATCGAGACGGGACCGATGACATCGCACTCGCACGCCGGTTCATCGATCAATTCGATATTGATGTGTTGTATGTCCCCGGAAACCACGACCATGCTCCAATGCCCGAGCGTGTTGTCGACGGATTCGAGCACGCAACCAATGGTCACAATGTGACCCGTGAGTATGGATCGTGTCCACTCGTCGGGTGGGGATGTGAGTCTCGATCACTAGATGATGCGCTCGATCAAGCAGCGTTTTCTACCCTTGACCCCCGGACCGCTCCACGTGGTGAGCGGCGATATCGGGCGGATCAAACTGCGGATGCTATCGAAAACGCACTCCATGATCTCGTCACCGACCAAGCGACCACACATGATATCGCTGATGAGCTCGGTATCGCTGACGAGAACATCCCGACATTTCGTCGGAGCGCGCAAACTATCCAAGAGACGTACACCCACCTTTTAGATCTTGTCGGTGATCGGTCAAACGTAATTTTGATCTCTCATCTATCCCCATTCAACACATCTTTTGATCGGCATCACTCGACAGGAACGCGCGAAGAGGATCGTGAAGAGTTCCATACGGGCTCAATCGCGCTAAAACTCATCACACGGACTCACGACATCTACGCAACAATTAGTGGCCACTCACATGCGTTTGGATATGACACTGGGGCGGACAATATAACTATCCCACACATGCTCAATCTCGGCTATCGGGGACTCGGTATCGTTGATATCGATCCCGCTGATGGTGTCTTCAGTTTCACCGATGTTGGATAGGTGGCTAAGTTCCACCACAAAAATACCTTCAGAGACCAAGAAACAGGATATACGAAGATGGACACCCTACCGGCTACCACCGAAAAAATCCCCGGCGATCCGCTGATCGTTCACATTAGCGATATCCACGGCTACCTCACAGACGCTCAAAGCGCATTGGGCGCTGTCGGCGACGCTGAGCAGTATCCAGATCTCGTCACGACCGATGAGAGTGACCAGCTCCATTGGGCGGACAACGATTACATCCTTGTTATCAACGGTGACGTAATCGATCGGGGGCCGGCAAACGAAGCGTGTCTCGAGATGATCTGGCGACTTCAAAGCGAGGCCCCACCTGGGCGAGTACGCTATCATCTGGGGAACCACGAGTTAGCGATCTTGCTCCCATCATCTGTCCGATGGCCAGGTGCGTATTCCACCAGTCTTGACGCGACAGATCGGCGTGAGTTCATTGAACGAGCCAGCGAAGGAGCCGTCACAGCCGCCTTTGAGGGGTACCAGTATACCTACAGCCACGCCGGACAAAACGAGCCATTCGATGTGGAATACGTAAACGATGTCGTCCAGACTGCCGCAAGTGAATTGTTGGACGTTGACGGTGACGACAATGCGGTACAGAAGCGGCTCGAGCGACGGTACGACCGTGTGTTCGCACTTGGCGACAACGGCGGTCGGGGTCCTGATGCCGGCCTCTGCTGGATGGACTTCACACACCTCGAGCCGTCGTCCCCACCACAGATTGTCGGCCACACAAAACGCGTTAGCCCCGTCCGAAACGGCAATGTCGTTTGTGGAAACATCATTCGAATGAATCACCACTCACCAGGAGGTGAAGGCGTCCTAATCGAAGGCCCTAGCTCGTTGGAGGTTGTCCGTCGGAAACCCACCGGATCCGTGACCGTCTCATCGATCTAAACACTCACCGATCCACTTACCAGCAAATATTTTCCTACCCATGTGTTCGTATCGTACCGCTTAAGTATGCCACCCCGAAGCACATAACTTACCTACGCACGAGAATTTGAGAAATGGTAATGGATTCTGACTCTACTGACATGGAAGACAACAGTTCTGTAGAGAGTGATTATGAAGACAACGTCACTGCTCAATCTGCTCCGTTTGATTCATTTGACTCCTTTCGTGGCTATACAGACGAAAAACAACAACTCCACAAGACTGTCATTGAGCCGGCGGGCTACGATCGGTATGTAACAACCTCAGTTCTTCTCTTTGGAGATCACGCTGATTGTCAGACAATGACGCTAGCAAAGGGGATAACTGGTGAACTTGGCGGGGAGTATACCTTCTTTCATGTGGATTCTTTCCATGGCGATTTTATGGGTGAAGCGAACAATATTCAGACAACGCTAGACGCTGCACGATCTCGTGAGCCAGGTTTCGTTCTATTGACCTGCCTTGATGAGCATGGATTCGGTGAAGCAGAGTATGAATTGCTTCGGACACAGATCGAGTCTATCCAACAAAATCATGAACGTGTGATCGTAGTTTGTACGGCACAGGACCAAGATATCGATCTCACAACCCACGATTCGTTATTCGAAGTCGTCATTGAAGTGCCCAAACCTGGTGAGGAGTGTCGCCGTGGGACACTCAACACAGAGCTTGAACGGGCCGAACGGGCGGGAGTGATTGAATCGACACAGCTAGATGAAGAAGCACTCTCTGAACTCGACATATCAGACCTCACGCTTCAGGAACTTCGAACGGTAATAAAACGGACTGTTCAGCGGCGGCGACGTACAAGCGACGAAGTGAAGCCGACAATTACACCATCTCACATTCAAAATTCAATCAGTATTGTTCAAGCTGAGAAACTCGAAGAAGACACAGGAATGAGGATCTTTGGCGAGGATGACACTGATCAGTTTGAACCCGAGATCCCGTCAGTGGCTTTTGACGATATTGGTGGCCTCACAAGCGAAAAACAACGACTTCGAGAGGCGGTCACCAAACCAGTAGAGTATAGCGACACCTTTCGGGAAGCCGGCTACTCAGTCGGGCAAGGCATCTTGTTACATGGACCACCGGGTAACGGCAAAACGATGCTTGCAAAGGCTGTCGCGAACGATTTATCGTATCATTTCCTCTCTGTGAAAGGCCCTGAACTAGAACAACCGCTCGTTGGCGCGTCTGAAGACCAACTGCGTGAGTTATTCCAGACTGCTCGTGAACACGCACCTAGTGTGATCTTCTTTGACGAATTCGACTCGCTGGCGCCGAACAGGAAGACTGATACGCCAGTCTGGAAAGATGATCTGGTCAACACACTGCTCTCTGAACTTGATGGGTTAGAGCCGCTTGCTGATGTCATCGTGATGGCTGCCACGAATCGCGTCGATGAACTTGATGATGCGGTACTTCGTGCAGGACGGTTTGATACGTTCATCGAAATTCCCTCGCCGTCCCTTGAAGAGCAGGTGGAGATATTCGCCGTCCATATTGACGATCTCCCGACTGCTGGGGGCGTTACTACAGAGTGGTTCGGTTCACTCTGCTTGTCGGATCTTTCCGGTGCAGATATCATGGCGATCTGTCGCAAGGCCCTCGAATTTGCCGTCCGTGATTTCGATGCGGGAAGTGCCCAACAACTCGTGGTAACTCGAGCGAATATTCAAGCGGCTCTTGAGCGACTTCGGTCCGAATTCCACGACTCACTGTGGTCTCGAGGATACCAGTAACTGCTACGCGAGTAGCGAGTATATTGTTCTAAACGGGGATTTTACCTATTCAATGGGAAATGTGGGTTCATTATACGATGCCGATAAAATTTTTCAAGTATCCCTTCAAAGTGTCATTATGCCAAAACAGAGTGGACTTTCCCATGCCTTTGCAGCCGTTGTTCTCGTTGTTGTTGGGCCTATCATTTCTCGACTCATCGAACTACTCATCACCACTAGGGATCTCGAAGTCGCCATGGAATCGTTTGCGAATATTGTAAGCTCACACCCATTTGTTCCACTTAGTACCGATTATACTACTACCGCTATTTACCTCGCTGTAGTGGGAATATTAGCGTTCGTGTGGGGGTACGCATACCATATCCGACGTCATTCCGAAACGTAATTTGGGTTCTCACAATGGACTATCTCATTTCGGATCTTCACCTCGATCACGACAATATCATCGACTACTGCGATCGACCGTTTGGCTCGGTCGAAGAAATGAACGAGACGCTGGTTGAGTTTCTGGTCTGCCGAGACGCCACTCTGCTGAACACCGACTTCAACGTCGGCTTCATTTCTGTCTATGAGACCTTTTTCCACGAAATCCCAGATCCTGGTGTTTCGTGGTCTTTCTCCCTGACCATCTCCCCCTCGTCTTTCCGATTTCATATCGTACACTGGGTGTGGTTATTCGCCATCGTAGGGTCATGGCTGCTCTTATTTAGAAACGCGAAAGGACGTAATAGAGTGGCTGTTAGTGTGGTTTCGCTACGTAGTAGATCTGCCGACACCGGCCGCCAAACAGTATTTCGAGCACATTGTTCTCATCGGTGATCAGGTTTTTTGTCAATTCTACACAAGGGTACCCACGGTTAACCAACATATCTACCCTCGATCGATCCTGTGTTGGTTAATATCACTCGTTGTTCGTTAACGCTGTCAGATACGGTACCCGTACCTCTACAAGTTCCCGACGGATCCTCGAGCGATCCTTGCCCATCGACAATAGCAGACTTTCGACAGCTCTGACGAGTTCCGTTTCATGGGACGACGGTGCGTACGACCTAATCTCCTCGTGAGCCAACACGACCCGTTTTCGGGGCCGCTTCTTGTCGTCGACGAAATACTCGCGAACGCGCTACCGTAGTCCGGGTACTGAGTGACAAGATCGGCGGCATGAACTTCCCACTCATTCAGGGGTGGCGTATCGGCTTCCGAGGTGGCACATCATCCCGAACTCGCGGCTCATCTGCGACTACGTCTGGAAATCCGGAAAGGTATATGAGCAATGAGAAGTCTCGAAGGATGATCACACCGATCAGCTTGTGCCAGCTCTGAGAATCGAGTTCCTCCACGTTGTAATTGCTCCAGCGCCTCCACAAATAACAAACTATGCTATAGACACATGTGGATCCTTTAATCTCCAATAATGAAGGGTAATCACTACTATAAAGCCGGAAGATTTATTACTATCTGGTCTATTAATACGGGTGTAAAGGAGGACACAGACGATGGAAATAACGACGGTGGCATGGATCGCTACGCTCAACCTCGGCCTGGGCATCGTGCTGGCGCTGCTGATGCTCTATGTAGTTGAACAGGCCGGCTCTCTAACGGCGGGCGTCGTCGGCCTTGTCGGTGCGGTTCTCATCATCACAGGTCAGGCCTGGGTTGGTGAGTACGCGCTGGCCCCGCTCGCGTTGAGCGAGTTTAAGCCACTGGTCCTAGCAGCAGCTCTCAGTGGTGTGGCCGGGCTGCTTGGGACCTTCAGTACCGTTCGCCCCGAGGTTTGAGACACAACAACCACTCAACAACACAATGAAGCTAACTGACGACATCCGAAACCTGCTCGGAACCGCTGACCCGAACAAACTGCTCGATCCCCAGGTTTACCCCCAAGACGAACTGGAGGAGGACCTCATCGAGATCGACTGGGAAATGAGGGATGTCCGTGATGACATTCAGCAGCTTTCCCAGAAATACGACGAAAAAATTGAAGAGATCGCAGCTGCCCCTGAGTGGGAAGAAGACTTCCTGCTTCAGGAAGCTGACGAGATCGAAAACCGCCGCAAGGACAAGGTTGCGCACTACGGTGACCGACACGATCTGAAGATGCTGCTGAAGGGGATTGAGAGTACGCGTGAGCGGGTCAATCCCACGAACCAGTCGCTTCACATTCGGGAGCGACTTCAGGAGACTGACCGTGCCGAAGTGAAGCGTGTCCTGAAGCAGGAGCTCCGGAAGAAGGGTCTGGACGACGAAAAGGTCCAGCAGATCACCGATGCAATGTCGGACGCCCGTGACCGCGAACTCGAGCAGTCCGGGAGTAGCGACCGTGACCTGGAGAAGCACCGCAAGCGCGCTGAGAAGGCAAAGTCCACCCCCGCTGACGAACGTGGCGGTTACCTTGACGAGACAGACAAGAACAGCGAAACCGAGAGTCGCCGCCGTGACCGTGACCACCGGCGCCGGGCCGAGTAACCTACTGCGTAGGTCCGGTCAAACTGGCCCCTCTCTTCACTCCACCCTCACTATATCTACTGTGCCTTTCAGACACAAGCCGCCGGCAGCGGATCGGAAAGGGAGACCCCTACCTGCCAGTACCGGGGCGGTGTCCAGACTAGATCTGCCATTTCAGACAAACAACTAAGACGCTGCGACTGATTCATTCAGATCTAACTACCAGGCATGAGAGAATCCGAGAGTCTACGACACAACCAGGCGTTAGAGGCGGTCAATAAAGCGAGAGTGGCTATCGCAGACCAAGAGACAGCACCAGCAGAGATAACGAAAGCGCTCGTTGACGCACGGGACACGCTCGAAGAGATTTCAGAAGCAGATCCGTTCGTTAGTGAGATCGCTGACCTTCGGGAAGCGCTTGCTGGGGAGAATAACAGTGGGCTTTCAGAAACTGATCGAGAGAAGGCGCTCGGCAGGCTTCGACAACTGGACCGTGACTTGCGTGTAGAATTGAGCTCCCATACAGTTACGAACTGTCTGTTCTGTGAAGATTCACTTGAGGCAGTAATCGGGCATGGAAGTGTCTGTACGGACTGTATCCAAGATCATCTGGGAGTCGGTTCTGGGATTTCTCTCGAGCAAGTCGAGTTCTCTGACACCGGCGACGTTTCGATCACATCTATCACACATTCTGAGAATGTTATAACTAACTCACCAGGCGCCCAAATAGACACAGAAAACGATACTCCTGACGACCAGTAGCGGTGTGTTTTCTTATTTGACTCGGAAAAAGAGGGACTATTCAAACACAAAGAGCAATTCTCCCGATTTGCCTCTCTGCCGTTGGCCGTTCCCATCTTGTTCCAATTGGGTGAATGCACGGCGGACGATATGTGGTGCGTAGCCGAGATCATCGACGACTCGTGAGAGTGGGACACCGGTCATTGAACTATCGGCGGCATATTCTTCAGCAATATCCGATGTGCAAGCAGGGATCTGGTCGCGGTTCAATGTTCCGGTGAACAGATCGTGGTAGCGCTGCATGAGTTCGTCTGACTGATCATAGTGGGTCTCGCCAGCGTCCAGATCTACAAGACACACACGCAGTGATGGGCCGAGTATCGCACGTTCTTCAGAGAGATACTCGATGGCTTGGTCTGTCCAGCCAGTGGGAGAGCCGATTGCCAGAATCCGGGTACCACCTGATTTGAGAGAGGAGACAGTGTCGGTAAGATCAGCAAGCTCAGTCAGGAGATCCGAAAGGGTAACCGGCTGCCAATCCAGACCGTGCTCAGCGAATGTCGACAGATGTGAGAGGCTCCTAGCTTCGAACAAGAGCGAATCTGAGGAGGTGAAGACTCCAAACTTCGTGAGCGAAGCATCAATCCGGATACGTTCGTTCTGTGGATAGTCACTAATCTCCTGATCGGAACCGACCAGATCACGTACCGTCGCTCGGTCATTGCTACTTTCCGAGCGGTTGCTCCAGTATCCCTCGGAAAGATCTGTGGTGCCACCCCTAGGCAAGTCCAAAGTGGCCCGTTCAGTCAGTGCATTCCGGAAGCGGTTCACGAAGTCAAGTTCGGCAACCCGGGCGACCGAACTCCGAACACTATCGACAGCGGCTTGCTCGCCTATCGGGTTTGGTAGGTTCGAGGTTTCGGGGCCGGTTGCTTGCTGTTCTTCGAGTTCCTCAATCTGAGCTGCAAGGCGCTGCTGCTCGAGCCGCATCCTGTCGATACCATCTTTTACTGCCGCGGTGTCCTCACGGACGTGATCGAGTTCCGCCTCGAGAATGTCGTTGGCCTTGGTTTTCTGGCCTACCTTTCGCTGGACATCCTCCAGTTCGTCGTGTGTATTGTTGAGCGTTGATTCCATCCCTTCCACCTCGTCGAGCACTCGGTCTAGCTTCTGTTTTCGCTCCCGGTGTTCTTCCAGAAGCTTTCGCACAGACTCGGTCAGCTCATCTGTTACTGCGCCGCGATCTGGCTGAGGTGACTCGGTTAATTGCTGCTGAATGAACTGTGTTTGCTCTCGGAGACCACTTCGGATCTCTGCCTCGAAGGATCGAAGCTCTTCTCGGAGTTTCTCTTGAACGCTTTCTCTCGTCGTGGCCGAATCACCGGCTGCAAGAGCAGCTTGTTCGATGTCGTTGACGACTTCGGTAACCCCGCGTTCTTGGACGTACAGGGCAACTGCTTCCCGGAGGTTTGACCGACGTTGTCGATACAGATCTGTCAAAAAACTGTATTCAGCATCAGTGAGTTCGTTGTGCTGGGTCCGTCGTACCCGTTGCAGCGAATCTTCTTGTGTGGTGATTTCGTTCTGGACGAGCCCGTGAAGTTTGTCATCACGGTCAGTGATTCGTTCTTTGAGCTCTTCAGGTGAGGAGTCAAACCCTCGATACTCAGCATACTCCAGCATCAGTTCTAGTGTTTTCACTTCGAACTCTTGGGTGATGAGTCCCTCGCCGTCGGAATCTTTGTAGTCCGCAGCAGCGATTGTCAATACCGCCCCGGAAACCGTCTTCTTCGCTGTCTCGATCGAACCACTGCTCGACTGTGAACTCTTGCTAAGTGCATCCCGGTCCGAAACAAGCTTGCTGTATTTTTCATTGCGCTCGTTGTTCGTGCGGCGGTTCGCCCAGTGATACACACCATCACTGATCACGCTCTGTGCGTTCGAGATAATCTCCTGAAACGATCGGTCTTGGCTCATTGTATCTTCTTCGTTGCTTGATGGGCACCCGAATTCAGTTGTCCGGTACTCCGTTTTTGACAAAATGTTTGGCTACGTTCTCGCATTTATTCCATCGGGTCCGGGAGCATATGCTCCAGTTCTCCCAGTACTTCTTCTTTGAGTGCTTTCGGCGCCGTCCCAGTTCCAGTCAGCCAGAATGACAGCTGAATACTCTCTGAGACATTCGGGTCGATCTGGTAGCGTAGTTTTACATCTCCATGCGCCGTAGCTACCCGATGTTCGGTTTCTGACCTACGGATCGCATCTAACCGGTCTAAGAGCGATTCTATCGCCCAGTTCAGCCGATCTTCGGGCACATCATATATGCGGCTAAACTGTTCGGTCCGCTCAGCGTCGCCCCCGCTTACAGGATCCAGTTCGTACGCGCTTACGTGATCTGAGTTATCAGCGGTCGACTGAATTTCATCGAAGAGCTCGTAGAACCCTTCTCCCCTTACCACACGAACTAGGCCTGTAAGCTTCTCGACGTCGCCATCATACTTGTCTAACCTGTACTCCGAACGCTTGCGTTCCGGTTGTGACTCGTAGTCAACAACCAGCAAGTGTGCAGGTTTGTCATCAGGCTCTTCCTCAGCCGAGTCTTCTCGTAGTTGCGTTTCTCTTGATGTGGTCGATGATTCTGTCGTCTGCTGTTCTCTTACAGTTGGGCTGTCTTTTTCCATCTCTGTATTCGTAGTTTCAGATTCGGGTTTTCTGGTATCCGCTTGCTCCATTTTTGGAGAATAATACTGCCTCATAACACAAATAATCTTCTACTAGAGGGTTCTTAGTCGAAATTTTCCCTGAAAGAGCGACTGTCGTCGAATAACTTGTAGTCCCTATTCTATTTTTTTGTAGACTATATCCTATCTTTTGACCCAACATTTATTACTAGTGGACCGTTATTGGGTCGTGAGAGGAGGAAACCAAGATGGACACTACAACGATGGCGTGGATCGTTGCGCTCAACCTTTGCCTAGGGATTGTGCTGGCGCTGCTGATAATTTGGGTCGTCGAACAAGTCGGCTCAATCGCCGCCGGGACTACCGGTCTCCTCGGGGCCGTTCTCATCATCACAGGTCAGGCCTGGGTTGGTGAGTACGCGCTGGCCCCGCTCGCGTTGAGCGAGTTCAAGCCACTGGTCTTAGCGGTGGCCCTCAGTGGCGTGGCCGGGCTGCTCGCGACCTTCACCAGTGTTCGACCAGAGGTCTGACACACAACCAAACCCTTCCATCCAAACCCAATGAAATTCCCTGACGACATCCGAAAGCTCCTCGGGATGCTGGACCCGAGCCAGGTTCTCGACCCTGCGGTTTACACTTCCGAGCAACTCGAAGAAGACCTCATCGAGATCGACTTCCAGATGCGGGAGATACGCCGTGAAATTCGCGATATCTCGTACGACTACGATGAGAAGATCGAAGAAATCGCGGCCGCTCCCGAGTGGGAAGAGGACTTCCTACTCCGTGAGGCGGACGAAATCGAAAACCGCCGGAAGGACAAACTGGCGATCTACAGCAATCGCCATGACCTCAAGTTGCTGCTTGAGGCCATTAAGAGTACGCGAGAGCGCCTCGATCAGGAAGCCTCGAACCTCAACATTAAGTCACGGCTGGAGGAGGCAGACCGCTCGAAGATCAAGCGGATCATGAATGAGGAACTCCGCGAAAAGGGCCTCGAGAACGACAAGGTCCAGCGGATTACCGATGCGATGACGGACGCTCGCGACCGCGAACTCGAACAGTCCGGAAGTAGCGACCGTGAGTTGGAGAAGCACCGCAAGCGCGCAGAAAAAGCTGTAGCCACTCCGCCCGACCAACGTGGTGACTACCTCGAAGATCGCGACAACCTCAACGAGAAAGAGGGACGCCCCCAAATCTGACACACTAGCAACTAACCCCTTCCCGCAGTTACCACTTCCACAAGTGGCTGTTGCTCTCTAACACCCATTCACCAACAATGAACAACAATTACGACAAATACGAAGCCAGCCTGTGCGAGAAGCGCTACGAGTCCCACAAAGAAGCCGCCCAAGAAGCCTACGACCGTGGTGACCACGAGGAAGCTGCGGAGCACTACGAAAAGGCTGGTCGGTGGCTTGCTGAGTATGCCGAGGTAACCGGGAAAGACCGGAAAGATCGAGTTGAAACCCTCTACCAGAATGCGGACACGCTTCGGAACGATGGGTCTGGTGACGTTGGCGACATTCAGGATACTGCTGCAGATGTGAACGGTTCCAACAGTAGTGCCAGCAGTTCGAACAGTCCCGATCAGAATGATTCCCAGTCCAGTGGCGAGTCCGGGGGGAACGACTTTACGCAGATGGCAGAGTCGTTTATCACCAAAACGGAGGTCGGGTTCGACGATATTGGGGGGCTTGAGGATACGAAAGAGCAGATTTGTCACGAGATTGCGATGGGTGCTCACCCGGACACCCCTGACGCAGCTAGCGGTGCTGATAGAGTCCTCCTCTTTGGTCCTCCGGGTACTGGAAAGACAATGCTTGCCAAGGCTGTGGCCGGAGATACCGAAACAACGTTCTTCGACGTGAAGTTAGGCGGACTTCTGTCGAAGTGGCACGGAGAATCCAGCAAGCGGATTTCTGCGTTGTTTAACGTTGCACGGCAGATGACGCCCGCCGTCATCTTCTTGGACGAGATCGACGCTCTCACGCAGGCTAGGGGGGAATCCTCCGATAACACCTCCCGACGGGTGCTGAATACCCTCCTGACTGAGCTGGATGGGCTGAACGGAGAGTCTGATGGTTACCTCATGGTGATGGGAAGCACAAACCGACCGATGGATCTCGACGAAGCGGTCATCCGGCGCTTCCCCAGCCGCATCCATGTCCCCCTCCCCGATATCGACGCAGCTGAGGAGATCGTCCGCTTGAATACGACTGCTGCGGGAGTTTCCTTCGCACCGGATGCCGTCCCTCAAGTGGTAGGTGCTGGGCACCGATTGGGGAGCCAGCGTACGGAGCCAACTCGGGCTATCGCCGAGGTGTGTGTGGAGAAAGGCTACACGGGCAGTGATATCGTATCCGTCTGTCAACAGGCGGCCTCCAAGATGGTCCGTCGACTGAACCCCGAGCTTCAAACTCATGCACGCGGTTCCCTCTCGGCTGTCGGGGACATCCAGTTGGAGACCCGGCCTCTGTCGGCGGAGGATGTTGAAGTAGCCCTCGAGAAGACGTCCGCCTCGTTAACCGAGGCTAGCGTAGCCGAATACGAGCAGTGGAACGAAGAACACGGCACATGGTGACACAAGATGCCAATCTGTACCCCGTTCGCAACTTTCCGCTCGCATAAACCACCAGATATGGTCGGTTGTTACGAACTGGGTTGGAGTGGATCGGTGGTCTACATTGGGATGGGGTCGATCAGAGATCGACTGATGTCTCACCGGCGTTCTGATGAGAAGCAGTTCAACCAGTATCGATGTAGGATCACTAACTGTCGGCGACGAGCAGGCGAAATCGAACGTGGCCAATTAAGAGCCTATCGTGACAGACACGATCGGTTGCCAAAATATAATTCCCAGATAGGGTAATGGGAGACTACACGTATTGTACGCTCCAGAGTAGCTGGAGTACGCAGTAACCTAATTGTAATCTGAGTGGACTGGCAAGGAAAACAGGCAGATTTCAGTAGCGATACCAGTATCCTGAGATGAGACGAGAGAAAATCACAACCACACCGACATCTTTTGACTGGGTTTGTATCGACGAACAATAGATGAATAAAAATGGTCAAATAAATACTTCTAAGACAGCTTAGAATTATCTTGCCGAAGACTGAACAGGGGACAATAATTAAGTTATTGTCATCCTTCGTTTTACATACACGATGCCCCCCATCAATATCTCAAAAGTTGAGGAGAACCCAGTCCAGTACTGGAGATCTAATAAGGAGGTGATCCAGCGGCAGGTTGCCAACGGGGATGAGGCATCTCTACAGCGTGCGAGTTATGCATTTGTTAAGGCCGCCAAACAGGGGCAAATCGGTGGAGTCACTCCGGAGTTTGCTGCCACACTTCAGAACCGAATCGGGGGGCAAGACTCAACAGTGCAAACGAACGTCGTCGGAGGAATTGCTGCTATCCTCATTCAGGCTGATATTAAACGGGTGAGAATGCTGTTCGAGTCAAACCTTGTTAGGCAGGTCGCGAAAGCGGGAGATGACGACAATGCCGAGCTCGGGCTCAACTCGATGATTAGTCTGTCAATGCTGTCGCTTCACTGGCCCGGTCTGGTCGGTTCCAAGCATACCATCCAGTCGGGAGTTCGCCATGTGACACTTGACCGGACCAGTGTTGAACGGACAAAGGCAACGTACGCTTCAATGATGCTCGCAAACATTTGTCACCACCACCCGAACGCAATCACGGGTGGGGTGAACACACTCCGAAAGTCTATCGACCTTTCTGTCGATGATCGACAGTTTGCGGCATTAGCATATTGTCTCCAGCAGTCATTCAAGCCGGAATCTAGTACCGAAGAGGAGCATGAATCCATTCGAGACTCGCTTATTGCAGATCTCGGATCGATGTTGAAATTTGCGAACGATACAAACCGAGTTCCGCGTCACCGTGCGATTGTCTTGGAATCAATGATACCGATCTGCGAGCGTTGGCCATCACAAATCCAGAAAGGGCCTATCAAAAGCAGTGCGGAGAACATTCTGAACAACACAAAGGAGGCAACGATGGTTTTCATCGCTGCGAAGAACCTCTTGGAATCGCTGCCCGACGAATCTGCTGAAATTGATTCGTCTATAAAGGAGAAGCTAGCATCCGATATTCTAGACCAGTTTATTAACGGTGAAAAAATGATTAGCCCGATGGTGATCACAGACTCAACGTTCCGCTTTATTACAAATAGTGATCGCGTGATTACCGGTTCGCCGGACGCTGAGATTCGGTGATATCTCAGTCCTCAGGCTACTTCGAACCGGAATACCCGCCAAGGCTCTTTGCTGATAAATCTCAATTTCACTTCGTATACTCCGGCATCTCCCCGTTGAAGTCGGGTGCTGAACTCACCATTCTGTGGAGAGACAGTTTTTGTAGTGTTGAGTCCCGGACCCACTATGGAGATGTCCAAATTCGTGGTGGAGGATGAAACAACACCGTTCACAATGAGTGTGTTATTATCTGTTGTCACAGCCAGTTCAGAAACAGTAAAGCTATTTGACTGACCTCCGGTAATCTGACTTGAGATCTCCCCACCCAAGCCGGTCGTCACGACTACACCCGAGAGCAAAACTACCAGTACAGCAAGACCAATGAGCAACCCTGCTAACCTGATACCAGATCGGGGGGAAGTCTGAGATATATCGTTCCCACCTCGGAAGCGACCAACCTTGGATTTGATCTTCCCAATCCGGGTGCTGGGTTCCGCAGCAGCCCGTGCATCCTCGATTCTGGTCTGGATATCCTGGAGAATATCTTTGGCCTCCTCCGAGGAGATGACTCCGTCGTGTTTTTTTTCACGGACACAATCGATTTCATCTTTTGCTTTCTTCAGGTATGAATTCTGAATTTCATAGTCGGTGCCTCCACAGTACTCGTACAGTAAATCGAGGCCGACGGTGGTATTTGTGTCCGAGTCGGCATACTTTCCCAAGAGATCTGATACGCTCTCAACGACTGTCTCATGATAACGATGGAAGGCTGCCGCACGGGACTCTTCAAACTCTGACATGAGTACATTCTGCTGTTCCTCTGTGAGAAACTCACGAGCAGTTCGTAGTGTATCGCCATCCAACCCTTTGACGTCTTCGCCGGGCTCTTTGCCCTGTAATAGAACGAGAGCCGCACCATACTGTGTCAACTCTTTGCTGGGGGATGCGACGGTGTCACCTTGGGAATCGAGGGCGCCCCGTACAGCACTTGCAGCCCGATCTGCCAAGTTGTCCCTGATTTCGGTTCGTTTCTCATCGATCCACGCTGTAACATCTTCGATGACTGCTTCTCGACCGGTTGGTGATAGGCCCTCGAAGTGCTCAATATGTTCTTCGTCTATCCCGCTGAGGTATCGCAATTTGTTTGGAGTTCGTTTTGCATCAGTGAGCTGTTTCTCAATATCGTCCAGCTTTGCTCTGGTATCGTCAAGTTCAGTAGTCCATCCATTGACATCGGAAGCAAGATGCTCAGAACGAATTACTTCTCGAAACTGCTTGATAAGGGTTTCTGTGATTTGGTCTTCTAAAGTCGCTGCTGCTTTGTCGAGCTCATCTTCAAAATACTCGATTAGTGCCCGCTCGCGGTTATCGTTTAGCCAGACCGGAGACTCACCCTCGCTGGTGACCTCAAGACACTCAGAAATTGTTGCTATTGGGCTCTGTATGATCTCTGGATACTCTTCGACAACCAGATTGTTATTGAATCCCCTAGAGCGAGTCGAGCTTCGGGAGCCCCTAGCGACTGCTGATTGACAGTCGTTGATGATTTGTAACCGTTGCGAAGAAGACAGCGTGGAGTTCGCAATCAGACTGTCCACTCCCTCAGAAAATCGGGTTTTGACTTCGGATAGTTTCTTCTCCGATAGCGATTCTATCCGCGAGTCGAGTAGATCCCCCAGTTTATCAAGTGCTTCATTCTGTTTCTCTAGTGGGAAGTATGGAATACCTTCATACTCAGCGGATCTGATGGAGTCAATTTGGTCTTTTGTTTGCTGGACCCACCAACGATCTTCGAATGAATGGGTGCTACTTACGTCGTAATCACAGTGCTTTCGGAGCGAATTGAGAGACTCAATGGTGCTTTCGAGATCTCGATCTGTCTTCGGAACGCGGGACAATCGGCGTTCGACGTCTGCGATTACACTCGATAACTTCGAATCCCGTAGGTCATCGAGCATCGCCTCGATATCTGTTTTGACTTCTCGCTTTATCTGGCGAACATCCGATCCAGTCAGCGCAGGGTGGTCTTCGATTTTGTCGAGTCTCCGTGTGAAGCTTGCAATTGACGAGACATCGTCCGGTTGGTCTTCACGACGATCGACAACGAGCATCGCCAAACATAGACGGCGAAATTCGTTGTCATTGGTCGTATCCCGGCGTAACGAGTGCAGTTGGTTCTTTAGCCGTTCTCGTTGGGATTCTTTTTCGGACTCTCGCAAATCCGATTCTCTAGAATCAATTATTTCCAACACTTCATCTTTGACCACCATTTTGTCATCATCTCCGAGAATAGTGTTCTCCTGAAACTCGCTCAGGGCACGGTCAAACTCGGCCGTGACAGATGGGATCTCCTCACCATCGGTTTCTACATCTTCAAGCGCAGAACGCGCTTGGCCGAGAAGCTGTCCCGCCCTACCGGAGCCGCGAAAAAATTCGTCGATTGCGGATTCAAACAGCGACCCCAGACGGTCACGTTCATTCTGGACATACTCCGCTTTCCCGTCTTGGAGTTCTGTTCGAATAGTGTCTTCTATCTCTAAGACTTCACTGTGCGAGAGAAGCTTGGACTCCTGTAGATCCGCATATTGTCTCGAGAATTCATCCACCAGCTGGTGGGTTCTGATGTTCGAAAGATCAGTCCCTTTGGTGCGCTCAAGCATCAACCCGAGTGACCGAGCAGCGGTGTCATCATTCAGCTCCGTCACCCGATCGATAATCCCGAGTAGCTCAGAGCGGGTTCGTTCAAGTGCATTGCTCTCGATCTCAGTTTGCTTGCGTTTGAGTTCTTCGACGGTCCAGTTTATCAGCTCTTGTCTCTTTTCCTGATCCAATATCTCGACATTATACCCCTCACGCAGTTCGTCTCCGTTTTTAACTTTCGCTTGGAGTTCACACAGTTCCTGCCCAGCCTGCGAAGTGGGTTCAGCCGTATTCTGGGAGGTGAGATCCTGCTGTTGAATAACCGCTTTGATGCGAGAAAGCTCTTGGTGAGTTTCCCAGCCGCTGAACTTCACGTTCCCAACTAAGCGTTCTATCGACTCATTGACTTGTGATTTATATTCTGACTCAACGTTGTCGACCAACGAATCGACCCGAGAGAACAATTTCGATTTTGTGTCATCAGTCAGTGCGTAGAAGTCACCAACTTCGCTGCCGGGTTTCAGGAGTAGGTCGGTGGATTTGATTGATGATTTGTATCCGTCAGAGGAGATCGCGATGGTGGTACTCCCCTCAACTGCCCGATAAATATATGACGCTGCAATAACCGCAGACTCAGTTGATTCCATCCCCAACTGGAGGGTTTCACCATCTTCGAGGAGGCGTACGATTGCCAATTCTTCGCGGAGGTCAAGACCCAAATTCTGGAGGGTCTTATTTCCTACAGTTTGGATGACCCACGGTAAATCAAAGCCTTCGTCCTTGATGAAGTTCCAGGCACTCTGCTCTTGCCACCGGTTTCCATCTTCTACTTCGTCGAGTGCGAGTCCGAACCCTTTGATGACTGATTCGTTCGGGCCACCTTCATAGACAGCTCTGAATTGATCGACATCCCTACTCGTTCCTGACCAATTTGCCCGTAGCTGCGCGAAGGCGCGGTTCCGGCCGGTATCGATCCACAACTCAACGGGGCTATCTGAGAGGGATGCGATGATTCCTTCCGCTTCTACAGTTCCATCTGTTTTCGGTTCAAGTTGTGTACCGAGTGCATTGTAGAGGTATAGTTCAGCCATTGTTCACCTACCGGTCACCTGTGATGTATTCTAGGAGATTTTCATAGCCTTCTGGCTGGAGTTCGCCTCGCGGACCCGGCTCAGGCATAATCCGCGTTTCTGTTTCGGCTTCTGAATCACCGTCAGAGTCCACCGGACTAATTCTCACTTCGCGCTCCTCAGTGTGATAATATACTGGGTAAACAGTGTCTGAATCCAGAACACCCAAGAACGGGCTTGTGAGGCCATCGTTTTTGACCTCCGTGGTTACAAATTCTCGAAACTCGTTCCAGTGATTGTCATCTGTGGGAACTTGATCGATGTGTTCGTGGGAACTCTTGAAGTCCTCAATGAAGTGGTCTGCCTTCGTGACGACGGGGACGACTTCGGCGACATTAGCGTTTTTTGCTATCTGTCGCATTGGTTCTATCTCTAGCTGGTTCGAACCAGGCCCCACCGGTTCTTCACCGTAGAACCGTTCCCCGTCGATGAGCATCAATAAACGGTCGGAACCCCTGATGTTTTTAATAACCGTTTCGATAGCTTGGTCACGCGGGTCGGATTCGTCTTCCTGTTCGGCGTCGTCGGTGGTTGCGGAACCGCTTGAGCTAAATCCGTCTTCAATAGTGTCGACCCCGGTAGTAGTATCCGAATCGGGCTCTTCGTCGTAATTTATCCCACCGAAGTTCTCGTTGTCGGAGGATGAGGCTGATCTATCTTCAGTAGGCTCGGATTCAGATTCAGTTCCATTGTTCTCGTGGACTGAATCCGGCCACTGATCGTCAGTCACATCCTCATTTTTGTATATTTCTCCATCTTCAACTGTCCCCGGCTCAGCGTCGACAATTTCGTCCTTCTGGTGGTCTTCATTCCTAAAGGGGCCGACCGGGTCGGAGACCTCGTCCTTGTCTTCGGCGCGGTCGCCACCGTCACTGACCAACTGCCCTTTTGAGATGGTCGTCCCAATGTCATCGAGCAACTCACCACCGTAATCGATTACCGAAAAATGACAGCGCCGAGGCGCAATCTCACCGTACTCTAACTCGAATCCGTATTTCCGTATCTCTTCCTCTGTATTTCCCGCGATATTCCATGTCAATTCGCTGTCGCTGTCAGCGTAATACGTCAAATCTTGATATTCCTGCCTAAGATCTCCGAAATCATCGTTCCAACCCTTGATAGAGTAAACATTGTTATTCGTTGCCGTCAGGAAGAGGCCGAGTGTAAGGTAAGACTTTCCGGATTGCTTCGGGCCTATGACTTCGAATTTTCGGCCTTCCCGATTCGGAGTTACGTCAATGTCGATAAATCCGTTGAGGAAGTAGAGGAAGGCGCCGCTCGCGACGAGGTGGATAACCTGTAGAAGGCTCGGTGTTGGCAGAGATAGGACGATGTTCAAGAGGTTGCCGATGATGATGAGGCCAATGATGTACGCCTTGAGGCCGAGTGCAGCGGCTTTGAACTCGAGTGATTCCCCCCGATCATTGGCTGCTCGGCCAATCAGGCTGTTTTCGAAATTTATGTATTGGAGGTCCCCATTCATCGGGGTTCTCTCCACCGGGATTAATTCAACTGAAATTCCGACAGCAAGCCCTGAAGCTAACGATAGTACGTTCAACAACGTCAAGTCGAAGTTGACAACACCGATTCCCAGAATGCCGAGGAACCCAATGAACGCGATACTCCCTAGTAGTACCGGAATTCCTTGGTATCGTTTCCGGTGATCGTTAGCGAACAGCCCCAGAAGCCCAAAGTAAATGCCAGTTCCGAACAGAATAATTGCCTTGGACCCGGTTAGACCATCGGGAAGGAACGTAGCCGTAGCAAAGTCGGCAACGAATTGCCAAGCACCGTTTAGCCATGTAATATAGACCATGTGGCCGACAATCAGTGCTCCGCCGATCACCGCGAGACTGTACAGCTTCAGCTCTCGAAGATCTTGCTTGGACGGATTTCCGACGTAAACTCCCGGAATCCGGGTCACCACAAGTCACCTCCCATCATCAGCTCGGACGCGTGAAGTTCCCTCATACGAGAATGATAGACTGTTGAACAAGCAAAAGCTTTCGGCCAATTGGTGAATCTGGTCAAGTAACTTGTTCTCTGTGAAGCCTGTAGGATCGGTGAAAGAGCGAGGAAGGTAGAAGTAGAACTGATCCGTGAGGAGTAGCCTAAAAAGCCCAGATATGGTGTCAGAGCCCGCGTTTCAGTATCTGCTATGATATCGCTGTCGCCGCCGAACGCCATCACATACGCATCCTGAGCGCGTCTTGCTGGCATCGGTTGGACAGACTGTCTCCAAGATCCACACAGCAGTTGGGGACGACACTATCTCACAACCCGCATCTAAGAACACGCACTCTTTGACACCCAGAAAGGGACTGTGGTAGGTCCGTTTGGGCCCATCACACACCGGATTTTCCCATCCCCAGCTAGCAGCAGGTTCTCAACCCACATCACTAATGTCCAGAAGAATAAGATTTGAACTGAGTGGTCTAAACTCTTTAGCCTATCAATCATAGAAATCATCGAGATTGTTGATGTTGTGGATGAATAGTACCTCATCTCGCGCTCTCAAGGGTAATATATTCTGAGATATCAGATTCTTTGTTGAGTTTGGTTACTGCTGAGTGTTTGATACGGTTTGTGACATTCTGGAACGTGAAATCGAAGTTTTTAGGTAGTGGTCATGCTCAAGATAGATATTAGAGAGTTCGATGCGGTACTGAGAGCTGTTCTCCCAGCTCTCTTGACACACCTACGTTCCATTAAGGAGACGTGTCCCGGTTTTCACGGGAAGTCCACACTTCTCGACTCGGCTAATCACGCGGTTGATATCGTATTCCACTCGTCGGAGGTCTACTTCATCAGCAACAGTATCGAGAACCGCATATGCCGCACGCTTGTCACGGTCTCGTGGCTGGCCGACGCTTCCTGGATTAACGATGAGGCGACCGTCGATCATGGCTTTATGCTGGACATGGGTATGTCCGAGCACGATTCCTGTGTAGCCATCTAGATAGGGTCGCATCTTTGGGAACTGCGCCGGACGCACATACGACCCGAGCTTGTTCGGATCTGGATGACTATGCACTAACCGGTACGCTCCCTCCGCGAACTCTGTCTGTTGTGGGATACCAGCAAGCCACTCTCGTTGCGCTTCGCTCAACTCTTCTCGGGCGAGTTCGAGCCCGGCATGTGCCATCTCGTTGTGCTCATACCGATGTGGTGTCTCGACGTTGCGGTCGTGGTTGCCCAGTACCACGAGTGAGCTGACGGCTCGGACACGCTCGAGACACTCACGTGGCCAAGGATTGTATCCAACGACATCCCGCACAGATGATCTCATCGACAGACGGCATGTCATCTAGTACCGCTTCAAGGGCTGGCAGGTTCGCGTGGATGTCCGAGATTAAGCCAATGCGCATAGTGGGTACCTCACAGTAGCAGGCTCGTTTGCTAGTCCTTCGAGCTCGTCTACCGTATGAAACTCAACGATGGTTCCCATGGAAAAATCTGGGGTGGTGTGGGCTCTGAAACGCACATTCAACATAGTTCCACTAATTAGAGCCTCCATTATTAGCCATATTGGCTACTTGGGAGTGTCAACACCAACGTCTCACAGCAAGATCGAATCTGATCGGGGTATCGCTCTTATGTAGAAACGCGGAAAGCCCGTATAATTACACTAAGTCGTCGGTAATCGGGAAGTATGTCCTCCACTGAGCCAGCGTTCGGTCGTCTGTTTCAGCAGCTGATCGAGTTAGACGTCATCAAGATCGATACGGAGCCGCTCGATGCCCGCATCGAGCGGCGACTCAAGCAGTTCTGGGAGAACACGCTCTGTCCACGCTGCGGGCATTGCAGTATCGTCACGTGGGAGAATACCGACCGTATTTGGTGTCGAGACTGTGATTTCAAGCCGGCCTACACCTACGGCACGCCCTTCCACGAGAAGCATCTCACCTGCGGCGAGATACTTCTCGCGTTCGCGCTCTACGCCGATACGTTACTCAGTAACAACCAGATTGCGCCGCTTCTCGATCGAGCCTACAAAACGGTTCACACGGTGATTCGAGAGGTGGAAGCTGCGGTTCAGCGCGGCTTCCCCGCGGTTTGGAAGCAGCTCGACCAGATCATCGATGGACCAACGCAAGTCGACGAATCCGGTAGGGTCTGTTCAGGTTACAAAGGACAAGAGCCGCCGCGGAACAGCCGTTCTCGCGGCGGTTCGTCACGGTCTGGCCGGTCACGCTGGCGGGGGCGTCACGGTGATCAGCTGACGCTCGTCGCGGCGTGCCGCGACTCACTGCGCGTGATTCGTGGACACCGTGGAATCGACTATCAAGACGATCTTGAGCCAGTGATTCAGGAGGCTGAAGACCTCTCCCAGCCGCTGGGAGAGGTCTGGACCGATGGACTCCAAGCGTACCGAGAGATGGAGCGTGACCACCGAACAGTCATCCACAAAGAGAGGTACGTATCGCCCGACGGCGTCCACATCAACCAAGCTGAGTGCCTGTTTTCGATCGTCCAGCCGTGGCTGCGGAAGTTCCGCGGCCTGTTCCAAGCCCTGCTTGGACAGGCCGCCCACACCTTCGGTATCGTTCGATCACTCACTCTCGCCGGAGGATCTGTCGAGACAGCGGTTGAGTGTCTCGTTATCGGGTCTTTCCGCAAGTCTACATAAGAGCGCGTATGATTAACCAACAGACGCGTGCCGGAGCGTACAAGTGTTGGTTAACCGCTGTAACCAACTGTTAGACAGTCTTGCGCTTGTTTTTGGACAGCGACGCCCGCTCTTTCATTTGGACTGCCGTGAGTCGTCGTGAAGCGTCGAAACACGCTCTGAAATCCAATCAAGTACCTCGAACAACACGTCGAGGTGGTGTGTTCCAACCGATGAGGGTTCAGCCTCGCCAGCGTCCGGCGGCGGATAAATATGCGTTCGTGGGGCATTCGTTTTCGGATGTCGATCCCACCGACACTGGTAGCGGGTCTCCGTGCGCGTCTCCACGTAGTGAACGTAATAATCGCCAGTCACGAACCAGTGAATATCGAGACGGACAGCCTCAACAGACGGGGGATACGCTGACGGATCGAGCGTGAGTTCAAGCGCCCGCGGAGACAGCCGATCCGGCGTGAACGTCCACGACACGACCAACGGATGTGTTTCGGATCGTCGTGCGAGTGCTTCCAGCGTCGTTCGATCGAGTCGGCCACTCTCCGGCGCATCCTCGTGTTCGTCGCTCATCTACTGAACGCGCTCACGCGGAGATCCCGGCCTGATCGTCGCCATGCTGGTGGCGCTCAACTTGCGTGATTGCGTCTTGGAGGAGTTCGATATCGTATCGAACCGTCCGCCAGCGCGACAGTGACTCAAGTGACTCGTGGACTGCTGTGTGATCGCTGTCAGCGAGTCGTGTGGACGGAACTGCGTTTGGATCCGGCACCTCGAACCGGTCTTGGAACTCGCTGTCTTCGTCGATCAGCTCGTGGAGCCGATCTCGGAGTTCGGGAAGTGAGTGGTCATCG
>ENA-ORDC01000943-ORDC01000943.1-marine-metagenome-genome-assembly--contig:-NODE-943-length-24161-cov-3.473260_pt1 | contig 24161 bp, 22 predicted proteins | sample MGYA00237783_ERZ508515 | MGnify/ENA primary metagenome ERZ508515 (study PRJEB26186, sample SAMN06268792) | marine metagenome | isolation source: Eden Landing Ponds, San Francisco, CA, USA | place... | reverse complement strand
CCGGACGCCAGCGTGGCCCGCAGCCCGGCCCGCGCCAGCCCGGCGGCGAGCCGCCCGGCGCGCTGCAGGTGGCCGATGCCCAGCAGGTGTTGCACGTGGATCAGCACGTCGGCGTCGGACTCGGTTGTCACGCCAGCCTCCGGTTCAGCTGCACCACCTCCGGCCGGCCCTCGGCGTCCAGCTCGAAGCTCTGCAGGCAGCCGTCGCGCAGCTTATCCGGTGGATCGGTGCGCATGTCCCAGCCGGTCGCCGGCGCGTAGACGGCGCGCAGGACGCCGCGATGGCAGACGGCTAGCGTGTCCCGCCGCGCCGCCGCGATCCGGGCGAGCAGCGGCTCCAGGCGCTGCTGCAGGTCGCGCGGGCTTTCCCCGTTCGGCGGCCGGAAGTCCAGGCCGAGGGCCTCCCAGGCTACCATATCGGTGCCGTAACGATCTCGCAGCTCGGGCAGGCGCATGCCCTCCCAGTCGCCCCAACAGCGTTCCGCCAGCGCGGGCTCGACCGTGGCGTCGGCAAGGCCCAGCAGCTCCGCCGTCTCGCGCGCCCGGGACAGCGGGCTGACCAGCACGCGATAGCTCTGCACCTCCGGCGGCAGCCGCCAGCCGCCGACCTCGGCGCGGCCTGCCGGCGACAGCGGGACGTCGCTGTGACCCTGGATGCGTTGCTCGGCGGTCCAGGCGGTCGGGCCGTGGCGCAGCATCGCGAGGCGCGTCATGCCGGCTCCGTCAGCTCGGCGAGCAGCGCGTCAAGTCGTTGCGCAGCCGCATCGATCGAGTGGTCGCGCCTGACCTTGGCCGCGGCCGCCTGGCCCATAAGGACGCGCCGGGCCGGGTTGTCGAGCAGCATCGCCACCGCGCGGGCCAGGGCGCCGGCCTCGCCCGGCGGCGTCAGCAGTCCGGCTTCGCCGTCCGCCACGATCGACGGAACGCCGCCAGATGCGCCGGCGACCACCGGAATCCCGGCCGCCTGGGCCTCCAACAACGCCATGCCGTAGGCCTCGTTGACCGCGGGCCAGACGCAGAGATCGCTGGCCGCCAGCAGGTCCGGCAGCGCATCCTCCGTGATTTCGCCCACGCAACGAACGCGCCCGCCCAACGGGGCCAGCGCCGCCTCGACGTCCGCCCGCGCCGGCCCGTCGCCGACCGCCAGGAGCTGCCAGGGACGGCCGGAAAGTCGCAGCAACGCTTGCGCCAGCAGGCGATAGGACGTCAGCTTGTCGCCCGGCCGCATCATCCCGACGGCGATCAGCCAGGGTTGTTCCGGATCCAGAACGAACTTGTGGGCCACCGCGGCGCGGTCGGGCGCGGCCGAGTCGAACGGGGCGGTGTCCAGGAACGGCGCCAGCGCCACCTGCCGGGCCGTCGGCGGCAGACACGCGGCGTCGGCCGGGTTGAGGGTCAGCACCGCGGCCGCCTGCGCGAGCGCCGCCTCGACCTGCCGGTGCCCGTCGTCCCAGGGTCCGCCGGCCCGCTTCGGCGCGAGCGAGGCCTCGGCGACCAGATAGGGGATGCCGAGCGCCCGCGCGGCCGCGGGCCCGACCCAGTCCGGCGCCTTGTAGTACAAATGGTAGGTCAGCCAGGCCGCGGGACGCCGCTCCACCGGGCGCCGCCGAACCCGCCGGACGTAGCGCGCTGCCAGCCGCTGGCCGAGGTCGTACAGGCGGGTCTGGCGCCGCGGGTCGCCGTCGGGGTCGCGGCTGCGCAGGCGGCTGGCGACCTCGGTCGGGTGGCCGGCGCGCTCCAGCGCGGCGATCAGCAGGCGCACCATGCGCCGGTCGCCGGAGGGAACCGGGTGGTCCGGCGGCTTCAGAGGTGCGTGGACGGCGACGCGCATGCCGACTCCGGCATCGTCTCGGCGCCGGCGGCTTGCGGCCATCGCGCTGCGTCGGCGGCCGGCAGACCGAACAGCGCCGCCAGCCGGTCGATCCCGGCCTGCATGGCGAAATCGCGCCGCACCCTGGCCGCGCCGGCCTGGCCCAGCGTCTGACGGCGCGCCGGATCGGCGATCAGCGCGGCCAGCGCCCGGGTCAGCGCCGCCTGATCGTCCGGCGGCACCAGATCGCCGGTCTCGCCGTCGCGGATCAACTCGGGGATCGCCGACACCCGGGTGGCGAGGCAGGCCAGGCCCTGGCTCTGGGCTTCCATGAGCACGTTCGGCAGGCCGTCGCGGTCGCCGCTGTCGGCGATCCGGCTGGCCAGCACGAACAGGTCGGCGTTGCGGTAGGCGGCCAGCACGTCGGCCTGGGCCAGCGCGCCGCGCCAGGTGATGCGGTGGCGGATCCCGACAAGCTCGGCCTGCAGCTGCAGCGACGGCAGCAGCTCGCCGCGGCCGACGTGGGTCAAATGCCAGTTCAGCTCCGGCGGCAGCTCCGCCAGCGCGTTCAGCAGCTGTTCGTAGCCCTTCTTCTCCACCGCGCGGCCGACCGACAGCAGTCGCACCGGCTGCTGCGGATCGCGGCCGTCGCGTGGCGCGTCGGGGCGCGGCGTTGCCGGAAAGCGGGCGAAGTCCAGGCCGTGATAGACCAGCCGCACCTTCTCCGGGTCATCGGCCAGGCCCGCCAGATGCTGCCGCCCGACGGACGTGCAGGTGGCCAGCCAGTCCATCGCCGCCAGCTTTTCGCGCGCGTCCCAGTCCGGCGTGGTCCAGATGTCCTTGGCGTGCGCCGAACAGCTCCAGGGGAGTCCGCGCATCCGCGCCGTATAGCGCCCGACCGAGGCCGGCGTGTGCAGGAAGTGGACGTAGATGCGTGCGATCTCCGGTGGCAGCTCGGCGGCCAGCACGCAGGCCTGGCCGAAACGGCGCAGCCGGTTGCGCGTGCGATCGCGCCACAGGTCCCGCAGGAACGCCCGCTGGGCCGCCCGGTAGCCGGGCAGCCGGCGCGCCTTCCACCAGCCCATCAGCACCCGCAGCGGCTCTTCGTGCAGGTATTCCGGCAGGTAGCTCACCGGCGCGGCGATCTCACGGTGCACCGGATGCACGGCGGGATCCGTCGGCCGGCGCATCGACGTTAGCCGCAGGTCCAGGCCGCGGCGCTCGAGGGCCAGCAGTTCCTGCGCGATGAAGGTCTCGGAAAGGCGCGGATAGCCTTTCAGGATCACCGCGATGGCACCGGGATCGCTCATGCGGCGGGCGGCAGCCTCTTGATCGGCGTTGAACGTTGGGTCTTGGACGTACGGGCTTGGGCGGTCGGCGTGGGCGTCGGCGGCGTCTGCAGTCGGGCGCGCTAGCCGCCGAACTTGCGGTCGCGCGCGAGGGACAGCTTGCTGCTGGGTCTGGATACCAGTTGATCGACCAGCTTGGCGACATTTTCCCGTCCGTCCAGCAGGCCGGGGACTACGCGGGCCGACGGGTTGGCCTGCTGCGGCAGCGCGCGCAGCGCCGTCGCCATGGTCCGGGCGTCGCGCACGCCGTCGTCCACCAGCATACGCAGCAGGCCCAGCTCGGCCGCCCGGCTGGCGCGGATGTACTGCTCCAGCCGCGGCTGCGTGCGCGGGATGATCAGCGCCGGCTTGTCGAACGACAGGATCTCGCAGAAGGTGTTGTAGCCGCCCATGCCGACGACGCCGGCGGCGCGCTCCATCAGGCTCTCGATGTGCGCGTCGAAGGTGATCGCCTCGACGTTGTGCAGGCGCGACGCCCGGGCCAGGAAGTCCGACTGGTAGTCGCCGCCCATGAAGGGGCCCAGCACCAGCAGCGCCGGATGCGGCATGTTGGGGTCGGCCTCGTAGGCCTTCAGCACCCAGTCGATGATCGCCTCGCCGTCGCCGCCGCCACCGACGGTCACTAGCAGATACGGTGCCAGGATCTTCTCCAGCCGCAGGCTGGGCGCGTCGGCCCGGGCGACCCGGGGCAGGTAGCCGGTGTAGGTCATGCGCTTGCTGACCGACGCCGGCAGGTCGAGCCCGTTCAGCGGCTCGCAGATCTGCGGCAGCCCGTACACCCAGATGTCGTCGTAGTAGGCACTGAGGGCCGGCACCGCCTGCTTGCGCTTCCACTCGCTGGCCAGCGCGTCCGGGTCGTCCATAACGTCGCGCAGGCCCAGCACGCAGGGCGTGCCCCGGTCCTTCAGGAACGCCAGCGTCTCGCGCACCTCGCCGCGCAGGCCCAGGGGCTCCTTGTCGACGATGAAGACGTCGGGATCGAACGCCTCGGCGGTGTGGCGGATGATCCCCGCGCGCATCGCCATCGTCTGCTCCACCGCCAGCGGCAGGTTGAGCGAGACGTATTCGCCGTTGCGCAGCTTGATCACGCCGGGGATGCGGACGAAGTCCACCCGGCTGCGGAAGTCGAAGCTGCCGATGATCGGCGAGCCCGACAGGATCAGCACCGAAGCCTGCGGATCGTTCTCGACGATCGCGTGGGCGATCTCGCGGCAGCGCCGCAAGTGCCCGAGGCCGAAGCTGTCGTGGCTGTAGATCAGAACCCGGGTGGGCCTGTCGGAACCGGCCATTCGCCCCATCCTCTACCGTTCCCGCGCCGGAATGGCCGGGCCGGCTCCCCCTTGTCGGCGCCGCGCACGGGCGGCTTCGGTGAAGGTCGGCCGCAGATGGGGACCGATCTTCGCCGATCAACCTGTCGAAGAGTGTGACACACACCGGCACTGGCGAGAAGTCACGATGATTCTGAAGTCAAAAGCGGCGGGCCGTGCCATCGCCGCGGCGGATGCGCCGACCGATTTACCCTGTTCGACGGCTGCAGTAGCATGCGCCGCCGCCCGCCACTGCGGGCCACTCGGGTCGACGAACCGCCCACCCCGCTGCGAGGCGAGCGCCGCACGCGCGCATGGAACGCAATCTCTTCCGCTATATCTGGCGCCACAGCAAGCGCGAGCAGGTCGCGATCCTGCTGCTCGTGCTGCTGTCGCTGCCGTTCTATTTCCTGTCTCTCAACCTGCCGAAGGACATCGTCAATCGCGGCATCCAGGGCCAGGGCTTCGCGTCGCCGGGCGACACCGAGGTCTTCGGCCGCTTCCATCTGCCCTACGGCGAGGCGCTTTTCGGCCAGCCGGTGCTGGTCTCCTCGGGCATCGAGATGGAGCAGACCACGCTGCTGCTGACGCTGAGCTTCATCTTCCTCGGCCTGGTCATCGTCAACGGCCTGTTCAAGTTCGTCATCAACACCTCGAAGGGCCGCATGGGCGAGCGCATGCTGCGCCGCCTGCGCTACGAGCTGGCCGACCGGGTGCTGCGCTTCCCGCTGCCGCAGCTGCGCCGGATGAAGCCCGCCGAGGCCGCCACCATGGTGAAGGACGAGGTCGAGCCGCTGGGCGGCTTCATCGGCGACGCCTTCGTGCAGCCGGCCTTCCTGGGTGGCCAGGCGCTGACGGCCATGGTGTTCATCATGGTGCAGAGCGTCTGGCTCGGCGGCATCGCGCTGGCGATCGTGCTGGTGCAGGCGGTGCTGATCCCGAAGCTGCGGATTCCGATCCTGCGGCTCGGCAAGCAGCGCCAGCTGACCGCCCGCCAGCTCGCCGGCCGGGTCGGCGAACTGGTGGACGGCGGCATCGAGATCCACGCGCACGATACCTCGAACTTCGAGCGCGCCAGCATCTCCACCCGGCTGGCGCGGATCTTCGACATCCGCTACGAGATCTTCCGGCGCAAGTTCTTCGTGAAGTTCCTCAACAATTTCCTCAGCCAGCTGACGCCGTTCATCTTCTACGCGCTGGGCGGCTACCTGGCGGTCACCGGCAGCCTGGACATCGGTGCGCTGGTGGCGGTGATCGCCGCCTACAAGGACCTGCCCGGACCGGTGAAGGAGCTGATCGACTGGGACCAGCAGCGCCAGGACGTGCAAATCAAGTACGAGCAGGTGGCCGAGCAGTTCCAGCCGCCGGTGATCCTGGCGCCGGAGCGCCAGCAGCCCAACGCCGATCCGGGTCCGCCGCTGCAGGACCGGATCGAACTGCGCAACGTGACGGTGAACGACGACGGCGACACCCCGGTGCTGCACAACGTCGACCTGACGCTGCCGCTGGACCGCTCGGTGGCGCTGGTGGGCACCGGCGCCAGCGGCAAGAGCCAGCTGGCGCAGGCGGCCTGCGGCCTGATACTGCCGGCCAGCGGCAACGTGCTGCTGGACGGCCGCAACACCGCGGAGCTGCCGGAGGCGGTGACCGGCCGGCGCACCGCCTACGTCGGCCCGGAATCCTACCTGTTCCCCGGCAGCCTGGGCGATTCGCTGCTGTATGGCCTGAAGCACCGGCCGACCGCCGAGCGGGCGTTGGCGGGCGCCGACGCGGCGGCGCGGCAGCGCGCCGAGCGCGAGAGCGAGGCCTCCGGCAACCCGGTGTTCGACTTCGAGGCGGAGTGGATCGACTACGCCGCCGCTGGGGTGGCGGACGCCCATGAGCTGGAGACCCGCATGGTCGAGGTGCTGCGGCTGGTTGACCTGGACCAGGACGTCTACCGCTTCGGCCTGTCCGGCACGATCGATCCCGAGTCCGCGCCGGAGACCGCGCAGGCGCTGCTGGAGGCGCGCCGGGCGCTGGCGGAGCGGCTGGCGCAGCCGGACATGACCGGGCTGGTCGAGAACTTCGACCCGGCGCGCTACAACATCAACGCCACGCTGGCGGAAAACCTGCTGTTCGGCACCCCGGTGCGGCCCGAATTCGAGACCGACCGGCTGGCCGACAACCCGGTGGTGGCGCAGGTGCTGCGCGAGGCCTCGCTGGAACGGCCGCTGATCGACATGGGGGTCAGCATCGCGCGCACCATGGTCGAGATCTTCGCCGACCTGCCGCCGGGCCACCCCTTCTTCGAGCAGTTCGCCTTCATCGACGCCGAAGAGCTGCCCGACTACAAGGCCCTGGTCGCGCGGGTCGACAGCCAGGGCGTTGAGCTGCTGTCGCAGGATGACCGGCAGCAGCTGACCCGGCTGCCCTTCAGCTACGTCGAGGCGCGCCACCGGCTGGAGCTGATCGACGACGCCACTGCCGAGAAGGTGCTGGCGGCGCGGCAGACCTTCGCCCGCCGGCTGCCGGAAGAGGCGCCGGGCGCGGTCGAGGTCTACGATCCGGAGCGCTACAACGCCGCCGCGCCGCTGCAGGACAACATCCTGTTCGGCCGCGTCGCCTACGGCCGCGCCCGCGGGGAGGAGCGCGTCCGCGCGGCGATCGCGGAAGTGCTGGACGGGCTAGGTCTGCGCGATACGGTGATCGACGTCGGCTTCCAGTACGAGGTCGGTGTCGCCGGCAAGCGGTTGTCCGGGGTGCAGCGCCAGAAGGTGGCGCTGGCCCGCGCCTTGATAAAACGGCCGGACGTGCTGGTGATCGACGAAGCGATCGCGATCATGGACGGGCAGGCGCAGACCCAGATCATCGACAAGGTGCTGCAGGAGCGCCAGGGCCGCGGCGTGATCTGGAGCCTGCACCGGGTGACGCAGGCGGCGCGCTTCGACGAGGTCGTGGTGATGCAGGCGGGCCACGTCGCGCAGCAAGGGGCGTACGGCGAGCTGGCCGGCGCCGGCGGCGCGCTGGACGAGCTGCTGGAAACGGACTGAGAACCGCCGGGCGACACCGGGGCACGCGGGGCCGGACAGGGAGGCACAAGCGAGATGGGCCTGGAACAGGAAGTGGAGATCCTGCGGAAGATCCCGCTGTTCGCGAACATCGAACCGTCGAAGCTGAAGCTGATGGCGTTCGCGAGCGAGCGCCTGACCTTCAGCAGCGGGCAGTCGCTGTTCCACGAGGGCGAGGAAGGCGATGCCGCCTACATCGTGATCGACGGGCAGGCGGACATCGTGGTCGACGGGCCGGGGGGTGGCCCGCTGACGGTGGCGCAGGTGCAGCGCAACGACATCGTCGGCGAGATCGCCATCCTGTGCGACGTGCCGCGCACCGCCACCGTGACCGCGACCACCGAGCTGGTGACGCTGCGGATCACCAAGGAGCTGTTCTTCCGCATGGTGCAGGACTTCCCGCAGATCGGCATCGAGGTCATGCGGGTGCTGGCCACGCGGCTGGACCGCACCACGCGCCAGCTGCGCGACGCCAAGAGCGACCAATGAGCCGCACCCGGGCGCCCGGTGCGGCCGCGGCGCAATGAGCCGTCTCGACTCGGCGATCCGGCGGTTGCAGGCGCAGCGCGCCTGCCTGGACAGCGCGGTCGCGGCGGTGGCCGGCGTCGAGGGGGTGGTGTTCGAGCTCGGGCTGGGCAACGGCCGCACCTACGACCACCTGCGCGAGCGCTGCCCGGGCCGCGAGATCTACGTGTTCGAGCGCCAGGTTGCCGCCCACCCCGACTGCATTCCCGACACCGCGCACCTCTATCTGGGCGATTTCGAGACGACCCTGCCGCAGGCGGCCGCCCGGTTCGGCGGCGCTGTGGCGCTGCTGCACGCCGACATTGGCACCGGCGAGCCCGAGCGCAACCGCCGGATCGCGGCGATGATCCAGCCCTTCCTGCCGCGCCTGCTGGCGCCCGGCGGCCTGGCGGTGACCGACCAGGAGATGCCGTTCGACGGCGCCGACCCCGTGACGCCGCCCGACGGCGTCGCGCCGGGCCGCATTCACCTGTACCGCATGCCGGGGTAGCGCGCCGGACGTGCGCCTCGAGACCCTGCCCCGAGGGCGGCTTGCAAGCTGCGTTGGAGCAGATACCCGCCGCGACCGGGGTCCCGCCTCGCCCTGACCCTCTCGGTCGCAGACGCGCTCGTTACGCCTGCGTATCGACGTTGCCGCCGGAGCCGCCCTGCTGGGTGCCGCCGGCGCCCTTGGCAACGCCGACGCGGGCCGGGCGCAGCAGGCGGTCGTTCAGCAGGTAGCCGTACTGCACGACGTGCACCACCGAGCCGGGCTTCTGCTCGTCGGTGGGCACCTCGTACATCGCTTCGTGGCGGTGCGGGTCGAAGCGCTCGCCGGCGTCCGGGGCGATCTTCTCGATGCCATGCTTGGCGAAGGCGTCGAGCAGCTCCTTCTCGGTCATCTCGACGCCCGACAGCAGGTTCTGCACCGTCTCGTCGCCCTGCGCTTTCTCGGCGGGCACGCTCTCCAGCGCCCGGCGCAGGTTGTCGGCGACGCCGAGCAGGTCCTTGGCCAGCGGCGCGGCGGCGTACTTCATCGCCTCTTGGCGCTCGCGGTCGGCGCGCCGGCGCACGTTCTCCGTCTCCGCCATGGCGCGCTGCAGGCGCTGCTTCAGGTCGTCGATCTCGGCCTGAAGATCGTCCTCGGGGCTCGCCTCGGCCTCGGGATCGGTCGCGCCCTGTTCGCCGGCCTGGCGCGCGGCTTCCTCGGCCAGCCGGGCGGCCTCCTCGGCGGCCGCCTTGGCGTTGGCCTCGGAGCGCGCCTGCTCGGAGCCCTGCGGCGTCTCGCCGCCCTGCTCCGCGCCCTCGGGCGCGCCGCCGTTGGCGTGACCGTCGCCCTGCTGGCGCTCCGGCTCGTTGTTCTCCTCGGCGCGATTCTTCTTCGCGGTCATAGGCTTAGCTTACCCTTCCTTGGGAGTCGGTCGTCACGTTCGGGGTTCGATTGCTGGCCCCAGATGTGGTGATGATCGCGCGTTATGCTAGCCGACGAGGCGGCCCATGACCTTCGCGGTGTAGTCCACCATCGGGATGATGCGCGCGTAGTCGATCCGCGTCGGCCCGATCACGCCGATCGCGCCGACGAACTGCTGCTGGCTGTTCTGGTAGGGCGCGATCACCATCGAGCAGCCGGTCATCCCGAACAGCTCGCTCTCCGCGCCGATGAAGATCTGCACGCCCTCGGCGTCGTCCGCCAGGTCGAGCAGCCGCAGCAGCGATTCCTTGGTCTCCAGCGCCGAGAACAGCTTGCGGATGCGCTCCAGGTCCTCGACCGCGGTCACGTCCTCCAGCAGGTGCGCCTGGCCGCGCACGATCAGCGCGCCCTCGTTGGCGTCGGACCAGTCGGCGAGGCCGGCCTCGACCAGCTTGGTGGTCAGCGCGTTGAGCTCGTTGCGCTGCTCCTGCAGCTCGCGCTGCACCTCGGACTGCGCCTCGCCGAGAGTGCGGCCGACCAGTTTGCTGGACAGATAGTTGGAGGCCTCGACCAGCGAGGACGGCGGCAGGCCCATCGGCACGTCGATAATCCGGTTCTCCACCGTGCCGGAGTTGCCCACCAGCACCACCAGCGCGCGGCCCGGGCCCAGCGAGACGAACTCGATGTGCTTCAGCGGCTCCTCGCGCTTCGGCGCCACCACCAGGCCGGCGCACTGCGACAGGTCGGACAGCATGCGGCTGGCCTCGGCCAGTGTCTCCGGCAGGCTGCGGCCGGTGGCGGCGCAGCGCTGCTCGATCGCCTCGCGCTCCACCGGGTCCAGGTTGCCATGCTCCAGCAGGCCGTCCACGAACAGCCGCAGGCCGCGCTCGGTCGGCAGCCGGCCGGCCGAGGTGTGCGGCGAATACAGCAGGCCGACATCCTCGAGGTCCGCCATTACGTTGCGGATCGTCGCCGGCGAGAGCCCCAGGCCGAGCTGGCGCGACAGCGTGCGCGAGCCGATCGGCGCGCCGGTGGAGACGTAGGCGTCGACGATGTGCCGGAAGATGTCGCGCGAGCGGTCGTTCAGCGACCCCAGCTCGGAGCTGTCCGTCCACACCTTGCTCTGCACTGTCATCGCCGTCCCCACGCGCTCATCACAACCATTAAAGTAGGCAGGGCGGGACAGCGGGTCAACGCGGCGCGGCGGCGGGGCGCGGCCCGGACCGGCGGCCGCGCGGCTGGACGCCGGGGGCCGCATCGCCTAGCTTGCGCGCCCGTCACACCGGCCCCAGAAGGACCCGATCATGCGCCCATCCGGCCGCGCCCCAGACCAGCTCCGCACGGTCGAGCTGCAGCCGCACGTCAGCAAGCACGCCGAAGGCTCGTGCCTGGCCAAGTTCGGCGACACCCACGTGCTCTGCACCGCCAGCCTGCAGGACGGCGTGCCCGGCTTCCTGCGCGGCAGCGGCAAGGGCTGGGTCACCGCCGAGTACGGCATGCTGCCGCGCGCCACCCATACCCGCGGCGCCCGCGAGGCCGCGCGCGGCAAGCAGGGCGGGCGCACCCTGGAGATCCAGCGGCTGATCGGCCGCAGCCTGCGCGCGGTGACCGACATGCAGGGCTTCGGCGAGCGCTCGGTGCAGCTCGACTGCGACGTGATCCAGGCCGACGGCGGCACCCGCACGGCGGCGATCACCGGCGCGTATGTCGCGCTGCACCTGGCGTTCGACTTCATGCGCCAGGCCAAGGCGATCGACGCGATTCCGCTGACCGACCAGGTCGCCGCGATCTCCTGCGGCCTATACCAGGGCAACGCGGTGTTGGACCTGGACTACGACGAGGACTCGACCGCCGAGGCCGACGCCAACTTCGTACTCACCGGGCGCGGCGGCATCGTCGAGGTGCAGGCGACCGCGGAAACCGAGCCCTACGACCGCGACCGCTTCAACGCCCTGCTCGACCTCGCCGAGAAGGGCGTCGGCGAGCTCTGCCGCCTGCAGCGCGAGGCGGTCGGACAGGGGATGCGGTAGCTGCAGTCGTCGCCGGCAACCGGACGTTAGACGGAAAGCAGACGCCATGGCCCTGAACGCCGACCGCTTGGCGATCGCCAGCCACAATCCGGGTAAGGTGCGGGAGATCGCCGATCTGGTGGCGCCCTATGGGATCGCGGTGGCGTCGGCCGGCGATCTGGGCCTGCCGGAGCCGGAAGAGACTGGCGACAGCTTCCTCGCCAACGCCGAGCTGAAGGCGCGCGCCGCGGCCGAGGGCGCCGGCCTGCCGGCCCTGGCCGACGACAGCGGCTTGGCGGTGACGGCGCTGGACGGGCGGCCGGGCATCTATTCGGCGCGCTGGGCCGGGCCGGACAAGGACTTCGCCGCCGCGATGGCGCGCGTCGAGCGCGCGGTGCAGGAGGCCAACGGCGGCCCCGGCGGCGACCGCTCCGCCGCCTTCGTCTGCGCGCTCTGCCTGGCCTGGCCGGACGGAGCGGTTCGGAGTTTCGAGGGCCGGGTGCCGGGCACGCTGGTCGACCCGCCGCGGGGCACGCGCGGCTTCGGCTACGACCCGATGTTCGTGCCCGAGGGCGAGATCGAGACCTTCGGCGAGATGGCGCCCGAGCGCAAACACGCGATGAGCCATCGCGCCCGCGCCTTCCGGCAGCTGGTGGCGGAGGTGCTGGCGGCATGAGCGCCCCGACCGTAACGGCTGCCGCGGCGCGGACACCGGCGCTGGGCGCCGCGCCCGACCCGGGCTTCGGCATCTACCTGCACTGGCCGTTCTGCCGCAAGAAGTGCCCCTACTGCGACTTCAACAGCCACGTCCGCGACGCGGTCGACTACGCCCGCTGGCGCGCCAACCTGCTGCGCGAACTGGATCGTTACGCGGACGAAACGGCGGGGCGGCGCGTCACCTCGATCTTCTTCGGCGGCGGCACGCCCTCGCTGATGGCGCCGCGGACGGCGGAGGCGCTGATCGCCCGCATCGCCGAGCGCTTCGAGCTGGCGGCCGACGCCGAGATCACGCTGGAGGCCAACCCGACCAGCGCCGAGGCCGACGCGTTCTGCGGTTTCCGCGCCGCCGGCGTCAACCGGGTGTCGCTCGGCGTGCAGGCGCTGGACGACGCGGCGCTGCGCTTCCTGGGCCGGCAGCACTCGGCGGCCGAGGCGCTGGACGCGGTGGCACTGGCGCGCGCGACCTTCCCGCGGGTGTCGTTCGACCTGATGACCGCGCGCCCCGGGCAGACGCCGGAGAGCTCGGCGCCGGAACTGCAACAGGCGCTGAGCTTCGGCCCGGAGCACGTGTCGATCTATCAACTGACGATCGAGCCCGGCACGCCGTTCCATGCGTCCTGGCGCCGCGGCGAGCTGCAGCTGCCGGACGCCGACACCGCCGGCGCGATCTACGAGATGACGGGCGAGACGCTGAAGGCGGCCGGGCTGCCGGCCTACGAGGTCTCCAACCACGCCAGGCCCGGCGAGGAATCGCGGCACAACCTGACCTACTGGCGCAGCGGCGACTACCTCGGCATCGGCCCCGGCGCGCACGGCCGCATCACGGTGGGCGGCCAGAAGCTCGCCACCCGGCAGCACGCCGCGCCGGAGGCCTGGACCGCGGCGGTCGAGCGCGACGGCCACGCCACCCGCGCCCGCACCCCGCTGACCCGCGCCGAGCGGCTGGCCGAGATGACCATGATGGGGCTGCGCCTGAACGAGGGCATCCACCGCGACGCCTTCGCCCGCGCGTTCGACGCCGGGCCGGAGGCGCTGTTCGACCGCGCCCGGCTGGACGCGCTGGTGGACGAGGGCTATCTCGCGCTCGACGCGCACCGCCTCGCCGCCACCCCGGCCGGCCTGCTGCGTCTGGACGCCGTGCTGGGGCACCTGCTGGGCTGAGCGCGCGCCGGTCCGCGTCCTTCGACACGGCCGCCTACGGCGGCCTGCTCAGGATGAGCGGACCGGCTGACAACACCTGCATCCTGAGCCGCGCCGCAGGCGCGAGTCGAAGGACGCTACAGCCGGCAACAAGAACGACCGCACGCCCCGCCACTCGCAGAGGAGAGCCCCGCCATGGCCCGCACCCGCGCCGATGCCGCGCAGGAACTGACCGACCGGTTGAGCCTCGCCGCGCCGCCGCTCGGGATCGCCTTCCTGGACCATGTGCCCGAGGACGTGCCGCGGCACGACGGGCCGATGCCGGCGCCGGCGGCGGACGGGCGCACCGGCCGGGTCGCGGCGGGCTGCGTGTTCTGGGTGCAGGCGGCGGAGCGCACCTTCGCCACCGTGCCGGCGGACCACGGCAACTGCTCGGTCGGCAGCTACACGCACGGCCTGCTGCCGCTGGAACAGGCGGCACAGAACGACGACGTCGGCGCGCTGCTGCAGAGCGGCTGGGTCGATCAGAGCGCGATGATGCAGGTGCCGGCGGTGCAGCGGCGCCCGGCGGCGATCGTCTACGGCCCGCTGGCCGAGGCGCCGTACGCGCCGGACGTCGTGTTCCTGCGGGTCAACGGCAAGCAGGCGATGCTGCTGAAGGACGCCTGGCCGGAGCTGCGCACCGAGGGCAAGCCGCAGTGCCACATCGTCCCGATCGCCATGGAGACCGGCGAGGCGGCGCTGTCGGTCGGCTGCATGCTGAGCCGGGTGCGCACCGGCATGAACAACGCCGAGATGACCTGCGCCGTGCCGGGCGACCGGCTCGACGCCCTGCTCGACGCCCTCGCCGCCGCCCAGCCGGCCGACCGCGCGGTGGCGCAGTACGCGGCGGAGGATCAGAAGCGGTTCGCCTCGTAGGGCGTCCGTCGGACGAACCTCGATCCCGAGCCGGCCGCCCGTCGGCGGGCTCGGGGCGGCGATCTCGGGATGGAGATGCGGGCGCGGCATCGCCGCAAACAAGAAAACCCGGCGGCCTCGGGGGGCCCGAAGCCGGCCGGGTGGGTGCCGCGCGGAGAACGCCTGCGGCGGAGAGTCTCCCGCGGATCCGCGTGCGGCCGCCCTCAGGCGGCGCGCTTGACGCTGATCTTACGGGTCTTCTCCGCCTGCTCCGCCTTCGGCAGGGTGATCGTCAGCACGCCGTCCTTGAACGAGGCGTCGATCTGGTCCTCGTTCACCTCGCGGCCGAGCGGGATCTGCCGCTCGAATCGGCCGTAGGCGCGCTCGGTCACGTGCGCCTGCCGGGCGTCGTTCTCGGCCTCGTGCGTCTTCTCGCCGGCGATTCGCAGAACGCCGTCGTTGTAGGTGACCTCGACGTCGTTCTCGCTCAGGCCCGGCAGATCCGCGGTGACGTACAGATGGCCGTCATCCTCGTGCACGTCGACCCGCGGCGCGGAGATCGCCTGCTCCACGTTCGCCACCGGGCCGCCGGTGGGCGAGAAGCCGCTCCAGACGTCGTCGAACAGACGGTTCATCTCGGTCTGCAGCGCCGCGAACGGATCGCGACGCACGGCATCGCGGTTCAGGTCACGGGTCTGCAGGCCAGTGTTGGCAACGGGAAACAGGGTCCGACGCATGGCTCTCACCTCCCTTGGCTTCGACGTGATGACCTTTGCGTGCCGCTCGAATCCACGAAAACCAACGGACACTCCGTGCGGCGGCGACGGCCGGCCGATGGCCCGCTGCCGTCGCCATTCTTCCAGGTAGTGCAGGGGCTTAGCCGTTCAAGAGGGGCCGTGTCGGTGGCCCGCCCGGCCGCCCGCCGCCCTTGTTCGCGCCCCCGGTTTGCGGCAAGGTCCGCGCGGCGTCGCGCGGTCGCGGCGCCGGCGGGCCGCACGCCAGGCAATAGGCGGCCCGACGGCCTCCCGGTGCCGGCCCTGCCGCCGGCCGTCTCGCGAAGGAGCATATCAAGGCGATGAGCGATCAGCAGTACGACGTCGTGGTCGTCGGCGGCGGGCCGGGCGGCTACGTGTGCGCCATCCGCGCCGCCCAGCTGGGTCTGAAGACGGCCTGCGTGGAGAAGCGCGGCGCGCTCGGCGGGACCTGCCTGAACGTCGGCTGCATCCCCTCCAAGGCGCTGCTGCAGTCCAGCGAAAAGTTCGAGGAGACACAGGGCGAGCTGGCCGAGCACGGCATTAAGCTGGGCAAGGCCAGCCTGGACCTGGCCGCGATGCTGGGCCGCAAGGACGAGGTGGTGAAGGGCCTGACCCAGGGCATCGAGGGGCTCTTCAAGAAGAACAAGGTCGACTACATCAAGGGCACCGCCAAGCTGACCGGCAAGGGCGAGGTCACGGTCGACGGCAAGGACAAGATCGCCGCCAAGCACGTCGTCATCGCCACCGGCTCGACCCACGCCGAGCTGCCCAACGTGGCGATCGACGAGCAGCAGATCGTCTCCTCCACCGGCGCGCTGGCGCTGTCCAAGGTGCCCAAGCACCTGGTGGTGATCGGCGGCGGCTACATCGGCCTGGAGATGGGCGCGGTGTGGCAGCGCCTCGGCGCCAAGGTGACGGTGGTGGAGTTCCTGGACCGGCTGCTGCCCGGCATGGACGCCGAGCTCGGCAAGACCTTCCACCGGTTCCTCAAGAAGAAGGGCTTCGAGTTCAAGCTGTCGACCAAGGTCACCGGCGCCAAGACCACCAAGTCCAACGTCACCCTGACGCTGGAGCCGGCCGCCGGCGGCGAGGCCGAGGAGCTCAAGGCCGACACCGTGCTGGTCGCGATCGGCCGTCGGCCCTACACCGAGGGCCTGGGCGCCGAGGAGCTGGGCGTGCAGCTGGACAAGCGCGGCTTCATCCAGGTCGACGAGGGCTTCCGCACCGGCGTCGAGGGCGTCTACGCGATCGGCGACGTGATTCCCGGCCCGATGCTGGCGCACAAGGCCGAGGAGGAAGGCGTCGCGCTGGCCGAGATGCTGGCCGGCCACGCCGGCCACGTAAACTACGAGACCTGCCCCGGCATCGTCTACACATGGCCGGAGGTCGCCTACGTCGGCAAGTCGGAGGACCAGCTGAAGGACGAGGGCGTCGCCTACAAGGTCGGCAAGTTCAACATGGCCGCCAACTCGCGCGCCCGCGCCAACGGCTTCGCCGAGGGCTTCGTCAAGGTGTTGGCGGACGAGAAGACCGACCGGGTGCTCGGCGTCCACATCATCGCGCCGGAGGCCGGCGACATGATCCACGAGGCGGTGATGGCGATGGAGTTCCAGGCGTCGTCCGAGGACATCGCCCGCGCCTTCCACGGCCATCCGACCCTGAACGAGGCGGTCAAGGAAGCCGCGATGGCGGTGACGGGCAAGCCGATCCACAGCTAGGGCGGCGCCCGGCCTTGGATCCGTCTATACGGGCGACACGGGCGGCTTGGCTGTCCTGCTCGGGATGACGTTCGCTCCATGCTAAGTCGGCCCGAAGGGCCGTGTCGAAGCAGCCGTTGAATGCAGTCGCCCGCTGGCGTTTCCTCCGCCGATCCCGGGAGCGGCTGAAGACCGAAAGGACCGACCGCGCCGTGCGTCAGACGCTGTTGCTGCTGTTGGGCTGGGGCATCGTTATCGTCGGCGCGTTCACGGTGCTGGACGCGCTGTTGTGGGGCCTGCTGCTGCTTGCGCTGGGGCTCTACCTGCTGTCGTTCGAGCAGCCCTGGGTGCGCGACCGTCGCGCCGGGCTGGAGCGGCGCTTCCCGGAGGCCGCCGGCTGGCTCGCCAAGGCCGAGGAGACGGCGCGCGGGCTTTACGAGAAGGCGACCGGCCGCCCGCCGGACGACGACCGGGATGGCGGCCGGGATGGCGATCGGGACGGCGGGGCGGATCGGCGGACCGGCCGTCCGGGCCGCTCCTCGAGCCGGAGATGACCCCGACGTCCGGGCGCGACCGGGTGGCACGCAGCCGGGCCCGGGCATGAGCGTGCTGCGCCTGACCGCCATCATGTGCGCGGCGCAGATCGTCGGCATGCTGTCCAACGCCACCTTTCCGGCGCTGATCCCCACCTTCACCGCGCAGTGGCAGCTCAGCGGCGCCGAGGCGGGCTGGATCGCCGGCGCCTACTACGCCGGCTACGTCGCCGCGGTGCCGCTGCTGGTGACGGCGACCGACCGGCTGGACGCGCGCCGGATTTATCTGGTCTCGCAGCTGGTCGGCGTGGCCGCCGCCGGCGGCTTCGCGCTGGCGGCGGGCGGGGTGTGGAGCGCGCTGCTGCTGCGCTTTTTCGACGGGGTGGCGCTGGGCGGCACTTACATGGTGGGCGCGCGCATGCTGTCCGACCGCGTGACCGGGGCCAAGCAGAGCCGGGCGATCGCCTGGTACACCGCGACTTTCGGGGTGGGCACCGCGGCCAGCGTGTTCGTCGCCGGCGAGACGGCCGCGCTGGGCGGCTGGACGGCCGCGTTCTGGCTCGGCGCGGCCGGGCATGCGGCTGCGCTCGTCCTGGTGCTGCTGGCGTTCGCGCCGCAGCCGCCGGCGGGCGCGCCGCAGCAGAGCGCGCTGGCGGCGCTGGACCCCCGGCCGGTGCTGCGCAACCGGCCGGCGATGGCCTATATCCTGGGCTACGCCGCGCACATCTGGGAGATGTTCGGCTTCCGCACCTGGGTGGTGGCCTTCCTCGGCTTCGCCCTGGCGCTCGACGGGGCGGGCGACTCGGCGCGCTTCGCCGGGCTGACGCCGACGCAGATCGCAACGCTGCTGCTGCTGCTCGGCCTGCCGTCCAGCGTGCTGGGGAACGAGGCGGCGGTGCGCTTCGGCCGGCGCAAGGCGGTGCGGCTGGTGATGATGAGCTCCGGCCTGCTGGCGTGCGCCCTGGGCTTCTTCGCGGCGGCGCCGGCCGCCGTGCTGGTCGGGCCACAGCAGCGCGCCGTCCAGGTAGTTGATCAGGCCGTAGCAGTTCGGCCCCAGCACCGGCATGTCGCCGGCCGCCTCGACCAGCGCCGCCTGCAGGGCGCCGCCGTCGCCGCCGGACTCGCGGAAGCCGGAGGCGTAGCAGACCGCGCCGCCGGCGCCGCGATCGCGCAGCTGGCGCACAACCTCGACTGTCGTGTTGCGGTTGACGCCGACGAAGGCGGCGTCGGGCGCTTCCGGCAGCGCGGCGACGCTGGGATAGGCCGGCAGGCCCTCGACCTCGGTCCGGTGCGGGTGCACCGGGTAAATCGCGCCCGGATAGCCCATGCGCCGGCACTGCCGGATTGCCTCCGCCGCCGCGCCGCCGCCGATCGCGGCGATCGACGCCGGACGCAGCAGGCGCGCCAGGTCGAACCGGCGGGCCGTGGCGTGCTCGGGGGAGGCGTCGGGCGGCGCCATGCGGGCTCAGGCGCCCCGGGCGCGCAGCAGCTCGCGGGAGATGATGTGGCGCTGGATCTCGCTGGTGCCGTCCCAGATCCGCTCGACCCGGGCGTCGCGCCACAGCCGCTCGATCGGCATCTCCGCCATCAGCCCCATGCCGCCGAACACCTGCACGGCGGCGTCGGTGACCCGGCCCAGCACCTCGGAGGCGTACAGCTTGGCCTGCGCCACCTCGCGGCCGACCACGCCATCGCGGTCCAGCTTCCAGGCGGTCGCCAGCATCATCCACTCGGCCGCGTCGATCTCGGTGACCATGTCGGCGAGCTGGAACGAGATGCCCTGGTTGCGGCCGATCGGCTGGCCGAACTGCTTGCGCTCGGCAGCCCAGTCGGTGGCCAGTTCGAAGGCGCGCCGGGCGCGGCCGATGTTCTGCGCCGCCACCGTCAGGCGGGTCGAGGCCAGCCACTCGGTCATCACCTCGAAGCCGCGGTCGACCTCGCCCAGCACTTGGGCCGCAGGCAGCCGGCAGTCGTCGAAGGTCAGGGTGCAGTTGTGGTAGCCGCGGTGCGACACGCTGGTGTAGCCGCGTTCGATCGAGAAGCCGGGGGTGCCGCGGTCGACCAGGAAGGCGGTCAGGGTCTTTTTGCGCCCGCGCGGCGTGTCCTCCTCGCCGGTCGCCATGAACACGATGACGAAGTCGGCGATGTCGGCGTGGCTGATGAAGTGCTTGGTGCCGTTGAGCACGAAGTCGTCGCCGTCGCGCCGGGCGGTCGCCTTCATCGAGCGGATATCGGAGCCGGCCTCCGGCTCGGTCATCGCCAGCGCGTCGATCTTCTCGCCGCGCACGCTAGGCAGCAGGTAGCGCTCGATCTGCTCCTGCGTGCCGGCGCACAGGATGTTCGACGGTCGCCCCCACCAGACGCCCAGCGCCAGCGAGGCGCGGCCGAGCTCGCGCTCCAGCAGCATCAGCGTCAGCGTGTCCAGTCCGCCGCCGCCGTACTGCTCGGGCACGTTGGGGGCGTAGAAGCCGAGCTCCAGCACCTTGCGCTGGATCTCGCGGCCGACCTCGGGCGCCACCTCGCCGGTGCGCTCGACCTCCGCCTCCAGCGGATAGAGCTCGCTCTCGACGAAGCGGCGGACCGTGTCCACCACCATCTCCTGCTCCTGAGAGAGCCCGAAATCCATGACGCCTCGCTCCGTGCGATCTAATCCCGAGCGCCTGCGCCCGGACCAATACGATCTAAAGGTAGCACCGCCGCGCGCCGCAGGGATCGACGGATTTCGCCAGGATATCGACGAAATTCGTACACGCTCCGATGCTCTCGCACCGTGCGACGGGCCGCGGCGCCTGCCCGCACGCAGCGCAACCTGAACGGCTTTTCATTCATGGCTCATCGGACGGCAATCGCGGGTCGGCCAGCCTCCAACGGCCGTCGCACGGCGGTGGGGGTTGCCGCGCTTGTCCGCCGCGGGGCCGGGCACACGGTCTTCGCAGCGCGGCAACCTCCTCTGTTCCACGCCTCGGCGGCGCTTGTGCGCGCCGTGGCTTTGAGAAGGACCCTGTCGCACGTGTCTTGGAAATTCAGCGTGCTGAGCCTGCCCGTCGTCGTGGGCGGGCTCGCCGCGTACGACCTGCAGGCCGCCGCGGCCGCCGGCTTCGTGCTCGTGCTGCTGCTGTTCGTCGCAGCGGTGTTCCGCAACACCGACGGCTGAGCCGTACCGGACGTGATGGCGCATCGCACGGAGCACCTGCGGCGCGTGCTGCAGATCGCGGTCGGCGCCGGCAAGCGGATCGGCTGGTACGTCGCGATGCTGGCCGGCGTCGGTCTGGTCGTCGGCAGCGTCAGCCTGGCGGCCCGCATGCTGGGCTTCCACGGCGACAGTGCCCGGCTGCTGCGCATGCTGATGCTCGGCTTCTACGCCGTCGTCGGCACGGCGATGGTCGCCAAGCGCGGCAAGTGATCGACGCCGGGGGACAGGGGGCCGGCAAGTCCGGTGCGCCCCAGCGTGAAAGATTCGCAACGCCAACGGCCCGGCCGATCTTGACAGATATCGGAGGTTACTCAGTCCGGAGCGGTCGGAACACCGCCGTTACGGACCACCGGACCTTTCGAACGGACAGGAGACTGCCGACGATGCTGACAGACGAGAACAACAATCCGACGAAGATCCTCGGTCGACTGGAATGGCCGATCGCCGTTCTTTACGGGACCATGCTGCTGCTTGTGCTTCTCGCCCTGCTACGCAACGTCTAACCGGCACTGCCAGGGCCGACCCGCATGCCGGCCGCGCGCCGCAGCGATCGTTCCGGGCCCGGCCCCGTTGCATTCCGGATGAAAGATTTTTAATCCAACGCCGCAGCGCAAACAGGCATGATCCGGCACTGAATTTAGCGGCTCACAGCGACCTAACGGAAAGGAGGTTGCCACGCGTGCGTCCCGACCGCGATGCCGTCGCGTCGCGGCACGTCTGACCCGTCGTCTAGCCGCAGCGGTAGGCGTACCGCCGGCCCAGGCCCGGAACGTCGAGGCTAAGGCTGCGGATCCGGCGCTCCAGCCCATTCACCTCGATGGTGCGGATGTCGCCGGCCCCGACCCGCAACTGCACGCTGTTTCCAACGATGCGGTAGCGCACGTCGATCCGGCGGCCCGTCGGGCCCAGCAGATGGATCGCACCGTCCTCGAACAGCAACGCCGGGTTGCAGTCCGCCGGCTCGAACCGGCTGCCGGCGTGTTGCTTCTCCGGGTACAACGCCCAGCGGCCCGCGATGAAGGCCGGCACGGCCGACTGCCACGCCTCGTAGCCGCGCAGCTCTGCATAGTCCTGCATGTAGTCGGCGAAGCTTTCCCGACCGCGGATCTTGTCCAGGTAGGCCGCCGGATCGCTCACCCTCAGCTCCGCCAGGCGCTCGGCAGCCTGGTGCTCCTCGTAGGCCAGCAGCCCGAGGTAGCCCACGGCGACGAGCAGCACCACGGCGCAGGCCGCCAGGACGCGGCGGGCGGAATGGACCGGGCGGGCAGAGAGCTTTTGTGCGGGAGCCATCGACGGCTTTCGGTTCGTTGCAGGCGACAGTTCATAGCTCTCCGCCGCATACCGCGGATTCAAGTCGAACCAGCCAAAATGAAAAAGATTTAATCCCACTCCATGCCAACCACCACGACTCAGAACAACCTCGTCAAACTCTCGCTTCTGGCGATCTTGATCGGACTGGTCACCGGCGCCGGAGCGATCTTCTTCCGGATGCTGATCTCGCTGATCCACAACGCGTTTTTTCTCGGTGTCTTGTCGATCCACGAGAACGGCGATCAGCTCACCCCGGTCGGCGCCTGGGGCCCCTGGATCATCCTCGCTCCGGTGATCGGCGGCCTGGGCGTCGTGTTCCTGGTGAACACCTTCGCTCCTGAGGCGCGCGGCCACGGCGTGCCCGAGGTTATGGACGCGATCTACTACCGCGAGGGCCGCATCCGGCCGGTTGTCGCGGTGGTGAAGTCGTTCGCCAGCGCGCTCTCGATCGGCAGCGGCGCCGCGGTGGGACGCGAAGGACCGATCATCCAGATCGGGTCGTCGTTCGGCTCCAGCCTAGGCCAGTGGCTCGGGCTGCTGCCGTGGCAGCGCATCACGCTGCTGGCCTCCGGCGCCGGCGCGGGCATCGCGGCCACCTTCAACCCCCCGCTGGGCGGCGTGATGTTCGCCATCGAGCTGATGATGCCGGAGGTGTCGGCCCGCACCTTCCTGCCGGTGGTGCTGGCGACCGGGACGGCGACCTACATCGGCCGGCTGTTCTTCGGCATGGACCCGGCGTTCGTCGTCTCCGCGATGGCGATGCCGGAGACCGAGCCGCTGAACCTCGTGCGCCTCGGCGGCTTCGTCGCCCTGGGGTTGCTGTGCGGCCTGGGCGCGTTCGCCTTCGTGCGGCTGCTGTCGCTGCTGGAGGACTGGTTCCCGAAGCTGCCGGTCGGACCCTACGCCCAGCACGCGCTCGGCATGGGCTTGGTCGGCGCGATGATGTACGGGCTGTCGCAGACCTACGGCCACTACTTCATCGAGGGCGTCGGCTACGCCACCATCCAGGGCATCCTGGACGGCCAGTTCGCCGCGTTGTCGCTGCTGGCGGTGCTGTTCGCGGCGAAGCTGCTGGCCACCACGATCAGCCTTGGCTCCGGCGCCTCCGGCGGCATCTTCTCGCCGTCGCTGTTCCTGGGCAGCGCGCTGGGCGGCCTGCTCGGCGCGGGTCTGGGGCAGATCTGGCCGGACGCCGGCTTCGGCGTCGCCGAGTACGCGGTGGTCGGCATGGCGGCGATGGTCGGCGGCGCCACCGGCGCGGCGATGACCGCCATCGTGATGATCTTCGAGATGACGCGGGACTACCACATCATCGTGCCGATGATCGTAGCGGTCGCGCTCGCCATCGGCGTGCGCCGGGTGCTGTCGGCGGAGAACATCTACACCATCAAGCTGGCGGCGCGCGGGCGGCACATCCCGAAGGAACGGCACATCAACATGTTCCTGGTGCGCCACGCGAACGAGGTCATGGACCCCCACTTCGCTCTGGCCCCGGCCGGTGGCGAGGGCGAGGACGCACGCACCGGCCCTGACGACTCAGAGCCGGCGCCGAAGTTCGTCGTCCTGCACGACGGCGACCATATCACCGGCGTGCTGCCGCGCGACCGCTACCGGGCCGACAGCCAGGCGCCGCCGAGCGAATGCAGCTTCGTGCTCGCCCGGCCGAACGACATTCTGCACGATGTGCTGAAGCGGCTGGGCCACAGTTCGGCCCGCATCGCCCTGGTGGTCAGCGGCGAAGGCATCCCGCGGACCGGCGACATCCAAGGCGTGATCGCCCTAGACCACGTGGGCCAGGAGGTGCTGCAGCACTTTCGCGGCTGACGCACGCGGGCGCTGCGCCTCGGGCAGACACGTGTCGGCCAGGCGGCAAAGCCCAGGGCACCGTCGAGCGTCCGGTCCGCCGGAAGGCCGGCATCGGCGGTGACTTTGGAGCCGTGGGACTTCAGCTTCAGGCGCCGGTCGAACGCGACACCGAACGGGCCCTTTTCGGGTCACCCTCCGGCGTCGCCATCAAAGCCGCTTCCAGCCCACCTCGACACTCGGGCTGCTTGATCGGGAGCGGCGTTGGAACGCTGTCTCTCGCTGGGTCGTCCGGGCAATACGGACTAAGAGGCTCTGCGCGGCAGCCGCAGGGTGACCCGCAGCCCGGGCGCGTCGTCGTCCAGCAGCAGGTCCGCCCTGTGCAGGTGTGCCACCGCCGACACCAGGCTGAGCCCCAATCCGCTGCCCGGCGCGCTGCGGCTGCTTTCCAGGCGGGTGAAGCGGTCCAGCACCCGGCGCTTCTCGGCGTCCGGGATGCCGGGGCCGCGGTCGGCCACGACGATGCGCGGGCCGTCGGCGTCGCCGGCACAGCGCACCTCCACGCGGCTGCCGGCCGGCGAGTACTTCAGCGCGTTGTCCAGCAGATTGGCCAGCGCCTGCGACAGCAGGTGCGGGTTGCCTTCCGCCATCACGCCGCGGTCGACCGACACCG
>ENA-ORDC01000942-ORDC01000942.1-marine-metagenome-genome-assembly--contig:-NODE-942-length-24174-cov-13.377557_pt1 | contig 24174 bp, 20 predicted proteins | sample MGYA00237783_ERZ508515 | MGnify/ENA primary metagenome ERZ508515 (study PRJEB26186, sample SAMN06268792) | marine metagenome | isolation source: Eden Landing Ponds, San Francisco, CA, USA | place... | reverse complement strand
CCCACCACCGAGCGCGCGCCGAGCGCACTGTTCGTCAACCGCGAGGGCGACCGCCTCCTCTTCGACTGCGGCGAGGGGACCCAGCGCGGCATGATGCGGCACGGCACCGGGTTCGGGATCGACCACCTGTTCGTCTCGCACCTCCACGGCGACCACGTCCTCGGGATCCCGGGACTGGTCCAAACGCTCGGGTTCAACGACCGCGAAGACCCCCTGACGATCCACTGTCCGCCGGGAACCGGAGACGACCTTCACGACCTCGTGCACGCGGTCGGCCACGACCCCGCGTTCCGGATTCGGATCGACGAGGTGTCGCCCGGCGGGGTCGCGCTCGACGCCGACGGCTACGAGGTCAGGGCGTTCGAGACGGTCCACCGGACCGTCTCGCAGGGGTACGTGCTGGAGGAGGACGACAGACCCGGTCGGTTCGACCGCCCGAAGGCCGAGGAGTTGGGCGTCCCCGTCGGCCCGAAGTTCGGGCGGCTCCACGCGGGCGAGCCGGTCGAGGCCGAGGACGGCTCGATCGTCGAGCCCGATCAGGTGGTGGGGCCGCCGCGGCCCGGCCGGAAGTTCGTTTACACCGCCGACACCCGCCCGCGAGAGAACACGGTCGAGGCCGCGGCGGACGCCGATCTGCTCGTCCACGACGCCACCTTCGCCGACGACATGGCGGACCGCGCCCGCGACACTGCGCACTCGACCGGCCGGGAGGCCGGTTCGATCGCCGAGCGCGCCGACGCGAAGCGGCTCGCGCTGGTGCACATCTCCTCGCGGTACGCCGCCGACGCCTCGCCGATCCGCCGAGACGCGCGCGAGGCGTTCAGTGGCGAATGCCTCCTCCCCGACGACGGTGACCTGTTCGAGGTCCCGTTCCCAGACGCGGACGAGTAGGAGGAGTACCGCGTCCCGCGGCCGTCCCCGTTACCGCCGGGAAACCTTGATGGGTCACGACGACGACCTCTCGCGTATGTCCGCAGACTGCATCTTCTGTTCGATCGTCGACGGCGACATCCCGGCACGCACCGTCTACGAGACCGACGACGTGCTGGCGTTCCTCGACGCCACCCCGCTCGCGCGCGGCCACACGCTCGTGATCCCGAAGTCGCACGCCAAACACGTCGGGGACCTCGACGACGACCTCGCGAGCGACCTCTTCGCGGCCGTGACGGAACTCACGCCGCGCGTCCAGTCGACCGTCGGCGCCGACGGGGCGAACGTCGGGATCAACGACGGCGAGGCGGCCGGACAGGAGGTCCCGCACGTCCACGTCCACATCATCCCGCGGTTCGAGGGCGACGGCGGCGCACCCCTGCACGCCGTCGGCGGCGAGCGACCCGACCTCTCCGACGACGAGCTGGACGCGGTCGCCGAAGCGATCGCCGAGTGAGCCGGCCGCGCCGCGACCGGTGAGCGGTCGGCCGGCGACCGGGTGCAACAGAGTTAACAGCCGAACCGCGAGTAGCCGAGCGCATGCAGGCGACGACGCTCGCGCTCGTCGGTGCGACCGGCGGGGCGGGGACGACGCGAACCGCGGTCGAACTGGCGGCGCTCGGCGCGCGCGACGGTCGCGACGTGGCCGTCGTCGACGCCGCGTTCACGACGCAGGGGCTCTCGGAGTACGTGTCTGGCCGGATCGGGACCGATCTCACGACGCTGATCACCGACGAGACCGGCGCGTCGCTGTCGGCGGCGACGTACCCGATCGATGCGGGAGACGGGCACACGGGGACCGTGGGGGACGCCGGCGGCGACGGCGACGCCCCGGACTTACCGGGCCGCGCCGACGCGATCCCGGCCCGCGCGCCCTTCGAGCGCGTCGCGCGGGCGAAGACCGCGGAGGCGGCCCGGAAGCTCGAGCGCCGGATCGACGAGGCCGCGACGAGCTACGACGCCGTGATCGTCGACGCCGCGCCCGTCGGCTCGAACGAGGCGGTCGCGGGGGTCACCGCGGCGGACCGGACGGCGGCGGTGTACCCGGCGACGACGCACGGACGCGACGCCCTCCAGCGGCTCCGCGGCCGCGTCGCCGACGTGGGCGCCGGGGTGGACCGGTCGATCGCGGTGGCGCGCGGTGACGACGGGGAGAACGCCGACGGAGGAGTCGAGAGCGACGCGGACGTTCGCCTCCCGCCCACCGATCCCGCGGTGGCGAGCGCGCCGACGGCGGCGACGGGGGACAGGGAATACGTGCGCGCCGTCGCGGCGGCGTTCGAGGACGCCTTCGACGCGACGGTCGGGCTCGAGTTCGAGGAGCCCGGACTGGTCGATCGGCTGACGCCCTGAGCGAAGCGGGCGGAAGCGAGGAACAGGAGAGTGAGGCGAGGGAAAGCGACGGGGTGGGCGCGGCGCTCAGCGGAGCCCGTCGGGCGACCCGAGCGCGCCGCCGAGCGCGTCGTCGTCGCTTCCGGCGGACCCGGAAGACCCGGCGGAACCGCCGCCGATCGGGGCGGACCCGGCGACGTGGGCGTCGACCGCCTCGACGATTTCCGACGGCGGGTCGTGGGTCTCGACGTACGTCGCCAGCGCGAAGTCCGCCTCGTCGCCGCCGGCGAGCGCGACCGCCTCGCTGCGCGCGATCCGACCGTCCAACCAGTCGCGGACCACCTCTCGGCGGGTCGGCGCGAGCGGGCAGATGCCCTCGACGCCGCAGCGGTGGAGGGCCTTCGCGCCCGTCATCGGCGTCACGCCCGCCTCGCGGGCGGCGTCGCCGACGCTCCGCCCAGCGGTGTAGGCGTCGACGAGGGTCGCCGTCGCCTCCGGGGTACACGGGAGGGCGTCCGCGTGCTCCGCGAGCCGATCGACGAGCGGGGTCTCCGTGTCGTCCGCGACGGCGACGCCCCGATCGCGCTGGCTCGCGGTCACTTCGAGGCCGTCCGCGATCTCCGACAGCGTCATGCGAACCACTGGCTCGCTCGGGAGGTTAAAACCACCGTACTGCGGCGGAGTGATCGGGAGATCACCGATCGGTTACCGGTCGGTTCGAGCGCGCCGATCCGGCCGATCGACCCCGAATTCTCCCGGGTTTAAGTAAGGTATCGGGCCCGAGTTCGACGTGTGATGAGTGAGGCACGCTCGACCCAGACTCGTTCGCCCCGCACCGAGACCGACGACGCCGCGACCGCAGACCGCGCCGCGGCGATCGACACCAGCGAGGTCACCGACACGGACGAGACCGCCGCCCGCGAGACCTGTCCCGAGTGCGGCGGTCGGACGCGCGTCGACGCCGCGGAACGCGTCTGCACCGACTGCGGGCTCGTCGTCGAGGCCGACCGGATCGACCACGGCCCCGAGTGGCGGTCGTTCGCCGACGACGACACGAACCCCAAGCGCACCGGGGCGCCGCTGACGCGCTCGCGCCACGACCGCGGGCTCTCGACGGAGATCGGCCGCTCGACGAAGGTGAAGGGGCGCAAGCGCCGCCGGCTCGCCCGGATGCGGACCCAGCACAACCGCGCGCAGATCTCGACGAAGCGCGACCGCAACAAGGTGTACGCGTACACCGAGATCCGGCGGCTGACCGGGGCCTTGGAGCTCCCCGACAGCGTCCGCGACACGGCCTGCACGCTGTTCGACTCCGCGCAGGACGAGAGCCTGCTCCGCGGCCGGTCGCTGGAGGGGTTCGCGGCCGCCTGCCTGTACGTCGCCTGCCGCACCGCGGACGTGGCCCGCACCGTCGGCGAGATCTGCGCCGAGGCGAAGGCGACGGAGGCCGAGCACCGGGCCGCCTTCGACGCGATGAACCGCGAGCTCGGGCTGCCGATCGCGCCGACCGGCCCCGCCGAGTACCTCCCGCGGTTCGCGAGCGACCTCGACTGCGACGCCGCCGTCGAGCGCCGCGCCGGCGAGCTGGCAGAGCGCGCCGTCGAGGAGGGGATCGCGAACGGCCGCAACCCGGTCGGCGTCGCCGCCGCCTGCCTGTACACCGCGGCCCGCGAACTGGACGCCGAGTGCACGCAACGGGAGGCCGCCGACGCCGCCGACGTGACGCCCGTGACGGTCCGTCGGACGTACGTCGATCTGACCGAGGAGTGAACCGAGCGACCGACGCGAGCGGTCCGATCCGGCCGGAACCGTAGCCGACGAGCGAGACGACGGAGCCGACGCGAACGCCGGGACCGACCTCGCTTCTGCATCGATTGAAACGAGAGTAGCGGTGGCTCCGGCGGTCGAGGGGCCTCGGGGTGCGGCCAAAAAGCGACGGCGAGGCCGTCGTTTCGTGACGGTCCGCGGGGCGGCCGCGGCGGCGTCAGCGGGGACCGCCGCCGGTGGGGAGGCCGGCGGCGTGAAAGCCGACGGCGACCGGCCGGCGCCGAGAGGAGACGGCGACGGCCGGAGTCGATAGGGGGCGAAAGCGGTGGAGGGCGGGAGGGCACCGCGACCGCCCGGCGGGCGTCACGCATCCGAATCGAGGAGTGGAACTCCATTCTACGTTAGCCGTGCATAGTCCGGATCGAGCGTACAATCCGGGGCGATCGGAGGAAGCGCGTCACCGGTCCCTCGCTCACTCCTCGCCGAGTTTGTGCTTGAACGCGAAGAAGACGCGGCGACCGGTCTCCGTCAGTCGGACGGTGTCGGAACGCCCCACGTCTTCCAACTCGACGTAGCCGCGGTCGCGGAGCGGCGAGAGCACGTGCGTCTCCAACGCGCGGTACTTCGCCGTCCGGCTCGCGCCCGCCTCGCGCAGGAACGAGAGGTCGCGCTCGCGCGCCCACTCGATCAGATTCCACTTGTCGGTCGTCACGTTGTCGTCGGCTCGCTCGTGGAGTCGGCCGAGCACCGCGACCTGATCGGTCGTCGGCGCGTCCATGGGGTAGAGGGGGAGGTCGACGGTGCGGTCGACGCCCTCGGTGAGCGGCTCTGAGCGCACATCGTGGCGGTGGCGCTCGGGCTCGACGCTGTACGGGCGGGCGCCGACGATCATACACGCCATCGCGACGCCGACCGCGGCGATCCGCGGCCCGGTCGAGACGTTGGCGAACAGCCGGTCGCCGTCCTCCTCGCCGGCGCCGTGGCGGGCGGCGACCGTCGTCGTCACGCCGAGCACGTCGTACACGTCGGCGAGCTCGACCGGGAGCGCGCGGACCGACGCGAACTCCGCGGCCGCAGTCCACGCGTCCCGCTGATAGTCGGTGAGCCGGTCGAGGTCGACGCGGGTGTCCACCGGGTCCGCGGCCCCGGCCGCCTCGAAGTCGACGGCGCCGCGCGGGGCCTCGCGGTCGGGGGCGTCCGCGAGCAGGTACACCACGTCCGCGCCGTGGCGACGGAGGGGCTCGACGATCCGGTCGCGCTCGTGGCCGAGCGGCGCGACGTGAACGCGCCGTTCGGCGACGCTGGGGACCGATGTGTCCATACATCCGTTCCCTCCGGCGGTCGCTTAAAGGGTGCGTCGCGGACCAACGATCGGCGGCTCTCGGGAGCGGTCCGGAGAGCCCATCGGTGCTCGGGAGCGGTCCGAACGGCCCCCAGCCGACCCCGAGCCCTCGGCCCCACCCGAGTGATGTGGGGAGCCATACCACGAAAACCGTTAAGCCCGACTGTCGCCTACGAGCGGACATGAGCGCTGACCGGTCCGCCCTCCGGCGGGCCATCGAGCGCGGCGAACGGGACGGCGGAGAGATCGAGTTCAAGGAGCGGCTGACACGCGAGGTCCACCTGGCCGAGGGCCGGATGGAGTCACTCGTGGCCCAGCTCCGCCATCGCGTGCTCTCCGGGGACGGCGAGGCCACCTACGTCCTCGGCGTCACCGACGACGGCGGGCTGGCCGGGATCTCGCCCGCCGCCTTCTCCGAGACGATGGACGTGCTCTCGCTTCTGGCCGACGAGGCCGACGCCCACATCGCCGACGTTGAGACGTGGAGCGCCGGCCCCGCCGGAAACGGCAGTTCGGAGGGGCTCGTCGGCCTCGCCACCCTCCGCGACGGCGGGATGTTCGAGACCGACGACGATCACCTCGTGATCGGAACGGCCGGCCACGTCGACCACGGCAAGTCGACGCTCGTCGGCACCCTCGTCACCGGTCGGGCCGACGACGGGCAGGGCGGCACGCGCGGCTTCCTCGACGTGCAGCCCCACGAGGTCGAACGGGGGCTCTCAGCCGACCTGTCGTACGCCGTCTACGGCTTCGACGACGACGGCGACGAGCCGATCCGGATGGACAACCCGCACCGCAAGTCCGACCGCGCGCGGATCGTCGAGGAGGCGGACCGGCTGGTCTCGTTCGTCGACACCGTCGGCCACGAGCCGTGGCTCCGGACGACGATCCGCGGGCTCGTCGGCCAGAAGCTCGACTACGGGCTCTTAGTCGTCGCCGCGGACGACGGGCCGACGAAGACGACCCGCGAGCACCTCGGGATCCTGCTGGCGACCGAACTGCCGACGATCGTCGCGATCACGAAGGCGGACGCCGTGAGCGACGAGCGGCTCGCGGAGGTGGAGCGCGAGACCGAGTCGATGCTGCGGGACGCCGGCCAGACTCCGCTCCTCGTCGACCGCCACGGGATCGACGCGGCGGTCACGGAGGTGGGCGACGGCGTCGTCCCCCTGCTCCGGACCAGCGCGGTGACGAAGGAGGGGATCGGAACCCTCGACCGGCTGTTCGAGGCGCTCCCGAAGCGGGCGACCCCGGAGCGCGCGGAGTTCCGGATGTACGTCGACCGGAGCTACAAGGTGACCGGCGTCGGCGCGGTGGCGTCCGGAACGGTCAACTCCGGCACCGTGGAGGCCGGCGACGACCTCCTCTTGGGACCGATGGCCGACGGCTCCTTCCGCGAGGTGGAGGTGCGCTCGATCGAGATGCACTACCACCGGGTCGACAAGGCCACCGCCGGCCGGATCGTCGGCATCGCGCTGAAGGGCGTCGACGAGGAGGAGATCGAGCGCGGGATGGCCCTGGTTCCCCGGGGGAGCGATCCCGATCCGGTCCGCGAGTTCGAGGCGGAGGTGATGGTGTTGAACCACCCGACGCGGATACAGGAGGGGTACGAGCCGGTCGTCCACGTCGAGACCGTCTCGGAGGCGGTCGTCTTCGCCCCCGAGGGCGGGCGGCTCCTCCCCGGCGACACCGGGCGAACCACGGTCCGATTCAAGTTCCGACCGTACCTGATCGAGGAGGGACAGCGGTTCGTCTTCCGAGAGGGGTCGAGCAAGGGCGTCGGGACCGTTCAGTCGATCGAGGGCGGGGGAGGCGACGAGGAAGACGTCGACGACCGCGAGGAGTGAGTGCCGCGGAGTGACGCCGTCGGTCGCGTCGTCGTTGTCGATCAGGCGTCGCCGTCGTCGGTCGCGTCGCCGACGGTGGCCACGCTCGTGACGCTCTCCTCGTTCGGGGGCGCGACGAGCGGCTCGAACTCCTCGTAGCGGAAGCGACCGAGGGTCTCTCCGGAGATGGTCTTGAAGTGGCTGTACAGCGCGCCCTCGTCGAGGGCAGACTTCGTCATCCCCTCCGCCATCGTCATGTCGTACTTACACGGGACGAGGATCGACCGCTCTTCCTCCGGGTCGATCAGCTCGATGGCGACGTACATCACCCCGTCGATGGCGTCCCCGTACACGAGGTACTCGGCGTACGCCTCCTCGTCGTACGCCTCGACGAACGCGTCGGCGTAGTTGTCGGGGACGACGTGCATCAGCCCGAACCGGTCGTGATCCTTCATGTCCCTGCTGACCGTGTCGGTGTGCGGGACCATGACGACGGTCGTCTCCCAGCCGTCTGCGCGGCGCTCCTCGGCGAGCATGTCGGTCTCTTCGAGGGTCCGCTCCCACGCGGTGATATGCTCCTCGCCGAACCGCTCTCGCTGACGGACGAAGGCGTCCTCCTCGGGGTCCATTGCTGTGTGCGACTGGTCGCGGGAGGAAGATAACTCTTTTCGAGCCCGCTCAGACGACGCCGAACGCCGTTTCCATCACGAGCGATCCCGCGAGCGTGACGACGCCGGCGAGGAACACCTTCCCGGCGACGCGGACCCGCTCCGGCGGCGCCGGGAGCCGGATCCACCGGAGCGGCGGAACCGCGCGAACGAGCCCTTCGAGGCGCGTCCCGCGCGAGCTCACCGACGGGCCGTCGAGGTCGTCGACGGAGGTCGGCCACAGCCGCACCGTGGCGTAGCCGACGAGGAGCCAGCCGGCAGCGAACGCCAGAACCTTCCCCCGGACGAACCCCCCGCCCGTCGCGAGCCCGAGCGCCAGCGCACCGGAGGTCACGGCGACCGCGACCGCGACCGCGTACGCGAACGCGTCGAGCCACGCGCGAGCGCGCTTCGAGAGCCGCCGGGAAACGGGCATGGCTAGCTGCGGTTGTCGAGCACGGTCGCCGTCTCCCGGTGCTCGTCGTCGTGACGGTGACAGTAGCTCAGACGGCCGCTGTCGCTCACCTCGTAGTACTCGGGCTCGACGGGGTCGTCGCCGCCGTCGGGATCGACGCCGTCACAGACGCTCCCGAACTCGGCGTTGAGCCGGTCGAGCGCCTCCCGTTCCTCGTGGTTCCCCGCGGCCTCGGCCACCTCGGTGAGGACGGCCTCGACGTCGTCCGGCACCGTGAGGTCGCCGAACAGCTCGTCGTACGTCTCGTCGATCGTGGCGAAGCGGGTCTCCCAGCCGATTCGCTCTCGGAGGCGCTCTCGGATCGAGCGGTCGGCGCGCATGCGCTCGCGGATGATCTCGCGGAACCCGTTGATCCCCTCCCAGACCTCGTCGTCGAGCTCCTCGTGCTCGTCGGGACGAATACGGGTAGGACACCGAGTGCTGAACGGACAGCCGGCCGGCGGATACCGCGGGTTTGGTGGCGTTCCGTGGAGCGTGATCCGGTCGCGGCTCGCGGTGGGATCCGGCTTCGGGATCGCCGAGAGGAGCGCGTGGGTGTACGGGTTCGCGGGGTCCGTGAACAGCTCCTCGGTCGGACCGATCTCCATGATGTTGCCGAGGTACATCACCGCGACCCGGTCGCAGATGTGCCGGACGACCGAGAGGTCGTGGGCGATGAACAGGTAGGTGAGGTCGAACTCTTCCTGGAGGTCTTCGAGGAGGTTGATGATCTCGGCCTGCACGCTCACGTCGAGCGCGGAGACCGGCTCGTCGAGCACGATGAACTCGGGGTTCAACGCGAGCGTCCGCGCGATGCCGATCCGCTGGCGCTGTCCGCCCGAGAACTGGTGCGGATACCGGTAGTAGTGCTCGGGCGAGAGCCCGACCTCGTCCAGGAGGGACTTGACGCGCTTCCGGCGGTCGGCGGACGTCTTCCACTCGTGGACGTCGAGCGGCTCCCGGATGATCTCGCCGATCGTCATCCGGTCGTTGAGGCTCGAGTCGGGGTCCTGGAACACCATCTGGGCGTTCTGTCGCCACTCGTAGAGCTGGTCGCCGCGAAGGGACGTGATGTCGGTGCCGTCGAACAGGACCTCGCCGTCGGTCGCCTCTTCGAGCTGGATGAGCGTCCGGCCGAGGGTGGTCTTCCCGCAGCCGGACTCGCCGACGAGCCCGAGCGTCTCGCCTCGCTGGATGTCGAAACTGACGCCGTCGACGGCCTTGACGGGCCGGTCGTCGAACAGGCCGCCGCTGTCGTAGTACGTCTTCAGGTTCCGCACCTTCACCATCGTGTCGGGCGCGGTCTCCGCGGCGTCGCGGTCGGGCGTCGTCGAAACTGTGTTCTGACTCATTCTCGATCACCTCGTCGGTCCCGCCCCCGATGGCGCGCGACGGCCTCCTCGGTCGGAACGTCGTCCGGGTACAGCAGACACGCGGCCGTGTGGTCGTCAGTCTCCTCGTCGACCGGGGTCGGGACCGGGTGGACCGACTCGCACTCGTCGAACGCCTTCGGGCACCGCGGCGCGAACCGGCAGTGCGTCGCCGGCTCGTTCGGCGTCGGGACGCTCCCGTCGATCGTCGAGAGCTTGTCGCCGACCTGCCCGCCCGGGATCGAGTTGAGGAGGCCGTTCGTGTACGGGTGTTTCGGGTCCGCGAACAGCGGCTTCACGTCCGCGGACTCGACGATCTCGCCGGCGTACATCACGTTGACGCGGTCGGAGACGTCGGCGATCACGCCCATGTCGTGGGTGATGAACATCACGGCCACGTCTTGGGACTCCTGGATCTCCGCGATCAGGTCCAGGATCTGCGCCTGGATCGTCACGTCGAGCGCGGTCGTCGGCTCGTCGCAGATCAGCATGTCGGGATCGCACGCCAGCGCCATCGCGATGACGGCCCGCTGGCGCATCCCACCCGAGAACTGGTGCGGGTACTCGTTGACCCGGCGGCGGGCGTCCGGGATCCCGACCGCTTCGAGCAGCTCCGCGGCCTCCTGTGTCGCCTCCCGTCCGGAGAGGCCCTGATGGAGCTCCAGCGCCTCTTCGATCTGGTTCCCGACCGTGTAGACGGGGTTGAGGCTGGTCAGCGGGTCCTGGAACACCATCGCGATCCGACCGCCGCGCATCTTGCGCTGCGCCTCGCCGGAGAGGCGAGTGACCTCGATGAAGCCGTCGCGGATCGACTCGGGCGAACCGGCGTCACCGTCGAGGACGAAGACGCACTCGTCGCCGTCGGTGATCCCGACCTCGTCGGTGTAGCCGGCCGCGGCCACGTCGGTCACGGGCACGTCGGCGGGGTCGTCGTAGCCGAACTCCTGCGGGGTGGCGTCGGTCTGCCCGAACAGCTCTGCGGGGTCGTACCGCGCGTCGAGCGCCTCGACCGCGACCGTCCGCTTCGAGAACGTCCGGGCGAACTCGCGGACCGCGTCGAGGTCCCGGTAGCGGACGCTGCTCCCGCGGAGCACGCGCCCGGGCGACTCGATCAGTCCCATCAGCGACCGGGCGGTGACGCTCTTCCCGCTCCCGCTCTCGCCGACGATGCCGACCGTCTGGCCGGAGTCGATCTGGAAGTCGATCCCGTCGACCGCTCGGATCGTCTCCTTGTCGGTGAAGAAGGCGGTCTGGAGGTTCCGAACGTCGATGAGCGGGTCGTCGTCTCGACCCCCCTCGGTCGACGCGGCCGCGGACGTGGACCGCTCTTCGGCGGCCATCAGGCACCACCTCCGGTGGCGGCGGCCTCGCTCTCGTCCACGTCGGCCTCCGGATCGATCGCGTCGCGGATCGCGTCACCAAGCGCGTTGAACGCGATGACGACCAAGACGATCGCGACGCCGGGGATGGTCGCGACGTGCCAGGAGTCGGTCGAGACGTACGACTGCCCGCCGTCGATGAGCCGTCCCCACTCGGGGGTCGGCGGATTGATCCCGAGCCCGAGGAAGGTCAGCGCGGCGGTCGAGATGATCACGCCGCCGATCAGAAGCGATCCGTAGATCAGGATGTAGCCGGCGATGTAAGGTGCCATGTGTTTGCGCATCGTCTGTAGGGGCGTCTGACCGTAGCTCTTCGCGGCGTCGACCCACTCCTGTTCGGACACCTGCAGCGATGGACCACGTATCGAACGCCACATCCCCGGCCAGTAGGCGAACGCGAAGATCAACGCCAACAGCAGCCCGCCGTCGAGCGGTTGGGCGATCGGATGGTCCGCCTCCTGGAAGACGACGGAGACGAGCATGATGAGGAGCAGGGCCGGGACGGCCTGAATGGTGTCGCTCGCCATCACCGTCGCGATATCGGTGATCCCCTTGTAGTACGACGACAGCAGCGAGAGCACGACCGCGATGAGCGCCCCGAGCCCGATCGCCGTCACGCCGATGACGAGCGAGGTCCGGGCGCCGTGCGAGAGGTGCGTCATCATGTCTTGGCCCCTGTTCGTCGTCCCCAAGGGCGCCCACCTCCCGTAGTCGTCGTAGCTCATCGGCCCGATCGTGTTCTGGCCGTCGGAGCGGCTCTGGAGGTTCGCGAACACGTGGGTGGTGGAGGTGACCTCGCCGTCGTCGGAGAGGTACTCGAACTCGTGGGCGTTCGGCTCGTAGATGTTGTGCTGGGCCTCGACCGGGCTCACCGCCGGCGCCCACAGGGCCAGCACGACGAACACGAAGACGATGGCGAAGCCGAACAGCCCCCAGTAGTTGTTGCGGAAGCGCCGGACCGTGTCGTCCCGCGGCGTCCAGTCGGCGAGCCGATAGTGCGTCCGGTAGACGTCGAAGCCGCGCCACATCCAGGCGAGGAACGCGGTCGCGTACGCGAACACGAGCCCCGTTCGGATCGCCCAGGCGACGGCCGGCGAGAGGCCGAGGAACGTCCCCTCCCAGCCGCCCTCCGGCAGTCGGTGGCCCGTGTTCGGGATGAGGTCCCGGCTGGTGATCGCGGGAAGCGACGAGGCGAGCGCGTCGACGCCGCCGGTGATCGCGCCGATCAGCGCGGAGAAAACGCCGCCGAACGGCGTGTACGCGATGAGCCCGGCGAGGGCGACGAGGACGAACGTCAGCTCGGCGCGCTTCGCCCAGCGGTGCCCCCGCCGCGAGAGGTCGAGCCCGAGGACATCGACGGCGCCGTCGGGGACGCTCCCGGCGACGGGAACCGTGATAGCGAACGCCATCAGGATCGCCGTGATCGCGGTCGCGACGAACCCGGCCGCGGAGCCGAGCGTCCCACCCACGTTGCCGCCGACGGATGTCGGGACGCTCGCGAGGAGCTCGACGGTGAACCCGACGATGCCGAACAGCTGGCCGACGCCGGCGAACACGCGGCCGATCTCGAGCAGGAGCAGCACCGCGAGCCCGCCGAGCCACACCATCGCGGGGCGCGGGTTCTCCCGGATTCGGTCTCGGAACAGCGTGTCGTCGTCCGGTTCCTCGAATTCGTCCGTGGAATCGCGCTGTCTCGTACTCATTGGTTGTACCCCACGCGGGGGTCGATGACGGTGTACAGGAAGTCCTGGAGGATGTTGAGTCCCAAGATGATCACCGTAAAGAGGAACAGCAAGGCCCCGGCCATCGGCAGGTCGCCCTGCGTGAGCGCCTGGAAGAAGATCCGCCCGAGCCCGTTGATGTTGAAGATCTGTTCGACGATCACGGATCCGCCGATGAGCAGGAACGCCTCGCTCGTGATGACCGGCAGCAGCGGGATCAGGGCGTTCCGGAAGATGTGCTTCCAGACGATCACCCGGCTGGAGAGCCCCTTCGCCTTCGCGGTCTCGACGAACTTCGAGTTGACCGTCTCCAGCATCGCGGTCCGTCCGATGCGCAGCTCCGCCGCCATCGACGCCGACCCGAGAATGAGCGCCGGCGGCAGGATGAGCTTGATGTCGATCGCCAGCGCCGTCCAGTCGCTAATGTACGGCACCGGGAACATGAGGATATCGGTGGTCGAGAACCACTCGAGTCGCGGGGTCCCGGTGATGCTGATGTCTCGGGCCGCGAAGTCCGGACCGAGGGTGTACCAGTTGATGCCGAGCAGCTCGCCGCCCTCGCGGGTGCGTCGGAGCACCGCCAGCGCGATCACGCACAGCCAGAAGTTCGGCAGCGCCTGCCAGATGATGCCGCCGAGGGAGGCCGCGTAGTCGCCGAGGGTGTTGGGGTTGAGCCCGGCGTAGAAGCCGAGGGGGATCCCGATGAACAGCGGCAGTAGGATCGCCCAGAACCCGAGCCAGAGCGTCGCCGGCGCGGCGCCGACGGCGATGTCGAGGATGTCGCGCTCGGCTTGCACCACCCACGACTGGCCGAAGTTGAAGGTGATGAAGTCGGTGATGAAGTCGACGTACTGCTCCCAGAGGGGGTCGTTGAGCCCCAGCCGCTCCCGGAGCTGTGCCCTGTCCGCCGCGCCCGCTTGAGGTCCGAGCCGCGCGGCTACCGGATCGATCGGTCCGGTCCGGAGCATGATGAACAGGAAGGTCAGCACGGAGAACAACACCGGGACGGTGAGCAGTAGCCGCTTGACGAAGTACTCCCAGCGGCTCATGGCGTCTTACGGTCTCTTGGGGTCGTGGTGGGCATGGATCGACTCAATATTTGAGGGTAACTCGTGCAATAACTAAATGCATCGATAACGGGAGGCCGAGACGGTCTATTCGGCTTCTTCCTCGAGGTGGGTCTGCCAGTCGAGATAGAACCCGTTGGTCTCGCCGGGCATCGTGGACGTGTCCGTGTTGAGCGGTTCGAGCTGGAACATCCCGTACGGAACGGCGGGCCAGCTCCAGATCCACCCGAGGCTGTACATCTGGAGCGCGCCGTCCTCACCGCGGCTCTGCAGGGTGGAGAACTGCGACGTCTCCAGCGACAGGTTGACCCCGGTCCCGGAGATCAGGTCGCGGATGAGCTCGCCGGCCGTCTGGAACACCTCCGCTTCGTAGGTGGTGAGCGTCATGTCGACCGGGTCGTCGGGCGTGATGCCGGCCTCTTGGAGGACCGACCGGGCGCCCTCGATGTCGCTCTCGCCGAGGCTGTACGGATACTGGTCGAGGAACTCGTTGTAGCCGTCGTTTCCGGTGGGCCAGATCGCGGGCGGGAGGAAGCTGTAAGCCGGCGTGCCGCGGCCGGCGAACACCTCCTGGACGATCTGCTCTTTGTTCATCACGTACGCGATGGCCTGCCGGGCCGCCTGCTGCGTGTTCGAGACGTTGAACCCGAAGTAGTAGGTGCTGATCTCGGAGATTCCGAGGTAGTTGACCTCCTCGTTCAGCTCGCCCGCCGGACCGTACGTCCCGACCTGACGGCCGCGGTCGTCGGTCTCGGCGTCGACGGCGTCCGCCTCGTACGCGAACGTCGGCATCTCGAACCGATCGGCGTTCTGTTCGAGGGCGTAGGTCCACGCCGCCTGAGAGTCCTCGATGATCTCCCAGTTGACTGCGTCGACGCTCGCGACCTCGCCGTAGTAGTCGTCGTTGCGGACGACGGTGACGTCCTCGTCGACGTTGAACGTGTCGAGCTCGAACGGCCCGGTACCGTTCGCGACCTCGGTCGAGAACTCCTGGTGGGTGACCTCGCCGTCGTACCCCTCGATGTCGCCGACGTACCCCTCCGGGATCACGGAGAAGCTGGAGTACGCGATGACGTCGAGCACGTCGGGGTTCGGTCCGACGAGCTGGATCTCGAGGGTCTGATCGTCGATGACTTCGACCGCCAGAGAGTCGGGAACGACGTTGCCGTCGTCGTCGGTCTCGGCGTCGATGCCGAGCCCGACGGGCTGGTTGAGCGTGAAGCCGGCGCGCTCGGAGTTCTCCGACTCGACGGTGCGGCGCCAGGAGTACTTCACGTCCTGGGCCGTCATCTGGGTCCCGTCGTGGAACTGGACGTCGTCGCGGAGCGTGAACGTCCACGTGGTGCCGTCCTCGGAGACCTCGTACTCCGACATGAGCTGGTTCTCGATCTCCGGGACGCCGTTGGGGAACGCCGTCAGGTTCTCGTAGAGCTGCGTGATGACGATCGACGACGCCGTGTCGGTGGACATGATCGGGTCCAGCTCGTCGAAGGTGCTGTTGATCAGGTTGAGCTCGCTCTGTCCCTCGACGGTCGTCGTGTTGAGCTGCTGCCAGTGTTTACCGAGCGCACCGGTCAGCGGCACGTCAACGTAGTCGTACCAGAACAGCTCGGTGAAGCCGTGATACAGCGGAATGAGGGCGGCGTCGTCGCGAACCGCCTCTTCCATCTCGATGTACGCCTCCTGTCGGATCTCTTCGTCCTCCGGGAGAGGATTGTTGACGGCGCGCTCCCAGGCGGCCTGCGCCTTGTCGGCGTTGGTGCGCTGGGGCTCGTCCTCGCCGTCTTCGCCGTCCGAACCGTCGCCGCCGTCCGAACCGTCCGAACCGTCCGAACCGTCGCCGCCGTCGGAGGGCTCCTGATCGGAACAGCCGGCGAGGCTTACCGCCGCCCCGCCGCCGAGGAGGCCGAGTAGCCGTCGTCGCTTCGTGCTCTCAACTGCCTCTCCATTTTCTGGATCTGGCATGTAATACCGGTTTTGGTAGGTTATACTAAAGTCTTCCTCAAAGTTCCTTATAATCCCCGATGAAACCCCAACTGGAGTGAACAGTCAGTTAGTTGTGCCGCTCCCGGGGGTACCGTCCGCCTCGTCGTCGACCCCGACCAGCTCCATCAGCGGGTAGCCGTCCCGCATCGTCATCCGGGTGCGGACGGTTACCCCCTCGTAGGCGATCCGCATCTCGACGTCCATCAGCGAGCCAGTCAGCTCGGTGTAGCCGTTCTCGTGATCGATCGCGTCCGCGACGCGGTCGTCGTGGATCGCGACGCTCACCGACTCACAGAACGGCTGGTTCTCGATCGCCTCCGCCATAGCGGCCTCCAGACTGCGCGTGCTCGACGGGCTGACGGGCGTCCCCGCGAACTGGTGGTACAGCGAGCCGAACTTGATCCCGGCCTCGAAGCACGCCTGCTGGGCGTCGGTTGCCATGGGTAGAGCTCCGGCGGCGGCGGGGAAGAACGTTCGGAGGCGGAGGTGGCGTCGGAAGCAGAAGCGGAGACGAAGAGGGGGACCGCGACGCGCCGCAGCCGAACGGAAGGCGTTAGGTCCGCCGGCCGGAAGCGGGTGGCATGAACACGCTTCGCGTGACGGGCGGACGGGTGCTCCGGCCCGACGGTCGCGTGACCGAGTCGGACGTACTGGTCGACCGCGGCGCCGGGACGATCGTCGCGGTGGGGGGCGAAACGGCGGGCGCCAACGAGACGGCGGGCGTCGAGGCGAGCGAGAGCACAGACCGGACCGCCGAGGCCGACGAGACCCTCGACGCCGACGGCGGCCTCGTGATCCCGGGGCTCGTCAACGCGCACACGCACGTCGCGATGACGCTCCTCCGCGGCTACGCCGACGACAAGCCCCTCGACCCGTGGCTGCGCGAGGATATCTGGCCGGCCGAGGCCAAGTTGACGCCCGAGGACATCGAGGTCGGCGCCGAACTCGGCGTGCTGGAGATGATCCGGTCGGGGACGACCGCGTTCGCGGACATGTACTTCGCGATGGACCGCGTCGCGGACGCGGTCGATCGCGCGGGGGTTCGGGCGCGCCTCGGCCACGGGGTGGTGACCGTGGGGAAGGACGCGGAGGACGCCCGCGCCGACGTCGAGGAGAGCCTGGAGGTCGCCCGCCAGCTCGACGGCGCCGCGGACGGTCGGATCCGGTCCGCGTTCATGCCCCACTCGCTGACGACGGTGAGCGAGGAGTACCTCCGCGAGGGAGTCGCCGAGGCCCGAGAGACGGGCGTTCCGATCCACCTCCACGCGAACGAGACGACCGACGAGGTCGACCCGATCGTCGACGAACGCGGAGAACGACCGATCGCGTACGCCGAGGACCTCGACGCGCTCGGGCCGAACGACTTCTTCGCGCACGGCGTCCACGTCGACGACTCGGAGATCGACCGGCTCGCCGACGCGGGAACCGCGGTCGTCCACTGCCCGGCCTCGAACATGAAACTCGCGAGCGGGATGGCCCCGGTCCAGCGGCTCCGCGAGGCGGGCGTCACGGTCGCGCTCGGCACCGACGGGGCGGCCTCGAACAACGACCTCGACGTGTTCGACGAGATGCGCGACGCCGCCATGCTCGGGAAGCTCGCCGCGGACGACGCCGCCGCGGTGCCCGCCGAGGCGGTCGTGGAGATGGCGACCGCCGGCGGGGCCGACGCCCTCGGGCTCCCCGGCGGGCGGATCGAGCCGGGCGCGGCCGCCGACCTCGCGGTCGTCGACCTCGACGCCCCGCATCTCACGCCGGTGCACGACCCGATATCGCACCTCGCGTACGCGGCGCACGGGAGCGACGTGCGCCACACCGTCTGCGACGGGGAGGTCCTGATGCGCGACCGCGAGGTGCTGACGCTCGACGCCGACGCGGTTCAGGAGCGGGCGTCCGCCGCGGCCGCCGACCTCGTCGCGCGTGTCGGTGACGACGGGTGAGAGCAACGAGTGGGGGAACGGCGGTAACAGAGCGCTGCGGCGAAACGGATATCGGGCCGGTCGGACAGATTTAATCGACATCCGAACGACGGGTCGGTCGTGATCGACCTGCCCGTCGTGGCCGCGTTCGTCCCCGCGGTCATGGCGGTCGTTATCTCTCCCGGCCCGGATTCGGTATACACGCTCACGCAGAGTCTCAAGAGCGGTCGCGCAGCCGGCGTCGCCGCGGCCGTCGGAACGGCTAGCGGCGTGCTGGTGCACGCGACCGCCGCGATCCTCGGGCTGTCCGCGATCCTGCGCACGACGGCCGAGGCGTACGCGCTGTTGAAATACGTCGGTGCGGTCTATCTCGTGTATCTCGGCGTTCGACTGCTCAGAGACGACGAACAGTTCGAGATCGACGACGCGATCGGCGACGGAGACCGTTCCGTCGTCGGGTCGTATCGGAAGGCGGTCGCCATCAACGTCACCAACCCGCAGGTAGCCGTGTTCGTGCTCGCGTTCTTCCCGCAGTTCGTCCCGGCGACGGCGGACGCCACCCTCCAGCTGTCGGTCCTCGGACTGGTGTACGCGGCGCTCAGTCTCCTCTACCTCGCCGGGGTGGCGCTGTTCGCCGTTCGGGTCCGGCACCTGCTGTTAGACTCGGCCGTCGCTCAACGGGTGGTCCGGTACGCGAGCGGCAGCGTCCTCGTCGGATTCGGCCTGAAGCTCGCGCTCGATGGAGGCCGAGGACAGTGATCGCGCGGACCGCGCGGACCCCAGCGATCCGAGGGAGCGTGACGGACCGGCCGAACGCTCGATCCGGAGGCGATCAGACAGGCCCGACCCGGCCCGCGCCCGAGGGCGGACGCGTCGAACTGCCCCTCGATCTGGGGGAGAGGTCCGCATTTCACCGCGAAGAACCCGAACGCGCCGTAGAGTCCCGTTAACCCGAATAAAATCCGGATTAAATCGACTTAACGGAGTTCCCTTTTTATGAGGTAACGGCGTCACGGACCGGACGCACATGAGCAAACGCACGATTGGCCTGCTGTTGATCGCGGTCGTCGCGCTCGGCGCGGTGACGGGCGTCGCGGCCGCCGACGGTCACCTCGAAGTGGCCGTCGACAAAGACGCGGACGGGACATCGACGGTCACGGTGACCGAAAACGACACCGCGGTCGAGAACGCCGCAGTCAACGTGAGCGTCGTCGACCCCGCGAACGAGTCGTACGCGGGAGCGGGCGAGTACGAGACCGACGCGAACGGCACCGTCGAACTCCCCGCCCCCGAGGGGGGCGTGACCGTCGAGGTCACGGCCGCCTCCGGGAACGAGACCGCCTCGACGACGGTCGACCTCGAAGCCCCTGACGGCCTCGAACTCGACGTCGACGACACCGACGGCGAACCCGTCGTGACGGTCACGGACAACGACACCGCGGTCGAGAACGCCTCGGTGAACGTGACTACCGTCGACGAGAACGCCTCCTACGCCGGCGAGGGCGACTACGAGACCGACGCGAACGGGACGGTCGAACTGCCCGCCGCCGAGGAGGACGTGACGATCGGCGTCACCGCCGAGTACGAGAACGAGAGCGCCTCGACGACGGTCGACCTGACCACCGGCGAGGAGGACGCCGAGGCCGAGGGACAGCCGTTCGGCCAGCTCGTTCGGGAGTTCATCGAGGACATCGAGGACCGCGAGGGCGGCATCGGCGCCGCGGTCTCCGACTTCGTGACGGAGAACAACCCCGGCAACGCCCCGGAGCACGCGGGCGGCCCCGGCGGTCCGGACGAGGCGGACGGTGACGACGACGCCGAGAACGAGAGCGACGCCCCCGGCAACGGAAACGCGCCCGATCACGCCGGCAGCGGCGCCGATGACGACGACGGCGAGCGCGGCCCGCCGGACCACGCCGGACCGGGCGGCGACGACGCGGACGATGATGCGGAAAACGACGACGCAGACGATGACGATGCGGAAGACGACGACGCCGACGATGACGCGGAAGACGATGACGCGGAAGAGGATGATGCGGAAGACGGCGACGCCGACGAAGACGATGACGCGGAAGACGATGATGCAGAAGACGACGACGCAGACGAGGACGATGCGGAAGAGGATGACGCCGACGAAGACGACGCGGAAGACGACGGCGAGCGCGGCCCGCCGGACCACGCGGGCGGCCCCGGCGGAAACTGACGACTCGACGCGGCGGTCCGCTCAGCGATTCGGGTGGACCGACGACGACGCGAACGAACCGAGCGGTGACTGACGGCGGAACGTCGTTTTTCGGGGTGAATTCGGTGTCGGCAGGGTTTAGTGCGCCGTGAGCGAACCGAGATGTATGAGCGAAACCGCGTATTCGCCGGTGTCACAGCACCTCTCGGACCTGGAGGCGGCCCGTGAGGAGGGGCGCCGGAAGATGGACTGGGCGCTCCAGCACATGCCGATTCTGAACGCGCTCCGCGAGGAGTTCGTCGACGAGCAGCCGCTCTCCGGCGAGACGATCGCGATGGCGATGCACGTCGAGGCGAAGACGGCGAATCTCGTCGAGCTGCTCGCCGAGGGCGGCGCCGAGGTCGCGATCACCGGGTGTAACCCCCTCTCGACGCACGACGACGTGTCGGCCGCGCTCGACACCCACGAGTCGATCACCTCCTACGCGGTCCGGGGCGTCGACGACGAGGAGTACTACGACGCGATGCACGCCTGTATCGCCCACGAGCCCACTATCACCGTCGACGACGGGATGGACATGGTGAAGCTCGTCCACGAGGAGTACCCCGACCTGATCGACTCCATCGTCGGCGGCGCCGAGGAGACGACCACCGGCGTCGACCGCCTGCGCGCGATGGACGCCGACGGCGAGCTCCACTACCCCGTCTTCGCCGTGAACGACACGCCGATGAAACAGCTGTTCGACAACGTCCACGGGACGGGCGAGTCGTCGCTCGCGACCATCGCGATGACGACGAACCTCTCGTGGGCCGGCAAGAACGTCGTCGTCGGCGGCTACGGCCAGTGCGGGAAGGGCGTTGCCAAGAAGGCGTCCGGCCAGAACGCGAACGTCATCGTCTGCGAGGTCGACCCCCGCAAGGCGCTCGAAGCCCACATGGAGGGGTACGAGGTGCTCCCGATGAAGGAGGCCGCGAAGAAGGGCGACGTGTTCATCACGACGACGGGCAACCGCGACGTGATCACGCGCGAGCACTTCGAGGAGATGGACGACGGCGTCCTCCTCGCCAACGCCGGCCACTTCGACGTGGAGGTGAACCTCGACGACCTCGACGACCTCGCGGTCGACCGCTACGAGGTCCGCGACGGCGTCGAGGGGTTCGAGATGCCCGACGGCCGCGTCCTGAACGTGATCGCGGAGGGGCGGCTCGTCAACCTCGCCGCGCCCATCTCGCTCGGTCACCCGGTCGAGGTGATGGACCAGAGCTTCGGCGTGCAGGCGGTCGTCGTCCGCGAGCTCGCCGACCGCGGTGACGAGTACGAGCCCGGCGTCCACGACGTGCCCGACGAGCTCGACCGCGAGGTCGCGGACATCAAACTCGCCGCTGAAGGCGTCGAGTACGACGACCTCAGCGACGAGCAGCGCGAGTACATGGGGAGCTGGGAGCACGGGACATAAACGCCCGTCTAATTTTTAAACAGGAAATGCGGTGGCGCGCGCCTCCGAGTGGCCGCCCCCGGCGGCCACGAGGAGCGCGTGCGAGGTCGCCGGCGGCTCCGCCGCCGGCTGCCAGAGAATCTCCGATTCTCGCTGGACGCGGTGAGCGCTCGCAGAGCGCGAACCGCGAGGCTGGGGAGGCGTGAGGCTGCGGTACGGTTGCGGGCGGGTGGGACTTTGGAGGTCTTCACCGCGTCGCCGGTAACAACGATTTACAACTGATCGACAGAGTCGTCGGTCTCGTACAGCCCACCACCGTCGACAGCGACGACGTACGACCGATCACCCCCACCGACCTCTCCTCGCGCCCTTTTTGAGCCGTAACCCCCTACACGTAGTAGTGACAGTCACAAGCGTCCACGACCCGAGCCACCGCGAGGCCCTCTGGGAGCTGGAGGACGCCTTCGAGCGCGGCGACCTCGTCAGCGTGTTCGGCCGCTGTACCGTCAGCTACGAGGGGCGCGCCGCCTCCGACCTCGGCGCCGGCGATCGACTGCTCGTGTTGAAGCCCGACGGGGCCGCCCTCGTGCACACCGACGAGGGGCGCCAGCCGGTCAACTGGCAGCCGCCGGGGTCGGAACACCACGCCGCGGTGCGCGAGGGACGACTCCGCGTGCGCTCGACCAGAAGCAACCCCGACGAAACCCTGACGGTCCGCTTTTCCGACGTACATCAGCTCTCCGCGATGGCCGTCACAGGGGGCCGCGATCTCACCCTCCACGGGAGCGAAGAGGATCTCCGGACCCGAATCCTGGAACGGCCCGACCTCGTCGAGCCGGGGTTCGAGCCGAGGGAGACTGAGCGCCCCTCCAGCGCCGGCCCGATGGACGTGTTCGGCGTCGACGCCGAGGGCACCCCGGTCGTCGTCGAACTGAAGCGACGGCGGGTCGGCCCGGACGCGGTCGGCCAGTTGGCCCGGTACGTGCGAGCGCTCCGAGAGGAACTGGGCGGGGAAGAGGGAGACGGAGCCAGCCCCGCCGTCCGCGGCGTCCTCGTCGCGCCCTCGCTCACCGATCGGGCCGCCGAGCGGCTGGCGGAGCGCGGGTTCGACCACGTCGCGCTCGACCCGACGCCCGAAGAGTGATCCGGTGGGGTGTCAACACGAACCGCGGTCCGGCTGAGAGCCGGCGCCGGCCGCCGAACAGCCGACGACGACGCCGTGGTATCGAAGGCTTTATCGCCGCAGCACCGGCTACATCGGACAAGTAGCCATGTCTGACAAACCCGCCTCTATGTATCGGACGATCGACAAGCCGTCGTACACCCGCCGCGAATACATCACGGGCATCCCGGGCTCGAAGATCGCCCAGCACAACATGGGCGACCTCTCCGCGGAGCCGGACGACTACCCCGTCCAGATCAGCCTCCGCGTCGAGGAAGAGCTCCAGATCCGCCACGGATCGCTCGAAAGCGCGCGCCTCTCGGCCAACCGCCACCTCATCAAGGAGCTCGGCGAGGGCAACTACAAGATGACCCTCCGGAAGTTCCCCCACCAGGTCATCCGGGAGAACAAGCAGGCGACCGGCGCCGGCGCGGACCGTGTCTCCGACGGGATGCGACAGGCGTTCGGCAAGCCGGTCGGGACCGCCGCACGGCTCAACAAGGACGACATCGTCTTCACGGCGTACTGCGACGTCGAGCAGGCGTCCGTCGTGAAGGAGGCGTTCCGTCGCGCGTACAACAAGCTCTCGCCGCCGTGCCGGATCACGGTCGACCGCGGCGAGAAGCTGCTCGTCTCGTAACGCCCGCCGACCGTCCGCCCGTTCGAGGCGGGCCTTTTTCCGCGCGATCGCACCACGTAGCCGTGTCACCGCGGGCACACGGTCCGATACCGGTCCCCGAGCCGAACACCTGAAATACCTCTATCGCGTACGAAATCGCAGTGTCACAGCAGTTGGCCGAGGTCGAGACGCTGTTCCTCCACGAGGCGCGGAGCGACTACACCGTCGTCGCGAACCGCGACGGCAACCGCGTGCTCCGCGGGCGGCTCGAACTCAAGGAGACCTCCGCGGGCCCGCGACCCGGGAAGTTCCGCGTGATTCGCGACGGCGAGGACCAGCCCCGCCAGCCAGACGAGTTCGTCGACCTCGCCCGTGCGGCGGGCCGAATTCGCATCTCCGAGCAGACCGCCCCCGAGAACCGGACGCGGCTGAAGGAGATGCTCGACGGCTACCAGCTGGAGGCGACGGCGGTCCGGACCTGCCGGCGCTGCGCGAGCGACGGGCGGTACGGCCCCATCACGAGCGAGAGCGCGATCGAGCACAACGGCGAGCTGATCTGCCGCGACTGCGCCCGCCGGGAGCTAGAGCGCGAGCTGTCGTACAAAGGCGAGTTCACGGGCGCCGCTGAGGAGCGGCTCGAAGAGCTCCTCTACGAGTCGGGGGACTTAGACCGGATCGTCAACCTCCTGCAGGGCGGGCTCGACCCCGACCTGACGAAGTACGACGAGGTCTCTGCCAACGTCGACGACGTCTCCCCCGTCCGGACCGAGGACCTGGACCTGCACCCCGACCTCTCCGCGCACCTCCAGGGGCGGTTCGAGGAGCTACTGCCGGTCCAGAGCCTCTCCGTGCGGAACGGCCTCTTGGACGGGAACGACCAGCTCGTCGTGAGCGCGACCGCGACCGGGAAGACCCTGGTCGGCGAGCTGACCGGGATCGACCGGGCGCTGAAAGGCGACGGGAAGCTCCTCTTCTTAGTCCCGCTCGTCGCGCTCGCCAACCAGAAGCACGAGGACTTCGAGGACCGCTACGGCGACCT